>Ga0316205_10000710_pt1 | contig 53243 bp, 67 predicted proteins | sample 3monthpyrite_MG_FD_204941 | JGI IMG/M metagenome (GOLD analysis project Ga0316205, IMG submission 204941) | Microbial mat bacterial communities from mineral coupon in-situ incubated in ocean water Damariscotta River, Maine, United States -... | ecosystem: Environmental > Aquatic > Marine >...
AGCAGGTACCTCATATCAAGAACCGGGTGCTGCAACTGGGAAGCAATGTCCCTATTATTGGCGACTTCCACTTTAACGGTCACAAGCTTCTGAGCAATCACCCTGAATGTGCCGAGGCTCTGGATAAATACCGAATTAACCCCGGCAATGTCGGTAAGGGCAAGAAGAGGGACGAACAATTTGCGCAGCTCATTGAGCTGGCTTGCAAATATGATAAGCCCGTCCGTATCGGTGTGAACTGGGGCAGCCTGGATCAGGCCGTACTGGCCGCCACCATGGATGAAAATGCCCACCGGGATGAACCGTTGGATGCTAAAGAAATCATGTATCAGGCCATGATCCGCTCGGCACTGGAGAGTGCACAACAGGCACAGGACATTGGTCTCGCCAAAAACAAGATCATCCTCTCCTGCAAGATGAGTAATGTGCAGGATTTAATCGAGGTCTATCAATCCCTGTCTGCCGAGTGTGATTATCCCCTTCATCTTGGGCTCACAGAGGCTGGCATGGGCAGTAAAGGCATCGTCGCCTCCACCGCCGCTCTGGCGGTACTGCTACAACAAGGTATTGGCGATACGATTCGTATCTCCCTCACCCCAGAACCGGGTGGCGATCGTACTCAAGAGGTGATCGTGGCACAGGAAATTTTACAGACGATGGGGCTACGATCATTTATCCCGCAAGTGGTTGCTTGCCCTGGCTGTGGCCGCACCTCCAGCACCTACTTCCAGCAGCTGGCACAAGACATACAATCCTATTTGCGTCACAGCATGCCGCAATGGAAACAACAATACCCTGGGGTCGAGGATATGACCGTGGCGGTGATGGGTTGCGTGGTCAATGGACCGGGTGAAAGTAAACACGCCAATATCGGTATCAGCCTACCCGGCACCGGTGAAAAACCCGTGGCGCCTGTCTATGAAGATGGTGAGAAGACCGTGACCCTGAAAGGTGACAAGATTGCCGAAGAGTTTCAGGACATCATTAATAACTACATTGAAAGCCACTATACCCAACAAGAATCATAAAAAGAAAACCCGCTTCAGCATGACGACCATAGCGGGTCAAAGTAGTTGTCTAAGTAAGTATTGGCCTAACTGTTTTTACCTAATCTTTAGAGAGTGTTAACTGACGGGCTACAACGACGGTGGCGTTTTGCCAGCAATCCAACAGATCCTTTGCCCCAACAAAGTCCATTTACTCTGCTCGCAAAAAAGGTCAAGACTAGAAAACGGGTCTCCCCCTGACTACATGCGAACAATCCCGGTTCTGCCGGTGTTTTCTGGCAATATCGTATAAGCCCGCCAGCAACACATTGTTAAACGTGAGTTATCGGAAATGGGTTTAGAAGCGCTGATCTTTTTTTAACGAGTATTACTGGTGACTGTGTTGATCGAGGACCTGGTGCAATATATCGTGGTAATCACGAATCCGCTGCACATAACGAACCGGCTCACGACCACGAGCATAGCCATGTTTGAGAGTCTTATAATATTTCTTGCGTGACAAAAGTGGCAGGACTTCACTCAGGTCGGACCAACGATCTGGATCCTTACCGAGGCGCCTTGCCAGGGTCCGTGCATCATACATGTGACCCATACCAACATTGTAGGCGGCCAGAGCAAACCAGGTACGATCAGGTTCGCTAATAGACTCCGGAACACGTTTTAACAGTTTCTTCATATAACGTGCACCGCCCTGAATACTTTGTATGGGATCGGTACGGCGCTTGATACCCATTTCCCGAGCCGTGGTCTGGGTCAACATCATGATGCCACGCACCCCGGTTGGACTTTTGGCCTTGGCGCGCCAGTGTGATTCCTGATAGGCCTGCGCAGCCAGTAATAACCAATCCAGATCATGTTTGGCCGCCTCTTTTTCGAACTCTTTACGATATTTTGGTAAGACTGTTTTTATCCGACGAACAAACTTGCGCGTATCGACATAATCAAAGACTTCGATGAAACCATAATGCTTTTCCAGTAAGGCCTCGAGCTTACCCGCATCCTTATAATCGACAAACCAGTGGTTTAATTCAGCATGCAAACGTTCGGCCTCTTTTGGTATAGCCCACGCCAGGGACTCGGGTTTGGTCAGGTTAAAACGTACCTTTAGCTCGGGGTAATAACGACGATTAATCGCCACAATGTTAGAGTCTGCCACGGTACAGTCGATTTCCTTCAACCAGACTTTCTCCAAAAGCGTTTCTGTATCCACGCCTTCCTCTATACGCCACTGTAAGGAAGGATTGTCTTTTTGAAGCGCAACCATTTTTTCTTCGTAACTTGTGTCAGCTGCAATCACTAGCTCAAAACCATTCAGGTCTTTCACCTTTTTAGGATTCGGCCCGCCTCGACGGCAAACAATTTGCTGCTCTACTTCCTGATAAATAGGTCCGAATAAAAACGCTGATTGACGTTCATCGGTTTTAGTCAAGCCTGCGGCAGCGAGCTGTGCCTCACCTGACTGTAAGGTTTCCAGGATTTCACTAGTTGTGTCTTTGACGATGAAGCGTACCTTGACATCAAGGTTGGCGGCAAAGTCATTGACCATTTCAAATTCAAGACCTGCTTGTTCATCGTGTAGATCGTAATAGGTCGTCGGAGCATTGCGGGTAACGACGACAAGTTCACCATTATCGAGGATCTTCGAGATGTGATCACCCTGCTGACATGCACTGAGACATGTCAGCAGGGCTATAAAGGGCACCCATCTTGAGATTTTGACCCGTGTCATATTCACAATCATGCGTACACTATAATATCAATACGCAGTATTTAGAACTTATTTCCTGCCCCGTAGCCAGACAGGTTGCAATAAATGTGACCATTGATAGATGGCCATGCCAGCTAAAATCATTGCACTACCAACCCAGGCATTGACGCCAATCTGTTCATTATTCAGCAAGTTCCCAAGCCAAAGCGCTGTGACCGGGGTTATCAAGGTCAACAATGCAACCTGACTTGCCTGCAAATGCTTGAGAATATAAAAGTACAGGTTAAATCCAACCGCCGTTGCAATGACCCCCAGGTAAATGATTGACCACAAGGCATACTCCGGGATAACCGAAGGCAGTTCGCCATCGATCAACAACCAGGTAATGATATACGTCGGTGTTGCTACCAACATCCCACCCGTAGTGACCGTGAGTGAAGACAATTGCCCATGTAATTTTTTTACAAACACCGCACTTAGTGAATGAATAAAGACTGAAACAAATACCGCAGCAATGCCATAGGCCGCAACACTACCAAAGTCGATGCTCTGACTAAAGATCAACATCAGACCAGCCAGTGAGAAGAGCACACCAAGTAACTTAACCCGGGTCCAACCTCGCTCCCGCAAAACAAAATACGCCAGACCACCGGTAAGTATCGGGCTTAAACCAAATAACACAGCAATAAAGCCTGACTGGATATACTGTGAGCCCCAGTAAACTAACAACATTGCCCCATAGATGCCGGCACCGGCTGCAAGATAAGTTAGCAATGCGCATTTATGTAGAGGGATCGGTACACGTTTAACAAGTGCAAGCACGATCAACACCAGCATGCCAATCACCATACGCGCTGATACACCAAATATAAAATCGGTTCCCTCAGCACTCCATTTAACCGCGAGCGGTGTGGTGGACCAGATCGTAATTACGATGACAAAGCCTATAAAGAGACGTAACGGGCCTGGTGATATTTCTGACGTCATTGTCGGTGGCATTTAACTAGCTCCATTGCTATTGCGTGAAATTTCCCAATTAACTTTTTAAGGTCCATAACGAAACGGGCCGCAGTGTTTATTCACTGCGGCCCGTTTGAAAAAATATTTGTCTAAATTATTAAATTCAATCAGGCGCACAGCACACTACATGCATCCATCGAATGCAGAGTGCGGTTGCCACAGATTTAAATTTAATGTTCATGCCTTGAGTGTGCCTTTGACCAAACTGACTGTCAAGAACAGTCTTTGTTATTTTACCTGTTAGAATTTTTTTAAGGCAAGGGTCCATTGAAATAGAAATAATCCCACTCAACATCAGTTAGTTTAGCCAACTGACTTAACAAGTTGCCAGATGGTATCGTCTCTTTGGGATAAGCATTGACAATACTGACCATGGTTTTTGCACAACCACCAAATTCACGCCAACCAAAATCACATAGCCGTGACAATTGTCCACAGTGAGGACAAGTCATATTGACCTTATCGATATATTCTGAACAACGGGCAAAACGTTTTTTACAGGCTGGACAGATGGGCTTGGCCATATCCAGGTCGGCCAGCCAGCGAGGGCTGTCAGCAGGCTCGGGTAGGTGCACAAATATAAATTTTTGCAGCTTAGCGATGTCAGAGAGAGCGCCCTCTTGTTCCGGGGCAAATTCAATCGCCGGGGCACAACCCATGAAACTAATATGCTGCAAAAAATGTTCACCCACTAAAAATTGTTGCTCACCGCCCGTGTCTAAATGGGTATCCAGGCGAGCGCCGGTTAGCCCAAGCTGAGCCAGAATAGCCAGCAAATCTGAGAATTCTATGCTGAAATCAGCATCGTTGGGGTGCAAAATCATTTGTCGAAAATTAATTGTCATACCGTTCGCATGTCATTTCGTCATATCAAAACATTCAAAAGCTTAGCATGGCTGGCACCGTCTCAGGTACAATGCCCATATATTGGCAATTGTATGAAAGAAAGTTGGAGAAAAGCATGTCTGAACACGAGATGAGTAAAGAGCAAAAAGTCCTGAAAATGGTAAAACGAGTCCTCACCGATGTAGCTAGAGACACCCATGTCAAACCAGGTCTGAAACACCCTCTCTCGGACAACACGATTATGGGCATCCGGGATAGCCTGGCCTTAATCGCGGCACGTGAAAAAGAGTTAGCCGAAGAAGCGGGTATCGACATGAACATGAGACCACGCTTTATTGATGAGCCACAGACCTCTGTCGTGGTGTCCATCGACAAATTACAACGTCCGTCTTCTGACTCCGATTCTGGCGAAGATAAATAATCGCGCATGACAGCCAACAGGCCCGAGCCTGATCAGATCATTCCATTGCTTGAGCAAGTCCTTAAGCAACACCCCGCCGGACTCAGCGAATATGAGTTACTAAACCAACTAGCGACTCAGTTGCCGTTTTTTTCCAGCGCCTCAAATGACAGCGACGGCCATACTGAATCATCGGCTGACATGCGGCTTTTTCAACGCCATTTTTTGCTCCAACATTGCTTGTATAAACTAGAGCAGCAATGCCAGTCAGATCGAACAGGACGCCTGAATATATCGGCACTGGAGATTCGACTCAGCCCATACAACCCCCCTTGCCTCCCTGAGACAAGTGTCCAAAACCAAGTTACAGTTGAAACAGCAGATGAGGCCGAAGCTACCCATCGAATACGTGAGTACTACCTGGATATCAACAATTTGCACAACACCAGTCAGGCCGAACTCGACGAAATGTTGGGAAAATTCTGGGCCGCGCTAGCCAGGCATGATTTGCGAGATGAGGCGCTGCACCTATTAGACCTGAGTGACCCGGTTGACGATGCGACGATCAGGCAACGATACCGTGAAAAAGTGATGCAGCACCACCCTGACCGAGGTGGTGATAGCGACATTGCCCAGCAACTGAACGCGGCGATATCGAATCTGTTACCCAAGTCACGCTAAGGGGTGATTAGATGCGCATAGACAGGTGGCTAGGAATTTGCAGCCAATGGCGTTCTCATCTATCTTTAATAGCAATAAACGGCCAATCTATATGTGACCATCTGTTAAACTGATTCGAATTAGCTGACAAACAACAGGAATTAGCAAATCTAGACATGATCGAAGAAATTGATGAGAATGATATCGAAGCGATCAAACAGCGCCTGGATGAATTGCGAGTGGAACACCGTGACATGGACGATATTATCCATCGCCTGATTGTTGACCCGATGGTGGATCAGCTACAAATACGCCGCTTAAAAAAACGAAAGCTGAATCTGAAAGATATGATTTTGAAACTGGAAAGCAAGCTGATTCCAGATATTGAAGCTTAACAACAAAGAATAATGAAAATGTAGCTTATGAGTGATAAACGAAAAGATAGTCGTTTGGGGATCAAACTAGACGTTGAACTGCACAGTGAGGAACAGGAGCTCTCACTGCAAACACGTGATCTTAGTCAAAGTGGCGTGTTCCTGTCAGCACAAGAAAGCACTCTACCTGTAGAAGGCAGCATTGTTGAGCTGAGAATCAAGCAAGCACTTGGTGAAGAAGAACCACCTCTAGTAAGAGCTCGGGTTGTGCGTGTTGATAAAGATGGTATTGCGCTGGCCTTTATTACAGATGAGTAGATCTGTTGAGTAGTGCTACAACTGGGCTAAATCACGCCATTCTATTTACCTCGAAACAGTGTCCTCATTGCCCGTCTGTTTCTAAAATCCTCAAACAATTAAATCAAGAAGGAAAGCTTGCCGGGCTGGATATCTTTGACATAGCACAGGAACAAACACTAGCAGAAAAATACCAGGTACGCTCCGTGCCCTGGTTTAAGATTGCCGAGCTTGAATTTCAAGGTTTACATAGCGCTGGCGAGCTAAGTTACTGGTGTGAACATTCCAACACAGACGAAGGCATTCTTCGTTATCTGATCGAGAACCTTGATGCAGGCAAGCTGGGACAAGTAGAAACTCTGATTAAGCAGCACCCCGCCTGGTTAAATATCGCATTACAAATTCTCGCTGATGTAGCAGCGCCGATTCAGGCGCGTATAGGTTTGGGTGCAGTCATCGAAGGTTTGGCAAATACCGAGTTACTCGAAGGTGTATTGCCAACGCTGGAAATACTCACACAGCATGAGGATCATCGAGTACGTGGCGATGCCTGTCATTATCTTGGCTTTATCGAGACCGCTAAAAGCAAAGAAATCATTGAGCGCTGTCTAAATGATGAACATGCCGAAGTACGTGAAATCGCGGAAGAATCCCTCGAGAACTTTTAATCATTCACTGTTAGATATGTCTTGCAGGGCGGTTTTTAAGCTGGCTTCCTCAATCGGAAAAGATAGCACAGTGTTGATGGGATACTGCGCCGTAAGTTTTTCCAGCTGATGTGCAAATTCTTGCTCGTAAAATACAATCACCTCACATTGTTCCAACCGTTGGACCGTCGATAAAAGAGATTCAAGACTACTGGTGCGATCACGAAAGTCGGATTGAAAATTGAATTCAGCAACAACCACCTGCGGCTTTATTTTCTTGATTGTTCGAATCGCATTCCTGACAGAATTGGCCATAGTGACTTCGAAGCCCATAGACTCATACAGGGGAACAAAGTTTGGGTAACCACCCAGCTCAATAACGGCAAGCAATTGTTTTTTCATATTAAATAAATCGGTTCTACTCGATGTGATAATTTTTGGTTATACTACATAGATTAAAGCGTTATAAATAACCCTTTGAAATACCCAGTTTAATCAGCCAATTCGTTAACAGGTGCAGCAATATGCCATACTTCATTTACAGCATCAAACAAGGCCCAACCGCCCTTATTAAAAACCTGGAACTCCTCAATGAGTTTGAATCCTTCAAGGAAGCGAAAGAATTTGCCAAGCAGGCTCGTATTGACCAGGCCGATGGTGAAGACGTGCAAATCAAAGTCATGTTTGCAGATAATCAGCTACAAGCCGAGGAGCAAATAATGGAAAAACGGGATGAGACTATCGTCAGAGAGTGGGAAAAATAATTCCCGACGGGGTTGAGAACTAGGTATCGCAAGCTGGATATTTGGATCAGTCGTAATGGAAGAAAACGAATATCGCGAGACGTATCAAAACTTCAACGAACAACGCTGCCTGTTTGAAAAAAGTATTCTATCTCGTAAGACCATGTGTGAACATGCACACCGCTTCTGCCTCGCTGACAGGGAAGGTGTTGCCTGCAAAAATCAACTCGCCTTCGGACAGTGTAAAGCACTGCTTAACAAGCTACGAAATAATGCCCGATTTGCCTTGAAGCAGACTCACGTAGATGAACCCCTACCCCATGCAAAAGAAGTTAAGATCCAGACGGGTGGCTTACTTGGTTTGAGATCGATCGTAGAAGGTCAAAATGCTCAGGAACAATCTATCGAAAATATTTATGCCCTGATCCAACAAGCTATAACTAAGTATGGAGAACTGGATAGTTTGCCCTATGACGAGATCACTCGACAGATAGTGCAGTTTAAAGGTAAAACTAGAAGTCGTTCAAAAAAATAAACTGGTCGTGCTTTATATCAAGGATTGATTTCCCAATCATAAGCGCAATCCAGATAACTCCGTACTGCGGACAATCCCTCTAAACCTTCACTAACGATCTTTTGTAGTGGTGATACATCACCAAACCGTTTGTTTGATTGCTTCATCCATAAATTGCCCATCGGTGGATTGAGTGGGTAAGTTGTCCGTAATGCTTCAGCAATGCCAATGATATGCTCGACTCTTTCATACACGCCTTTATCTTGTGGAAAGGGGGTTCCATCTCGATATTTTCGTAGTGCGCGTGTCGGGGTCCCTTTTGGTAGTGCCAGAATAAAGGCGAGCTGCTTGGCATTTAACCCCCAGCTGTCCAGAATCCCCATGATCGAGCTCGCCAATTCGACACATTCATCATGATCCATATTTTGGTACTTGGCTGAGGTCATTACCACTATCCAGTATTAAACAGCACGATAGTGTATATGGTAAAATGCTTATGCACAAATAAAGTACAGCTTTAAATATTTTGTATGACGCTAAGCTACTGTTATTAAGAGATAATTTAATGCCAAACAAATATCCAGTTACCAAATCATCCAACATCAAACCAGGTGAAATGCGATGTTTTGATGTCAATCAGCAGCGCATAATTGTCGCTCACATTGAAGGGGAATTCTTTGCCTTTGATGAAATGTGTAGTCACGAAGACTACCCGCTTCTTAACGGTGCACTTCGCAGTGATCATGTCGAATGCCCATTACATGGCAGTCGGTTTTGTCTACGCACAGGTAAACCAATGGAAGAACCGGCAACCGAGGCTATAAAAATCTATCCAGTTGAACTGCAAGACGACATGATCGTTATTGAGGTTGATGATTAAAGTTTGATGAAGGCCATTGAGTAATCAAAACTCATCATTTGTTGCTCACGTATGGCCTGAAATACGACATGTAAAAAAGTATGATTGTGATCAATGCTGCGCGCATAGAGATAAACAATCTCGACAATTTTTTTATTAAAGTGATTAATTGAATCTTCAAATGAGATATCGCTGTTGACCATTTCAATAATTTCAGGATGACTGGTGATCAAGAATCGGAGCACCGCAACTCGTATAGTCAGCATATGAATATATACAAAAGGATCGGGCATGCTGATAAACCACTCGCGTTGCAAACAGTTGATAACATAGCGAGCAAGATACTCCTCAAGAACCGCGCCGTAACGCGAATTTAATTTATCCCAATGCTGCAAAAAGGATTTTGACAATTGTTCTGGTGGGATATTTTCACCATAAACATCAAAGTCTTCTGAACGCTCATAGTCGACCTTATAATTTTCTAAAATACTCGACGCTAACTGACTTAGTTTATCATCGCCTTCGTGTTGAATGCGTAGTTGTAAGATAGCCTGGATAACAATCACCGCAACCGGCTCGGTATTACTAAATTTAAAAAAATAGTCATCCAGTTGGTTTTTAATATCTTTGTTCTGGAACCGTTTTATTTCCTCAGCAACTGACTTCGTTATTTCACAACCATGGTGATAATGAGAAGCAAGTCGAGAACTGAAATTAGCAAGAAAATATAGGCGGGTCTCAAATGCATAATCATTGTCCGCCATCAATAAAATCATTTGCTCACGCACCTCGGTGAAGTGTTTCTGATATCCGTCTTCTGGTGCATAAATTTTTCGAGATACAGGATATTCTTCACGTGGCAAAACAGCGGGACTGATTTTATTCATTGTATTTAAATCACTATCGCCAAATAAACACCGACGAACAACCTCTGGACACGAAAGCGCCCCGGTTAACTCTGTTGTATTGTTATATTCAGAAAGGACACGCGGAAAAAACGCACAGACATCACTCAGTGGTTCTACACCATAGTGATCGTGTAAGTGACAAAGTCCAGCAGTATTCAGAAACGGACAATAACCAGATTCATTCAGTTTAATATAAGCGTAGTTGTTGTCCGAAGAGTTCGCCTCATCGTGTAAGCAAGTATATTTATCAAATAGATCTTTATCGTCGGAATTAAAAATGACATTCTCAGCAAGAAGATCATAATGCTTTTTATCAAGATTGATGTCCCACTTCTGACAGCAGGTATCTTCGCAATCGCCACCTAGACATCGAAATTCATGCATGTAACCTGGTGCAATAATTTTTTTCTGCATATTTAGTGTTTACGGTGGTTTGCTTACAATGAGGTATCGGCTTGTGGCGAAGATACTGCCGCAACAGGACGTTGAGAGAAATCGATCAAAACCATCCCACAAAAATAGTTATCGCGATAAACCTCAACACGAAATAATTTTCCCTGTTGATCAACCGAATAACGTCGCGCAATATCAGTGCGTTTAATCATGACCCCCTGCTCACTACGCAAGCCAGGTCGCGTAAAACCAATGACGTTCACACGGTAATCTTTGCTAGCGTTAACCTGGAATTTTTCCTGAACAGAAATAATATCACCTAGCTGCACTTCCCGCTCGGTACCATCGACAACTAAATTGATAGCTTTTAGGCTATTATCGAAATCAAAGTATTGCGGTAGCAGCTTAGTAACGGAGCGATTACCATAACGGACATTGTAATAACGATCATTATCCAGCACTGCAATTAATGGGTTGCTCGCACTAAAATCAATCGGCTCCCCTTTTTTCATCGGTACATAGCGCAAGCGATCCCTGACATTGCGCAGATCGAAAAACATCTTCTTTTCATAGAGCGCAACTTGAATATTATTATCAATTCGATGCTTCACGCTATTGATAGTCAATTCAAATTCTCGTTGATAGTCGATGCCCAGGTAATGCATAAAGCTCTCTATCATTTGTAAGTGATAATATGCACGATAGTGGGTACCAAATGACTTGCTCGCCTCAATTCCAAATGCGGCCTTATTATTTTGGATCGCGTAATATGTTAGCGTTTTTTCCATTTCCCGATTACCGAGACGCGTTTCAGTATTTTTAACATGATAGCGGTGTTCCTTATTTTTAATATGACCGTTGGCATGATTAACAATCGCCTCAGCAATATTTTCTAGCTGGCCATATTGAATCGCTGGCAGTTCTGCTTGATCAATAATGAGACTTTGCCCCCAGCGCTGAGGTCCATGTAGTCGGTCGAAATATTTGGGCCGATAAAAGCCACTGCCATCATGTAAATTTAAGATCACATCAACTTGTTCATCACGAATGATTTTTTTTATTTTTTGTACTAACTGATATTCAGGATCTTTTTGAGTGATATCCTTGAACTTTCGATTCATATCACCGTGCACACCACGCGAGCGTTTGATAATACTCTCGAAATTAAGGTTAGGTACAACCCATACCTCACCACGCTGAATTGAGTAATCAGTTGTTAATAGTGATGCTGCATTGAAGCCACCAGGCTCATCACCCTGGATGCCACCAATAACCAATAAGGTCGGCCCTGGCTTACCTGACTGATGCTTGTGTAATGTGAAGTCCCATTCCTGAGAGCTTGCTAGCAATGCGACCAGGAATAAACTAATTCCAATAGTTGCTCTAAACATTGGTTGCCACCTTAATATGCCAGGGCTCATGCCGCACACCATAGGGATTAGCAACAGGATAACGCATAGAGATATAACCCAAATCGGTCAATTGTTTAAAGATTTCAGTTTGCGCAAAGGCATTTGTGAAGTTGGCAGCTCCCAGACCACGTTGCCCGATATCAAAATCACCAATACCATGAAAAGAATGGCCGGGGGGCGCCAAAGAACGTGCTGCGCGCGAAAGATTACCCCCCGTCTTTTCGACCTTGGCAATAAACAAGTGCAATTGTTTAACTACACTGCGAATACCCGAGGTCAGAATCAAATCATCACCCAGTTGTTTCCTGAGCTTTTTGTAGAGCCCCAGGGCATCGCCCTGGTAAAGGTAATGGCCGCTACCACTAATCTTTTTTACGTCTTTACGTTTAATCGCTTCTGTTAAGGTAGTCGATACCTTGCGGCCGAAGAAACCATAGTTGCTTGCATCAAACTCGAAAAGGGCTTCAATCAGGGTAATCTCCTGCCGGGTAAATGCCCCAATGCGGGTGTAATGCCTGGCATAGCGTCGTGCTGTATCCAGATCAATCAAATTAAAATTGCCATAACCTACGGTGCGTTGCAGGCGTGTCATACGCGCTAATACTGAACTAAGTAAGCGAGACTGTTCAGCACTTATATATATGTCGTCCTCGAAGTCATGTTCAAAGTTTTCTGCCTTGCGGACCGCATCTTTTATCGCACTATCAGGAATATCATTGCTGGCTAGTGGCCTAGAATGGGTAGATTTATGTTTAAGTCTCTGTGAGGCCGCAAACAAATCACCACTCACGAGGCTTAACCCGCCTAACACTACGGTTGAAATAAAATGGCGTCTGCCGTTATGGTGTCGATTAAAAGCCATATTCTCAATGTATCAATTCTGCATTATGATTACAGCCTGAATCTTCTGAAATTTCAAATACATGGCACGACAAATATGCAAATAGCTGCATTCAATCAAAAATTAGCCAACTCAAACCGCGATTTTGAATGTTTGAGTCAATTAAATGGTAAATATGTCCATTTTCGTTTTGTTGGCGATTTCATGGGCGAGTCTATTATCTGGGATGTACATTTATACACACTTGCCTATTATGTTAATGAGGTTGCAGAAAACTCGCAGCCGGGCACTTCGATTCGCCAGTTTATCCATGTGGGTAACATGGACAAAGCGGGTCGTAAGATTGAAATTGGTTTAAACCTGCTGCATATTGATGAGCCTGCAATCAGGAAAACGATGATCATGGTACGGCAGTACAAACGGCTTGCTATAGGACGCCATGAGTATGGCGAAACAATAAGTGTTTAAAGTAAATGTCTAGACTTGTTACGGTATCGCGGGCAGCCAAATTAGTGGGTATTTCTCGCGGAAATTTACAAAGACAGATTCGTGAGGGAGCCATTACCAGCTTTGAGGGAATGGTGGATCTCGAGCAATTAGCACGAAAGTACCCCTCTATTAATTTCGAAGCCGACTCACTGCTCGAAAAACTCGAACAGATAATTGAAAACGCTTCTGTGCGAGCACGTTCAGGTAAAACCACTACCCCGCCGGACATGGAAACCCTCGCAGCACGGGTTAATATACTCAACGATGAGCTTGTTGAGACAAAACTCGAAATCAGTATTTTTTACAATATATTTGACAAACTTAAAAGTAGATTAAAAACACTCGCTAGTAGTGAACCTGAAGCCGCGAAGGCAATCCGCGATCTACAAAGCTGGTTGTTAACGGAAATAGACACTATTTCTGATAAAAAATTTGAGCAATACCCGATACTCGCAACCGATACTTTTTTAAGGATTATGGCCGCACAAGTTAGACTGGAGCCGACCGGGCACGAATTTTTTGTTGAGGGATCTGACAGCATTCTTGAGTCTGGTTTAAGCTCGGGGCTTGCCCTCAATTATGGTTGCAGCAACGGTAATTGTGGGAAATGTAAAGCTAAAGTAATATCCGGTGAAGTCAAAAAAATACGTAACCACGATTACGTACTCAATGAAAAAGAAAAGATACAGGGTTATATCCTGACTTGTTCAAACACTGCAGTCACCGATCTAGTACTTGAAGCCGACGAGGCCGGTAGTGAAAACGATATCCCTGAGCAATCTATCACTGCCTGGGTTCGTAAACTTGTCCCCATGAAAGGTCATATGCTGACCCTGCACGTAAAAACCCCGCGCACACAACGACTACGATTTTTAGCCGGGCAGTATGTCAATGTTGAGATTCCCGGGGTTGCCAGTAAAAAACTGCATGTCGCCAGTTGTCCCTGTGACGACATGAATCTGCAATTTCATATTGATAGTCGTAATGATGACGAATTCACAAAATACATAACGACACAGTTAAAACCTAATGATGCTATTGAAATCGAAGGACCGGCCGGGCATTTTGTCTTACACGAGGATCAACCCAATCCGATTGTATTCATTGCCTTCAACAACGGTTTTGCACCTATAAAGAGTCTGGTCGAACATGCCATGACACTAGATGTAACCGAGGATATGCAACTACACTGGCTGGTACCTGAAGAAGAAGATTTATATATGCATAATCATTGTCGCTCATGGGCAGATGCCTTTGAACGTTTTGCCTATCAGCCTGTGAGTTATGGAAATAACGACCCTGTGCAATTATTGATCGAATCTCTTAAAGGCAATATGAGTGAACACCATTTTTATGTCGCTGGTACAGACTCACAGATCTCTAAAACAAAAAATGCCCTGCAAGCGCAGGGCATTCCTAATGAATCCATTTTTACAGAAACTGCTTAGTTTTTATTCTTCGGTGTCGTCTTCAGATATCCACTTGTTCAAAGCCTCAACGACATTTTTGGCCTGCTTTACATTACTAATATTGAATTTTGATTTAGGGCGGTAGCTGCCTTCACGTTTCTGGTAGCGTCGAATAGAATATTTAATCGGGCCAAATTCCTCAGCCGATTTATTCCAGTCCTGGTACTTGAACATGACCGTTGACCATGCTCCTTTTGTAAGAACGACCTTGTCTAACTCTTTCACTAACTGTTGGCCATTTTCTTCGTAATTCATTGTTATTTCGTCAACGGTCGCTGCCATTTTTTACCCCTGTTGTTTGATACTTGATTCTGGTGCCTAGCTTACCTCATATACAAGGTAAAAATCTGCCACTATTTGCAGGTTAAGCATGATCGATATTGTCGGGATGAGCGATAGCGCTGGTTCTAAGTTGTCTAATTAGTCGCCCATTGTGGAAACGAAGCAGCGTAGCGTTCAATCCATTCTTTTGCAGCCTCTTCTCCAGAAAGGTGCCGACCCTCTTTTTCAGCGATGGCACGTTTATAATGTTCTATGTGGCAGACCTGCTCAACCATTCGCGCGACAAAAAAAGTGTCTTTACTGATGAATTCAATGCCGATGACGTAGTGCTGTCCTTCACGACTACAGTGCGTAACTAAGCCCTCTGCTTCAAAGGCCGGTTGGACAGAGCTAATTTTCAGGGTGATCACTGCCCCCGTCTCAAGTGGGTGCTCTGCATTGAAGGCCAATCCGCCATGGCTAATATTACTAAGCTGTTGGCCCTGCATCTGATCCGAAGTCTGTCCACTGACCGCCTTCTGCGCTGCTTTACCCTGCACATTTTTTTCGCTAGCAAGGTCGATCTGAATCGGGATATCAGAGGGGTGTCGTATATAGCTTCGCATATGGAGTCCTTTTTAATATTTCAGCAATATCTGGCCATATTTGCTCTCAAAATAATGCATAATCTGCGCCACAGAAACCGCTCACTATAATGCTTAATGATAGACCAAAATAACAAGCCACTCCTTAGCACAAAACAACGAAAGGCCATAATTATCTCGCTCGGCCTGATTGCGGCTTTCTACCTGAGTGCCGTAATTCTGACAGGGTTTGATGACATCCAGATGGCATTTCAGCAAATAGGGTTATTGGGATGGGGCCTATTACTGATCTGTTCATTTTTAAGTTACATCGTCCGCTTTGTCCGCTGGCAAGGTTATATAAAACTTAGTGGTGCGAGTATTCCCGTGCTTCGTCACTTCATTTATTACCTCGCTGGTTTTGCCTTAACCACAACCCCGGGCAAGGCCGGTGAGACAATTCGTTCAGTGCTACTACGACCTCATGGTGTCAGCTACCCAGCCAGCCTGGCTGGTTTTTTCACTGAACGCTTTCTTGATGTAATGGTTGTTGCCTTGTTAGCCAGCCTGACGGTCATTGCCTTTAAGGATTACATCTGGTTTGTAACGATCGCGACCATTGTCATTTTATTATTACTGCCTCTTGTGCGTAGCCCTCTGATTATTTCTATCCTTCGTTTCCTGAAGGATAAAGTTTCAAAGAAAAAAATTAAAACCTCGTTCGCTCATCTGATCACATTGATCGATTCTGCGCAAATGTTTCTCGCCTGGCGTTTGATTGGTTCAGGCATGTTGCTTGGTATTATTGCCTGGAGCATTCAAGGCCTGGCATTTTATTTTATTGTGACGGCACTTAACCTGGAAATAGGATTACTGGCAGCAATGGGTATTTATGCGATTAGCCTGCTGGCGGGTGCCGTTTCATTTATCCCCGGCGGAGTCGGTAGTACCGAAGTGGTAATGGGCCTGTTACTCGCAGCACTAGGCGCAGATACCTCGATCGCAGTTTCCGCACCACTCATTAGCCGGCTTAGTACACTCTGGTTTGCAGTCGTGTTGGGGCTTTTGTCTGCTGCCTGGTTGAGCAGCCATCGCGAATAGAAAGTGTGGCAACCTCCATGGTTGCCACACCCTGTGCATGTCAATTAATAAAGCTCGAGTGAACCACAGGCAACACGTTCGGACTGGAAACCTGCAAGAGCCAGTGTTGGGCTAGCTGCCTTTGAAATCACCAATGTCCGCTGACTCAAATCCGTGAGACGTACATCTGCAATCTCCACTGACTGGGTTGCCTGTCCATCCGCGGCGACTGTTAGGGTTGGCATTTGCCAAAGCGCCTTGCCTGCAGCCATTCCTGGTATTGCAGTGTCAAAGCCTGTGATCTGTCCATGACAACCTACGTTTTCATTTATGCTAAACATAAAATCACCGGGTTGCATATTTGACAGGTAAGACGTCATACGCAGCCCGTTACCTGTATCAGTCACAACAATGACACCAATTGAATCGCCAACACCACTTGCTGTTAAAGCATGCATGGTGACTGCGATCTCTCGAGCATGCCCCGTTGAAAAGGGTAGACATGCAACAAACAACACGATAAGAAATTTTTTCATGTGACACCTCCTGACACAATTAAGGTTATCAAGCTGTTTGAATCAACTGTGAGTCACGAAAATTTTGTTACGCACAGTACAAACTCAGCTCTGGATACCTCCCTGTCAGTACGACACCCCATAAAGATGTTGTCTGAAACGATTGTTACTTACATGATTCTGGTTCAAGTCATGGCGAAGTCAAGGAATGGCAATTCAATTTATTCTATGAGAAGACTATTAAATCAGCTTATAAAAAACTATAAGAAGAATTAATAGGGTTTTTCTGTTACGGCTGAAAAATCGTTTGCAATGCTACGATACTAAAGCGGCTGGCTCACTATTGTTTTCGATTACGATCGCGCAAGCGCTCTTTATACTTGCGTCGTTGTTCAGGGGTTGCATTTCGCCAGCGTTCGCGCATGCGCTGACGTTCTTCCGGTGATGCCTCTCGCATGCGCCTCCTAAGAGCACGTCGCTCTTCAGGCGAGAAGTCTTGCATAAATTCTCGGTAGTTACGTCGCTGTTCGGGTGTCAGGTTCTGCCAGCGTCTACGTATGTTTTCCCGACGTTCTGCGGGTTGGGATTTATACCAGTGGTACAATCGACGTAATTCTTTTTGACGTTCAGGTGGTAACTTGCGGAAACGCTCAAAACGATCACGCATACGCTCACGTTGTTCTGGCGTCATGGATTGCCAACGCTCATACCTGCGCTTGACACGTTCACGACGTTCTGGGCTCATGTTATCCCAGTTTTGTGCACCTTTTTGTAGGCGGGACTGCCGCTCTGCCGGTAACTGATCCCAGCTGTCTGCCAGTGGTTGCAAAACACGTTGCTCATCTTCGCTCAGGCTCTCCCAGCTAATACCATTTTGGGCAAGCGCATACTCTGCCTGAAAAATAAAAGTCAGACTAAATATCATTAATAAACTAAGTAAAGATTTAATCATCATCTTTTTGCATCTTTTCGTTTTCGGTTTTGTTCACCGAATCGGACAGGGAATCAGTTTCAATTTCGTCATAGTTCATTGGGTCAAGAAATTCTTCATCAACCGTAATACCAGCACCTAAAAATTCAAGAAACTCTATCGATGGGGTTTCTTCGTTACTGGTAACATTGTTGGCGTATATTTGTTGATTCAATATTGTCATCAAGAATCCCAGAACCACAGCACATTTAGCCCGCGCGGTCTTCAAGCTCCAGCCATTGGTAAAATTCCAGTTCTTCATAAAACTCCAACTCTTCAGATGCACTTAGTAATGGCAAGTCTTCAACTGAGTGAGCACCTACTTCATAAGAAGGATCAAAACTAGCAGTTTGTATCCCCTGAAGTCCAATTACAATCGCGACTACACTTGCTGCAGTTGCCATCGTTGCAACTGGCCGCCAATGAAATTTACGCCTGTTCAATGTATCGATAGCATTGGCACGCGCTAGTCGTAGTGAGCGCAATTCTTCAGCTGACAGCGACTGTTCTGCTTCATCCAATTGTTGTTTTACTGAAGCTAGAACATCTTTAGCTCCTGTTAGCATTTCTCTAGAATGATCATCCTTGGAATTTTTATCCTGGGACTTATTTTCTAGAGACTCAGTTACTGGAGGCTTACCTTCCTTCATATTCGTTCCTCAGTCATACATGTTCTTCAAGTTGTTCACGTAATCTATGCACAGCGCGAGAGTAGTGAGTCTTGACACTACCTTCGCTAATACCCATCGCCTTTGCGGTATCGGCTACATTCAGTCCTTCCCATTGCCGCAATAAAAATGCCTGTTGTTGTCTCATTGGAAGTTTGTTCAACAATTCATCCAGTTTCTTTATAGCATACTCTTGCTTGACCATATCATCCGGTTGATGTGTCCCTGACTGTTCTACCTGTTCCAGTGCATCATCTTGATCTTCACTATCTCGATGAAACCAGTGTCGCCAGCGCCTGCGGATCTTCTCGCGTCGAAACCAGTCAGTTATCGCATTCTGTACGATACGATGAAACAAGGCAGGCCATTCCGCTTTTGGTTTACGCGCATAACTTCGAACCAGCTTTAACATCGCTTCCTGCACGATATCAAGCGCATCCGCTTGCTCACCCGTCGCGATCATTGCCATTCGAAAAGCCCTTCGCTCGTGTTCGGCAAGGAACTGATCGAGATCGCTCGCTATTGTCCCTGACTGTTCTGCCAAACATCTGTTCCCATGTTGTCTACCTAGCAACTCGCTTCACAACGAGGATCAAGTGATCCCCGAACAGACTTTCACAGTTTGTACAGGGATCTAACAATTATCATATCCTAGTTTGCGCGTCGTTGTTTGCGATCAATCCTACGATGTGCTCGTTCTCCCTGACGATCCTTACGCCTGTCAATACGTTGTCCGCGACGATCCAGACGATTATCGATGCGGTCACCTTTTCGATCCAGACGAGCGTTGATACGATCGCCCTTTCGTTCCAAGCGATCTGCTCGACCATCACGACCATTTTCACGGGCACGGTCAGCACGTCGCTCCATTCGTCCCTCAATATTATCACCCCGGTTATCCATGCGATTATTGATGCGGTCACCCCGGTTATCCAAATGTTGCTCAATACGATCCCCCCGTCGATCCAGTCGGTCTTCAACACGCTGCCCCAAACCATCATCAGCAAGGGTCTGTAAGGGCAGCGAAACTGTGCCCATGACGGTCAATAAGCCTAAAATCGCTTGTTTGTGTATTTTCATGTTTATTCTCCTTCGCTTGGTATTCAAGTGCTGCATTTTCAGGTACACAATTTGTGCTTCTCTACCCGTTACAACGCCTTAATCAAGGTAAGGTTGACATATAAACGTAAAAATATTGGGCTCATTGGCTGAAAAGTTGGGATCCCAGAAAAAGAAAAACCCCGCAGAGCGGGGCCAGTGTTTAGACTTATTTATAATTATAATTCTAATCAGTAGTTACATCCGTCGCTTGCAAACCTTTAGGGCCTGTCTCAACTTCAAATGTCACATTTTGACCTTCATTCAGAGTACGAAACCCCTCTGACTTGATGGCACTGAAATGAACAAAGACGTCATCTCCACCATCTTGTGGAGCAATAAAGCCAAAGCCTTTGGCATTATTGAACCATTTCACTGTACCTGTCGCCATGATAATTACCTCAAATTGCAAAAACACTATCTCTCCTGTTTGTCACCCTCCTCCTCCAAGTCTGATGACACACAGTTGGGACTAAGTATACCGATCGTCATTAACATTGCCTATGGATTAACGCATAAAATTAATCAAGTATACAAACGTATCAGCATATACTTAAATAATTGATAAGCAGTTTATTTGTAAGTTTGCCGCACAAACATATTACTCAGGCTCGTGCCCCGGAATTATTTCGTACGTCACTGCTTAAATGAAGTTTTGAATGTCCGAGACTATGACGGCAGATTTTCTTCGAGGAATTGTCCGTAGTTTTCGGCACTCACGATTTGGGTACCATCACAGTTGAACTGAATACGCACAATGGACTGCACGATATTAATAGTAATATTGCGCATAAAGTAGATTGGCATCTCTCGCATGGTCTTAAGTGTGGAGACAACCGAGACGATTTCAAAAACTTCCATCGGCTCCCACTGCTCACCGCGGCGATTCATGATATTTTGCCAGTATTGGGGAATGCTCTTGTAGTAAGAACTCTCGCGTACGCTCTGATAAGTTTCTTTAATCAACCCGATTTTGTCGTCATAACTGATCTGCGGGAATTGGCGCTTAACGTAATTAGGATCGGCTATTTTTTCGGCCGAGTGTATTTCCTGGCGCATGGGATCGAAGACCGAGTTGGTCCTAATCTCGCCATTATTAAAGCCTACAAACAGTTGGTAAGTGCTACGATTTAGCAGCAGTTCCTGAAATGAAGGCACGAGCTCGTCAATGCGTGCATCTACATCCGAGGTATAACGTTTACGCTCACCGGTTGTTTCACGCATAGAGGGATCACCACGGATTCCGATCTGTAAGCTCGAGGCATTCAGACCGGCCGCGCTGACTAAACTCTCTTTTATGACGAGTTCTTCAATTTCTTTATCAGTTTCTGACATATATTCGTTTCTAAACTTCTGTATTTGAGTATTAGATTATACTAACTTACCCTTTGATGTCACGACGAGAACGGCTCCGCACTTTTTTCGGCTTGCCCTGGCTCTGTGATCTAATTGGCACTCCTGCCTCTTCACCGGTGCGCTGAGTGGTAAATCGCTTGCCTCGCCTGATTGCGCCCGAACCGCTGGTACTAGTGGTACCTTTTGGTTGCCAGCTGGGTACCAGGTGTTTTTTACCATTACCGATTAAATCCGCGCGCCCCATTTCTTTTAATGCCTTGCGCAAAATCGGCCAGTTCTCAGCATCATGATATCGTAAGAATGCCTTATGCAGTCGCCGTTGCTTAAGCCCCTTGGCAGACAGAACAGTCTCACTAGTATGGCTCACCTTCTTTAAAGGGTTCTTACCGGAATGATACATTGCTGTGGCAAGCGCCATTGGCGAGGGCAAAAATGTCTGTACCTGGTCAGCACGAAAACCATTTCGTTTTAGCCATAGTGCCAGATGCATCATATCTTCATCGGTTGTGCCAGGATGGGCCGCTATGAAATACGGAATCAGGTACTGCTCTTTGCCCGCTTGTTGTGAATAACGTTCAAATAATTTCTTGAAACGGTCATAGGTTCCCATCCCCGGTTTCATCATCTTTGATAGCGGACCGGTCTCGGTATGTTCTGGAGCAATCTTCAAATAACCACCGACATGATGCGTCACTAATTCTTTCACGTACTCAGGTGATTCAATCGCCAGATCGTAACGCAGTCCAGAGGCAATCAGAATTTTCTTTATACCTGGCAAGCGACGCGCGCGACGATATAATTTAATCAATGGATTATGATTAGTATCCAGATTTTTACATATTCCTGGATAGACGCACGACAAACGTCGACAGGCAGATTCTATTTCTTTACTCTTGCAAGCCAGACGATACATATTAGCGGTCGGGCCACCCAGGTCTGAGACAACACCAGTAAACCCTGGAACCGTATCCCGAATGGTTTCAATCTCTTTAATGATCGAATCTTCCGAGCGACTCTGAATAATGCGCCCTTCATGTTCGGTAATAGAACAAAAAGTACAACCACCAAAACAACCACGCATGATATTGATTGAAAAACGAATCATCTCGTATGCCGGGATATTCTTATTTTCATATACTGGATGGGGCTGCCGTGTATAACTCAACTCAAAGACCCTATCCAATTCTTCCGTGTTCAAGGGAATCGGTGGCGGATTAATCCAGACATCACGCTTACCATGACGTTGTACAATCACACGCGCGTTGCCTGGATTGGTTTCCAAATGAAACACTCTAGAGGCATGGGCATACAATACTGGGTCTTGTTTTACCTTTTCATAATCAGGCAAACGTATACAGGTTTTCTCTCGAGGGTGCTTGGAGAGATTACGGGTAAAACGAACCACGGTCTGACCGTCTTGGCTCGTTTTATTTTGTTCGCTCTTTTGTTTAACACTTGCATCAATATTTGCATAAGGGTCAGGATGAGGATCCACAGCGCCTGGTTCATCAATCGCGGTTGAATCTAGCTCCGCCCAGCCTTCGAGTGAATGCTGACGTATAAATGCAGTACCGGGTAAATCAATAATGTCATTTATCTGTTCCCCATCTGCAAGGCGATGCACGATATCCACCATCGCCCGTTCGGCATTACCATAAAGCAGCATGTCTGCCTTACTATCTAGCAATGCAGATCGACGCACTTTTTCAGACCAGTAATCGTAATGCGCGATACGCCGCAGGCTAGCCTCAATGCCACCGATCAGGATCGGCACATTTTTAAATGCCTCACGACAACGCTGCGCATAGACATTCACAGAACGATCCGGACGTAGACCACCTTTACCCTCTGGGGTATACGCATCGTTGCTGCGAATCTTTCTATCCGCAGTATAACGATTGACCATGGAGTCCATGTTACCGGCGGTGACCCCAAAACAAATATTTGGCTTGCCGAGTCGCATGAAGTCATCGGCTGAGCGCCAATCAGGTTGGGCGATGATTCCAACCCGAAACCCCTGCGCTTCAAGCACCCGTCCAATCACCGCCATACCGAAGCTTGGGTGGTCTACATAGGCGTCGCCGGTCACAATAATTACATCGCAGCTGTCCCAGCCTAGGTCGGCCATCTCTTCCTGGCTCATAGGCAGTACTGGCGCCGGGCCGAACTTGTGCGCCCAGTGTTTGCGATAGGAAAAAAGGTCTTGTGCTGCGTGCATGGAGATTGTGAATCCGGGTGAGTAAACACTATTGATTATATCATAAGCACTAAATAGCGCTTACTGAATCGCTGTACTAACTGAGATATGGTGGTTCAGCCGCTTGTTTTCAATATAGATGTGATATTTCAGGGCAAACTTAAGGGGTATTTATGGCCAATCCTGATCTTCGATAGTTTCTCCATTCAAAATAGCCAGCATGATCCGGCTACGTGGTTCCACATCTTTTTGATCAGAATGGGCCTCCAGATAATACTGAATAGCCGCCTTGATATGGGTCTTGATGCGACGGCTAATGATGATTGGGCTTTGATTCTGATTTAGCTGCTCACTAATTTTCTCAGCCGTATCCGTTAAGCCTGAGCGTGCTGCCTGTGCACATTCAGATCCGCCTCGTGGGTAAGCAGCATCTGCATACAAACAGATAACTTCACTCATTTTCTGCAATGCTGGAGCAGGACCTGTCATGGAAATCGTTTTCATAATGTTCATAGTATATAACCTACGGTACTATAATATTCATTGCTGCTAATTTATAATCCCGCCCAATTTCAGCATCGGTCATTCTTATATGTCTAAAGCAACCCACACATCAGCAATCAACACCTCTCTGGAGACTTTCCAACAAGATGTTTTAGAGGCATCAGAACAGAAAGCGGTTATCGTTGATTTCTGGGCAGACTGGTGTTCACCGTGCAGAGTCATTTCTCCTATTCTTGACAGGATCTCTAGCGAATATTCGGATGAGGTGGTTGTGGCGAAGCTGGAAGTCGATGACGGTGAGAATATGAAACTGGCCGGACGCTACAAAATAAGAGGATTCCCTACTGTTATTCTGTTTAAAGATGGGAAAGAAGTTGCTCGTTTTAGTGGTGCCAAATCAAAACAACAGGTAGAGAGCTTTATCGAAACAAATATTTAATCTACTTAACCTAAATCGCTTCCTGTAACTGCTTATAAAATGGAAGCCAGTAAATAATCATACTAACCGCTAAGAAAAGATTCAAAAACACAATTCTTAAATAACGAGCTTTGACTTCAACTGCTTTATCACTGCGATATACCATCGCCATGATCGCATCAAGCAACAATAACATGAACAATATGGGTGTGGTAACTGGAGCTAACAGATCCGTGACCATGTGCCATCCTTCATAGGATAATTTCACTCCTAATTCAGGGCGTAAAAGAAAAACAAGAACCACAGCTGTATACAAAGCATAGCGCAATGGACCTATGGCACGAAGGGTAAGAAAAAATTCGTTATTGTTGTTGCTCATAATATTAATGCTTTTTGTTAAGTCCAGAGTTAAATTGGCCAGCATCAAACTGAACCGCGACGTTGTTATTATTATCTTCATTAAAGACTAAATCAATTGATATATTTTCACCCTGTTCATCAGCTTTAATTTGTTTTAGATCAGGTAAGCGTGTTGCGAGATAGGCGCACATCGCTGATATCATAGAGTCATTATCGCTGTTAATCGCTTGTACCAGGTGCATGGCAATATACTGTGCACGCACACCAAGGTCTGGATTGGTTGTCGTCTGACCATTCATCTCCAATCCCTTATCCATATCCATATCCATTTTATCCAGGAACTGACGTTGGTGGCCCGGTAGCCGGATGTTACGGTCATACTCGATGACAGGTTGTCCATTCATGACAACAGTTAGTTTTGTATTCATATCAATTAATCTATTACAGGTGTAAAGGCTGATAATCTAGTTATGCTGAAAGACGCCACCAGTGGTATAGGTTTCAATGTATTTTTCAAATTCTTTAATGGGTAAAGGGTGACTGATATAAAAGCCCTGCGCCTGATCACAGCCCCAGGTCTTTAACCAGCTCCATGTTTGATCCGATTCTACTCCCTCGGCGACAACTTGCAAACCCAGGTTATGGGCTAATTCTATAATTGAGTGTACAATCGCCGCGTCACTCTCATCCCGCATCATATCAATCACAAAAGATTTATCAATTTTCAACATCGACACTGGTAACTGCTTTAGGTAAACAAGCGACGAGAACCCCGTACCAAAGTCATCGATAACAACACTCAAGCCCATCGCTTCTAGATTGGTTAGTACCTGTCTTGCCCTTTCAGGTTCAGCCATCATGACACGTTCGGTAATTTCCAGGGTGACATACTTTGCAGGCAGTCCCCACTTTTCCAGTTTCTCAGTAATATTCAGGCTTATATTAGGATCCTGGATATCCCAGACAGACAGGTTAATCGAGATATTTATTTTATGGCCCTTCTCGTGTAAACGCTGACAATCCCTAATCGCAGTATCTAAAACCCAATTAGAAATTCGTTTAATTAAACCCGTTTGTTCAGCGGCTCCGATAAATTCATCAGGCATGATCAGACCATGCTTGGGATGCTGCCAACGAATCAAGGCCTCAGCACCATGCACCTTATCATCATTAATCGTCATTTTGGGCTGGTACTCAAGGAAAAATTCTTCATTCTCCATCGCACCACGCAAGTCAGATAACACTGATAACTGCGATAAACTGTGTTCGTCCTGTTCACTATCATAAAGTTTAATATTCGTGTTGGAGCGTTTAGCTACATACATCGCCACATCTGCGTGCTGCAATAAAGACTGTGATGATTCACCATGCTGAGGAAAAATGGCGACACCAATACTAACACCAACATATAGCGAGTGCTCATACACATCGTAGACTTTCTCAAGTTGCTCGTGAATCGCCGCTGCAATCCGTAGGGCATTTGTTTCATTAACATTCGATAGCAACACAGCAAATTCGTCGCCACCTAAGCGCGCGACTGTATCTGAATCGCGTAAGACATTTTTTAAGCGTACACCTACTTGCTGCAACAGCGCATCACCGGTCTGGTGACCAAGGGTATCGTTGATTTCTTTAAATCGATCCAGATCAAGCATGAGTAACGCCAAAGAACGCTTGCGACGTTGTGTGTTTAGAATTGATTGGTTGAGCCGATCCATCAGTAAGGCACGATTCGGTAATGAAGTTAAAGAATCATGCATGGCTATATGTTCTAGCGCTAACTGCCGTGTGTGTACCTGTTGGCGCAATTCCAGGAACGCATCGGTTAGATCGCGAATCTCCGCTGCTTTAACATCAGGTAACTCACTGACTTCATGTCCCTTCGCTTCCGCCTTCAGGCTTGAGGCAACTTTGGCAATAGGGCGAATAAAATTAACCTCGAGAACGATGTAACTCAGCAGAGTTAAAAACAGGACAAACAAAGACATCGCCCATAAGGAATTTATCACCGTGCTTGACGCTTCAGTTTGCTCAACCAGATCGGCATCTGCAAACTTTTTTAGAGAATCATCAATGGCCGCAAGCTTTATATAAACTTCATTAAACAGTGGTGTGATAACCTCGATCACCAGTGGGATATCGCCACGCCATTGCCCATCGGTATGTATTGCAACAACCTGTTCGAATCCCCTTTTCCACTTTGGAGCCAGTTCCTCGATCGTTTCGATAGCGATCGTGATTTCTAGATCAATTCCGCGTTTATTTTTTAAGGCCGCTAACTCGTCAACTTTATTTTGAAACTCACCATAGAGCAGTTCAACATTACCAATCTGATTGTCGACTGCACTTTCAAACAAGTAACCCATACGATTAATTAAGAATAAGCGATAGGCGGTAATTATTCTAAGCCAGTAGTCTCTCACCTCGATCATCGTAAGCATGGTTTTTAGGTCGTGCTTTGACATTTTGCGAATATTTTTTCGCTTAAATATCTGAATCGCCTGATCGGTCTCAGTTAAGATCTGCTGATTGGCTATCAACATATCGCCATTTGCCAGACGCATCGCTGGATACATCAGATTAGCGGTCTGTCGTACCTCCATAATTTGTCCGGCCGCTGTCTCGATATTTTTCAGCACTGACTTAAGACCATGCAAAGTTAGTAGCATGTCATTATTTTTCGCCCACGGGCTTCTGATTAGTTCATCAATCTGAGCTTCGGCACGCTCTAATTCAGATTCAAATTGGATGCGAACATCAATACTTGGTGAGAGTAAAAACAACTCCAGGGTGTTATCGGCATCAATAATAGATACTCGGATACGATTGGTGATCTCCGCTATAGCGATGCGTTTTTCGATATTGTTAACCCGCGTCTGGCCAGTCTCTTGAATCCAGGCACCGGTGAACCAGGTATAAGCGACCACCACACCTGCAAGCATCACTGCTAAGTACAGGTACTGCTTGCGGATACTCTTATTAGCTATAAATTTTTTTAATGCTTGCATCGAACGCCAAAATAGAAAAGATAGTACTGACTATAGACAATATATATTGCTATCAACCAGTTATTCTATCTAAATCTGGCATTTAGAGACCTGAAGTTGCGTTGAGGGGACGAATTGGATTGCCAACCTGACTATTTTGGTGGTTTTTTGACATAACTCTACATTACGCTCTTAAATTAAAGAAAAATATTATTTTTTGGCAGCTGATTCAGCCAGCTTCTGCTCGATGAATTCTTCAATCAACTCAGGTGGTACGGCCCCAGGCTGAGCAGCTAACAACTCCCCTTTTGGGTCATAAACCAGGATGGTCGGTGTGCCCACCCAGGGACCACCCGAAATTGTTTCATACATAAGCGCGACTTCATCTGGCTCGCCAATCAGATTGGGAAAAGTTACATCGTGGCGTTTAATAAATGCCTTGGCTTCAGCGAGTTTTTTTTGGCCATCAAGGGAAATACCCAGCACTTGAATATGTTTGTCCTTATAGCTTTCATGAAATTGGATATATCCCTCAGCCTCGGCATTACAGGCATGACAGTCTGAGCGCCAGATGATAACCGTAGTCCATTTGCCATTGCCCGCAAAAGCACCAATCTCACTTGGCTTCCCGGAGAAATCCCGAAGTTCTCCAGTAGCAAATCCCGGTAATATCGTACTGGCTAACACCAGCATGCCTGACAAAAATAATTTCACACTCTCACCTCATTGTTGTCTTTATTTTTATACGCCTTTGATGAAATATGACTATCAATACCACCTGTTAGTTCATTCTTTTGTCGGCAATATGGAAATAATTCTGGCTGACTGGTTAACAACCTCAAAGCTAATATTGTAATCATACAGTCGCATACCGTAACTTTGTTGCACCATTTCGGAACGATAAGCAGGCCGAGGGTCTTGACTCACTAGTTCTGTTATTAATCTCGACAAATTCAATTGATGTTCGCTTTCTATTTGCTGACATTGTTGCTGCGCCTCTGCACTAAACTCGACTGGTAGCACTGGCTTGTCGACTGTTTCCGTATATCCTGATGTAACTTCCACCGGCTGATCTGCATAGGCGATATAAGGTTTGATATCGACAACGGGTGTTCCATCCACCAGGTCAGTACCAGAGACGTTAAGATAAAGTCTTCCAGACTTACGTTCGATTTCATGTAGTTTAAAAACGGATAATGCGATTGGGTTGGGCCTAAAAGGTGAACGAGAAGCAAATACTCCTACCCGATCATTACCCCCCAGCCGCGGTGGCCGAACAGTCGCTTGCCAGTCCTCGCGCTGTGCCTGATGAAAAATACTTAGCACCCATATGTGTGAAAAAGTTTCGAGTGACTTAAAGGCCTCATCACGATCATAAGGTTCAATAATTTCTATCGTTGAAAACAAGGCGGGGGCTAGACCCGACTGGCGAGGTACTGCGAATTTTTCCTTACAAGGTGAATGCACATAACCAATGGTTTTAAAACACCAGCTTGTTTCGTCTAGCCGATTCACTTGGGTTGGCTCACTCTATTTTACAACCGTAATTCCAGCACATGCTTAACCTCCTCATCCGTCAGCACGATGGGATTCGTTTGCATACTACTACCACGTGAATGCGTGACGACTTTATCCAGCTGTTCCTGTTTAATGCCGTAAGTTGATAAACGAGGTAACTGCATCGTCTCAGTCCATTCTACAAGCAGTGCATTCAAGGCCTGCCATGAGGTTTCTTTTGAGCTATGTCGATTCTCAGATAAAACATCGCCTAAACGTGCATACTTTGCCAGCGCCGGATTGGAAGGCTCGCGTTCCAGCATCGCCTTAACGTTCATCTCTGTGGCCGTCGCAACCAGTGTGCCGCAGACAACTCCATGTGATATGGGATAAAACGCACCTAAAGGTGAAGCCAGACCATGCACGGATCCTAGTCCTACCTGAGCCAGGGTAATTCCCGATAGCATAGCGGCATAGGCCATCTTGTCCTGGGCCTCGCATGCCGCTGCGCCATCTTGGTACCAGACAAGTAAACCATCCCTGACCGCGCGTAAACCACTTATCGCCAGCGCATCAGTCATAACATTTGCGCGTAACGAAACATAAGATTCCATTAGTTGAGTCAGCGCATCCATACCGTTAGCCGCAATGAGTTCTGGTTTGCAACTTGCTAACAACGCCGGGTCCACGAGTGCATACTCAGCAACTAATTTGTCATCGCGAAAAGATTTTTTAAACCCATCTTGTCCCTGTACGCTTAATACGGCATTTTTGGTTGCCTCACTGCCTGTTCCTGCCGTTGTCGGCACTGCGATGAATGGCACTGCCGGACCTTCATATTTTAGCTCGGGCCCAACGCCTTCGAGAAAATCCATCACGCTTGATTTAACTTTCAGCAAACCTGCAATTGCCTTGGCCGCATCCAGGACACTCCCCCCTCCTATACCTAACACGACATCAATATCTTGATCGGAAAATTCCTTTACCGAGTGATCAACATATTGTGGCGAGGGTTCGCCCGTGACTTGGCAATGAGAATAACGAATCGAATGTTGCTCAAGCGAATTTAACAATAATGGCCAGTGTTCTGTTGCTTGCAATGAACCAGCACCCGTTACAATCAACACATGTTGACCGTAACCTGCAATTATTTTATCCAGCTTAGTAAACACACCCCGACCAAACTCAATCCGTGGTAAGCGTGCAATCGAAAAAGGAGCAAATGAATTCATAACGAGTCACGCCTCGGTTGGAAACAGGCCGTGATACTGCACGCCCTTGCGTGGTTCGGCCATCCAGTCAGCAACTGTCTCGCGCCAGGTCAGATAATGTTGTGTTTGCTTGTGCGCGGCTGCATCGGCTTCATTTGCATAAGCCTCATAGAGAACAAAATGATGCTCATCCTCGGCCAATTGCAGGACATCAAAACGGCGATTACCTGATTCATCAACAGAAGCAAGATGATTTTGTTTTGTAGCTTCAATGAAATCATGAATGTGTTGTGGTTTTACATGGACATGCACAATCGTAACTTGCATATTACTTTCCTTTGTCTGCTATCCTGCATGGCAGTATAGCAATAAAGACATTGAGACAAATAACGAGTATGTTTATTTACCTGCACGGTTTTAACAGCAGTGGTGAATCAGCCAAGGGCAAGTACTTTGCTGAACAATTTTCCGAGTTTCCCTTCTATAGGCCAAGTTATCCTGCCGATCCTGATGCGGCTATTGAATACCTGAAAGACTATATTGCGGAACGGCTCGAGCCCAAAGGCAAAAATGTACTGATCGGAACTTCACTCGGTGGCTACTATGCCCAATACCTTGCACGTCACTTCAGTTCTAATCGATCATCTTCAACTCAAGACAAGCTGGCAATTGTCATGATCAACCCTGCCCTCGATCCTGCAACCACACTGACACCTTATTTTGGAAGACAGACAAACTATTACAGCGGGGAAGAATACTATTTCGCAGAACCCGAACTACAAAAGTTATTGCGCTACGATGTGCCGCGTCCCTGCGATTCACCCCTGCCCACTTTACTGTTGTTGGATGAAGGTGATGAGATCATCGACTATCAAACTTCTCTGACTATTTACGCCAACTGCGCCCAGTGCCATACATTTCCAGGCGGTGATCATCAATTCCAACACCTAGATAAAGCCGTGAGTTTGATTCGAAACTTTTTTGATCAGAAGTGTTAATAAACCTACAAAATTTGCACACTTTTACAAATTTTTAGCTATTAAAAATCAATGTGTTACAAACCTTGGTTAACTTCATTAAACATAATAGCTCAGCAACCTATTGTTTTTACTGTATCTTTTTAAACAGTTTTGTTTATTAGCATATATTGTCTTATTGAAACCATTCTAGCTAGAATTGCGTGTAAGAGTGTAATGTACATTTGATGGGAGCAGTAATGGATCTTAAAAGTTTGTTTAATCGTCGTTCTGTAAGTAACGAGCGCCGCGCAAAGCAAAGGTTACCCAAAAGTAGAGTTATCAAGGTCCTGGTGGTCGATGATTCCCGCACTGTGGTACACGGATTAAGAGCTGTTTTAGAGCAAGATGGCTATTACGTCATGGAGGCCTATGACGGTATGACAGCCATTGAACTCGCGAAAGCGCATCAACCCGATATCATCCTGATGGACGTGATTATGCCTGGCTTAAATGGTTTTCAGGCAACCCGCAAGATTCGTAAGGATCCATCAACCCACAGCATCCCGATTATCATTATCAGTGCCACCGAACAGCCAACTGAACAGTTTTGGCTAACCAAGCTAGGTGCAAATGACTTCTTGAGCAAACCTATCATCCGTAGCGACCTTTTCACCAAGGTAGAAACTCAGCTGTACCCCCGCCAGGTTGTTGCTTAGTCATTTAAGTAACTGATTTTTAAAATAAATACGCCAAGTACATGCTCTGTATTTGGTAAATTCCCTACCTTTTTTATACCCTATGCCATATTGTCATTTGCGCAATAAAAGCGCATCCTATATCCGTATTAATATTAGAGAAATCAATGAGGTATATCATGGGCTTAGCGAGAGTTGTACATTTGTCGGTTGCTGTATTTGTTGTCGTACTCGCGTACCAGACACCAGCCCAGGCGATCGAATCTGAAAATATTATCAACTGGGCCGGCTGTGGCATCACCAAAAAAGCCTTTATGTCTGAACTTGCCAAGGCCTACGAAACAAAAACCGGTATCAAAATTCAACTCAAGGGTGGCGGCGCCACACGTGGAATCCGTGATACTGTCAAGCACACCTCGGACATGGGTGGCAGCTGTCGCATGAGCCTGCCGGGCGAAGATCGTTCCGAGCTACATGCCTCGTTACACCCCGTTGCCTGGGATGCACTAGTCATAATTATTAATAAAAAGAATCCGGTGAAGAATCTCTCCCGTAAACAAGTACAGGATATCTATCTAGGCAAAATTACTAACTGGCGTCAGGTTGGAGGGAAGAATATGCCCATCCAGCTCTATGTACGTCGCGGCAAGATCTCTGGTGTAGGTTATGCCATTCGCCAATACCTGTTTGCTGATTCAAACATTGAATTTAAAACCCCGAAACGGAATATCAAACGCTCCTCTGGACCCATCGAACGATCTGTCGAAAAACAAATTGATGCCATCGCTATTACCGGCGTCAGTTCGGCACGTAAACGCAATGTAAAAATTATCAGCATGGATAACAAGTCACCGACTTATGAAAATGTTAAGAACGGCTCCTATGGTTTATATCGCCCACTTTATCTGGTGACGACACCAACACCATCACCAAAGGTTAAACGCTTTGTTGCCTTTGCCCGTTCTAAGGAAGGTCGCAAAATTATTCGCGAGAATGGCACTGTGCCTTATATGGACGCACCACACCTGATGTCTAAAATGTTGATCTATGGTTTTGATGTGCGTTAATAAAAAGCAGTCAACTAATTTAAAAAGGAAGCAGCTCGCTTCCTTTTTTTATGCCCCTAACTTTATGGTCGATGCGCCATCGCCAAATAATCATGACTGGCCATCTCAATCAACCGACTCACAGTCCGGTCAAACATGCCAACAAGCATATTGCCTTGATATAACTGCTCTGGTGTTTCTCCCGCAGTGGCAATTAATTTCACCCGATGATCATATAAGGCATCGATTAAATGCATAAAACGTTTTGCGGCACTATCTTTAGCAGGCAACAATACCGGAATGTTGCTAACGACAACACTGTGAAATTGTTTGGCTATCTCAAGGTAATCTTTGGCGGCACGTGGAGTGTCACACAATTCTGAAAAATCAAACCACACGACATCATCAGAAAGAGCAATAGTTTGCAAGGTCCGATTATGGATCTCAAGCTCTGCAGAATAATTTATCGAAGTGGGACAAAGTTCTGTAAACCGCTCTTCTAGCCAATTTTTATTATTGTTCTCTTTATCAACCAGGAATGTCCCACCCTCTTCCAGATGCAACAACCGATAGTCAATTCCCTCTTCAAGATCTATTTCGGCGGTATAGTCTTTTAACAAATAGATCGCGGACATAAACCGTTCACGTTGTAGTCCGTTTAAATATAAATCATCAATATGGGTATTGGAGGTCACCACCAGGGTCACACCATTTTTAAATAAGGTGTTTAACAGACCGGTTAGCAACATAGCATCGGCTACATCAGTGACATGAAACTCATCCAGGCAGAGTACTTGTGTTTGATCTGCGATCTCTTTTGAGACAATTAATAGTGGATCCGGTGACTTTGGCAGGTGTTTTAATTTTTCATGGATATCCAACATAAAGCGGTGATAATGCACACGTTTGGCCCTCATCCCTTGCAGACATTCATACAACAAGTCCATCAGGTAAGTCTTGCCGCGCCCAACTGAACCAACTAAGTAGATACCAGGAGTGGTTGTTGCCTTACCCAATAAGCGTTGTAAAAAACCAGGGGGGGTCTCTGCTGCCTGGCGTAAAGTGTTGTAGAGAAAAGAAAGCGACTCGACAGCGTGCTGCTGGAGTGGGTCTTTCTTGAAACCAGGTTTAAGTAAGTCCTCGTTATATTTTGTTAGGGGCGTTATGGATGCCTTAATAGATGTCTTAGTGGATGACATGGGCGAGTTACAGTACCATGATGTTGAATATTATTGTTTAGTATAGCTGCTCCCAATAATATTACTTATTCCGGTAATAATACTTATCTAATGATATTATGCCTTATTCGATGGCCGCAGCTTCATCAAAGGACAAACGTGGACCTCTTGGATAGAGCTTATTAGTGTCACCATAGCCAAACGCACAGATGAAATTAGATTTTATCTTACCATCAGGGAAGAAAGTCGCATCTAATTTATCACTATCAAAGCCCGACATCGGCCCGGCATCCAGCCCCAGGCTTCTGATAGCCATAATAAGATAGGCACCTTGTAATGAACTATTTCGAAAGGCAGTTTCAAGTATTTTCTCATCTTTACCGACATACCAGCTTCTTGCGTCACCATGCGGGAACAACACCGGTAACTGCTCATAGAATTCCATATCCATGCCGATAATGGCAACCACCGGAGCAGTCATAGATTTTTCAACATTACCTTCGTCCAGGCATCCTTTGAGCCTTTGCTTTGCTTCATCCGAACTCACAAAGACAAACCTGGCGGGGCATGAGTTGGCACTAGTGGGCCCCATTCTAGTCAGCTCATATAACTGTTTTAGCTGTTCTTCACTTACCGGTTTATCTAACCAACCATTGAAGCTTCGCGCATCAAGAAAAAGTTGTTGTATGGCTTGTTGATCGATCGCTTGTGACAAAATTTACTCCTTTATATTTCTGATGGCCGAGTAATGGAAAGTAACTCAGCTTGATTCTGTAAATCCTGATTCTGATCAGGAAGTTTAAAACGCGCAAGACAGCCAGTTGTCATAAGTTTACCCTGATTCGTCAATGGTACTTCACTGCTAGCAAGATATGTCACCAGCTCGTCCATACCAGGATTATGGCCAACTAATAATAATGGTCCTGGCTTATCGCTGTTATCAGTAATGGTCGTTAACAACCTGGTAAGACCTGCCAAATACAGCTCTGCTTGATAATGAATATCACTGTCTGCAATTCCCAGTTGTTGACACACAATCTGGATGGTTTGTTGAGCACGCACAGCTGTCGAGCAGATAATATAACCGGGTTGATAGCCTTGTTGTTTCATCCAGGCCCCAAGTTTTGCTGCATCAGACAGGCCACGCTCAGAGAGAACACGATCACTGTCCTGGGAAAAGCTACCATCCCAGTCCGACTTGCAGTGTCTTAATATATAGAGTTCACTCATAACATGAACCACCCTTGAAAAGCATCTGTGAAACAAATTCTATCTATTTTATAAAATGATCTTACGTGTTTAGGCTACAGGTTTCCATTGGCATTTTATAGCGAAATTTAATCGGATAAAATTTATGGTTATTTCTACAGAGTAGCTGACTGAACTCTTGGTATATTCAAACAATACAGATATATTAAACACAAGTATAACTAGAATACGGCGGTTTATAGTGGCTTTACCCAGCTGTTACAGTATGCGGTTACTCAATCCCTTCACTGGAGTTGCTCAAGTGCTGGAAACAAAAAATGCACGGGCAGTCAGCACAGACGGAATTAACTGGCGTATCCAGATCCAAAGTGAAATTTATCACACGCCATGGCAAGAACTTGCCATCCCAAGCAATTACGATCGTTATTTCATGTATGGTGTCTGGTCCAAGACCGATGAGCTGGCAAAAACCCCCGTTCACCCAACACTCTACCAGGAACATGTCGAACAGTCGGCACAGGATCTGGTTGAGCTCTTAACCACACTGCATGAACAAGTCCCCTTTACGGCAAGAGATGACTATGAATGTTGGTTGCTCGATGCAAAAACATATCGTCCTCTGGTACTAATCGACAGCGCAACCGGAGACGAACAACCCGAGTTTGCACGTGTTCCGAATTGGTATCCCTGTGAACATAATGATAATAGCTTTACCACAACTGCATTCTTAGCTCGCCAACAAAATGTAGCTAATAGCGTGCATGCAAAAGATATGTTGAGCAGTATCATTAAAGACCAGGTTGGTACTAAGCCAACAGCAGTTTGGGTTAAACGTGACCATGCAGGTACTGGTGCAGGTAAAATAGTCGCTGTGAATAGAAAAAATAGCAAGCTCGAAAATAATCTGCTAGCTACTGATGAATTTCCAGCACTTGGCATACAAACTACCCGGGAAGATAGTGGCCAGCAACAGATCATTGATGACTATATTTCCTGGTTATCACCCGTGTTATTAACACTTCAGCACCTTAGTCGTGATAAAAGAACTCAGTTTGAACAAGCCGCACAAAAACGACCATTCGCGGTTGAAAAACATTATCGACTCTATCCAGAAATATGTGATAAGGCCTTACTGAAAAAAATATTGGTTGAGGCGGCTATTCGAAAGGTATCTGGACACAAGACAGAAAGCCAGTATAACTGAAGAAAGCAAAATTACTAAAAGGCAGGATTGGACAGCATACTGAGATAGCCTATTATTAATAAGATAGGCCTGAATCACAAATAATAATTATACTTGACGCTGTTGATGAACCACTCGAAAATCCACCTCATCCTAACCATTGCTTATGCATGTATCCTGGCTGTCCTGTTCTGGTATCTATTTAATCCCTTCAAAGATACAACTCGCCTTGAAGAATTAAAATATCTCGGTCCTTCAGCCGGCAGGCTAATGGAAAGACACATGTCCTTTTATGAAGGCTATGAAAATACCAATATCGTCGAACGGGCTCTACATACCTTTCTGTTTGGCAGTCAACAACAAGTGCAGGACAATGCAATTGCCGCCTATGAGGAAGTGCTCGAATTTCTGGAAAAAAACCCGGATACCACAGAATCCTGGGATATCCTGAACACAAAAGCACGTTGGTTAATTACTATCGCTGAATTACGCGACAGGGAGGAGTTAAATGCCGCCTTGACTCATTTTGATAATAACCCGGAAGAAGAAGTCATTGCAGCTGCGGTGCGCTATGCCTACTTTGATAATTACCAACAGCTCTTCTCACCAGAAGTGTTTACCGGTGCGACCATGGTACCAACTGGCTGGGCCAAGGATCGATTACGCCTACGTATCAACACTCGTTTGGATAAACCCTATTTTATAAAATTATTCTCTGATCGTTTGTTAGAAAATGGTCAGCGATTGCGTCAGCATGTCACAGAGATGGCACTCTCGATTGCCTTTGTTATCCTGATTGGTCTTTATATTATGATTCGTTATCGAATCTTTTATATCAAACCACCGTGGAACAATGACATTCTTGACAAACCCTGGTCATTTTATGATGGCATGGCAATTGCGATTCGAGCTGCGGTCTATGGCATGTTGATCTGGTTAGGACTTCACCTGCTTTCCAGTCACTTTTTCAAACCCAGCATCCTTACCTTATGGAGTACCTTCTTTGCATCATTACCAATGTTATGGCTTATATATCGCCATTTATTAAAGCCACGTGGGTTAAACCTTATTTCGGCATTTGGTCTCTCGCTTGGCGAAGTTAAATTCCGTGATTTTTTCGCACTTACCAGTGCCCTGCTCGCACTAGAACTCATCGGGCTAATGTTAATCGGCTGGGGAACCTGGCAGCTTGGCCTCGGCAGCCATTGGGCACAGGGAATACAAGAACGTCTTGTCTTCGGGCCAACCGAAACCGTGATTTTTAGCGTTATTAATATAATTGTATGGACACCTATCTTCGAAGAAATCGGTTTTCGCGGTCTAATCTATACTTCGTTTCGACAAAGACTCTCACCAACACTTGCGATAGTGATCAGCGCTATGTTGTTTAGTGTCCTGCACCTGAAATCACTGAATGGTTTTCTTTCGATTTTCTGGAGCGGCCTTATTCTTGCCTATGCCTATGAAAAGTATCGCAGCCTGTTACCTGGCATCCTTATCCACAGTGTTGGCAACTTGCTCTACCTCAGCACCATTTTACTCTTTTATCGATAAGCAGCTTTGGGCATAATAGCCGCCTCAATCATTAGCATTAAGAGATAACCATGGCACGAGTAAAAATATTCAGTACCGGCACTTGCCCTGTTTGTGACAACACTAAAAACTTGTTATCAAAATGGGGCATCGATTATACAGAAGCACGAGTCGATCAAGATCGAGCTGAGTTGAAAGAAATGATGCAAGTCACTGATGGTGCGCGCATGGTTCCACAAATTGTCATCGATGGGAAATGGATAGGTGGATTTACTGATCTCACCGAGTTACATATGGAAGGCCAGTTAGATAGTTTAATGACAGGTAGTGATTAAATATATACATTAATTCTTTTCCAGCAATGAACTTATCAAAGATTGGGTGACAGAATGGGCCTGTGCTTGTTTACTGGCCCTTGGTCCGGCCACATTTAAAGAACTAACATTATTTTCCTGTATAAACTGATGCAGCATGCTCGAAGCATGTTCTTCATCAAGCGAGGACATATCAAGCAGCAAAAAAGGCTTACCTAATTGCTCGCAGATAGCTCTGGTCTTCTTAGTACCACCTTCCACTTTATCAAAATAAATTATCAGGCTTGCATCACTGTCCTTAACATTCAGACGCGTACGTTCGAGATAGTCACTGGTCTTTGTTTCAGTAAGTGGATAACGGCTATCAATGGGGCCATCTTCAGCTCGACGACCAGCAGGACACCAACCACCACAGGGTATACCCAGCTCCAGTGCAGCATCGAGTGCGGCACGATCAACACCTGTTTGTCCCCCTGAGACAATTTTCAAGGCTGGTTGCATAACAATTAAATTGTAATTAGCTTAATCAGGAAAGAAACAGTTAATCCTCAAAGACATACTCATATTCTTCTTCGTCTTCATCTTCTTCCCAATCACCACTTTCATAATCATGGGTGATTTCATCTCCAGGATAAATGTCCCGCACAGCGCACACTTCCAGAGTGTCATACAGAACCACATTAGGCTCATCACTATGATTGATATATTTAAACTTACAAAGCATGCGAACGGGATAGTCTTCAGTGACCCATAAGGTATAAGCACCATCTTCATTAGTGCGAATCCCCTGTATTGTTCCCAGAATATCACCTTCGGGTATAAAGTCCTTAGCGAACAGACCTTTACCATGAATAGGACTTTGGGTGATACTTAATTTTGCTTTATTGGGCGTGAAAAAGAGCATATTTGAGTGTTCCGAAATAGACAATAAGCTTTTAGCTAATAACTATATTTATTTATAGTCGATGCTAATTATAACCAAGCACTAGTCAGATTTCACTACATTTATTTTTTCAGCGTTTAGCCTAGAAAAGCCTCTTTTGATTTAAGGTAGGCAATCTCTGCTTCGGTGTTTTTTCTACCTAGAATTTCATTACGATGAGGAAACCGACCAAATCGCTTAACTATGTCGCGGTGATGATGGGCAAAGCGAATATTGTTGGTTAAGTTTGCCTTCTCAAATAGTTCAACTGAACGATCTTGATCATCCAGGTTTTCACTATGCATAAATGGCATGTACAAAAAGGCTTTCTGTTTGTCTTCAAGCAACTGATCATAAGCTTTCTTTATGGCATGATCTGCGACTTCGCGTGATCTTTCCTCTGTCGAAAAACATTCCTTTGTGCCCCTGAATATATTCAAGGGTATTTGATCGAATAAAATCACAAGTGCCAGACAACCTGTTGCTGTTTCAAGCCAATGATCATACTTGCCCTTGACTGCATCATGATAGACAGGCTCATATTGTTTTCTCAATTCTTGATCAAACTCAGCCGTTGAATTAAACCAATACTTTGCGACAGGTTCTGAGAACCAATAGTCAACGAAATCCTCTGCATTGATTAGATTACCGCTATTCATCGCCACTTAACTTTTCGTTTTTGATTTTTTAACAGGTAGAATTTCACAATGTGGCCAACCATAGCCCCAGCGCCATGGAAGTCGACTACAGGGTTTACCACCAACCCTGACCGCCTGGAACATTAATTGACTCGTATAGTGAAATTGTTTTTCTATCAATTCCTTATCAATACCGAACTTATCAGCTAACCTGGTGCTGTTCTCTTTACCATACTCAAGTACACATTGACGCAAGACACTATCGGCTTTCAATCGTTTATCGTAGCCATCACTTACTTCGCCTTTCCAGTAGTCTCGATCGTGTACGACACAGCATGACTCCCAGGGTGGCTTATCACCAAACTTGTCTTTAAATGCCGGGATGACGTTTGCAAAAGAGTGCCAGCCTTCAGACAAACCGCCACTACAGCCATCACTCGTGAAAGGTTTTAACTCTGCACCTGGGCTGTTCTGTACATCGGCTAAACGACTCAGATTCCAGTTTTCCAGATCCCGGTCCATGTCCTCGACCAGATTGGTTTTCATCGTGGCGGGCATTAACAAGGTCATCAAGAAAACCATCAGTACCTGCAGATTAGTATTTAGAAAACTTGAGATCATACTGATGTGTACGCTACGCCGGTACCTCCGAGCCCACAGTAACCACCGGGATTTTTAGCCAGATATTGCTGGTGGTATTCTTCTGCAAAATAAAACTCAGGAGCGGGAATCACTTCGGTTGTAATCATGCCCATGTTGGCACTTGACAACATTTGTTGGTATTGCTGTTTACTTTGTTCTGCAGCTTGCTTCTGCTGTTCTGAGTAATAGTAAATACCGGAGCGATACTGGGTACCGCGGTCATTACCCTGCCGCATCCCCTGGGTTGGATTATGGGATTCCCAGAAAAGCTGTAACAAATTTTCGTAGCTAGTCTTGCTCTTATCAAAGACCACCAGTACAACCTCGTTGTGCCCGGTCATACCCGAGCAGACTTCCTGATACGTTGGATTCGGTGTTAAACCTGCGGCATAACCCACCGCAGTAAGATAAACACCCTCTGTCTCCCAGTAGCGACGCTCTGCTCCCCAGAAACAGCCCATTCCAAACATCGCTTGCTCACAGTTATCTGGATAGGGAGGCAACATTGTGTGTCCGTTGACATAGTGTTTGGCCGGTGGCACTATTTTCTCATCGCGCCCTGGCAATGCCTGTTCCTTGCTGGGCATACCCGTCATTTTATCCATCCCTAACATGGTCTGTTTCCTTTAGTTCAGAAAGATATATAGATCTGATTCTATTTTAGAACCCGCACAAAGTCACACCGAATGCCACTAATAAAGCAATTCATAAGTGTTGATCGCGTAATCTTCGGAAGGTTATTTGGTGGAAACGGCAAAAAGTTTTTTCTTGGCCTGCTCATAGTCGGCCTGTTTAATAATTCCTTCTTCGGCCAGGCGCCGTAACATGCGCATTTCACCAGCCACCTGGTGTTCAGGTTTCAGATTCCAGAACTGCCGCGCCTGGTCCAGGTTGTTATTAATATTTTTTAAAAATGCCTTATAGGCACGATGATTTGGATTGCCGATCAGAATATCAAACAGGGGTACCTTGGCGAGTCGGGAAACAAAGACCCGTTTGCGTGAGAGTTTAAGCACAAACATCACCAGGGCCAGAATAGCGGTCAAGCTAAATCCCGCGACATAAGAAAATTCATAAGTGCCCAATGAAAAGCCGCTCATCGACCCGGCAATCCAGTAACCCGTCAGGGCCAGCAAACTCGCTATCAACAACCACAACCAACGCCACGCCAGATGCAGCCTAACCTGACTCTTATCCGCCAGCGCCAGCAACTGCACAGAGTAAGTTTGTTGTCTTGGTTTGTTACCAACAATGATCCGGATTTCTTTACCATCAACAATCTGTAGTTCTCGCGGCAGCGCGATACGGCTTTGTTGTTGAAGTGTTGCGTTTATTTGTGGAGGCATAAATCTTGATTAACCGGTCAGCCGTTGTGTCTCTGTTGTTTCGGCGACATTAACTAAATCTTTAAGCATTACACCAGAAACGGCCCCCATGGCCGCAGTTGAATAGCGATCATAGAGCTCATCGACACCAGGGTTCATCGGTAGACGCTTGATCTTGATGATATCGTCTTCACCGGTGCGGCGCACAGCACGAAGAATATCGACCACCGGCAAACTGTCTGGGGCCTGGCCGGGTAAAAATCCTGCTGGGTCGGCGTCGGTGCGAATCAACAGCCCACAATCAATCAGATTTTCGAGCATAGGCGATAAAGACTCTGAAGCAATATTGAGTCTGTTTGCCAGCTGCCCCAAATTGAGCGGAGCCTGTTTATTATAATAAGTTTCTGCAATCTTCGTCATCGCAACCAGTGCCGCCTTTTCTTTCATTCGATTACTTAGCCCCATACGACGACGGTTTCGAGAGCGATACTCCGGATTCTGATAATAAAAAGCAATACAGCCCCCCGTCAGCATAATTAGCCAACTGATGTATACCCAAATCATAAAGAAAAATAACGCCGCAAAAGCCGCATAGATAGCCGTATAGTTCGCGGTTGAAACATAACTTGCGAACAACCAGCCTACTGATTGCCAAATTAAACCTGTAATCGCAGCGCCTATCAGCGCTGAGGTAAATTTAACTTTTGTATTGGGAATGAATATATATAAGAGTGTAAAGGCCAGCACAATTAATAAGTAAGGCACAAATAGCTCAAATATTCCAACGATGGAGGCAAACACAGAATAGGATAGTGCTGCCTGATACAAAGCACTATTTGCCACTGATGCAGTTAAGCCTAAAGCACTAAATACCAGTACCGGACCAATAATAATCATGCTTAGGTAATCACTAAACCTTCTTGCAAACGAGCGCTCTTCATTTACGTGCCAGGTAAAATTAAAGGCCGACTCAATCTTTTGCATCAATGACACGACGGTATATAACAGTAGCGCAATACCTAAGGAACCAAGTAAACCGGAATTAATACCCTCGACAAACGTGACAATATTTTCGCTGATTTCTTTACCACGATCGCCCAACGGTATTAGAAAATTCTGAAGATTAGTTTTGAGCTGACTATCCACTCCAAAGCCTTTTAAAAACGAAACACTCACGGCCAGCAAAGGCACGATGGATAACAAAGTCGTATAGACCAGGCTCATCGCCCGTAGGTTCAACTGGCCATCGATGAATACATCACGAATCGTCAAATAAGCAATGCGCAGCGCATTAATACTGAGCTTCAACGGTAACGGAGCATCGGTAACATCCGTATCCCAAATAAAGGAGATGATTTTTGCCTGAGTGTTGGTAATTAATGCGATCATATCTGTGGTAAAGGATTTATATAATTCTAGTTGTATAAATATAGCAGCTTAATGCTCGCCAGATAAACTAATCGGTATATAGATCACAGATATCAGGCCACCTGATACCCAATGTTGCGGTGAATACCGTCGTTATTCTTCAATTTTGACAACCACGACAGCCTGATCATCCATCTGAGGTTGATCAGCCTGGTGCGCTTTAACACTGTTGATGATCGCATCACAATAGTCATTCGCCGTACCCGTACACTGGATAACAACATCCTCCAGGCGCTGCTGACCATACTGTTGTTTCGCAGGTGACAAGGCTTCCAATATTCCATCAGTAAAGGCAATAATGACAGACCCCGGTTCAATCTGGTGCTCCGCATTTTGCCACTGCCAATCTGGATCCACACCCAAGGGGATACCAACATCTTGATTCAAATATTCCAGCTTGTTTTGCGGGCTGACTACTATCGCTGGCGGATGACCTGCATTTGCGTAAAACAGGCAACCTTCGTCTGGCCGATAGCCCATCACGATGGCGGTGATGAAAGAACCACGCGAGGTGCGCGTGAAAAAATGTCGATTCGCATAATTAAACACATTTGCTGCTCCCTGCTCCCCACTACCAGGATAGGTTCGTAAGATGGCATCAAACATCGCAACTTCAACCGCTGCAGCAGCACCATGCCCTGATGCATCGGCAACAATGACCCCCCAGGCATCATACTTACCCTGTGACTCAATCGGTGGAGTTAGCTCTGATAAATTTACAATATCGTAATAATCGCCGCCTGCCCGGTCGCAGGCAGCAAAAAAAGATGCGATGTCCGCGCCAGGAATACTAATGTCCCGCTGCGGCAACAACATGTTTTGTAGGCGTCCAATGTCATTTAGCTCTTTTTCAATCCATTCGTTTGCTTTTGCCAGCGCCTGAGTCTCATCAATTCGGACCATATATGTAGCCGCTAAGTTGGCGAGTAGTGTTGCCTCTTCAAGATCAACTGGCGCAAACTGTTGTGTTTCTTCGCCCAGGATCAATACCCACCGTTTGATTTCACCATCCAGGTAGAGAGGGATAGCCATCATGCTTTGCACGGGGAGATTCAGCGCCTGGAATGAAGACTGAAGTTCAGGGCTAACTTCTGTAATCGTGGCTTGTTGACCATGGGTAATGAGATCCAGCTGCTCGCCGTGGATTGCGAGCGACTGGTCGACAAGATTATCGACGTGGGGTTGGGCTTGCTGGTGGTCGCTGAAGACCAGTCTGACCTGATAGGCGTCACCACCTGGCACTGGCTCAAAACTTACAAAGGAACATTTGCCATAGACCGAGCGAAGACAATGCGCGAAGGTCTCTAGCGTACTCAAATGACCTAACTTACTATTACTTAAGGCCTTTATTTGTTCGAGTAAATCCTTTTTCATTCTTCTCTGGCCCGATTCCCTAAAAGAACTTTGTGTTATAATGGTCAGCTATTGAGCACAAAATTTATAATATTACCCATCAACAAATCATCTCCCGGTGATAGATAATTGTCAAAGGAATCTAGAATGCAAATAAGCGCGAACAAAGTTGTCACAATCAATTACACATTAAAAGACAATGATGGACAAACCATCGACGAATCTAATGATGGCAAATTTGCCTACTTACATGGTGCAAGCAATATCATCCCCGGGCTGGAAAATGCACTAGTCGATAAAAAGGCTGGCGAGAGCATTTCCGTCAGCATCGAACCCAAAGATGGCTATGGTGAGCCAGAGCCGACTATGGTGCAGGTTGTTCCAATGGATATGTTCGACTCAGCCGACCAGGTCAAAGTCGGCCAACAGTTTCATGCCCAGGGCGAAGACGGTCACGATATCATGATTACAGTAACTAAGGTTGAAGATGATCAAGTCACGATTGATGGCAATCATCCACTGGCCGGTATGCAGCTGAACTTCGATGTCACGGTTATCGAAGTACGTGATGCCACTGAACAGGAAATGGAACACGGTCATGTGCATGCACATGGTCATGATCACTAAGCAAAACTAAGTCACACATTTCGCAATACACTCTATTTGGGGGGAACTCTTCCCCCCTACCCTACTCAGATAAACAATACCGTATAGCAGTAATTACCCATTGTGTTGGTAACTGCTGTTGCGCAGTATTTAGTCATAAAAAATAAATGGATCTTTTTAAAATAAAAAACAGGAGGAATCATGAACATATATCGTTCACTAATAATTTTAGTCAGCATGAGCCCCACCCTATTACAGGCAGCCAATTTGTTTGTTAACAGCGAGAGTGACGGCGCTAACTGTATTGCAAGTGCACCCTGTGCAACGATTCAGGAAGCCATTAATCTGGCCGAGTCTAACGACACCATTCATGTTGTAGCAGGGACCTACGTTGAAAACATAGCCATCCCCAATTCAAAAGATGGGCTAACCATTCGTGGTGCAAGACATGGAAAAACCACCATTGTCTCAGCAGGTGGCGATGCCGTTCCCAAACAGGCACCTGCGGGTGTCCCGGTCGATATTATTGTTGATATTTTTGCGCCCAATGTAACCATTGCTAATCTAACCTTGATCCATCCAGCCGATGAGGCTTCAAAACGTGACATGGGTGTCTTTATCCGTCCACCCGCAGTTAATGCAACTATCCGCAACTGCCATGTTAAACGTGAACGAGTAGGCGCTGTACTGGAACCGACGGCACCGGGCTCACGCGCCGTATTTGCGATCCGCACTTCAGGTACCGCAGTGCTTCACAATACCTTAAGTGGTAATTACCAGGATCACATTCATTTCCCAACCAGTGGTAGCACGATCAGAAACAACAAAGTGCTAAACGCAACAAGAATTGGTATTACGATCATTCAGGAAAATGCCACGACATTATCTGAAGACAACCTTATTATCGCCAATAAGGTTCTTAACAGTGGTGGTGACGGTATTCAAATCCAGGGTGATAGCAACGTCGTGTTCGCAAACAAAGTTATCGGTAGTGGTGGCTATGGTATTCATCTTTGCGGTGAAAGCTCAAGCCCCGGCTGTGTTCCACCAGGACAAGATGCAACGGCAAGCCAAAATATCGTTAAAGCTAACCGTTTAAAAGATAATAGTCTCGGTAATCTGGCAGACGCTGGTAGCGATAACATTGTTAAATAATCAGTAATAAAAAAGGCCCTCTTTAACAAAGAGGGCCTTTATTTATCTTAACAACTGCAAAAATTAATTAATGGATTTCAATGCCTGTAAAATGGCTGCCGGTTCCATTCTTTGTTTGTAGTCAAGCTCCGCATGCACTGCAATGATCTTTGCATCCTTGTTGATAACGAAGGTTCCAGGTACGGGTAAACCGAGTCGCCCTTTGCCATTATACACTTCGATGTCGAGACCAAACTTCTTCTTATAGAACTCATGTAATTCTTGTGGCACATCAAAGTGTAACTTGTAAGTCTTCGCGACTTCATATTCAAGGTCACTTAGGATCTCAAATGGATATTTATCCTTATTCACCTGTCCCAATGATTTATCGGGTGTCTGTGGAGTAACTGCGACTAACTGTGCACCCTGTTTTTTAAAGGCCGGTAAACTCTCGTTTAGTGCATGTAACTGTATATTGCAGTAAGGACACCAGGCACCGCGATAAAAGATCAACACCACGGGCCCTTCTTTAAGCTTACTGTATAAACTAACGGGTTTTCCATTCGCGTTTCCCAACGTAAAATCAGGCGCCGTATCACCCACATTTAAACCAGGATCAGGCAGGCTTTTTTCAAGATCGTCCGCGGCCTTTTTCATCACCGCCATATCCTGTTCCGTCAGTTTCGGTGCATCTTTGTTACTGCTAATTTGCTGGTTAAATTCATCGACCCGTTGTTTGATATTGGGTAACCCGTCTTCAGATGTGCAACCGGTAATAAACATGGCGAGACTCATGCTTACTAACACAGCAAATTGAAGCCCCACTTGGTTTTGTTTAATTCTTTTCATTGTTTCCTCCTGGGCTGCTGAACACTTCAGATGAAGATGTGACACTACATGTAGCTTAAGTTCACTCTATCGATAATGTTCAGCCTAAACCATTGCCCTGGTAATAAAATATATTAAGTTAGACAAATTCTAAAACGATACAATTCAATTACAGATAATAATGCTAAACTTATAAATGGTTAATGTGATGAGGACTATGCTGCTAGAGCATATAACAAACAATACAAATAGTTACCATGGCATGTTAAATGCATCGTTTAAGTTTACATCAACAAAGTGACGAGATCTTGACTGAAGCGTTACTACAGGAGTATGTACCATGAAGCCCATACCTCTACAGCTAGTCACCGTAAAACTGGACAACGGTCAACAAGGTATTTTTGTCGGCAGCCCTATTTTTGCCAGTCAAAATGATATGCAAGGCAGTCAGGTAAGTGAGATCTGGTTTTCGGATGTACGCGACCTACCAGATCAACTCAAACTGGAAGAGTTAATGCAACTGGTTCAAGAACAACTCAATCATTGCCAAAAAAGTCTGCACTGAGAACACAGGTTATAGTTCGTTAACGACGTCGAGCAAGCGTCAGCCCATCACCGATAGGCAATAGACTCATGTCCACACGGTCATCTTGATGAATGTGATCGTTTAATTCCCGAATGGCGCGAGTATCTTCACTGTCATCAGACATATCTGCAACTGCCCCGCCCCATAATACATTATCAATTGCAATCACACCCCCAGGTCTGATTAACTCGAGGCAGCACTCATAATAATTTTTATAATTTGTTTTATCTGCATCGATAAATGCAAAATCAAATTTTCCTGCCTGACCATCTGCAAGCAGGGCTTTGAGTGTTTTAAGAGCAGGCGCAATTTTTAATTTTACCTTATCCGCTACTCCCGCCTTTTCCCAATAGCGCCTGGCCATACTGGTCCACTCTTCATTCATATCACAGACAATCAATTCTCCATCGGCGGGCATCGCCATGGCCAAACTCAGACTGCTATAACCAGTAAATACGCCAACTTCTATGGCTCGTTTTACGCCTATTAACTTTGCTAGCAATGCCATGAACTGACCTTGCTCTGGCGAGATCTGCATAATGCTCATTTCAAGTTCACTGGTCTCGCGACGCAGTTCGGCAAGCAGCGATGGTTCACGCAATGAGTGATCTAAAAGGTACTCGTAGACATTATCACTAAGGTCGAGAGTTTGATTAGACATACTGATTAGAACTAGAAGACAGGTTATCGAACAGACTAAGTACCGTCATCAACATACTCTTTCTTGAGCATATCAACACGTTTAATTTTACTTTTCAGAATTTTATAGGTAAACGTACCACCATAAATCTTACGTTCAAGCTCTATCCGGGACTTGGTTATTTTTTTCAAAATACCACGGTGCTGTGAACCAGACTTAGTCGTGATAATAAAATAACGTCCCTTATAGTTAGCAATTTTACTGACACTAACCTTAACCGAATCCTTGGGTGCAGGCTTTTTCTTTGTAACGAGCGGATCAGGTTTGGCTTCACCGCGTCTTGGATAGTCGTAATATTCCTCTTCTTCAACAATCACCTCAGGCTCTTCTTTCTTAGTTTTGCCGTCTTGAGTTTTATCAGCTGCGGGTTTGTTCGGGTCTTCTACAACGGGTTTAATATCTTCCCATTCTTCTCCTGATTTACCATCAGGTGTATTCGGTATTGGTTCACCGTACTCATTGAGTACAACACCATCATCGGCAAGTCCCTGCTGTTCAAGCTCGTCGAGTTTTTCAGGGTTCATGACGTATTCCATCATCTCGTTTTCCTTGATCTCCCCTGACTCGACCTTTTCTTGCAGGCGTAGCATGAACTCTTCGTCAACCGAGTTGGACATGTTCATGAAGGGAATCAAGACGAGAATAGAAGTAAGCAGGTAGGCGAGAAACGGTTTTTTTGCATCAAACCAGTTTGTGATTGCAAAGATGATCGCCGTTAGCGGCGAAAAGAAGAAGATCAGCAGTCCCCACAAGACACTACGTTTGAATCCGGTAATGACTAACCATATAAAAGCCGCGAAGTTCAACAACAACGCAATCACTAACATCAGGATATTTGTTTCCACGTACGACTCTCTTCTATGATTCTATTTAGTTATTATATATCTGCCGGTTACCGTACAAATTTTAGCGATTACCGATAAAATAGCAACTAACTGCCTGAATCTAGACGTCTATTTGCCAAAACCATCAGGAAATGGCGCTATTTGTCGATGTGCCCTTAGTAAACTGCTTTCCAGATACACACAAAAAAGGGGCCAGAGGCCCCTTTTAACTCCAGTGCAAACAGCGACTAATTTGCCACTTGCAGGATCTGCCTGGCACGATTGAAATCACCAAGATTGTGTACATCACTGATGCCGTGACTCTTGAGTTTCTCGCTGGCAATGTGACTACGGGTACCGCTATTACAGAAGAGTAAGCAGATTCCCTGTTTGAACTCATCAAGGAAATGATCCAGATCTTCCAGCGGCAGGTTAATTGCGCCTTCCAGACTCTCTTTGGCAAACTCATTCTGGCTGCGTACATCCACTATTTTGGCGCCATTGCTCAGTAATTGCTTCGCTTCTGACTCGTCCAGGGGTTGTTGCCATTTACCCAACATGCGTAGCACGCCTTCGTACATCCAGGACAAGGTACAAAAATGCGTGAAAATCACGATGGCCTGTAACACCAACAGGCTGACCCCGACTACGATCGCGGCAATTGGCATCTCCAGTAGAAACAGGCTGCCGGCAATGATATTCATCATTCCCGCCGACAAGCATGCCAGGCGACGTTGAAAGGGATTCGCTGGCAGCTTCACTGCCCCAAATAATGGGCGAATCATGTGGTTGTAAACCAAATCCATCGGGTGGGCAGAAGGAAACATAAATGCCCAAAAACCCAGTACCGCTACAGCAAACAAAATCATTGGCTGTTGCGCGTAAAGGCCGTAGGCCGCGATCAGGGAACAGGCTGCTGGGGTGAAACGCAGGCCCCACTCAAGCTGTTTAAGCTCTTTCGGCGTAAACTTCTGGAATCCCTGCTGAAACAGGCTGCGCTGTTGAAATGACATTGAACACTCTTTAGACACCATAAAATCCTCGTATTTATATGGAAACCATCAATATTAGAGAATTCTAATATTGATTCCAGCGTCTGTAAAGCCTGAACCGGCATTCCTGTGATCATGGCCACCCCTTTTCCACCTAACAGGTTGTTTTGTATGCACTATAAGGCAAAGCATGTCTTCTCTGAGCTGAACGGGTAGACAGGTGAGTCAGTTGGTCCCCGGCGTCTAAATAGGCAGATTGGTACAGGCTGTTAGATAAAATGTAATTGAATTTACTAGAGGCTGTACTCTACAAAACTTCTGACCACTGCCGTCCAGCCCCTGGCCAGATTATCCAGGTTATAACCACCACCACCCATGGCGACAATGCGTCCATCGCAATACTCATCCGCTAACTGACACAGCCGAGTCGCAGCATGAGCATGCGCTTTTTCAGAATAGTGCATGTGAGTAATGGGATCGCCATTGATGCTGTCCGCCCCACATTGAAACAATATAAATTCAGGTTCGGCTTTTCGAATAAAGGCCTCAGCTTTTGCCCAGACCTTTAAAAACAATTCATCATTGGCCTCCATCGGCATGGGAATATTTAACTTTGTACCCTGCGCTGTTCCCCTGCCGGTTTCTTCAATTGCTCCCGTACCGGGATAGAGATAACGACCATCCTCGTGCATATCGACAAAACAAAGATCCGGGTCATCTTCAAAACTATAAAATACACCATCACCATGATGTGCATCGATATCGACATAGGCGACTTTATTTATACCGTATTCACTGCGCAAAAACTCGATCGCCACACCGCAATCATTAAACACACAGAATCCCGCAGCCGAATCTCGCCGTGCATGATGAAGGCCTGCGATAGGTATAAATGCCCGTTTGTAGTTTTTCAACATCACCTGACTGACAGCATCCAGCGTGGTACCCACCACCCCCATCGCAATTTCATAGACACCACGAAAGGCCGGTGTATCCCCTCCATCTAGATAGCCGACACCCGTGGCTGACATGCCTTTAACACGGATAAGATACTCGGGGGTATGAAAAAGCCTAAGCTGTTGCTCAGAACCTACAACCGGAACACGTAAATCGACCTGTTCATTGAGACCCTGACCGTTGAATTCTGCGACAAAGGCATCATGACGTTGTGGCCCGAAAGGATGGTCCTCACCGAAACTATATTTTGCTAGTGCTTCACCAATATAGACACAAACCGGATGGGGCATGGGCTAAACAAATCGTTGTGAAATCAATTTTGCTTGGGGCACATGCTCATGGATCATGGCAGCGATTTCAACGCCCAAACCCGGCCTGGGTTTATGACTGACCCATAAGGTATTCATACGCGTGTTGACTTCAGCCAGCAGAATATCAGCATCATAGGTTTTTAATATTTGATACAGGGTATCGTAAACTTTTTGTTTTTGAACCGAGCCTAGCTTCTTGAGTCCAGAGAGAATCATAATAAAGTCAGCCGCCAACTCACCTGCATCGGTACGCGTCGGAACCCGCTGCCATAAGGGTACGGCAGGATCGGAGGAAAGGCATTTTTTGGGAATGCTATTTTCCTGGACACTATCTTTAAGTGCATTTTCGTGTGCTGATTGTTTCGACTGAGGCATATCACCACTCTCCCTTTCTCATTATTATTAAAAATAGACCAATCATGCATAACTTGAAATGAAACTTAATATTATTCTGAGAAGGCGCTGTAACTTTCTGAAATTCTTCACGATATAAATATTAAATGGCAGTATCCAGTCTAGTATCTCCTTGTAATTAGGAAGTTAATAAGGCATAAGAGACTGATAATGAAAAGTATTAGTCCAAATCACCAGAAAAAGCCGGAGTGTTATGTATCAGTTCGGTTACTTATATTATAGTTAGGCAGATATGAATATGAAAAAAATACCACTTACTAGTTTAGTAATATTATTTATGCTTCTCGCAACCACAAATATTAGTGCAGAAGATAAACCTATGTCTGAAATACCTGGCATAGAGTCAGTTAAAGAAGCTAATGTGAAAGAGATAGGTTTAATTGAAGTAGGCAGTAAAGTAGTGCATGAAAAACTTGGTGTAGGTGTAGTAAAGATGATACAGCTGGGTGATGACACAACTATATTAAATGTAATTTTTGAAACTAGGGGTTCAAAGTGGCTTGTCGCTGAACAATCAAATTTAAATGTTGTAAATGAATAATCTGCCTAATAAATTGCACCACTTTGGACGCCAAACCGCGGCTTTTGCCGCGCTTTTTGGCACCAGTGCGCTTGATCGTTAAGTGCTTACAATATTTTATATAGATAAAGATACATATGGAATTACCGTTACCACAGGATAAAAAATTGACTGTTCGATGTAGAGTCGAGCCTGGATGTCTTGGGCCAAGAGGTAGTGACCTTATTGAGGAATTTTGCAAACATGCACAAATACAGATAGAAAATTTTGATGCTGACTTTATTCATTGGCAGATTATTCCTCGGCATGATAAATCACTCGCTGAAATAGAGTACAAGATAAACAATAAAACCATAACTCACAATCAAGCCGCAATATATCTTGACAAGTTTTCAAGAAACTTGGATGAGTTTGAAGATTTTTTTCATGAGACACTTGTAGAACTCATTGAAGAATTCACTAAAAGTTAATTATGTTTTTAGTGGACGCCTAAAGCTTCGATGTTTTTAGTGCCACTTAACTCAAGCGCTGATGGATCCCCACGAATTTATTCCTCATTGGCCTGTTTGATCAGTTTATTAAATTCCGCAAGGATCGAGTCGATCTCGTAGAGCAGTATTGGATAGTCAGCGCGTTGGATAACTTGTAACGCA
>Ga0316205_10000711_pt1 | contig 53227 bp, 49 predicted proteins | sample 3monthpyrite_MG_FD_204941 | JGI IMG/M metagenome (GOLD analysis project Ga0316205, IMG submission 204941) | Microbial mat bacterial communities from mineral coupon in-situ incubated in ocean water Damariscotta River, Maine, United States -... | ecosystem: Environmental > Aquatic > Marine >...
ACGGTCGCCAAATTTTAAAACCGCACCGTCAAAATATACCAGCGCCACATCGGTATCAATGGCTGCAGCGGTAAACCGCTTCAGGATCGACCGCATTTCGGAGGCGTTGGGCTCATTGGCGATGAGGGTCTGGGCATCAAGGGATTTGAGCGCTTCGGTAACACTGTCCGACACCGGCGTTTCGGTGCCGGAGGTGATAACCAGCGCCACGATCGAAACCTCGTTTGCCGGGGGCACCACCTGGGCAAGGGCCGAAAATGGCAGGCCAAGTGTCAGCAAAATTACAGTCAGTGCTCTAAACATCGATAAACCTGTTCCAATTGGGGGTAAAGTAACTCTATATCAAAATAAACAAAACTGGCGTAAATTACACGACAGTAATACATTTATTTGTAAAACTGCCTAGGGGAAAAAGGAATCAGCCATGAAATTGAGGACAAAATTTAATATCGTATTGGTTACGGCTTGCGCGATCGGCATCGGGGCGGCCACATTTTTGAGCTACCGCGCCGCACAAAGCAACGTGTTGCAGGAGATCGAAAACGAAATCGCGATGATCCGCGGCAATGCCTTGGCGGTGCGCAACTACACGTCCACCGGTATCACCCCGCTATTGGCCGATGGCAACGATATTTTGTTTATCCCCAATTCCGTGCCCTCGTTTTCAGCCCAGACCGTCTTTGCCAAATTTCAGGAAAGATTTCCCGACTACACCTATAAGGAAGCCGCACTCAACCCGACAAATCCGGAAGACCTCGCCAATGAATGGGAAACCGAAATGATCGAGCAACTGCGCGACAACCCGGACCTTGACCGGCTGGTGAGCATTCGCGAAACCGATGCAGGGCGCTCCTATGTGGTGGCTTTTCCGTTTAAAATCACCAATGAAGGCTGCCTTGTGTGCCATTCCACGCCCGATGTTGCGCCGGCGGCGATGCTTGATCTTTATGGGCCGGATAACGGCTTTGGCTGGCAACTCGGAGAAACCATCGGGGCGCAAATCGTTTCGGCACCCATGGCGCTGGCAGATAAACGCGCTGCCGATCTGGTGGTTGTTATCCTCGCCGCTATTGCGGTGGCGTTTGCGGTGGTGATCGTGCTGGTCAATATCATGCTTTCACGCATTGTGCTGAAGCCGGTTTCGGTGATGTCGGATATTTCCGAACAGGTATCGATGGGCGATTTTTCGGCACCGGAATATGTGAAAAAAGGCAAGGACGAGATCTCCTCCCTGTCTGGTTCGTTTAACCGAATGCGCCGCTCGCTGGCCAGCGCCATGAAACTACTGGATGATTAATGACCCCTGACACCCCTGAATATGTAGGCAAATACAAGATAGACTCGGTGCTTGGCCAAGGTGCCATGGGGGTTGTTTATAAAGGCCATGACCCTGATATCGACAGGGTTGTGGCCATAAAAACCCTGCATACCCACCTGATGAACGCCGACGAGCGCGCCTCCTGGCTGGAGCGGTTTGCCCGCGAAGCCAAGGCAGCGGGGCGGGTGCTGCACGGTAATCTTGTCACCATTTTTGATTATCTCGAGCAAAACGAGCAGCCCTATCTGGTGATGGAATTCATCGAGTCAGAAACCCTTGAAGACCGGATCAAACGGCGGCCGCTGCCGAATTTGCAGGAATTCGGCTCGATCATGACCCAAATGCTGGCGGGGCTGGATGCCATCCATTCTGCCGGTATTGTGCACCGCGATGTAAAACCGGCCAATGCCCTGCTGCTACCCGACGGGCGCATCAAGCTCGCCGATTTCGGCGTGGCAAAGGTGGAGGCGCTGGGGGCCACCCATGGCGGGATGATCGGCACGCCCGACTATATGTCTCCCGAGCAATTCATGGGCAATCAGGCTGGCCACCGTGCCGATATTTTTGGGGCCGGGGTGATTATGTTTGAGCTGCTCACCAGCCGAAAGCCTTTTGAATCTGCCTCATTGGGCGAGCTGACCCAGAAGGTGATTTCGGGCCAGTCGCTTGAATTGCGCGCGTTGGCACCTGATCTGCCGGAGGGAATTTACACCCTCTCCAAACAAACCCTAGAGGTTGACCCCGCCAAGCGAACCGCAGACGCGCGCGCCTTTGCCCAGGGTATCCATGAAGCGCTGCGCAATCTTGAGCGCGCGGTAATGGATAATACCGACCGCACCGTTGTCATGTCGCCCAACCAGCAGTCGGCACCCGTTGCCATGAGCCAGACCATGGCCGAGCAAATGCCGCAATCGGCGCTGGCGCGGATAGAGGAATTGCTCACCACCCAGATCGGCCCGATCGCCAAGGTTTTGGTGCGGCGGGTTTCTGGTGCCACCACCGATACCGGCCAGTTGATCAACCAGCTGGCGGCCGAAATCGGCCCCGAGCATCGCGAGGCCTTCAAGGCAGCGGTGCAAGCCCATCTCGGCCAGACCGGTGGCCATATTACCGGCGCCGGCCCGATGCTGACAGACGAACTGCTCGAGGCGCTCACCCGAGAACTGGTGCCGCATATCGGGCCGATCGCCAAAATTCTGATCAAGAAAACCGCCAAAACCTGTGGATCGCGCGAGGAACTTTGCGCGGCGCTGTCAAACCACATTGACGACGCCGCCACCCGCGCCGCGTTTTTGCAAACAATGGCCTAGAAATGCCCGGGTGCTGACCGGAAAAAAGGCGCACCCGGGTCGGGCGCGCCTTTTTGTTGCCTGATCCAGCCAAAAGGCCTAGAGCACGACCTGAATTTCAACGCGGCGATTGATGTCGGCGCGCGGGTTTGCCGGGTCTTTCAAACGGGCTTCGCCCATGCCAACGGCTTCCAGCAGGTTGCCGTCTATGCCACAGTCACGCACCATATAGCGCACCACTTCATCGGCCCGCGCCTGAGAGAGGGTCAGGTTATATTGCACCGAACCCGAGGCATCTGTGTGGCCGATGATCTGATATTTGCCATGCGAGGTTGCGGCGGCGGCACCGGCCATGGCGGCGCTGCCGGATTCAAGCGCCATGCTGGCTTTGGCCTCTTCATTGGCGGTAATCGCGGTGCAAAGCGCGTCTACCTGGGCTTTGGATTCGGCTTTCAACAAGGCGGAATCAAACTCAAAGTAAATGGTGAGATCAATCACCATATCTTCGGGAATAGCTTCGGCTTCGGTGCTGGCCGCCACGGCATCGCCCGGAACTTCGGTGACCATTGTCATGCCGGTTTCGCCTTCGGTTGTCGGGTTGGATTCGGTCACAAATTCCAGCGCGCGTGAAGCCCCGAGCCCTTCGTTAAGCTGCGATTGCTGCGCCTGCAACAGTGCCAGAATATCTTCCGCCGTGAGCGCTTGCGCATTGGCGGCAAGCGGGCCCGCCAAAGTAGTGACCGCCAATAAGGCCCCCAGTTTTTTCAATGCCATGTTCCTACTCCTCCCAAAAAATTAACATTATTATAGCCAGAGATTCATTTTCCGGCAATTCCACTTCACCGGCCAAACACGCTATATGTGGTTATTTCACGGATCTGTTACAAGATAGCGGCTCACGATCAGGGTGCTATCGGCGGTTAAAACATCACGGCGCGGCGCGAGCGCCTCTTTCAATGCGTCTATCGATTCGGCCCGCGGGCGCAGCCCTTCAAACAGCGGGGTCTGGCTGAGAACGGCCACCACCATATTGGTGCCAAAAGGGGCGACGGCGCGAAAACCCAGCTTTTCGGTGGAGGCTTCGGAAACCGGATAGGTGAGCCGGACCTTGATCTTGCCATCTACCCGTTCACCGATCGGCGGCAGGGTGTTGGTGGGCCGAGACTGATGCGGCAGCAGATGATAAACCTGACCCTCGGCGTCGATATAAAAGGCATATAAAAAGCCGGTGGCGTCGCCGGGCAGCAGCACATCTATCACCGGATTTTCGCCCTCCCGGAAGGGATTGGAGCCAACTTCCGCATCTTTTTGGCCGTAAGCGTAAAGCAGCTCCAACCCGTTATTTTGCGGTGGCGGCAGAATTGCTTCGATCTCGCAAACCGGCACATTGAGCACCGCAAGGTTGTAATCAATGCCACGGCCCCCGGCGCGTTCGCCGAGCACAAGGTCAAAGACATCGACATCGGATTCCCGTGCGATGATGCCCGAAACCGTGAGCCTTTCATCGGGCGCAAGGCTGATGCCGTTACCGCCGGTTATCCGCAGCGGGCCGCAGCTTTCATAGGTTTTTATCATCTCGTTCAGCGGTGCCAAAAGCAACGGTTGCACCGCAACAGAAAGCGTGGCGCTGGCGATGATGCTTTCCGCCGCGGCTCTGGCTTCAAAGGCGTTTTTCACGGTTTGCGCGGTGCTTTCATCGGCAGCCTCACCCGAAAGGGTGGCCGCACCGTCGACCATTTCGAGCTGCCATGTGTCAAGCGGTCTGGCCTCACTGGCCAGCGCTACCGCGATCTGCTCCCAATTGTCAAAGGGGGCGCCGCTGGCGTTTTCCAATGATTGCGAAAGTGTGTATTCGCCAAACTGGCGCTGGATATCGGCCAGCATCGAAGTTCCGGCTTCGGGGCCGCGGGTATTGCCGGTAATGCTCAGCACGCGCGTGGATTTGTCGCCACCGATCGCCAACCTATAGGGCGATGCCTGTTCAAACGCCGGCGGAAACAGCATTTCCCTGCCGGGCCCGAGGCCGAAATACCAGCCAGCGCCACCGGCGGCGGCCAAAACCAAAAGCAACAGGATCTTGCCAAATCCGCCGCCGCCCGGCTCTTCGGGCAATGGCTGCAGCCCCGGCTTGGGGCGCGAGGGCGCAATGATTTTGGCTTCCGAAACCGGCGATAGTGCCGCGGGGGCGGTGGCCGGGGCAGTGTTGCCATCCAGCCATTGCACCATTTCAGCGGCGCTTTGGAAGCGGTCTTCGGGGTTTGGCTCGGCCAATCGCGCGATCAGGGTGCCAAGCTGGCCCGGCACATCGCGGCTATCTACGCGCTGTGATTTAACCTGCACGATTTCCATCAGGGACGAGCCGATCTGGCTCGATTTGCCGCGATAGGCATTGAGCAGCGTTACCCCGAGGCTATAAAGGTCGGAGCGCGCATCGACATCACCGTTGAGCTGCTCGGGCGAGGCGTATTGGTATTTGCCGGCAAAGCCGCCGCCCACAACCGTTTGCGCATTTTCCGAAATATCGCGGGCAATGCCGAAATCGATCAGCTTGGCTTTGGCAGGGTCGCCGCCCGGCAGGATGATATTGTCGGGCGAAATATCGCGGTGAAAGGCGTTTTGGGCATGGGCGGCCATCAGCCCTTGCCCCATGCGCCGCGCGATCAGCAACAGCGAATCGGCATCAATGGCGCCGCTCGCCTGCATGATTTCAGCAAGCTGCTGGCCTTCGATGAATTCCATCACCAAAAACACAAAACCGCCGTGCATTTCTGATCTGAGCAGCTCGTTATAGCGCACCACCGCATCGTCAATCACATTGTGCAGCACATCGGCCTCGCGCCGCATCAGGTTGATAAAGGCTTCGTTGCGCGAAAATTCCTGCTTCAGGATTTTAATGGCGAATTTCCGGCCGGATACGATATTTTTGGCTAAGTAAACCTCGCCTGTGCCGCCCGAGCCGATCAGTTTTTCAATGACATAGGTGTTGTTGAGCAGTTCGCCAGCGCGTAAAATTCCCTCGGTTGTCGTCAAAGCGCTTTCTCCTGTTAACAGCGGGTTATCGTAGTCTGGCACCGGAAATAAATCCACTCTTTTGAGGCGACTATTGGCCTAACATCTTCGTTATTTGGGCCATTGCCGCCGGTTTGGCACCGTAGCCGCAAAAACCGGCAATGCCCGCCAGCCCAGAAATGCAGCGGATAATCAACCGCCTAACCGCGCTTTTCGGCCTGCATTTTGCGCTCGATTTTACGCAGGCCGAGCGAAAGGGTGACCGTCATCATCAGGTAAACATAGGCAACGATATTATAGGTTTCAAAAAACCGGAAACTGCCGGCGGCGTAGATTTTGCCAAGCTGGGTAATATCGGCGACGCCAAGCACCGAGACCAGCGAGCTGTCTTTGACAAGCGCGATGAAATCATTGCCAAGCGGCGGCAGGATCGTGCGGATGGCCTGTGGCAATATAATGTGGCGAAAGCGCTGCCAGCCATTGAGGCCCAGCGATTTTGCCGCCTCGATCTGCCCGGTTTCAACTGACTGGATACCCGCCCGAAAAACTTCGGCAATAAAGGCCGAATAGCCGATGGTCAGCGCCAGAACCGCCCGCCACATCAGCGAAAGATCGCGGGTGCGCATCGGGTCCAGCCCTAAGGGTTCTATCACCCAGTTAATCGCCACAACCAAGGCCGGGGCAGCGACAAAAGCGATGTAAAACAGCAATACCAAAATCGGAATGCCGCGGATGATCTCGATATAAAACCGCGCCAGCTGCCGCAGCACAATAAAGCGCGACAGCGAACCGACCGCCAGCAAAAGCCCCCAAACCGAGGCCAGCGCAAAGGCCACCAACGTCACAAATATCGTGACCCAAACCCCTTTGGAAACAATGGTAATGACCTGTGTATAAAGTGCGTCGGTGGCCACGCGGTAGGCAAGATAAAGCCCGATGGTGATGGTCACCAACAGCCAATACGGGAAGTCTTTTTGTTGTGGGGGCTGCAACGCGAATCCCTTCGGTTGGCCCGCCCCCGCGGCAAAAAGCGGGGAGGGGCACCGGGTGTTAGGTGTTAACTGCCGATTTCATATTCCAAAAACCACTTGGTGTTGAGCGCATCCAGCGTGCCGTCTGCGCGCATGGCGGCAATGGCGGCATTGATCGGTGCCACAAGGTCGGAGCCTTTGGGGAAGATAAACCCGAATTCTTCAGAGCCGAGCGGCTCTCCGATTATCTTCAGGCCGCCATTTGAAGCCTCGACATAACCATTGGCGGCGGTGCTGTCGGAAAGCACAAGGTCGACATCGCCGGCGCGCAGGGCTTGCACTGTCGCCCCGAAGGTTTCAAAAAGCTTGATGCGCGGGTTGGCTTCATCCCCGTCCAGCACATCATAGACACCCACATAAAACGGGGTGGTGCCCGGCTGCGCGGCCATCAAAAGCGCGGGGTCGGCGGCAAAACCGGCCGCATCCGAAAACCGTGCTTCATCGCCCGCCACCAGCATCAGCATTTCCGAAAGCATATAGGTGTCTGAAAAATCGACCTTTTCCATCCGGTCTTCGCGGATGGTGATACCGGTCATCCCCATATCATACTGGCCATCCGAAACCGCGGGGATCATCGCATCCCAGCTGATGTTTTGATATTCGACGGTGATGTTGAGGCGCTTGGCAATTTCGGCCATCGCGTCATATTCCCAACCGATGGCGTCGCCGGTGGATGGGTCAACAAACTGAAGCGGCGGATAGGCGTTTTCGGTGACAATCACCATGGTTTGGCCGCCAAGGTCGGGCAGGCTTTGCGCTGTGACGGTGGTTGCAGCACCCAATACCAATGCACCGGCAAGAAAGGAAGTGAATTTCATTATGTCCTCCTGTTGGAATTCAGGGCGACTATGGCGGATGCAAAACAGGCTGGCAAGCGCCTTAGCGCAGGGTGGCCCGCGCGCTTTAACGGCTTGTCGCGCCACAGGCAGGGCCGATAAGCCGCCGCAGGGGGTGGCTATCCGGCGTGGGCTGATCACCCCCTGAATAAAGGGTAGATGTCGGTTTCGGTCATCCCGAAGTCGGGCCGGTGATCTTGCAATTTTTCATTTCGGTGTAGAGACTGGACAAAAGCATTTGCCGGAGGGATTCCCATGAAAACCAATGTAAAAGCGCTTGTGGTGGGTGGTGGTGCGGTGGGTGCCGGCATTGCTTATCACCTCGCCAAAGCGGGCTGGGATGATGTGGTGCTGTTGGAACGCGACGAGCTGACATCGGGCTCCACATGGCACGCGGCGGGCTTGCTGCCGCTGTTTAATATGGGCTACGCCACCAGCCATATTCATGATTACTCGGTGAAATTCTATAAAGAGCTGGAGGCGGAAACCGGCCTTAATGCGGGGTTTTCGGTGGTTGGCAATCTGCGCATGGCCCAAACCGAAGAGCGCATGGATGAATACAGGCTCTATGCCAGCACCGCTGATTCCGTGGGCATAGGCTATGAGTTTCTCACCCCCGATCAGGTAAAGGAACGCTGGCCGCTGATCCGCACCGATGATCTGAAAGGCGCGCTTTATCACCCGACTGACGGCTATATTAACCCCGCTGATGTGACCATGGCCATGGCCAAAGGGGCGCGGCAAAGGGGGGTCGAGATTATCCGCAAGCGGCAGGTCGATAGCTATGAATGGGCGGGCGACCACTGGATCGTGCGCGGGGCAATTATGGTGGAAAAGGGCGGCAACTTGGTGGCCTCGGATGAAACCTTTGAAATTCATGCCGAGCATGTGGTTACCGCCACCGGCAACCACGCCCAGCGCACGGCCGCGCTTTTGGGCATCAAAATTCCGGCCATTCCGGTGGAGCACCAGTTTATCGTCACCGATGCCGACCCGGCGCTGGTGGCATGGCGCAAGGAAAACCCCGAACACCCCGTTATTCGCGATGCCGATGCGCAATCCTATGTGCGCGAAGAGCGCGGCGGCTGGATATTGGGTGTTTATGAAAAACACGCTCCGGCGCGCTTTGAGCACGGGGTGCCTGATAGCTTCCGCGCTGATCTGTTTCCGCTCGATCTGGAGCGGATCGAAGAGCAATATATGGCCATGATCCACCGGATGCCTTCCTGCGAGGAAAGCGGGTTGAAGGATGATTTTAACGGCCCGATCTGCTATACGCCCGATGGCAACCCGCTGGTTGGCCCCGCCCCCGGCCTGCGCAATATGTGGCTGGCCGAGGGGTTCTCATTTGGCATTACCGCCGCTGGTGGCACCGGCTATTACCTTGCGCAAATGATGGTGGATGGTGAGGCCGAGATCGACATGGCTTCCCTTGACCCCAAGCGCTATGGCGACTGGATGACCACTGAATATGCCGCCCGCAAAAACGAGGAATGCTACGCGCATGTTTATGTGCTGCACCACCCCGACGAGGAGCGCGAAGCCTGCCGCCCCTTGCGCACCACCCCCTGCTATGACCGCATGGCCGCACGCGGCGCGCAGTTTGGCTTTGTCAACGGCTGGGAGCGCCCGAACTACTTTGCGCCAAAAGGGTTTGATGACCATGCCGCCCGAAGCTTTCGCCGTGGTGGCTGGTGGCCATATGCGGTGGCAGAGGCCAAGGCCATTCGTGAAACTGTTGGCCTGATCGACGCCTCCGCCTTTACCAAACACCGCGTGAAAGGCCCCGGCGCCACCGCGTTTCTGGACTGGTTCACCTGCAACAAGCTGCCGAGCATTGGCCGGATCAACCTGACCTATGCGCTCACAAAAGCGGGCACCACCCGCACCGAATATACCATCGTGCGTGAGGGTGAAAACGACTATTACCTCGTCAGCGCCGGGGCATGGACAGCCTATGATGCGGATTATTTGCGCAAAGCCGCCGCCGATAAAGCGGCGGAATTCGGCGCTATCGAAATTCAGGACGTCACCACGCAATACGGTGTTTTTGCCATTGCTGGCCCCAAATCGCGTGATCTGCTCCGCGATATTATCATTGACGCCGACCCGGCCACCGCGCTTTCCAACAAGCGCTTTCCGTGGCTGACCTCGCGCAAAATAGAGCTTGGCATGTGCCCTGTGCATGCCATTCGGGTGGCCTATACCGGCGAGCTGGGCTGGGAGCTGCACCACCCGATTGAAATGCAAAACTACCTGTTTGACCTGATTGAGAAGGCCGGTGAAAAACATGGCCTCAAGCTGGTTGGCGCCCGCGCCCAAAACTGGCTGCGACAGGAAAAATCCTACCGCGCCTTTGGCACCGAACTTGGCCGCGATGCCACCCCGCTGGAAGCTGACCTGCCACGCTTTGTTGACCTAACGAAAGATTTTCAGGGCAAAGAGGCGATGCAGGCCACGGGCATTCGCGCCAAGTGCTGCACCCTGCTGATTGATGGCCCGCCAGATGCCGACCCATGGGGCCGCGAAGCCCTGTTTCTGGAGGGTAAAAAGGTGGGCCGCCTCACTTCGGGCGGCTATTCGGTGCATTTTGGTAAAAGCATCGGCATGGGGTATTTGCCGCCCGCGCTGGCCGTGCCGGGGCAGAAGCTACAGGTAAAAATGCTGGGTGAAATGTGGGAGGCGGAAGTGACGGTAGATAGCCCGTATGACCCGAAAAATGCGACCATAAGGATGGATGGTTGATAACGGTCGCGCGGCAAACCAGGGTGAAATGATGAATTGCTTCACCCACCAGGACCGCGCGGCGGTTGGCAGCTGCAAGGCCTGTTTTAAAGGGCTATGCGTGGCCTGCGCGGCAGATCTCGGGCATGGGCTTGCCTGCAAGGGGCTGCATGAGGTGCGGGTGGGGGATATTGAAAACATCGTTTCGCGCCATGTGCTGGCGCTGAAGCATGGCCATAAAAGCAGCCTGATCGCCCCGGCGCTTTATTTTTTTATGGGGGCGCTGTTTTTAACCATTGGCCTGTTTCGTTCCTATAGCATCGAATGGTTTCCGGTGAGTATGGGCGGCGGTTTTATGGTTTTTGGGGTGATTACCTTTTTTAACAACCGCGCATTTTGGCGTAAAAGAGCATAGCGCTACCGGGTTTGCGGCCCCGTGTTTTCTGCCAGCCAGGCCTCAAGCCTAGCCGCCTGCGCCGGGCTTGTTTGCAGCCCGAGCTTGGTGCGCCGCCACAGGATATCCTCGGCGGTCAGGGCAAATTCCTCGCGGCACAGCCAGTTTACCTCGGCTTCGCTCAGCCCGGCACCAAAATCTTCGCCCAGTGCCATCAGGCTTGTGGCTTGCCCGAGAATTTCGGGCGCATTGGTGCCATAGCTGCGAATAAGCCGCTTGGCGGTTTTTGCGGGTAAAAACGGGTAATCGCGGCTCAACTCATCGATCAGGTGCGGCACCGCATCATGCGGAAAATCACCACCCGGCAGCGGGGCTTTGGCTGTCCAGTTCTTTGGCAACTGGCTGAAATGGCCGGTGAGCTTGGCCATCGCGGCTTCGGCAAGCTTGCGATAGGTGGTGATTTTGCCGCCAAAAACGCTGAGCAGCGGCGGGCCGCTTTCATCGAGGCTCAACACATAATCGCGGGTGGCTTCGGTGGCGCTGCTGGCATGGTCATCATAAAGCGGGCGCACCCCGGAAAAAGACCAGACCACATCATCCGGGGTGATCGGCGTGGCAAAATATTCCGATGCGAAGTGGCACAGATATTCGGCTTCGGCCTCGCTGCATATGGGGGGTGACAGGTCGTCGCCCTGATCGTTATCGGTGGTGCCGATCAGGGTGAAACCATCCTCATAGGGAAGGGCGAAAATAATCCGGTTATCGGCACCCTGAAAGAAATAGGCGCGATCATGTTCAAAGAGTTTTTTGACCACGATATGGCTGCCGCGCACAAGGCGCACCGCTTCATTGGTTTTGAGCCCGAGAGTGTGGTTTAATACCCGTGCCACCCAGGGGCCGGCGGCATTGACCAGCACCCGGGTGCGGACTTTGCGGTAGCTGCCGGCCTGATCCAGCTCCACTTCCCAGTGATCGCGCCGCCGTTTGGCGGCAATCACCTTTGTGCGGGTCATGATCTCGGCGCCGCGGGCCTTGGCATCGGCGGCATTGAGGGCGACGAGGCGGGAATCCTGCACCCAGCAATCGGAATATTCAAAAGCCTTTGCCAAAAAGGGCTTCAGCGGTTTGCCCGCTTCATCGGCGGTGAGATCAAGCGTTTTGGTGGCGGGCAGAATTTTGCGGCCGCCGAGGTGGTCATAGATAAACAGCCCGAGCCGGATCAGCCAAGCCGGGCGCATATCGCGGTGCAGCGGCAGCACAAAGCGCATGGGCCAACTGATATGCGGCATGTTGCGCAATAAAACTTCGCGCTCGATCAACGCTTCGCGCACCAGCCGGAATTTGTAGTATTCAAGGTAGCGCAGGCCGCCATGGAAGAGCTTGGTCGAGGCCGACGAGGTGCCCGAGGCGAGGTCGTTCATTTCGGCCAGCCCGACGCGCAAGCCGCGGCCGCTGGCATCTCGCGCGATACCGCAGCCGTTTACGCCGCCACCTATCACGAATATATCAAACTGGTCTTCTGGCACTGGCAATCCTTGGGTAATTCTTGCTGAATTTACGGCTCTATCATCGCTTTATTTTCGCTTTTAGTCAATGCGCTTTCGAAATATTCGGAAAATGTTCGAAATATGCGTTTTGCTTGACGCAGGCGCGCGCCCGTGCCAATTTGGGCCCAAGCAAGCCGGAGCCCGATGTGAGCCTTACCTTTCGCCAAAAAGAGATATTGCGCGCGGTGCGCAGCGCTGGCCGTGTGGCGGTAGAGGCGCTGGCCGAGGCCCAGAGGGTAACCCCCCAAACCATCCGGCGCGATCTGAATATCCTGTGTGACCAAGGCTATCTGGCCCGTGTGCATGGCGGGGCGGTGCTGCAATCCGGGGTGGCCAATACCGCATATGATGCGCGCAAAAGCATGGCCAAAGAGGCCAAGGAAGCCATTGGCAGGCTCTGTGCCGAGGCCATTCCCGATGATGCTTCGCTTTTTATCAATATCGGCACCACCACCGAGGCCGTGGCCCGGCACCTGTGCACCCGGCGTGATTTGCTGGTGATTACCAATAATCTGAATGTCGCCAATATAATGGCCACCAATCCGCAATGCGGGGTTATGGTAACCGGGGGTATGCTGCGGCGCAGCGATGGCGGGCTGGTCGGTGAATCAACGGTTGATACCGTGCAGCAATTCAAGGCCGATTTTGCGATTATCGGCACCTCTGCGATTGACGAAGACGGCTCCTTGCTGGATTTTGACACTGGCGAGGTGCGGGTTTCACAGGCGATTATTGCCAATGCCCGCAAGGTTTTTCTGGTTGCCGACGCTTCCAAACTTAGCCGCACCGCCCCGGCGCGCATTGGCCATTTGCGCGAGATCGACGGGTTTTTCTCCGATCAGCCGCTACCCGCGCCCTTGCGCGAAATCTGCCGCGACCATGGTGTTTTGGTTCATATTGTCGGCTGAATCCGGCCCAAGCGGGTGCGGCCAAAACATTCTTCAATATTTTCCTTGCCTTAAAGCGGGACTGCCCTGAAACTACGCCCGCAGCTTTACGCATGGTTCTTGTTGAACGACTTAAGGAGTATTTTAATGCTACGTGCAAAAATAGGATTAATGGCTTTCGCCAGTGTTTTTCTCCCCACGGTTGCCTTTGCGCAGCTTAGCGTTTGCGGTGCTTCCCCGGCAGAAGTGCAGCCCTTTGGCGGTTTTGGCGCAGATGTTACATCCATTTCGGCCCCGGCGCAGATGCAGGTGCAGCTGGCCCCGGGCGTGAGCAATTATTTGCAATTCAATGTATCGGCCCCGACCGATGTGCGCATAGAGGCCACCGATGAAAGCGGCGTTGACCCGGTAATGGTGTTGCTTGATACCAGCGGCAACGAGCTTGCCTCTGATGATGATGGCGGCGGCGGGCGCGCTTCGCGGATCGAAACCTCGCTTTCGGCGGGCAGTTATTGTGCGCGGGTCTATAATTTCTCGTCCAATAACGGGCCAACCACCGTGCAGCTTTCCCGCTGGGAGCAGGCCCCGATAACGGTAGGCGCGCAAACCGGTGGCGGCGGGGCAGATGCCTGCACCGCGGCAACCCCTGCCGCGCAGCTTGCTTTCGGGCCGGTTAATGCCGCGGTTGGCGGTGGCGGCCAGATCAGCTTTTCGCGCACAGGGGGGGTAACTTACCATCGCTTTTCGGTGGATAGCCCGCTCGGCCTGACCATTACCGCCAATAATACCGAGGCCGACCCCGTGCTGAGGGTTTATGACAATGCCGGCAATATCGTCGCCGAAAATGATGATTACGACGGGCTGAATGCGCAGATAGATATGCAGACACCGCTGCAACCGGGCGAATATTGCATCGCGGTGAGCGCGCTTTCAAATGGCGAATTGCCGATTGATGTATCGGTGCGCGCCTTTGACGAGCAGGCTTTTCTTTATGCGCGTTATGGCACCGCCGAAGCCTCGCCGCCGATCGGCGGTGATTACCCGATTGATAATGTCGGCCTGATTCAAACCACCTTTTCGGGCGATGTTTTGGTCGGTAAAGATGCCCGTTGGCTCCAGTTCGAAGTATCGGAACCTTCGCTGATGCTCATTCAGGGCATCGGCAATGGCGGCGCTGATTCCCAGCTTTACCTTTATAATGACCGCGGCCAGCAGCTTGGCTTCAATGACGATAACGGCATGGGCGCCAACTCCCGCGATAGCCAGATTGCCGCCGAGCTTTACCCCGGCCGATATTTGGCGGCGGTGCTGCTTTATAGCTATGAAGAAGGCTCACCCCCGGAGCCGGTGCGCATATCCTTCCAGCGCTATGTGCGCGCCCAGTAATAGCTACCAATTGGAAAGCCCGCCAATCAGGCGGGCTTTTTGTAGCTGCGTCGTTCAGCCGGCCTCCACCTTTACCGCCGCATATTTGAATTCGGGGATTTTACCCACCGGATCAAGTGCTGGATTGGTCAGCACATTGGCAGCGGCTTCGGTATAGGCGAATGGCACAAAAACCGTGTTGGCCGGAATGGCGCGGTCGGCGCGGGCCATCAGGGTAATGCCGCCACGGCGGGTGGAAAGGCGCACCGGATCACCCGCGTTCAGGCCCATTTCCCGCAGGGTTTTGGGGTGCAGGGTGCAACTGGCTTCCGGCTCTACCGCGTCCAGCACTTTTGACCGGCGGGTCATGGAGCCGGTGTGCCAATGCTCCAGCTGGCGGCCGGTGATCAGCACAAAGGGGTAGGCTTCATCGGGGCGCTCGGCGGGCTCGGTTATGCTGGCTGGCTTGAAGTTTGCCACGCCACCGGCGCGCGGGAAGCCATCGGCAAATACAATCGCCTGCCCCGGATCATCAGCGGCAAGGCTCGGATAGGTCACCGCGTTTTCTACGTCCAACCGCTCCCATGTGATGTTGTCGAGGCTCGGCATCAGGGTGGTCATCTCGTTAAACACATCGCGCGGGTGGCTATAGCCCCAGCCAAGGCCGAGCCGGTTGGCCAGTTGCGTGATGATCAGCCAGTCAGGCCGCGCCTGCCCGGGCGGGGTGATGGCGGCGCGGCCCATTTGCACCTGACGGTTGGTATTGGTGGCGGTGCCGTCTTTTTCCGGCCAGGCGGCAGCGGGCAGAATAACATCGGCAAAGCTGGCGGTTTCGGTCAGGAATATATCCTGCACCACCAAATGCCCGAGCTTGGCCAATGCGGCCCTTGCATGGGTGACATCGGGGTCAGACATGGCGGGGTTTTCACCGAGTATATACATGGCCTCAATGCTGCCCGCATGAATGGCATGAATGGTTTCCACCACGGTCAGGCCCTTTTCGGAGGAGAAACCCTCAATCCCCCAGATTTTGCAAAAATTTGCCCGCACCGCATCATCGCTCACGCTCTGGTAATCGGGCAAAAACATCGGGATCAAACCGGCATCAGAGGCGCCCTGCACGTTGTTTTGCCCTCGTAGCGGGTGCAGGCCAGCCCCCGGTTTGCCGACATTGCCGGTCATTAAAGCAAGGCTGATCAGGCAGCGGGCATTATCGGTGCCATGAATGTGCTGGCTCACCCCCATGCCCCAAAAGATCATACCGGCCTTGCCGCCGGCAAAGGTGCGGGCAATGGCGCGGAGCTCTTTGGCCTCGATGCCGCAAACCGGTGCCATGGCTTCGGGGCTATAGTCTTTCAGGTGGGCTTTAAAGGCTTCCCACCCTTCGGTGAATGTGCCGATATAGGCTTCGTCATAAAGCCGCTCTTGGGCAATAACATGCATAATGGCGTTAAGCATCGCCACATCGGCCCCCGGGGTAAACAGGGCCCGGTGGCTGGCATAGCGGCCAAGGCCGACGCCGCGCGGGTCCAGCACGATCAGCTTGCCGCCGCGCTTGGTGAATTGCTTGAAATAGGTGGCAGCAACCGGGTGGTTTTCAATGGCGTTGGAGCCGATGATGATCGCCACATCGGCGTGCTCGATTTCGTTAAAGGTGGCTGTGACCGCGCCGGAGCCGACATTTTCCAGCAATGCCGCCACGCTGGAGGCATGGCAAAGCCGGGTGCAATGGTCGACATTATTGCTGCCAAACCCGGCGCGGATCAGTTTTTGGAACAGATAGGCCTCTTCATTCGAGCATTTGGCCGAGCCAAAGCCCGCTATCGCGTCTTTATGGGCGGCAAGGCCGTTGGCGGCCCTGTCCAGCGCCTCCTCCCATGTCGCTTCGCGAAAGTGGGTGAAGGGGTTGGCGGGGTCAACATTCAGGCCTTTTGGGGCCCCCTCGCGCCGGATAAGCGGGGTGGTAAGCCGGTGCGCGTGGTGGATATAATCAAACCCGAAGCGGCCTTTCACGCATAGCCGCTCCTGGTTGGCGGGGCCATCGAGCCCGTCAACCCGCACGATTTTATTGTCTTTTACCTTGAAAGAAAGCTGGCAGCCCACCCCGCAATAGGGGCAGACCGAGGCGATTTCGGCGTCAAAATCCTGTGCGGCCGGTTCGGCGGGCAGCAAGGCCCCCGTCGGGCAGGCTTGCACACATTCGCCGCAGGCCACGCAGGTGGAGTCGCCCATCGGGTCGTTTTGGTCAAAAACAATCAGGCTCTCGGCACCACGCATGGCCATGCCGATCACGTCATTCACCTGCACATCGCGGCAGGCCTGCACGCAAAGCTGGCAGTGGATACAGGCTTCGAGGTCTACCTTCATTGCCACATGCGAGCTATCAAGCAGCGGGGTGCGGGCAGCTTTGGGAAAACGGCTTTCAGACACACCGGCCAGTGCTGCCATATCCCAAAAGTGGCTGTCATTCACCGGCTGGTCGGTGATCAGCAATTCCATCACCATCCGGCGGGCTTTGCTGGCCCGCGCCGTATCGGTATGAACAACCATGCCCGCCTCGGCTTTGCGGCTGCAGGAAGGGGCCAGCACCCGCTCGCCCTCGATTTCGACCATGCAGGCGCGGCAATTGCCCGAGGCTTCATAGCCGGGGCGGTCCGCGTGGCACAGGTGCGGCAGCGGTTTGCCGTGCCGTTTGGCAAGGTCAAACAGGCTTTCGCCTTCTTGCGCCTCGACCAAAAGGCCGTCAAGCGAAAGGGAAATCGGGTCTGGCATGGCGGTTGCTCCGGGGTTAGGCACTGTTTGAGCCTATCAAGCATGGTTTCGGCAATCAATGCCGATGCTTTGCGACACCCGAAAGACCGGCGCCGCCACTGCCGGAAATTTGCCCGAATTTCGCGCAACCTGCTTGTGGCCGGTGAAAGCCGTGCGTGTTGACTCCGATTTCAACCCGCCGGATACTCCTCTTAATTGCAATGATCTTCAGGGGGGCAGAAATGCCGGTCTCGCAGGCAACAATTTCCGCCATCGCCAAAGCTTATACCGCGGCATGGAACTCAAAATCGGCCGAGGCTGTGGCCTCATTTTATGCAGAGGATGGCGAGATCATCATAAACCGCGGCGCATCTTGGGCGGGCGGCGCCGGTGTTGCCGAAATGGCCTCGGGCTTTTATGCGGATGTCCCTGATTTGCAGCTGACCTGCGATGATATCAGGCTTGCCGGCGACCACGCGGTTTATGTCTGGACCTTTACCGGGCATGACGCCAAAACCGGAAACCCGCTAAAAATCAGGGGTTGGGAAGAATGGGCGCGCGCACCGGATTCAAAGGTGCAGGCCTCCCGAGGGTGGTTTGACGCAGACGATTATGCAAGGCAAGTTGCGGGCGCGTAACTGTTGGCGGGAGAGGCAAGATCTTTTTCTCTGGCGCTAATTTTAATCACCAGAGGTTTGTCTCGTGAAAGAAACGCAGCTCCCGTCGCGACCCGATGCAAAATCCCCCGCTGGCGCGGATATCCGGTTTATCATGGATGGCACAACCGGCAACATGATTCACAGCACCGTTCCTGCCGGGCAAATAAACCGGGCCATGCTTCATAAAACCGTGAGCGAGTTTTGGTATATCCTTGAGGGTAGCGGAGAAATTTGGCGAAAAGACAATAAAGAAGAGCGTATAACCGCGCTGGTCAAAGGCGTGTCAATCGACATCCCGGTTGGCACGGCCTTTCAATACCGCAACACAGGCTCAACCCCGTTGAAATTCATATGTATTTCAATGCCGCCCTGGCCAGGAGATGCCGAGGCGGCGCATATAAATGGCGCATGGCAGCCAACGGTTTAGCCCGGCAGCGTTGCCTGCATCGAGGGCCGCTGGCTGAAGCCGGCCTCCCACACCGCCAAATTCGGTGCCAGCGCGCGCCAGTTGCGGTCGGCAAAGCGGAAGTCAAGATACCCGAGGGCGGCGCCAACCGCGATGCTGGCCATGCTGAGCGGTTCAAGCGCCGAGACCTGCTTGTCGAGATGCGCCAGCGTGCGGCTGATTTTCAGCCATTGGGCCTCTACCCATTCGGGGGATTTCTGTTCCTCTGTCCGCAACAGGCGTTCATAAATCATCAGCACGGCGGCTTCGAGCATCCCGTCGGCCATGGCTTCCAAGGTCAGCACTTTCCACAGCGCCGCGCCCTCGGGGTAGAGCTTGGTGCCATCATGCAGTGTATCCAGATACCGTGTAATCACGCGGCTATCAAACAGCGCCGTGCCATCATCGGTGATCAGGCAAGGCACCTTACCTAGCGGATTGTGCGCTGGCACCACATCACCCGGTTTCACCGGCGTAATGGCCACGGTTTCCTTTTCGACGCGCCCTTCCAGCCCCGTTTCCAGCAATGTCACGCTGACTTTGCGCACAAAGGGCGAGGTGCCCGAATAGATCAGTTTCATAATTTGTTCTCCATCAGGGCCGCAAGGGCCGCCGTTTCTGCGCCCACCGGGCTTGATTGAAGCGCTTTGGCCGCGCCTGTTACCGCCGTTTCCGGCTTGTTTTGGCCGAGTTTCCATGTGGCGTCAACCTCGGTAATTTCCAGCTCGGCCGGCACCAGCATACGCATCATTTTTTGCCGGTTTTCAGGGCTGACCTTATCCAGCTCCCACACCGGTTTGGGGGCAAGCCGCGCCTCGAATTCAGCCGATAGCGCGCGCAAATGCGGCTCCAGCGCTGAATCCGGCAGAATATTGAGCCGCCCGCGCAGGTGCACCGCCACATAGTTCCAGGTTGGCACTTGCTGTTCCACCCCATACCAATCCGGCGAAATATAGGCATCTGGCCCGCTTATGGCGAGCAGGGCCGCACCGCCGCCAGCGCGGGCGACGGGGTTGGAGCGCAGAAAATGAAAACCTGCAATGCGGCGATCAGCCGAAAAAACAAACGGCACATGCGCGGCAAGCGGGCCGTTTTCCGCGTTTATTGATAGCATACCAAAACCGCGCGCGGCGGCGAAGTTCAGGCTTTTGCGGTGGTCTTGCGACCGGAAAATCGGGTTTGGGTGCATGGGCCGAGGCTAGGGGCGGGCCCGGCGGAACTCAAGCAGATTTTGCACGGTAGGTGGCAAGGATCACTTTGCCGGTCATCAGATCCAGATGCGCGCCGCCCCCGTTTTTGAAAAGCGTTATATCTTCGGGCGAGCGCCGCCCTTTTGCCCCGCCTGCCAGATCATAAAGATCGCCCAGAATATCTGCCCGCGCAATCGCCCCGCTGGCCAGTGGCAGCATGATTTCACCAATATGGGCAATGGTAGTTTCCACATTGTCAACAAATACCCGTGCCCGCTGCATGGCGTGGTCATCGGCCTCGCGCATGTCTTTGGTGAAGGCACCTATCAGGTCCAGATGCTGGCCGGGGCGCAGCCAGTCGCCCAAAATCACCGGTGTTTTGGCCATGGTCGCGGTTGAAATAATATCGGCCCGCGCCACTGCCGCCTCGAGGTCTTGCACCGCGCGCACATGCAGATGCTTGGCCGCCAACGCTTCCGCCTTTTCGGTATTCCGGTTCCATATCTCGATTTCGATGCCGGGAAATATCTCCGGATAGGCGCCAATCAACCCTTCGGCCACCGCGCCGGCCCCCACAACCAGCAACCGCTTGGCATCGGGCCGCGCCAACAGGCTGGCCCCGAGCAGGCTGTCACCCACGGTTTTCCATTTGGTCACCAAGGCGCTGTCTATCACCGCCTCCACCGCGCCGGTCACATCGTCAAACAGCAGCATTGCCCCTTGCACCGAAGGCAGCCCCTTTGCGGGGTTTTCGGGCAACACCGTCACCGATTTCACCGCCACCCCTTGTCCGTCTATCCACGCGGCGCGCGAAAGCAGCGTATCCGCGCCGCGGTGCAAAAACTGGTCAGATATTTCAGGCCGCGGCCCCAGATGCCCGGCACGCAACGCCTCAACCAGCACCGGCCAGCGCAGCGAAACATCAGCCGCGCCAATATAGGGTATTTCTGCCATTTTCCCGTTCCCTCCTGTTTGCCACCGCCGAGCGGAGCGAGGCTACCGCCCAATCGCTATCCTGTTGTTGCGTCAGCAACGATAGGGTGGCGGAGGGAGGCCTGCTGGCTATTGCGGGTCCACCACGCCAATGAGCTGCCCGCCATGCACACCGGTTATTTCGGCATCCACGATTTGCCCCACCGGTTGCGGCTCGCTGAAAACCACTTCGGCAAAGCCCTCGGTGCGCCCCATATGCGGGTTTTCTATCAACACCCTGTCATACCCGCCGACCTGAGCGGCCAAATAATTTTCCACGCGCAGCATACCCAATTCCCGCAGTTTTGCGGCGCGCGCTTTTACTATGCGGCCATCAACCGGCGGAATGCGTGCCGCCGGGGTGCCTTCACGGGCCGAAAACGGAAAAACATGCAGCCATGTCAGCCCGCATTCCTCCACCAGCTTCAGCGAGTTTTCAAACATCTCGTCGCTCTCGGTCGGGAAACCGGCAATAATATCGGCCCCAAACACAATTTCGGGCCGGGCTGCGCGCATATCGGCGCAAAATGCGATCGCATCCTCGCGGGAGTGCCGCCGCTTCATGCGCTTCAGGATCATGTTATCCCCGGCCTGAAGCGACAGGTGTAAATGCGGCATCAGCCGCGGGTCAAACTTGATCGCCTCGACCAGCGCCGGGTCTGCCTCGATCGAGTCGATTGACGAAATGCGAAGCCGTGGCAGCCCGGGCACCAGCTTTAATATGCGCTGCACAAGGTTGCCAAGCGGCGGTGCGCCCGGCAGGTCGGCCCCCCAGCTTGTCATATCGACACCGGTCAGCACCACTTCGTTATAGCCCTTGTCGACCAGGCGTTTGATCTGCTCAACCACCACCCCGGCGGGTACCGAGCGGGAATTGCCGCGACCATATGGAATGATGCAAAAGGTGCAGCGGTGGTCACAACCGTTTTGCACCTGCACATAGGCCCGCGCGCGGGTGCCAAAACCATCGATCAGGTGGCCGGCGGTTTCGGTGGCCGCCATGATGTCATTTACCAAAATACCCTCGGTCGCACCAATATCGGCCCATGTTTCCGGCTGCATTTTTTCCAGGTTGCCAAGCACGAGATCAACCTCGGGCATTTCGGCAAAGCGGGCCGGCTCCACCTGCGCCGCACAGCCGGTCACGATAAGCTTCGCGCTTGGGTTTTCACGCCGCAAGCGGCGAATGCGCTGGCGGGCCTGCCGCACCGCTTCGGCAGTTACGGCGCAGGTGTTGACCACCACCGCGTTTTCCAGCCCGGCGCTCAGCTCGCGCATTGCTTCGGTTTCATAGGCGTTCAACCGGCAGCCAAAGGTTTCAAATACCGGCGCGCTCATTTGGCGGTGCTCAAAAATTCGGCTGAAAGACTGCCCGAGGCCACCAGCATGGTTGGCCCGGTCATCCAGACCCCGTCTTCCCGCCACTCGATGCCCAGCTTGCCGCCATCCAGATGCACGGTAACCGCGCGTTCGCTCAGCCCGCGCCGCACCGCCGCGACGGTAGCAGCACAGGCGCTGGAGCCACTGGCCAGCGTGTGCCCTACACCGCGCTCCCACACCCGCACCCGCAGATTTTTACGATCCAGCACCTTTACTACCTGCACATTGGTGCGCGCGGGAAACAGCGGGTCATGCTCCGTCGCCGGGCCAAGCGACCCAAGGTCTACCGCCGCTACATCCTCCACAAAAAAGCTGCAATGCGGGTTGCCCATGCCGGTGGCACTGGGCGCGCCTTCCAGCGGCAATGCCAGCGTATCCATCTCTCGCGCCAGCGGCACCTGCTGCCACGCCAGTTGCGGTTGGCCCATATTGACGCGGATAAGCCCGTTGCCTGCATCTTCACAGGCCAGATCCCCGCGTCCGGTGCGCAAAGTGAGCGCGTGTGCGCCGGTTTCCGCCATCAAAAGCCGCGCCACGCAGCGGGTGGCATTGCCGCAGGCATCCGAGAGCGAGCCGTCGGCATTCCAGTAATCCACCGCCACCATATCGGGGTCATCGCGTATCAGGGCAAGCTGGTCAAACCCGATACCAAAGTGCCGCTCGCCTATGGCGCGGGCCAGGGCAGGGGTCATCGGGTTGTGCTGCCCGCGGGCATCCACCACCACAAAATCATTGCCCAGCCCGTGCATTTTCAAAAACGCCAAGCCGCTTTTTGCGCCTTCATCTATCATTTTGCCTCTATATGCCGATAAGCGCCGCTTGGCCAGTCACCGGAATCACACTGCTGTAAATCTCGAACAAATATCCCGAATTTATCCAATTTGCCCCTTGACCATTCGCCAACACATCCCTAGTAAACCGCCTAGTGTGGGCCGGTAGCTCAGTTGGTAGAGCAACTGACTTTTAATCAGTAGGTCTCGGGTTCGAGCCCCGACCGGCTCACCAATTAATCTTTAAATTACAATGAGTTATGGCGATCTGCTTGATAAAATAGAGTCAAGCAAGAATGCGCGGAAGCATAGCGGAAGCAGTGGAGCGACTCACCGAGATGATGCATTTGTGCAACAGTTGCGGCTGGACTGCGGTTTCTGAATGGTTACAATCGCGACCTGGCAGAGCCTGTCTGTCAACATGTTGCGGCTGGACTGCGGTTTCTGAATGGTTACAATCCCGACCCTAACCAAACGCTGCTACGATATGTTGCGGCTGGACTGCGGTTTCTGAATGGTTACAATCAAAAGGCCCGTCGCATCCGAGGGAATATAGTTGCGGCTGGACTGCGGTTTCTGAATGGTTACAATGCGCGGATTATGTCAAACACGGTATGTTTAGTTGCGGCTGGACTGCGGTTTCTGAATGGTTACAATCATAATTCAGAGTTGTTAGCCCTGTTGGGAGTTGCGGCTGGACTGCGGTTTCTGAATGGTTACAATCCTGACGATCAGGACAAAGTAATCCCCACGGTTGCGGCTGGACTGCGGTTTCTGAATGGTTACAATACGATACTCTCGGGTTAATAACCCGCCTTTGTTGCGGCTGGACTGCGGTTTCTGAATGGTTACAATTGATATCTTCAACAAGCGCTGGATTTTGTGGTTGCGGCTGGACTGCGGTTTCTGAATGGTTACAATTTTTCCTTTGCCGGTTCCACCACGGGGTCTGTTGCGGCTGGACTGCGGTTTCTGAATGGTTACAATTATTGATAGCAAATATATGAGTGAGGCGGCGTTGCGGCTGGACTGCGGTTTCTGAATGGTTACAATATGGCGGGAATGAGGATATTGAAGCGCTTAGTTGCGGCTGGACTGCGGTTTCTGAATGGTTACAATAGTATAACGCGGGCTGGACGGCCCTGATCAGTTGCGGCTGGACTGCGGTTTCTGAATGGTTACAATCCGTTTGCACCTCGCCATTCTTCAAGCGCAGTTGCGGCTGGACTGCGGTTTCTGAATGGTTACAATTGGTTGGCTGTGCCATAGAGTAACCCCTTAGTTGCGGCTGGACTGCGGTTTCTGAATGGTTACAATGCTGCCATGTTTTTAGTCTGGTCCCTGTGTGTTGCGGCTGGACTGCGGTTTCTGAATGGTTACAATCTACCTGTGGGATTTGGGCAGCGTGTTGCTGTTGCGGCTGGACTGCGGTTTCTGAATGGTTACAATACGTGTCCTCAAAGGCGTATTTCTGGCTTGTTGCGGCTGGACTGCGGTTTCTGAATGGTTACAATTATTTGGACCATTTCTTCTTATTGAACTTGGTTGCGGCTGGACTGCGGTTTCTGAATGGTTACAATAGATAATCCGATAATGCCTTGAAATTGCAAGGTATTATCTGGTTTCTTTTTGGTGACAAATGGATGTTTATTTTCAAAATAGCACCAACTGATTCGGGTTTTTCTTTTGCGCTCGCCGTCCTTGATCATAGAATCGAATGATCTTCTCGTATTGTTTATCCGTAAAATGCAAAATTTGCACGTCTCCATATCCGGGTAGATTTTGTTCGATCCGGCGCACACGGGCATCAAAGGCCTCTTTTCCGGCGCAAAAACGGGCATAAACAGAAAACTGGCTGCGCTCAAAGCCTTCATCGAGCAGGAAATTACGAAACTTTCCGGCCGCTTTGCGCATTTTTTTACTGTCCGTTGGGAGGTCAAACATTACAAGAATCCACATCAGCCGATACCCGCTTAAAAATTTCGGTTCAAAATTGCTCATATTTTCCCCAGTCCGGCCAGCTCAAGCGGCGCGGGCACATTGGGCAAGTTTAGCACCGCCTTGCCGGTTTCAAAGCTTGTTGCCAGCGAGAAAGAGAGCTTTTCGAGGCTGGTCCGCAGCGGGGTCTGGCTTTCTCCAAAATCCAGATCATAGGCGATTAGGCGGGTCAGCACCTGTTTTGCCTCGCTATTTACCTGCTCTACGCCCGCGCAAATCAGGCCTTTCACCGCGCAATCCACCAGTGGGCGGAAGGGTTCCATAAGGTCATCGGCCAACGCAAAGGCATTGCCGCGGTTGGCGTGATGTAGCCCGATGGTGGGGTGCAGCCCGGCGCCTATTATCGCGCGTGCGGTTGCTGCCCTTAATACTGTGTAGCCATAATTCAACATGGCGTTGGCCCCGCTGGCCGCTTGATCCCGACGAAAATCTTTGCCCATCAACAGCGGCCAATAGCGACGCGCTGCCTGCGCTTCGATATTCCCGGAATCGCCGGACTTTACGGTGTTGGCGATGCGGATCAGCGCGGTATCGCTTTGGCCAAAGGCCAGCAAGGCCCCGGCCTGCATTTTGATTTTGGCCATAACAACCTGCTTCCACAGCTGCTTGAACAGGGGTTTTGGGGCTGCCCACTGGCGGCGCATGCGCGCCCCCTGGGTATGGTGGCCCTGCAACGGCCAAAGAAGGGCCGTGGGGTGGTGATTGGCGGCGCAGAGCACCATATGCGCCCCGCGACCGGCCAGCTCGATCAGCAATGAGTGGGAGTAGGTGACCCCGTGGGCATGGACAATGACCGCCAGAATATCATCGAGCGGCACTCGGCCAACCTCGCGCCGGTCTTCGCTTACGACCAAAAAACCGCGTTGGCGTGACAGGTGCCGATTGTCGCTTTCAATATCAATGATCTGGTGCATGGCGGAACCACTCACAAAAGCAAATGATACCGCATAGGGTGATTCGTGTCAGCCATATATCAGGTGGGTGAATCCAGATATTCCACCTTCCCTAGCTCGCTTACATATACCCGCCTTACGCCCATTTCCATGAGCGGGTTTGCGCCGCTGTTGATATATCTGAAGGCATCGCCCTCGTCGGCATGCCGCGCTTTGAGCGCCCCCGCTTCGGTATGTTTTGCAAATACGATGCTGCCGCTCTGCCCGAATTTTACAACCCGCACGATTATTTTGCCTTGCTCGGGGTGGTTGATTTCCACCATGTCGTTCTGGAACAGCTTCATGATCCGTTTCGCCGCCGGGTGTGGCCGCGCGATGGTTTCGGCCTGATGGGCGTCGAAGGTGGTTAACACCTGTGCGGTAAATTTTTGGTCGGGGAGCCGCCATATTTCATAGCTATGGTTTGAATCCCCTTTGTAGCCTTTGTAGATTCGGCCCTTATTATCCTTTATCGGGATGGTTTTCAGCTTTTCGGTCAGGCGCAGGCGGCGGATGCCTCGGTAGGGCGTGTCCTCCTTTGAAAAGGCTTCCAGCGCGGCGATAAAGTCTTTGCCATCCAGCCCCTCGGTTTGCTGATACAGCCGGGCTTGCAGATGTTTGTCGCGGATACGGCTAATATCGGCGGGCTTTATGGTCAAAAGCGGTTTACGGGTGACCACTACGTTTTCGATATCGGTCGGGCCATAGGCGGTATCATTGTGAAGCTGCCCTGCGGTGGAATCACGGCCGTTTTTGCGGGTTTCAAAATTAATCCGGCCATGATCGGCGCGGTGGCTGACGGTGATCTTTTCAAGCTGGTTTGTGAGGTCGGCGCGAAAGCCGGGCCACGGCGGCTCGATCTTTTCCGCGGCGGCGCGCACATCTTCTGCCTGCCGGTGCAGTTTCGATATCCGGTTGAGCAGGGTCCGGTCTGTCATGCCGATAACGGCGGCATCTATGGCGTGGTGGCGGTGGTCATGCCGGTTTTTGGGCTTGGCAAGATTATGCTCGCCCAGCAGGTTATTCAGCCCCCAAACCCGGCGCAGCATTTCGGTTAGCCGCCCGGGGGTAACGTAAACATGGATCTTGCCGCCGGTTTGTTTTTCTTCGGGATAAAGCCGCGAGAGGTATTCGCGGGCAATACGGCTCAGGTATTGGGTGTCCACCAGCTGCCGGGCAAGAAAATCATTTTCTCCCTCAAACCGCTCCATCGCATCGGGGGCAAAGCGCCATTGTTTGTTTTTGGGCAGACGTTTGATCAGCGGGGCAATATCATCCCACTGGGGCCTGTCGCCCCAGATTTCCCACGGGGTTTGGTTGCCTTTTTGCCGGTTGGCTTCGCGCATACAGAGGGTGCGGTTGGCAATGGAGTCATCCAGGGTGCGGGAATAGGGCAGGATGTGGTCGATATCGCATGAGCCGTCAAAAAGCATGGCCACCGAGATTTTGGTGCCGGTATAGGGGCAGCGACGGTCCATGCAGTCGTCGTTCAACTCTTCCCACAGCCGCAGCCGCAAGCGATTTTCGCCGTTGTTGCGCTCACCGATCTCCTCCAGCTTTTTACCGCGCTGGATGGCGGCGTCGGTGTTCTTTTTTATGGCTTTGTTGATCTCGATTTTCTGGTCTTTGCTGTTTTTCAAATCCCGGGCTAGTTCCACAATAATTTCGTCAGGCTTGCCGTAAACATCGATGATTTTATTGACCAACCGGCGTAGCTGGTTCAGGCCGATATGCACGGTGGGATTGGTTATGCGGCCAAAGCGGGTGATATCGTCGTCTTCCGGCGCGCCACTACCCGGGATAACGTGCTTATCCAGAATCTCGCCGTAATAGGGCAGCCTATCAATCATTTCACCGGTGGCAATGCCGCGATGATCGCCATAAACCATTTCCGCGGCCACGCTAAAAGGGATAACCTCGGCGATCAGGTGCTCGAGAATTTGCGATGTTGCCTGCAACCCTATGCGTCCATAACCCTCGGGCACGGGGGTGTTGGCTATGTGCATGGCCTGCGCTTCATCAATATCAAAGCGGGCTTGCAGCCATTGTTCCAGCGCCTTCGCATCTTCGGTGTCGCGCAGTTTTTGCACCAGTTCCCATTGCTCATCAATGGTCATTCGGCCCCATGTCGCCCCGAGCCGGTCGGGGTGGGCCAAAAGCGCCCGCAGTCGATCACATTCAATGCCTTTTCGGGTTTTCCCTTCATGGGTCAATGATTGATCGGGGCGCAGGCGCAGGGTTTTGCGGATCTGGGTAAAGCTTTGGTTGGCGGTGCCGGGGTTTTTTGCGGTTTTACTGTCAAATAACAGGATAAGCGCGTTGCGCTCCTCCATGCTCAGCCCCCGGTCTGGCTGGCCCGGCTCCCGAACCCGTAAGGCATTTACCGTTTCAAACAGAATGCGCCGCTGAAAAAGCGGATGCGCCTTTGCCAAACGCGGCTCATCTTCAAACAGGCAGCGGCCAATGACCGGTGCTTTCAGGGGCCGCTGGTAAAAAATGGTTTCAAACAGGGTGTCGCGCAGCGCTTCGGTCAGCGCCGGGTGGTGTTTTTCCTGTTCATGCCAAATTTTATGAAACTCGTCTTCCAGCAAGGCGCGGGACGGGTAAAAATCATATCCATCCTCGGATTTGTCACCAATGGTCAGGGTGGTCATGCGGGTGCGCACCGGCGGGGTGTGGTGAATGGTTTCCGTCTGCCGACGTTGATGAAGATACTGGCCAAGGGTTTTTGTGCCGGATTCGCGAATGGCAGTCTCCAGCCTGTCCACCCCCGAAGCGACTTTCCCGCTTTCTTTTTCGTTGCTGCCCCGGTCGGTTTTACGGTTGGATTTGAACCCCCGCCGCTGGTTGAGGTGAAACAGCGCCCGCCCCAGCTCGTTGAGGCTTAAGCGGTGCGACAGGCCTTTGGCGCGCAGGGCATATGGATCCAGCCCCTCCAGCGCTTTGCGGGCAGCCGGGTCATTTGGCATGAGACCGGCAGCGGCCAGCCGCTCCATCAATACCGTGCGCCGCCGCAAATACCGGTCGCGCCGCCGCCGCATGGCGCGGGCAACGCGGCGGTCAACCGCCAGTGAGGCTTTCGATTTCGGGTCTCGCCCGTCTGAAAAAATGCGGACGCCACCGTCAATGGTTTCATTCAGGTTGGCAGCGTAAAGCCACCAGCCGATCGAGTTTGTGCCTATATCCAGTCCGAGTCGCATAGCGTTTCCTTTTAAGCTTAAGGTTGACTCTGCTCACCATGTATTGCAAGGTCTAATTATTCAGAAACCGTGGTCGAGCCGTTAACAAGTAGCTTAGACTGCACCACATTGAAGCGCGGGCTACGGCCCGCGTTTTTTTAACTTTGAGCAAATATTCTTAGCTTCAATTTCGCTGCCTCCAGCTTGTCTACATACAAAACATCGCCAAGTGCCGCGCAATATTCCCGCGCTTTCGTTTCGATCATTTCACATCAATGCGCGGATTTTCTCAGGCGAATACCCTTCCAAAACCAGCAAAATGTTCAAGTCCCCGAAGCCCTGTGCAATAGCCATAGTCACGCGCTCCATGCGCATCTGCTCCAAGACATAAGCTTGGGGCAAGGCGGGTTCCTCGCGCGCTGGCAGCGCCTCTATGGCCGCCGGTGCCGACACCCAAAGCGGATGCACTGTTGAGCGAGTGACATTGGGAACCTCGGCCCTATCGGTGACATAGCGAATATTGTCAGTGGCCTTTGAAAGAAACTTGGGTAAAACCGCCTCAATGGTTGTGTAGGTCCGGCGCTGCGCTTTGCTGATAGCCTTATCGAGCGCAACCTTGCCGCCCCGTATTTCATCCCGCCAGACCTGTGTGCCGGGGTCGCTCGGATCAATGCCCCAAACATCAAACCAATATGGCGTTTTCAAATCCTTCGCCTCTTTGAGCTTATCGTAAACGATAACTTGCCGCCCAGGCATTTTGCCAATCGTCCCGCTTTCAAAACGCCCGCCGATCATTACCGCTCCAATGTCGATGGCGTAATCAATTCGATTGACGCTCACTTCTTTGATTTGCGCGCCAAGCGATTTCAACACGCTTTGTGCAGGAAGGCCTGAAACAAATCGCCGCTTTCTACCGGATCGAAGCCGAGATCAAAGACCAGCCCGCCGATGCGCGCCTTGCCGCTCGCATTGAACGCACAAAGCCAAAGTTGGAAGCATATGAAATATGCCCAACCCAAAACCAGACGCAGGTCTCGACCAAATCCCCAACCGGCGAGGCCTTGAAATACATTGCCAAATACTGGAATGGCCTGAACCTGTTCCTCACCGATGGTCGCATGGAACCACCAATAACCCGGTGGAACGCACAATCCGCCTCATCGCGAACGGTTGGTCATTATGCACCCCCTTGTTAAGTGCTTGGGGTTCAACGCCTCCGGTCGCCGCAAATACGCCATGCACGGAACCGGCATGCATGTTGAGTGCACGCCCAATCTCACTCAGCGTCTGCCCCGCCTTCCAGCGGTGCCAAAGTTCACGTTTCTGACGATGGGTTGATCCGGGGCGACCAGTTCTGGGCATTTCATATCCTTCATTGCAAACATCAAATTATCAGATGTTGCGATGACCGATTGAATGCACCCCTGCTTCTATTTCAGTTGAAGATATCCCGGATTTCCGGAAATTTACTGAGAATGAGCCCGCGTATTCGCGGGCTCATTGATTTGCCGTCAAGGGTTACCGCGCTAGAATTTTCTTTACTCTGAATAACAATGGCCACAGGGGTTACCTGTCGGGACACGAAAACGGAATTCCCACTAATTACTGTGGTGCCGACGGTGCTGCAAACGGTCCAAACAGTTATCCCTCTGATAGTGATTTGCGGTTCAAGGCTATACGTCATGAGCGCACCACAAATTCCCGCCAGAGAAGTCTCATCGTGGGTATCACCAACCGGATCGGTGTGAAATGAAGCGCAGCCTCAGCTTGGCCTCTAACGCCGACGGTTTCGAAGTTGGGCTTCACAGCAACCGATATTTTTCGATTGAACGGGGTATAGATAAATGGCGAAATCTGTCCGAAGATACGCCCGGTATCCGCAGGATCACTCAGGCCGAACTCCCCCTGAATGCTTGCACGATCAATGTGGATCGCCGACAGAGTTTCGGAAAGCAACTGCGGAATCGCGCGGATCAAGCCAAGCATTCTGTTCTGTGATATCCACCTGCGACGCTTCTTTTGCGGTTCGCTTTTGGTTTTTGTGTGGGCGCGCCGCCTTTCACTCCGGTGCTCTTCAGCCGGTTTTTGTCGAGAAGCACCCCACTGCCTGGTGATCATAAGCAATCGTGGGGCACTTCCGTGCATCAATCTTGCTTCCAAGCAGAATGCCGAAACCGGCTCTGATTTCACTACCATCGTCAAATATACCGGGATACAGACCAGTATAACTACCAGAACGATCAGCCCTGCAATGAGCCATAGTAAAACAAATAACACTGTGAGCATCACAAGTTACCCAGCCCCAGGTTCTTCCTTGCTTTTCTTGGCGGCATTCAAGGCTTTAGATGCTGCATCGCCGATGACTTCGACAAGATCAGATACCGGGCCTTTGACGGATTCAACGCGCGCCCCTTCACTATCAATGATAATCGCGCCAAGCGGCTTGATTCCACCGCCGCCACCGGTCCCACCTTTGTCTCCGGACTTGTCGCCCATTGTGCCACCAGCACCAAATCCAAATCCAAAACTTACGATTGGAATAATTGTTGCGCCGTCTTTCTCGATAGGATCGCCCAAGACGTTCTTGGCATTCAAAAGCCGATCGAGCTCTTCAACTGTGCCTTTAAGCAGTCTTTCTACATCTTCCATAATTTGCTCCCAAAGTTGTTAACACACTACCGTGAGATTCTAACTGTGTTTTCCCAGATTGCCTTGACATTGCTCAAGCTCTTGATTGGCTGATTTTAGCGCAATGTATGAACAGGAAGGGTGTTCGAGCTTTGATGGCCGAGGTAGCTCAGAAGGTTGGGGCTGCTCATGTTGTCAAAACAATTCAACAATGTTATTCTATCCGGCAGACAAGATGAAATCGGATCATATCAGAACCGCATTTGAGCTCTCAATTGAGCCTTTTTGCGCTCACCTCGTCGCGATTCCCACAATATCTTCACTAAATCCGGAGTGACAACCCGGTGACACCGAGCACTTGTTTTCGCGTGACAATACCCGTCAGAGGTAGCGGGATACCCCGTAACCCACGCTAACATATATCAAAATTATTTGGTTAAATGGTACCAGCGCCCTGATTTGAACAGGGGGCCTCTTGATCCACAATCAAGCGCTCTAACCAACTGAGCTACGCCGGCACTGTGGGGTGAATTACAACCCTTCCAGCTAGGTTGCAACCCCAATTTGCTTGCCAAGCCGTGAAATGGGCGATACTCCGAGGCATAGCTGAAAGAGGTGCGGTATGGGTATCAATAACGAACGGGAAATCGTGGCCAATTTGCAAATCGGACCGACCGATCAGGGGATGGTCCGCTTGTTTATCGAGGCCGACAACGCAGAAATACCGCTTGATTTTGACCCGGACGAGGCTGACGAGATCGCGGAAGAGTTGCGGGCGGCGGCGCAGCGGGCCCGGGCGGTCAAACGCTAGATCAGGCCCAGTTTGGTGAGGCGGGCGCGGTAGCGGGTGCGCTGTGCGGCAAGCGTATAATCTGATTCCATCAAGGCTTTGCCTGCCAGGGCACGGGTTTTTGCCGCCTCGGGGTTGGCCAGAATATCCTGCATTGCCCGCGCCAGCGCTTCATGGTCGATCTCGGCCCAATGGGCGTTATCAAGCGGATAAATCGGCTCGCCCGGGCGCACAAGGCGCGGGCGCCACGGCACCGGTAGCGCTGTTTTGGCGGTGCAAAAATCTTGCGTGCCGGCGTAATCGGTGGCGATCACCGGCGTGCCAAGCTTCATGGCGTAGGCGGGCAGGTAGCCAAAACCTTCGGCGCGGTGCGGGCTCACAAGCGCGGTGACGGCGCTGATCAGCCCCAGATACCGGGCAAAGGGCAGATGCTCCTGAAACAGGATGATCCGCTTGTCTTTGGCCATCAGCTTCCGGATAATCGACATCTGCCGCTCCGGGTCACCCCAATGGTTTTTTAGCGGTTTCGAGGTTTTGATAATCAGGCGGGCCTCTTTATTACCCTCAAAAGCCATTTGAAAGGCCAGCACTGCCGCCAGCGGGTTTTTGCGCGCCACGGAAGAATGCAGATCAAAGCTGAGCAGAAAAACCGGCTGACCAGCGGAAATGCCAAAGCGGCCAAGGCTAAATGGCACAGGCAAGGGGAGGTCGAAACCTTTACCAATATGGGTGACGGGCCGGGCATAGGCGTGCTGGTAAATCCTTTGCACATAGCGGGTAGGTGCCCAGATTTCATCCAGCACCTCGCCCGCCAAACGGTGGGCGGCGGGTGTTTTCTCCATCTCCCAAAGCAGATAGCCGATGTGAAAAGCGCCGGGGGTATGGTGGCGCATCATCTTAGCCGGAATGGAATCGGCATTGACGTGATGCAGGTAAAAGCGCCGTTTTGCCGTAAAGCCCAGCAGCGCGCTTTCAGACATTTGCCGGTTTTGCCCGAGGCCGGTATCGGGCTTGCTTTCGCCGGTTACCTGCCATGTGGCGGGCGGCGCAGGTGGTGTCAGCTCCGACAGTTCGGCCAGCATCGGGTAGCTTGCGAAGGCGCGCGCCGCATACCAGCTGCTTAGCCGCGCTACGCGCCACGGGGTCTGCAACTCCTGCGGAGAAGAGAGCGGGGCGTGGGCCAAAGTGGCGAGCAAAAACTGCAGGCGGGTCACTTCCGGCGAAACCGGCGTGTTGAGCCATGCCTTCAGGGCGGGCGCAACACCGGCGGCAGCCCCGAAAAACCGGGCATTTTTGATGATCAGCCGCAGGGCCTGCGCCACCCCCGCCGCACTTAAATCCGCAGAAATCGGCTCCGGCTGGTCGGCAAACAGGGCGTGGGGGTAAGTTTGGGGGGCTTGGCTGGCATACCATTGCCGATAGGCGCGCAGGCTTTCCGCATTATCCAGCCTAAAGCGCTTGCTCAGGCGGTTGGCCCGGTGCAGGTGATGCATAAAGGATGACAGCACCACGCCATGAAGCGCCGCTGTCGGTGCATCTTTGAATGGCGCTGCGGTAATATAACCCTCGGGCGCGCCGAGCACCGGCAGGTCGTGGGGGCCAAAATGGCGGATAACCTCTGCCAGATTGCTGATCTCGCCATAGACGGGGTCTGATTTGGGCAGCCTGTTCAGGGCGCTTTGCAGCCAGAGCGGGGTGAGCCGCAAAATGCCCTTTGCCCCGTGTTTCACCGCAAGTTCAAGGCTGGTGCGGTCAGCGCTTTCGTCGGTGCAGGGCAGAGGGGTGTGGCCAAGAATCGGGGCGACGAGCCTGTGCGGCGGCGTTGATTGCCGCCTGAGGCGCACCCGCCGCGGGTGGAAGGCTTTGGCCAGCAGCGCCGTGGCAACGATCATCAGGTGGTCTTTGCGCTTCAAAAGGCGTGGGCGGTAAACCACGGTGCTGGCGCCGGCCTTGTTCAGCAGCCGCCATACCAGCCCGAGGCGCCGATAGCCCTCGAGCCAGCGATGCCAGCGCTGCGTTTGGCTTATTTCCCTGAAATCCAGCCCTTCGGGATAAAGCAGCAGCTGCGCGGGGGCCTCCGCGATCAGGCCGCTGCGCAGGGCATGATAGCCTGCTTTCGGGGCAAAGCACATTTTTTCAAGGGTATAGGCGGGGCCGCAGGTGGTGGCAGGGCGCACATCCCACCTAGCTTGATCGAGGTGATAAATAACTCTACCGGCATGGCGCGCCGCAACACTGCCCTTGGGCGGCAGGGGGGCGATGATGCGGGCAATTTCTGGTGCCATGGGCGGGGTTTCCGGTTGATCACGGCCGCACATGGCGGATTGAACACTCTTTATGGCATCCCCCCTTCAAAAACCACCCGTAACCGATTATATGTATGGGCGGCGGGTGCTGGTCGTTTCGTGCAAAGGACCCATCCTAGTGGCCTTAATTCTTTGAAAGGGAGCTGGCTCTGTGACTGGCTGTGGCCTATCTCATCTCGCACCCACCTGGTTCTCCAGGCTCTCGAGGATCAGACCCCTTCACGGATGCTCCGGGCCCGCCACCACTATTTCGACCCCGATAACATGAGCGATATCGCCGCCCGAAAAAAAGCCGTGCGCAAGGCGGCAATGGCCACGCGCAAAGCCGCACATGAGGCGGCCACGGGCGCAGGGGAAGCTGCTTGCGCACATTTGCTGGCGTGGTTAGGCACCGCCGCGCCGCCACAGGTTGTTTCGGCCTATATGCCGATTTATTCGGAGCTTGATAGCCGCCCCGCCATGCAGGCCCTGCACGCGCGCGGCTTTCAGATTTGCCTGCCGGTGATTGCCGGCAATTCCCAACCGCTGAAGTTTCGTGCCTGGAGCCCGGATACCCCGATGCAGCGCGGCGCTTTTGGGGCGATGGTGCCCGAAAGCGGGGCGTGGCTCAGGCCTGATCTGCTGCTCTGCCCGCTGCTGGCCTTTGATGCCGGCGGCCAGCGCATGGGCTATGGTGGCGGGTTTTATGATCGCTCTATCGCTATGCTCAGGGCCGAAAAACCGGTGCAGGCGCTGGGCTATGCCTATGCCGCGCAGCAGCTGGATGCGGTGCCGCATGAAGCAACCGACCAGCCGCTTGACGGGGTTGTCACCGAGCGCGGGTTTATCACGGTGTCGGGGCAATGAAATCCGGGACAATGCCGGATTGCGCGATAAAGGGCATCACGTCATGGCCCCTGAACATGCCGTAATCCTTGATCAACAGGGTTTGCACACCCGCCGCTGCACCGCCCAGAATATCTGTGTGCAGGGTGTCTCCGACCATCAACACACGGCTACCCGGCACATCGCCATAGCGGTGTTTTGCTTCCTCGAAAACCGCCGCAAAGGGCTTGCCGGAAAAACGCGGGGCCACCCCTGCAATGTCTGCCAGTTCATGGGCATACCAGCCGGGGTTGATGTTGAGCCCGTGCTCGTAGGGGGCGACGATATCGGGGTTGCCCACCAACACAGGGCGCGGGTGGGCGCGCAGGCTGCGGGTGAGCAGCGCTTGCCGTATATTGCTCCATTTTTGCGCGCCGAGCAGCAAAAAACCCTCGGCGCGGTCATAGCTTGGCTGGTGGTCATCGAGCAGGGTGATATCGGCCCCAAGCTCGCCCAGCGCCGAGGCTTCATGCGCCATTGCGCCCCATTTCATCGGCGGAAAGCCGGCGAGATCAGCCGCCATGATATCGCGGCTTGAAATCACATCTTCCGGCGCGAAATCATAGCCGAAACTGCGGTATTTTTGCAGGGATATGGCGGCAGGAAAGCTGGCGCCATTGGTCAGCACCATCACCCGTTTGCCCGCCTTTTGCAGCGCCGCCACCCGTTCCGGCGCGCCCGGCACCGGGGTGGCGCCAAAGTTGAGCACGCCGTAGGCATCCAGCAAAAACACATCAAACCGCGCTGTCAGGGCGCCCATATCGGGCACATGTGTCGCGGTGCCACGTGGCGGCATTTTGGGCAGGCGTTCGCGCGCCAATTCATATTGCGCGAACGCCCGGCTGGTATCAACCATTGGTTCCTCTTAGATAATCGCGCCGCGCACCTTGGCCGACACCCATTCGCCAATAACAACCGCAAACAGGATCACCAACAGGATAAGGCTCACTTGCGGCCAGGCCAGCACATTGAGCGATGATTGTAGTTGCAAGCCAATGCCACCCGCGCCCACCAGCCCCAGCACCGTGCTTTCGCGGATGTTGATATCCCAGCGGAACACCGCGATACCGGCAAAAGCGGGCATGACTTGCGGCACAATGCCATAAACCATCACCTGCCAGCGGCTGGCACCGGTGGCGGTAATCGCTTCTACCTGCACTTCGTTGATTTCCTCGATCGCTTCATAAAGCAGTTTGGCGCAAAACCCGATCGAGCGGATCGAAATGGCGATCAGCCCCGCCAGCACCCCCGGCCCCACGATCGAAACCAGCAACAGCGCCCAGATCAGCGAGTTGACCGAGCGGGTGGAAACGATAATCAAAAGCGCCACCGGCCGCACCAAAAGCTTGCTCGGCGTGGTATTGCGCGCTGCCATAAAGGCCACCGGCACCGCCATAAACAGCGCAAATATCGTGCCGAGGGTGGCAATGGCCATGGTATCCCAGATCGGAATCCAGAGTTTGTCAATATATTCCCAGCGCGGCGGGGTGGCGCGGGTGGCGATATCGGCCACCACTTCGCCAATATTGCCCATCATAAACCACAGCGTGTTTTCGGAAATTTTGGCCCAGGAATAAATGAAGGCAGACAGCCCGACCAGCCACATAAACCAGCGCAGCATTTGGGCATTGGTGGTGCGAACCTGCCAGACCTTGAGGCCGTTTTTCTCTTTCATAGGCATTACTGGATCCTCCCACGGATGATACCCGAGAGGTATTCCAGCATCATAACGGTGACGATGATGATCAGCAAAATTGCCGCCACGGTATCAAATTCGTAACGGTCAAACGCGGTGTTGAGCGTGCCGCCAATGCCGCCTGCTCCCACCAGCCCAAGCACGGCTGATTCGCGGAAGTTGATATCGACCCGATACATGGAAAGCCCGATCAGGCGCGGCATCACCTGCGGCTGCACCCCGAAATTGATCCACTGGCTCCAGCGCGCGCCGGTGGCTTTGATCGCCTCGGCCTGCACCTTGTTCATGTTTTCAATGTCTTCGGCCAGCAGTTTGGCCAAAAAGCCGATGGTGGCAAAGCTCAGGGTTACAAACCCCGCGAGCGGGCCAAAACCAAGGATGGCCACCAAAATGATTGCCACGATAATTTCGTTGAGTGCGCGGGAAATGGCTACAATCGCGCGGCAAATCAGGTAAACCGGCAGCGGCGCAATATTGCGCGCCGCGCCCAGTGCGATGGGGATGGAAAGGGCAATGCCGACCACGGTCGAGGCAACCGTCATCACCACGCTCTCAAACATACCTTTGGAAATATCTTTCCAGCGCGAGGTGAAATCCGGCTCGGTGAAACCTACGATAAACTCCCAGCCGCGGGCCCAGCCGCGGACGATACGGTCAAGGTTTACTTCAATGCCGGCAAAGGCCGCGATAAGGTAGGCCACCGCGCCCAGAATAAGCGTCCAGCGCATCACCGGGTTGGCGATGAAGGCCGGCTTTTTCCAGGCTTGCCCGAGTTTGGCGTCTAGGGCGGCACTCATGGGATCAGGGCCTCAAGCACCGTCTGGCCATCTTCGTCTTCTTCGTCTTCAACCTTCTCGATGGTCGCTTCCCAGTCTTCCTCGCCATAAATATCGGTGAGCACGTCCGGGGTCAGTTCATCCGGTCCGCCGTCAAATACCATCACACCGAGCTTTAGCCCGATCACCCGCTGCACAAACATTTGCGCCAGCGCCACATCATGAATGTTGATAATCGCGGCTAGCCCGCGCTCGGAACAAAGCTCGACAATCAGCCGCATGATCTGGCGCGAGGTTTTGGGGTCGAGGCTGGCGGTGGGCTCGTCGACCAGCAAAAGCGAGGGGTTTTGAATGAGGGCGCGGCAAATGCCAACCCTTTGGCGCTGCCCGCCTGAAAGCGCATCGGCGCGCTTGTCGGCCATTTCCAGCAGGCCCACGCGGTCCAGCAGGCGGTAGGCCTCGTCCACATCGCTTTGCGGAAATTTGCGAAACAGACTGCGCCAGAAACCAACATAGCCCAGCCGCCCCGACAGCACGTTTTCCATCACGGTGAGGCGCTCCACCAGCGCATATTCCTGAAAGATCATCCCCATTTTGCGGCGCGCTTTGCGCAAGCCGGTCGAGCCAAGGGCGGTGATGTTCAAGCCATCAATGGTGGCGGTGCCCGATGTGGGCTGCACCAGCCGGTTTATGCAGCGAATGAGCGTGGATTTGCCCGCCCCCGAGGGGCCGATAAGCGCCACCACCTGCCCGTCGGGGATGGAGAGGGTCACATCGCTTAGCGCTTTGTCGCCCGTATTATATACCTTTGTAAGGCCTTGAAGTTCCAGCATTTATCGCCCCCCGAGAAATAGATATGGCGCCCGCAGGCTAGCGGACGCCAAAATGTTTTTGCGATTATTCGCAGGCGTATGAAACACCGTTTGCTGTGTCGATTTTGCGGATAACTTCCCAGAATTCCTTATAGGTCATCGGCAGAAACTGGCCCTCGTTTGATTTTTCAAACTCGCGCTGCAATGATGTGCCTTCCCAGTTAAAACTGAAAAACGCGTCGCGAATATTGGCTGCCAGTTCAGGCTCGAGGTTGTAGGCAACCCCGAATCCGGTGGTCGGGAAAGTTTGCGATTTATAGATCGAAATCACCTGATCGGGCGTGATAACCTCGCGCGAAATCATCCGGGCCAACACCGAGTTGGCGATGGAAGCGGCGGGGTAATCCTGATTGGCCACACCCAGTATCGAGTTATCATGCTTGCCCGAGAATACCGGTTCGAAATCACGGTCCGGCAGCATATCGAAATCAGCGGCCAAAATCGCCGATGGCGCTTTAAAGCCCGAATTCGAGGTAGGCGAGGTAAAGGCAAGCTGGCGGCCGCGAATATCTTCAACCGATTCGATGCCCGAGCCCGGATAGGTCAGAATTTCCATTTCATAGCCGAAATTGCCGTCAAGCGAGGCCATAATGGTGAACGGGTTGAAGCCCGCGCAATTTACCGCCAACGGGTTGGAACCGGTGTTGAAGCCGGCAATATGCAAACGGCCCGAGCGCATGGCTTCGATCTGGGCGGCGTTGGATTGCACAGGGAAGAACACCACGTTTTTACCGGTTTTTTCTTCCAGATAGGCCAGGAAATCGGACCATGCCTCTTCATAAACCGCCGGGTCTTCTACCGGGGTATAGGCGAAGATCAGGGTATCGGGGTCAACCAGATCGGCGGGGTCGGTTGGGGCATCGGCAAGCAGGTCGCCATCGCGGTCACAGTATAAGGTGTCAAGCGTGCCGCGCGGGCAATCTTCCTGCGCGAAAGTCGCGCCCCCCATGCTGAGTAACAGCGCAACGGTTGCTGCGCCTAAAAGATTGGTTTTCATGTTTCATCCTCCACAATTTTTTTGTCAAAAAACTAAAGGACATTTTTCACCGCAACACAACTTGAAATGTAAAAAAAACATTAAAAAGAATTGTATTGTTAATAATGTTACAGAATTTGCGCCGCAAATGCCCTTAAAGGGCGAGTGCTATCGCTTCGAGTATTGCACTGCGATGATACCAAGGGTGATGACCAGCACACCAATAACATCCTGAAGCGTGAGGGATTCGCCAACCACCAAAGCGGCAATGGCCACGCCTAAAAACGGGTTGAGGAAGTGAAAGCTGGCGGCCCGCACCGCCCCGATACGCTGCACCAGCAAAAACCAGACCAGCGTGGCCAGCACCCCCGGCACCAGTGTGGTGTAGCTAAAGGCCACAACAAGCTGCCAGCTCCATGTCACAAACCATGTTTCAAACAACAGCGATGCCGGCAACAAGGCCGCGCTGGCCACCAGCATTTGCAGCCCGACCACCATAAGCACATTGCCCGAGCTAACGGCTCCGCGCACCAAAAGCGTGGCCAGGCTAAGCGCCCCAACCCCCATAAACGCCAGCGCCACGCCCATAATATCCGCCCCGCCCGAAAGGCGCGCGCCCATGATAATAACCACCCCCACAAGCCCGGCAAGCAAGCCCAACACGCCAAGCACCGGCAGCTTTTCCTTAAAAAACAGCCAGCTCAGCAAGGCCACCAAAAGCGGCAATATGCTGGCAATAATTGCCGCCAGCCCGGCCTCTATCCATTGCATGGCCACAAAATTGGCCCCGAGGTAAATGCCGTTTTGCAGCAGGCCAAACAGCGCCACCGCAAACCATTGCCTGCGGCTCAGGCTAATGCGCTGGCCAAGCGCCCGAGCGATCAGCATGGCCAGCAAGCCCGAAATCAGGAACCGCACCGAAAGCAGCAACAATGGCGAAGCATAGGCCACCGCCACCCGCGCCGAGGTAAAGGCACTGCTCCACATCAGCACAAAAGAGAGCCCCATCAGGAGCGCGCGCATATCCATTTTGGCTCCGGCTGCTTTGTCGGGGTTACGCCCCTAGCCTGCCTATGCGAGGCTGAAAGCCAGATCAATCAGAAAACGCGGGCCGCCGGTCGTCGGATGCCATGCCCGCCGCTCCTTTTTTCGGCCAAACCGCCTTCCGAAAGGGTGAATTCCCTTTTCATTATGCCTATATCCTGATGTAATATCTCTAGTCCTTGGAGCTAAAAAGGTTTTTAAAATGTTCAGCATCGGCCAGATATCCCGGAAAACCGGCATAAAGATTCCAACCATCCGCTATTACGAGCAGGAAAAACTGGTGGCGGCCGTTGGCCGCTCGGCCGGAAACCAGCGCCGCTATGCGCAGGCCGAGCTGGATCGGCTGGTGTTTATCAAGCATGGCCGTGATCTGGGCTTGAGCCTTGATGATATTCGCGAATTGCTGGCATTATCGGCTGATCCGGAACAGCCCTGTGACAAGGCCAACGCTATTGCGGCACGGCATCTCGAAGCGGTGCAGGCGCGCATTTCAAAGCTAAATTCGCTGGCGCGGGAGCTTGACCGCATTGCCCATAGTTGCACCGGCACCACCGTAGGGAAGTGCCACGTGATCGAAGCCCTGTCCAACCACGCGCTTTGCAAAAACGAGCATTAATGCAAAACGGGCTGCCCCTATGGGCAGCCCGCTTTTAAAAACCATTGCCGGACAGCCTAGCTGTTGATCAGGTCTTTCAAGGCTTTGGCGATGGTCACTTTGGCCACGCGGTCGGCTTCTTTTTTCATCTGGGCACCGGTGGCGGGGTTGCGCACCATGCGTTCCGGGCGGTCACGGCACACAAATTTGCCAAGGCCGGGCAGGGTTACTGCGCCGCCATCCTGCAACTCGGAGGTCACGATTTTCTCAAGAGCTTCCAGCGCGCTTTTTGCTGTGTTTTTATCGGCATCCATTGCCTCGGATAGCGCTGTAATCAGCTGCGCTTTCGTCATCGCTTTTTTTGTCATGGTTGTCCCCCATTAGACGTTTCGTTTTGTATTATGAACCAGCCGGTCGGCCTTTCAAGCACGACTAAATCTGTTTTGGCGGCGAAACTCAATCAAAGATTTCCCAAAATGCAAATTTTTTGACTCTTTGATCGGAGAAGTCGGCAATTTTTCGTGAATTGAGGCGAGCTTACAGAAATGCAGTCTCCTCAAAGCTGCGAAGCTTGCGCGAGTGCAGGCGCTCGAGCGGCATGGAGCGCAATGATTCCATTGCTTTTATGCCGATTTGCAAATGCTGGGCCACTTGGGTTTTGTAAAATTCGGTGGCCATGCCAGGCAGTTTCAACTCCCCGTGTAGCGGTTTGTCGGAAACGCACAGCAAGGTGCCATAAGGCACCCGAAACCGAAAGCCGTTGGCGGCAATGGTGGCGCTTTCCATATCCAGCGCCACCGCACGGGATTGGCTGAGCCGGAACACTGGGCCCGACTGATCCCGCAATTCCCAGTTTCGGTTGTCAATCGTGGCCACGGTGCCGGTGCGCATGATCTTTTTCAGCTCATAGCCGGAATAATTGGTCACTTCGGCCACTGCCTGCTCCAGTGCTACCTGCACCTCGGCCAAGGCCGGTATTGGCACCGAGGTCGGCAGGTCATCATCCAGCACCTTGTCTTCGCGCATATAGGCATGGGCCAATACATAATCACCTAGGTTTTGCGAATTGCGCAGGCCCGCGCAATGGCCCAGCATCAGCCACACATGCGGGCGCAATACCGCCACATGGTCGGTGATGGTTTTGGCATTGCTCGGCCCGACGCCGATATTGACCATGGTTATGCCGGAGCCATCGGGGCGGGTGAGGTGATAGGTGGGCATTTGCGGGGTGCGCCCGGCCGGGCCGCCGCTGCTGCCAGTAGCGGTGGTAACAATATTGCCACCCTCGACCACAGAATTATAGCCGGAACCGGGGTTTTTTACCTGCGCATGTGCATAGAGCAGAAACTCGTCCATATAGAACTGATAATTGGTAAATATTACGTGGTTTTGAAAATGCGCCGGGCTGGTGGCGGTGTAATGCGCCAGCCGCGCCAGCGAGTAATCAACCCGTTGGGCTGTAAACGGGCCAAGCGGCCGCGCGCCGTTTTTATCAACACCGGCGGTGCCGTTGGTAATCGCATCATTGGTGCAATCCAGATCGGGCACGTCAAACAGGTCGCGCAGGGGGCGCTCGATCCGGTCTTCAATCGCACCTTCGATATGGGCCCCTTCCTTCATCGCAAAATGCACCGGAATCGGCACATCGGAAATGGAGACCTCCACCGGCACGCCATGGCTTTCGAGCAGCAGTTTGATTTGCTGCAGCAAATAACCCTCGAAAAGATCGGGGCGGGTGATATTGATGGCAAATTTGCCCGGTTCGGCCACATGGCCAAAGGAAAGCCGGGTATCCACTTTTGAGTGGGTGGTGGTAGTGATGCTGACCTGCGGGTAAAAGGCCCGATAGCGGCCCAAAGGTGGTTCGCCATCCATAACCGCCTCGAAATTGGCGCGCAAAAACTGGGTAGACTGGTTGTAAAGCGCCTGCAGCGCTGCCACAGCTTTGCCGGCATCGGAAAATTGCTGGGCCTGCAACGGCTCTGGCTGAATAAGCGGCAGGTCTGAAAGGCCAAGGATCTGGTTCATTCGGCCCCCTCCACAAATAGCCCGGTGGGTTTGAAGGTCGTTACATCTATCAACCCTTTATCGGATATCCTGAGTTCCGGAATCACCACAAGGCCAAGCAGCGAATGCTGCATAAAGGCATTGTTGAGGGTGCAGCCGCAGGCCTGCATGGCTGCGACCATCTGCTCAGCCGCCGCTGCCACTTCTGCCGCTGGCGCATCCGACATCAGGCCGCCGATGGGCAGCTTGACCAGTGCCAGTTCCTTCCCTTCGGAAATCACCACTACGCCGCCCTGCACCTGCTGCAAACGGTTGGCCGCCTGCGCCATATCGGCCTTGTTGGTGCCGATCACGATCATATGGTGGCTGTCATGCGCCACGCTCGAGGCAATGGCGCAGGGCTTATTGTAGCCAAAGCCCGACACAAAGGCATTAACCACCTGACCGGTGGCGCGGTGCCGCTCGACCAGCGCAATCTGGCAAACATCCTGCGCGAAGTCACCCACCGCCAGCCCGTTTTCCACCGGCAGTTTGGCAGTAAGCGCTTTGGTCGGGGCCTGATTCTCAACCACCCCGATCACCCGAGCGGTGACGGCGTTTTTGCCCTCGGGGGCGGTGATGTCAAAATCGGCGGCGGCAAGGTTGCGCTTCATATGCACCGAGGTTTTGGCCGCCTCCGGCCACTGGTAATCCGGCGTATCACACAGAATGTCGCCATGTTCCGCTACCACCTGCCCGCGGGCGATCACAATCTCTATGGGCAATGTTCGCAGGTCGGAGGTCAAAATGACATCGGCGCGGCGACCGGGGGCAATGGAGCCCAGCTCGCGCTCCAGCCCGAAATGGGTGGCGGTGTTGATGGTGGCCATTTGCAGCGCCACCAGCGGGTCGGCGCCGCACTCAATCGCGTGGCGGAGCACCCGGTTCATATGGCCGTCATTCACCAATGTGCCAGAGTGGCAATCATCGGTGCAGAGCAGAAAATTGCGCGAATCAAGCCCTTTTTCGGTGATCGCGGTGATCTGGCTTTCCACATCATACCACGCCGAACCAAGCCTCAGCATGGCGCGCATGCCCTGACGCACCCGCATTACCGCATCGGCCTCCGAGGTGCCTTCATGGTCATCCGCCGGGCCACCGGCCGCATAGGCATGAAAACCCGCCAGATCAGGGCTGGCGTAATGCCCGCCCACCACTTTGCCCGCGTTTTGGGTGGCGGCAATAATCGCCAGCATTTTTTCATCGGCATCGATCACACCGGGGAAGTTCATCATTTCTCCCAGCCCGATGATATTGGGCCAGTGCATCGCCTCCACCACATCGGCGGGAATTATTTCGTGCCCCGTGGTTTCCAGCCCGGGCGCCGAGGGCGCACAGCTTGGCATTTGCACATATACATTCGCCGGCTGCGCCAGCGCCTCGTCATGCATGTGGCGCACCCCGTCAAGGCCCATGACATTGGCGATTTCGTGCGGGTCCACAAACATGGTGGTGGTGCCGTGCGGAATAACCGCGCGGACGAATTGTGTCACCGTCAACATGCCGCTTTCGATATGCATATGGGCGTCACACAGGCCCGGAATGGCAAAGCGGCCCTTGGCGTCGATGATTTTTGTATCCGGCCCGATCAGAGAATCACGATGCGTGCCGCAAAAGGCAAAACGGCCGTCGGCGATGGCAATACTGCTGTTCTCCAGCACTTCGCGCGAATGTACATTTACCCATTTGGCATTGACAATAACCATATCGGCGGCATCGCGGCCAGCGGCTACGGCGATCAGGCGGGGGGCTACTTCGGCCCAGGATTTAATGGTATCAGTCATGCGATAGTCTGCCACGAGAGCCCGGCTGCCTTCAAGTGGATTTTCGACCGGTTGCAAAAACTTCATCAAGCATCGCGGCCAGCCGGTCGGCGTCAAGGCGGGTAAAGGCAGCGGGCTGGTTGCTGTCGATATCCAGCACTCCGAGCAGCGCGCCATTTTCACCCCAAACCGGCAGCACGATCTCTGATCTGGTGGAAGCGGCACAGGCGATATGGCCGTCAAAACTGTCTACATCATCCACAATCTGGGCCTCACCCAGCCGCGCCGCCGCCCCGCACACCCCGCGCGAAAACGGGATGGTCAGGCAGCCATGCCCGCCCTGATAGGGGCCAACCTTCAAAACCTCGCCGCCGGTATTGCGATAAAAACCGACCCAGTCAAACCGCGCATCACCATGGAACAGCTCGCAGGAAATGGTCGCCATATTGGCGATCACATCGCGCTCGCCCTCACAAATCGCGATAATGTTTTTGATTGCCTGTTCCATAAAGACCCTCTGCCCGAATTTTTCTACTTTGGTCAAATATCCCCGCCGGAGGCAAGAAAGTTTTATGCCTCCGGCGGGGATATTTCTGCAAAGTAGAGATTATTGTGATAATTGACTGCATGTGGCTTAGCATGCAAAGAAGCGGGCGTTGTTTTTTTCCTGCATGTGCGATAGGCAAAAGCTGAACAGTAAACGGCGATGAGGCGCATATGTCAGGACCACAATATAACGAATTATGCCAGTCACTGCCGGCCACAGTGCCCTTTGTCGGGCCCGAAACGCAAGAGCGTGCGCAGGGCAAGGTTTTTGCGGCGCGGCTGGGGGCCAATGAAAACGTGTTTGGCCCTTCACCGCACGCAATTGCCGCCATGGAGGCCGCCACTGCCGAGCTCTGGCAATATGGCGACCCTGAAAGCCATGACCTGAAAAAAGCCTTGGCAAAAAAACACGGGGTTCAGTCCGAAAACATTGTGGTGGGCGAAGGGATAGACGGGCTGCTTGGTTATCTGGTGCGGTTGCTGATCGCGCCGGGTGACGCGGTGGTAACCACACAAGGCGCCTACCCCACATTCAATTACCATGTGGTTGGCTTTGGCGGTGCGCTCCACATGGTGCCCTATGTGGATGATTTTGAGAGCCCGAAACTTTTGCTGGAAAAGGCGGCGAAAACTGGTGCCAAGCTGATCTATCTGGCCAATCCCGATAACCCTATGGGATCGGTGCAAAACGCCGCTGCTGTGCAGGGCCTAATAGATGCGCTGCCAAAAAACACTGTGCTTTGCCTTGACGAAGCCTATATCGAGTTTGCCCCGGCTGGCTCGGCCCCGGCGATAGACATTAGCCACCCGCGGGTGATCAGGTTTCGCACCTTTTCCAAGGCCTATGGCATGGCGGGGGCGCGGGTGGGCTATGCCATAACCCATGCCGATTTTGCCAAGAGCTTTGACAAGGTGCGCAACCATTTCGGCATGAACCGTGCCGCGCAGGCGGGCGCATTGGCGGCCTTGGCCGATGAGGGTTATCTGGCCGAAACCCTTGCCAATGTGGCCGCCTCCAAAACGCGGATCGCTGAAATTGCGCGGGCCAACGGGCTTTTGCCGCTGCCTTCGGCCACCAATTTTGTAGCCATCGATTGCGGGCAGCGGGCTGAATTTGCCAAAGCGGTGGTGGCAGCGCTTGCGGCTGCGGGCGTGTTTATCCGCATGCCGTTTTCAGAGCCGCAAAACAGGTGTATCAGGGTTTCTGCCGGGCGGCCGGAGCACCTAGACCTGTTGGAAAAAACGCTGCCAGCCGCCCTTGAACAAGCACGGGAGGCGCTGGCATGAACAGTGACGCAAAGATCAATTATATTGAGTTTCATACCGGTGATATCGGCGCGACCAAGGCCTTTTTTACCAAGGCTTTTGGCTGGGCTTTCACCGATTACGGGCCGGATTACTGCGATTTTTCGGGCGAGGGCGTAGATGGTGGATTTTTTCGCTCCACCGATATGGCCACGGCCTCGGCGGGGGCGCCAAGGGTGCTGTTTTATAGCACCGAGCTGGAAAAAACCCAGGCCTCGGTTGAGGCCGCGCATGGCGTGGTTTGCCGCGAAATTCAGGGCTTTCCCGGGGGGCGGCGGTTTCACTTCATCGAGCCGGGCGGCAACGAGCTCGGGGTCTGGAGTGACCTTGATGCCGATGGTTCGAAAATAACCTGACCGATGAAAAGAGGACCATATAAGCGGCTTTGGCAAGACTGGCTGAAGCGGTATCGCGGTGCTTTGGCGCTGGGGTTTCTGGGCATGTTGCTATCGGCAATTGCTTCGGCTGGCTATGCCAAGGCGCTGCAGTGGATACTGGATGCGTTTGAGGGCAATGAGCCGAATGTGATTTGGTGGGGCCCGTTATTGATGCTCGGGCTGACCAGCTCGAAGGGGCTGGGCACATGGTTGTATCAGGTCAATAGCAACGGCGCGCTGGTGCACGGCGAAACCGATCTGCAAAAAGCCATGCATGAAAAGCTGGTTTTTGCCGATTTAACCCAGATTCAGCTCGAGAATCCGACCGCGCTTTCCACGCGTTTTACCGCCGATATTCTGCTGGTGCGGCAAGCGGCTGTCCAGATATTTGCCGGCGTGGCCTCATTGCTTATTTTGGTGTTTACCGTGGCGGTGATGCTAAGCATCGACTGGGTGATCACGTTTACCTTTGTCGGGGTGTTTTCGCTGGCGGTGTGGCCGGTCAACCGGATCGGCGGGCGCCTGCACACGGTATCGCGCGACACCCAGGATGATCTGGCACAGATGACCGGCGAAATTTCGGAGGCGCTGGGCAGTATCCGCATGGCGCGCAGTTACCAGCTGGAGCCTTATCTTATGCGTAGCGCGAGTGCGGTTTTTAACCGGCTGCTGGCCTTGAAAACCAAGCTGATCCGGCTTGAGTCGATGCTTTCGCCGATAATGGAAACCCTGTCGGGCGCGGCGATTGCGGCGCTTTTGGTGGTAGTAGCGTGGCGGCTGGCCGAAGGCAGCACAACGCTGTCGAACTTTGTGGCGTTGATGGCCGGATTCGGCGTGATTTCGCAACCGGCACGCAACCTTGGCAAAACCTTTGCCATGGCCAAACAGGGCGAGGCAGCGCTGGACCGGATATTTGAAATTCTTGACCTGCAAAGCACAATTGAAGACCCTGTCGAGCCGGTTTCGCTCTCCAGGGCCAAGGGCGAAATTTCGTTTCGCGAGGTTGGTTTTGCCTATCCCGATGGCTATGAGGCGCTGAGCGATATCACGCTGGAGGTGCCTGCCGGTAAAATGGTGGCACTTGTCGGGCGCTCGGGCGCCGGGAAATCAACCTTCTTTAACCTGTTGCCGCGGTTGTTTGATGTTTCGGCGGGCGAGATCAGGATTGATGGCGTTGACATCCGGAATCTGACACAGGCCGATCTGCGCCGCCAAATTGCGTTGGTAAGCCAGGAATCGGTATTGCTGAGTGGCACGATCGGGCAAAATATCGGCTTTGGCCGCCAGGGAGCAACGCAGGATGATATTGTGGCCGCCGCCAAGGCCGCCGCCGCGCACGGGTTTATTTCGGCTTTGCCGCTTGGGTATGAAACACCGGTTGCGGCCGCCGCCAGCGCGCTTTCCGGTGGCGAGCGGCAGCGCATTTCCATTGCCCGCGCCATGCTGCGTGATGCGCCCGTTTTGCTGCTGGATGAGCCAACTTCGGCGCTCGATGCGGAATCCGAGGCGGTGATCAAAAAGGCGCTGGCCAAGCTTGCGAAAGGCCGGACAACCCTTGTCATCGCGCACCGGCTGGCAACCATCCGCGACGCGGATATGATCGTGGTGCTTGATCGGGGGCGGATTGTGGAAACCGGAAACCACGATGAATTGTTGGCCAAGAGCGGCATTTATGCGGAGCTTTTCAAGCTGCAATTTGGTGGTTAGAGCCACAGCGGGGTGATCAGCGGCGATAGAGCCGCGCCAGTTTTTCGGGGCTGCTGCCCAAAAAATACCGCGCCAGCAAGATAAGGTTGCCGGTGCCGCGTTTGAGCCATTTGCCCCGATACTTTTCGGCACTTGTTATGGCGGTTGCGCCGAGGCAAACAAGCTTGCCCCGAAGCGCGCGGGCAAGCGCCACATCTTCCATCAGCGGCAAATGGGCATAACCGCCAACCCGCTGATAAAGGGTTTTCGAGATCAGCAGGGCTTGGTCTCCATAGGGCAGGCCAAAAACCCGGCTGCGCAGATTGGCCCAGCCGGCCACCACTTTCGGGGCAGCGCCTGCCGCATCAAAGCGTAACCGGAAATAGCCGGCTTTCAAAGGGGTTGCCAGATGTGCGTGCACGGCCTGCGCCCAGCCACTGGCCAGCACCGTATCGGCATGAAGCATGAGCCGCCACGGGCGGGTAGCCATTTCGGCACCCAAGGCAAGCTGGCCACCACGGCCGGGCGCGGTGGTGGCAAAGCGCGCGCCGATTTCCTCGGCGATTTGGGCAATGCGATCATCCGAGCCGCCATCAACAATGATGAGTTCGCCGATCAGGCCGCTTTCCAGCCCCTCGGCCAGCGCGCCAAGGGTCGGGCCGATGCTGGCGGCGGCATTGAGGGTGGGAATGATGACAGATACGGGGGCGGGCATGGGTGCTTTCGGGCTGGTAATGGCGGTGCGTGCGCTTATATTACCCCCATGAGCAAAGGATACCACGATAAAACGCGCCAGTTGCTGCGCATTTCGGGCGCTGACCGGCAGGGTTTTCTGCAAGGTCTGGTGAGTAATGATGTCAAAAAACTCGGCGAAGGGGCTATTTATGCCGCCATGCTCAGCCCGCAGGGCAAATATTTATTTGATTTCTTTTTAAGCGCGGAAGACGACGCGATACTGATAGATGTGGCTGCCGGGCGCGCGGCGGCACTGGCGCAACGCCTGACAATGTATCGCTTGCGCGCCGATGTTGTGATCGAACCGCTCGAGCGCGCGGTTTGGCGCGGTATCGGCAAGCCGCCCCGAGGGGCGCTGGATGACCCGCGCCATGCGGCAATGGGCTGGCGCTTTTATGGGGACCTCGAGATCGATCCGCTGCCGGAAGACCATTTTGAAGCTGCGCGGGTCGAGCATCTGATTCCGGAAGCCGAACTGGTTGAAAACGAAACCTACATTCTGGAGGCCGGATTTGAGCGCCTCAACGGGGTCGATTTTCGCAAGGGCTGCTATGTGGGCCAGGAAATTACCGCGCGCATGAAGCATAAAACCGAGCTGAAAAAGGGGCTGCGGCGGGTGGCGGTGGCGGGGAATGCCCCGTTTGGCACCACAATAACCGCTGGTGGCAAACCGGCGGGCACGCTTTTTTCGGTAGTGGCAGGCCAGGGCATAGCCCATTTGCGCTTTGACCGCGCAACCGGCGAGATGCAGGCAGGCGCGGCATTGCTGCGGCTGATTTAGGCGGGCATGGCCTCCGGTATTCCCTCCTTTTTCGCCTGACGTCAGCACCTATGAGACAGAATCGGGTATTTAATTGACGAAGGATATCCGGTTTATCAAAACTACGAGGCGCGGGGCCGGTCAATTGCCTGCACAGGTCATGAATTTCTGACTCCATATTTTTCCTTGTCGCCCCGGCTGCCGCCGGTTGCCGGCCTAGAGGCAGCGCGGCATAACCCAGTGCATTTCCTCAAGGGTCAGGCGCGCCCAAAACAACAAGCGGCGCCAGGCCGGTGCCAGCCAAAAGCGCATCACCGCTCAGGGAGTTGATGATCGCAATGGCGGCGGGTGAGGTAAGCGCGAGGCTGTGGTTGAGCCCGCCATTGGCCAACGCGCTGATATCGACCACCGTGATCGGCAGATCCCGCACCGCTGAACGGTCTGTCAGGGTGCCAAGCCGGTTGTTGGTGCGGGTTAAAAGTGCCGAAAGCCGCAATGCCCTGTCTTGCGCGGCGGCCACAACCACGGTCGGGTTTGGCAGGGTTTCAAGCCGCGCGGCCTGTGTGTAAAACAGCTCGCCGTCAATATCGGGTGCTATCAAAAACAGGGCGTCGATTTTGTTGGCAATATTGACGCTGCCCGAAATTTCGATCTGCCTCAGGGCCTCCATCACCATCAGGCTGCCGACCGAATGCGCCAGAATAACCAGCTTTCTGCCCGGATATTGGGTGAGCGCAATGATCACCTCCTCCAGTTGGTCACGCGCATAAAGCGCGCTGTCACGGTCATAAACATAGCCGGCGGCCACCGCGGCGGAGGGCCATGAAAACAACACCGTTGGCGAGGGGATATCAAAATCAAAGCCGATTTGTGCCATTTGATACACCGCTTCGCCATGGGTTTTGTTATAGCCGTGCACATACAGCAGTGTGCTTTTGGTATTTTCGGTATCAGAGGCCGCCACCGCCGCTGCAAAGCGCCGGATATCCGGAAATTCCTGTGTCGAGAGGGTCACAAAATCGGTATTGGCATCGGGGGTGCGCTTTGGCCATTCGATCGTGCCGCTCCGGTGGCCGGGCGGCACCGATACCGCGTTCATTTGAAAGCGCATCTCTGTTGGGCGGGGCGGCATGTTTTGGCCCGGTTTGGCCGGGGCGTCTGGTCTGAAATTCGCCACCCACACCTTTTGCACGCTGCCGCCCGGTGCGGGCAGGCCATAGCTGATTTCACCGCGCGGGATGCACGCTGAAACCACTGTGAGCAAAAGCATCATAAAGGCAATTCGCGGCATGAGTCCGGCCCTGTTCAGAGGTGCCCGCGCCAATTCAATCCGGCTTGCAGGGGCCGGATTTTCGGGCCTTTCGGGGCTGTGTAGCAGTCTGGCCCCGTGTTTGGAAGGGGCGTGAATTGATGCGCGCCCGAGATTTGCCGCCAGCGCGCCCCAAAGAAAGCGCAAAACCCCGGCCTGTTTTGCCCCAATGCCCGAAAATAACCCCGCAACCCAGCGCCAAGATGTTTGACCTCGGGTGCTTGTCGCACTAATCTTGCGGCAAACTTTTACGGAGCGCAAAGCATGGCTGAAAGCACGCTTGCCGAGATTGGCGATGATAAAACACTCCTGCTGCTCGACGATGATGAACCCTTTGTGCGCCGTCTGGCGCGGGCCATGGAAAAGCGCGGATTCGAGGTGATAACAGCCGGCGGCGTGAGCGAGGCCAAGGCCATTGTCGCCAAAAGCCCTCCCGCTTACGCGGTATGTGATTTACGGCTCGAAGATGGCAACGGGCTTGATGTGGTCGAACTGTTGCGCGCCAAACGGCCGGAGGTGAAAGTGGTGGTGCTTACCGGCTATGGGGCCATTGCCACCGCGGTTGCAGCCGTAAAAATCGGGGCGAATGACTATCTTTCAAAACCGGCCGATGCCAATGATATCACCAACGCCCTGCTGGCCCTGCCTGATGAAAAGCCCCCGCCCCCCGAAAACCCGATGTCGGCCGACCGGGTGCGCTGGGAACATATCCAGCGGGTCTACGAGCTTTGTGACCGCAACGTTTCGGAAACCGCGCGACGGCTCAACATGCACCGCCGCACCTTGCAGCGCATTCTGGCCAAGCGCAGCCCGCGCTAGCAGGTTTGAAGGCAGAAAATGAGTGATGATAACTACCTGATCAAGCGGCTGCGCCATGCCAGTATCGGGCATGAAGGCGCGGCTTTTTTGCACAACCACCCTGCCGGGGCGGTGGCCAGTTTTGGCGGCTTTTTCGCCAATGCCGAAAAAATGGCGGCAGTGCTGGGTGAAATGGGGGTAAAACCGGGTGACCGGGTGGCGGTGCAGGCACCCAAAACCGCCGCGATGCTCGAGCTTTACATCGGCACGGTAATGGCGGGCGCGGTATTTTTGCCGCTCAATACCGGCTATACCACCCGCGAACTGCGCTATTTTTTGGCCGATGCCACCCCCGCCTTGCTGGTATGTGACCCTGTAAACCTCGCGGCGCTAACGCCTGTGGCAAATGAATGTGGGGTGCAAATGCTGCTCACGCTGGCCAGTGATGAAACCGGCACCCTGACCGAAGCGCGTGACCGGCAAGCCCCGGGTTTTACCCCCGTTCCGCGCCGCGCCGCGGACCTTGCGGCGATCCTTTACACTTCCGGCACCACCGGGCGTTCGAAAGGGGCAATGCTCAGCCACCGTGCTTTGGCCTCCAATGCCCTAACGCTGAAGGATTACTGGCGCTTTACCCGCGAGGATGTGCTGATCCATGCCTTGCCCATATTTCACACCC
>Ga0316205_10000713_pt1 | contig 53167 bp, 50 predicted proteins | sample 3monthpyrite_MG_FD_204941 | JGI IMG/M metagenome (GOLD analysis project Ga0316205, IMG submission 204941) | Microbial mat bacterial communities from mineral coupon in-situ incubated in ocean water Damariscotta River, Maine, United States -... | ecosystem: Environmental > Aquatic > Marine >...
AACAAAATAAAATTGTTTAGGCTTTTTACTGGTCAGGGTTAACCTGTAATTATGATTGGACTGGCCTTTATCTAGCTTTTTCCAATGACAACGATTTGTTAACCCAGCGCCCGAAAAATAACCACTTAAATCGGCCCAAGCTTGAAAGGAATATAACCACCATTCTGGCGGATGATTAACTATTGGTTTGTGAGACTTGTTGTTCATAATGCCTCTTCCAGGTTTTCCATCCAATGAAGGCTAAAATGATATAACTTAAGAATAACACGGCGGTTAAGGCAAATCCTTTGGATAAATAGAGATAAATTGAAACGCCGTCGATGACTATCCAATATAGCCAATTTTCCAGTATTTTTTGAGTGACCATATAGGTCGCCAATACCGCAAACCAGGTGGTAAATGAATCGATCAAAGCAAAATCTTGATCGGTATAATTATTTAATAAATAAGCGGATACAATGACCAGAAGACTCGTCAGGCCAATCAGTATTAAATGCTTCCTGATTGGCCAGACTAAAATACTCTTTTGCGGCGACTGATGATTAATTTTGTTCCACTGGGACCAGCCATATATCGCCATTATGAGATAATAAAGATTTAAAAAAGACTCCATGTATAAATTAACATCGAAGAACAAGAATATATAGATGGCGGTACTAACAAATGCCGCGGGCCAGCACCATAGACTTTCTTTGATTGCCAATAATAAATAGACTACCGCCAATATCACCGCGATCCACTCTAAAGCGGAAGTCGCGATGAGTTGTTGGATAAATTGTTGCATAAATTGCATCATAGCTGGTTAATTGGTTCCACGTCGCTGTTTAAATATTTGGCGACAAAAATCTGTTTGCCATACATTCTAAAAGAATATCCGATGATCTCGGTGACGGCTTTCATTACATCATCAAATTCGCCAAATAATTGAGTGCTCATGGTATTAGTATAACAGCCAATGGTTGCTGTGTTATTCAAGCGTTCGACGATATCTTGAATGATAGGCAAAAATTCATCGGCCAAAGGATAAAGACTGAGTTCTACGGATATTTTCATTGTTATTACCTTTTATTCGAATTCGTGACTGAAAGAAAGTCCAATGACTCTCGGCGCTGCAAACTGGAAATACTCACCTCTGGCGTAAAAATTTCTCGGGTCGTTACCAAAACTGCCAAATCCCCGGGTTTGAATATCTTTATCAAATGCGTTATCGACATAAAATGAAACTCGCCAGTCGGTTTGCTGGTAAACCAACCTTAAATTAAGCAACTGATATGAATCTGATTTTACGTTATGACGATCAGAAAAATAAAACTCATCTTTTGATTCTATTTCTGGATTAAAACTTAAGTGATCGGAAAAATAATAAATACCGCCAATTAACCATTGATAGTTAGGGGCATGAGCGACATCTCGATTACTCATGTCAACCGGCACCGGTGGAATAGCCTCTAAGTCCGCATCGACATGGGTATAACTTGAAAACTGTTTGAACTCTGCGTTGAGCAATCCGAGGGTAGAATAGAGGTTCAAGTTATCCGTTGCTTGCAGGCGTGTTTCAATTTCCAGACCAACACTTGATCCTGTGGCAGCATTGCCTGTCAAATCGGTAAAACTGCACGGACATAATCCGTTTTCCTGCACCAATAAACCACTATCCAAAGAACGCACGATACTTTGTTTAGTTTGAATGTCTTTTCTATCCTGATAAAAAATAGCGGCTTGCATCGTTAATCGGTCGTCTAACCATAAGCCTTTGATTCCTGCCTCATAATTCCACATGAATTCGGTATCATAGATTCTATTTTCGACAGCAATGCTGCCATCAGTGTTAAAACCACCATTCTTGTATCCACGGGAAATCAACCCATAAACCATTTTGGACGGTTGATACTGGTATTCAACCGATAGCTTGCCTCCCCAGAGGCTTTCACTGGGCGTAAAATTGGCGTTGTTATTATCAAAATAATCATCCCTTCGTTGTTCAAATCTTAACCCAGAAACAAGCGTCCATTGCCTAGCAAGTGGAACTTCTACTTGCCCATAAAGCGCAATATTTTTAGTGTTAAATTGGCTGGTAAAATCATTTTCCTGAAACGTATATTGGCGAGTTAGATCGACTTGTTGATCTCGAAAATAAAATCCGGCCACCCAGCTTAAAGAGGGTTGAGAACTTTCGCTATCTTTGGAATGCAGCTTGACATCTAAACTAAGATTGTTGTTATCTCTTTGATATTGGTCGAACGAAGAATACCACCAATCAAATCCTGCTAATTCAGAATCACAATCGAGGCCATCGCAAATACCGGTATAGCTCCAATCTTCATCATAGGCATAATCCAAATCAGAACTGGCATAACTAAAAACGGACTCTAGCCAAAAGTTACTGTTAATCTCCCAGTCAAAATCAACCGCGATGGCTTGGGTTTTTTGTCGGTCAAAACCTGGTTGATCAGAAAGCGTATTTCGGTTGGAATCCAAACTAAACGCATCGTAGCCATTATCAATGTCGGCTAAAAATACACTGGTAGTGAAGGCAAAATTCTCATTGATTTGAGTGGCTATTTTTCCGCGCAAACTAAACTCATTAATATCATTAGTATCATCGCGATTTAAGAAATTATTTTGCATATAACTATCACTGATATTTTGCTTGAGCGCAAAACGATAACCGCTATTTTCTGAAATAGGTCCACTGACTACCCCAGATAATTCTCTTCCGCCGAAGGATTCAGTCGACGCCGATAGTTTAGAATAAAAAGTGTCAGTCGGTGAGTTTGACACCAGATTAATCAGTCCAGCCAATCCATTGGCCCCATAAAGAGTGCCTTGAGGGCCTCGCAGGATTTCGATTTGTTGAATATCCAAAGTCGTCGCAGCTGTCGATATCCCCGTTAAATCAATACCGTCCAAAACAACGCCAACAGAATAATTAACCGGTTCTTTAAATTCACTTCTCTCGCCAATACCTCTAATTTGGATAAATCGTCCGCGAGAAGCGCCAGTGGCAAAGTTTACATTGGGAGCGAGATTGAGCACATCAGACAGGTGTTGAGCATTTCGTGCTTGAATGACTTCAGCATCGATCACCGAAACGCTATTGGCGAGTTCCAGTACATTAGAGTCTTCTAGCTCGGCTGTGACAATGAGAATTTCACCAGCGCTAGCGTCATCGAACGCGAAGCTATTAAAAGAAAATAAACACCCGCAAAGGGTGGTAATGGTGGTGAGTTGGTTATTCAGTTTCATTTAGGTGATCTCCAAACATTCTACAAGATTACAAAAAGAATTCTGCAGAAATTAATAAATGGAGATCCGGTAAGACGATGGTCAAGAAGGTAAGGTTCGAATGGAGATGCAAAGGGTCTGCCTGCCTGAAACTTACCACCTGTCCCTACGCCGGCATTAACCGGATCAGGTTCAAAGGGTACAAATCTCAGGTCGACTAGTAATTAAATTTAAAAGACGACCGCCCCTCAGGTTGAGCGGGGGATTATAGGGGAAAGGAAAAGGTTAGGCAAGATTCAGGTTTCAGATTCATGCTCTTTCATTATTTTATCAAACATAATCACCACCGAATCAACCGAGATCAATTCCATCAAGTTTTCACCTTTAACTCTTTTCCCCCAACGGTTTTCGGCGATTGACTTACCTGTTTGCTTTTCAATAAGCTCTTCGTAAACAGAAACTGTGGTCGATTGAGAATGATATGGCCCGGTTCTTTTGGGATTACTGTGGGCATACAATCCAATAACCGGCGTATTAACGGTGGTGGCCATATGAGCGGGACCGGAATCTGGCGCGAGTACTAATTTAGCCTTTTGCAGCAATGCCAATAACTGAGGCAAGCTGGTTTTACCAATCAAATTAATAATTGGCGCGTTACAGGCGTTAATTATTTTTTCGCATAACTGTTTTTCCATTTCAGTGGGACCGCCGGATAAAACGACTTGTAGTCCTTTCGCGTGGGCATAATCTGCAATCATGGCATAGCGATTGGGTAGCCAATTTCTTTGCGCTTTACTGGCGGCGGGCGAAATAACGATATAGGGTTTATCTCCGGTTTGTTTAAGACACCAGGCCTGGTCGTCTTCGTTTAACGGCATATCCCAGACAGGTTTTGATTCTGGCGAAACGCCGATTGCTTGTGCGAATCCCCAAAAGCCATCGGCGACATGAGGTTCCTTTTGCGGTGCTATTTGGTGATTGGTGAAAAGCCATTGGCCTTCTTTTGCTCGACTTTTGTCAAATCCCCATTTTTCTTTTGCGCGAATACATAAAGTGGCAAGACTGGCGCGCAGAGCCACTTGCATATGTAATAGAAGATCAAATTTTTGACCTTTTAATTGACGATAAAGATCGCGATATCCTTTTAATCCGGCCTTCTTGTCAAAAACAACAAATTCGACATTGTTTAGATTAGCCAATAACATGGCTTCTACTTTTCCGATGATCCAGGTGATTTTTGCCTCCGGCCAGCGTCTTTGTATGGCTTGGACTGTTGCCACCGCGTGGCAGACATCGCCAATTGCCGACAGACGCAAAATACAGATGGAATTGGGATGGTTTATTTTTGTTAGCATTGACTATTAGATGAAGTACTAATTAGCAAAACTGGATTCTAACATATTAACTGTGCCTGTTTAGCTTTTCGATTGGCTAGGATTAAATTGACTAGGATTAATTTGAGGGTTGGTAATCAGTTTGTCGGTCGATTTTGCTGGCATCGGATTAGCCAGATAATAACCTTGCCCAAAATCGCAATCCATGGCTTTGAGTTGATTCATTTGTTGAGCCGATTCGATCCCTTCGGCAATAATGTTGATATTGAGAGTTTTGGCTAATGAAACAATAATACTGATGATAGGATGTTCGGTTATTTGAGAGCTAATATGTGATACGAAGGACCGATCGATTTTTATCACGTCAAAAGGCAGTTGATGCAGGTAGCTGAGCGAAGAGTAACCGGTACCAAAATCATCTAGGGAAATTTTAATTCCAAGTCGTTTTAGTTGGTAAAAAAGATTACGTGCTTTGGCAATATTCTTCATCAATATGTGTTCCGTCAATTCCACCACAATGGAATTTTTCGGTAATTGATATTTTTTTATAATCGTTTTTATTTCATCAATTAATCTGGAATCAACAAATCGCTGAGATGAAATATTGATGCTTATATAAAAATGCCCTTGACTAAGCGTTTTCCAATGAACCAGCTGCTTGGCAACGCTATCAAATAATTGGCTATCTATTTGTCTAATCAAATCATTTTGCTCGGCAATATGAATAAATTCCTCAGGTGTAATTAACCCCCGCTTAGGATGTTGCCAGCGCAATAAGGCTTCAAAGCCAACGATTCGATTAGATTTTAAATCGACTATTGGTTGATAGTAGAAGAAAAGCTGATTTTCTTTGATGGCGATTTTAAGTTCTTGTAGAATTTTGCGGGCCGATAGAACGGAGCGATGAAGCGAAGCCTCATAGACTTGAATGTTGTTTTTACCTTTGCTTTTTGCGTGGTACATGGCATGGTCAGCATTTCTTAGCAGATCTTCAAAGGTGTTCACTTTTTCATCTTTAAGGCTAATGCCGATGCTGATTGAAGCGATAATGCTTTTTTTAGCCGTTTCAATCGGTTTGTTCATCACATCCAAAATTCTTTGGGAAACGGTCATTGTGAGAGTCTCGTCCTCCAAATCTTCTAAAAGAATGGCAAACTCATCCCCCCCAATACGGGCCAACGTATCAGAAGAGCGCAGTTGGGTTTGCATTCTTTGCGCGGCGACTCTTAAAATATCATCTCCGGCCTGATGACCGAAGTTATCATTGATCATTTTGAAATCATCAAAATCAATAAAAAGAACGGCAATTTCAGATTGCTTAGAGCGGTTTGAACGAATAAACGCGTGCTCCAATCTATCTAGAAAAAGCGAGCGACTGGCCAAGCCTGTTGCTGAATCATGTAGCGCTTGGAATTTGAGTTTTTGATCTTTTAATTTTTGATCGATTGCGGTGCTGATATGATGCCCCAGAAATGTCAAAAATTCTTTATCCTCTTCCAAAAAACTTTTTTGTGGATCATAACTCTGCAATGCGATTGCACCTTGCATAGAAGAATTTATTTGAAAAGGTACGGCTAGCCAACTGTGCACTTGAGGACCTCTGTTAATCATGCGTCCTTCCTTAACGCGTTGTTCTAGTTCATCAAAATGGGCTAGTCGCGGTTTTTGGGCGGTGATTACTTCCGCGATTAAAGTTTCAGACATTTTTTGATGGTTGATATTGCTATCAAATTCACCCCCTTTTTGCTCATCGTGCAAATAAGGGCATGAATAGTGAGCTTCATTTGTGTCTAGTAAAACAACAAAAAAGCTATGAGTATTAACTTGATTTGCGATAATTTTATGGAGACCAAGGTAAAAATCTTCAATGGTTGTCGAGTGATAAGTGAGCTCAGAGATTAGCAAAAATGTATCTGAAAGCATTTTTGTTTTTTCTAAAGAAAGATAACTATCCTCCAACTTGCTAATATTGGAATTAAAGGTGATTTTGGAGGCCAATATGCCTGCCAGAATTTCCATGTAGCTTTGATGTAAAAGGGTATAGTAGTTCGGAGATTGATGTTCTGAATCGATCACGCCGAGAACTTTATTATGAAATAGTATTGGCACCGCTAATTCTGAACGCCGGGATTGGCCGTCTACGACATAATTTGGGTCGAAGAGAGTATCTGCGACCAGGATACATTTTTTTTCTGCTGCAGATTTACCAACAATGCCCTGGCCAAGTTTTAACTTTATCGAATTGGCGATCTGACATTTTTTGGGATTCTTCGGGCCGTAGGCAGCCACCTGACGGAGATATTGTTGCTTTTCATCTAACAAATAAACAACACAGTCTTCAAAGCCTAAAGATTTGATTGTATGTTGGGCTACGTGCCAAATAGCTTCTTCGATAGAATCAATGCTGTTGACGTGGCTGACAAAATCTAGCAAAGCTTTTAAAGCTTGCGTATCTTGCGGCTCGTCGTTTATAGGCGTTTTATTGTCTGTCATAGGGATAATTTGATTGGCGGCAGGTAGTCATCAACCAAAACGAACCACCAGCGGGCCATTTTAGATTGGGGAGGTGTTGGAATTTTCGAATTATAAGACATCCATACCGCACAATATAACATATTGATCTTGTCGACTTTATTATTACCTAAGGAGCCGATCTCGATCAATGAGGTTAGCTCAACTGAGCTCCTTGTTAAATATAGACCTAAAAGCACTATTTAGCTTGATGAATGCGTGTTTAATCCACATTTTATTGTTTTAGAGTGTCAACACTGGTCACGGCAGCAACTACTGAGGTAAAATATCGCGACCTACATTCTTGATCGCTGACTAACCTGTTGAAAATCCAGACGAAAAAATCTGATTCAAAATCGCTGATATACCCCGACACTAACCTATTTTGTGTCGACTATATGGGTGGCGAATGGTTTGATAACGATTATTGGCGAGAAAAAGACGCCGTCATCGGACAATCGAAGGGGCGTCATGTCACCTGGTTTGTAAAACCTCCGCAAAATGCTGCCGAGTCAGCCTGGGTATTGCGCCACTATTATCGTGGCGGATTAATAGCCAAAATAACGCTCGATAATTTTTTTTACAGTGGGATCAAAAATACTCGCGCCTTCAAAGAAATCAGTTTATTGCAGACAATGCGAGAAATGAACTTGCCCGTCCCTAAACCGATCGGTGGCTGTGTCCAGCGCAAAGGCTTGTTTTATACCGCTGATTTATTGATGGAAAAAATAGCGGCCCGAGATCTGGTGGCCAAATTGCAAGTGGGGCGACTGGCTGAAAAAATATGGACAAAAATCGGAAAAACAATCGCTGAGTTTCATCAAAAAGGAATTTATCATGCGGATCTTAATGCCCATAATATTCTGCTGGATGAAGAAGACAAAATCTGGTTAATTGATTTTGATCGTTGTGAACAAAGAGCGTTAAACTCTTCCTGGCAACAGCAAAATCTTGCACGATTGAAGCGTTCTTTCTTAAAAGAAAAAGGACTGCAAACTCAGCTTTTTTTTGATGATGAAAATTGGCAATGGCTACTTGCGGGTTATGGTCGCTAAAACTATTTTGAGTTCATTAATTTCCTGACCAAAACCATTATTTTATCAACAGCGCCACGGTTACTGTTAAATATATTTTGAGTCGCCTGAGAGCGCGCCTCTATCAGAGCTGGCTGCGATAATAATTTTTTCATCGTATTGTATAACCCCGAAGCATCTTCTACTTTTTCCAACACATCCTGTTTTTGTAAGATTTGGCTAATATCAGAAAAATTATAATCACTGGGCCCCATGATAACCGGCAAGCCACAGGCTGCAGGCTCTAATGGGTTATGGCCACCTCTTTCGATTAAACTACCACCAACATATGCAATGTTGGCTGCTCCGCACATTAGGGTTAACTCGCCCATAGAATCGCCCACGATTACCGAATGTTTTTTCTCTGGATTGCGTTGATCGCTTCGACTGATATAGATTAACCCCAGTTTTTGACAAATCTGCTTGAGTTCTTCAAATCGTTCAGGGTGGCGAGGTACGGCGATCAGCAATAACTCAGGGAATTGAGTTAATAATTTTTGATGAACATTTAATACCAATTCAAATTCAGCCGGGTGTATGCTGGCGGCTATCCACGAGAGTCTATGCTCACTCCATTGTTGTTTCAGTTGATTCTGTTTCGACTTTAAGTCATCTGACAACCAAATATCAAATTTGATACTACCGGTTAATTCAATTGAATCGTTAGCAACACCTAACGATTGAAAGTTTAAACTATCTGACTGATATTGAGCGGCTACCTGTGAAATATTGGAGAATAACTCTTTACTCAGTGGCAGATGTTTTTGATATTTTTTGAGTGAAGAATCTGACAATCTGGCGTTTGCTAATAAAACCGGAATGTTTCTTTTTGATAGTTGATGGAGAAGATTTGGCCACAACTCAGTTTCCATCAAAATACTTATTTTCGGATTAGACCATTTTGCAAATCGATGACAAGCCCCTGGCCAGTCAATCGGTAAATAACAATGTTGTATTCTCTGTTGTCTAATATTGTCGGCTTGTAGTTTTTTTATCAACTTTAATACTTCAACGCGTCCTGTCGGAGTAGTGGTGGTAATTAAAATAGTGTTGGTTGGGTAATCTTTAGCAAGTCGGGTAAGCAGCGGAATGGCAGCGCGAGTTTCCCCAACAGAGGCACAATGCACATGGATGTTGTTACCCGCGTTTTGATGTAAAGCAAATCCTAATCGCTGTTTTAGCCCTTTCAGGTAATCGGGATCCTTGAAACCACGGTATAGGAAATATAACCAGATTAGAGGCGACAGAATATACAAGAATATCGTATATAGGCTTCTATTCATTGGCAAAATCTTTGCGCAGATAACATAGCGGAATTATCAGGATTTTAGCCTCACTATTTGGGAATGGCTATTTTTGCTTCTTTACTTCGTTTGAATAATACCAACTTACCGCCAATCGTTTGTACTTTAGCCGATTGACTTTTGTTGATGATTTTTTCGATTATTTTGTTTTTTTCTTCTTTACTATCCGCTCTAATATTGATTTTGATTAATTCATGTGCACCCAGCGCAATATTGATTTCTTCCATCACTGTTGGAGTAAGCCCTTTGTCACCTATCATCACAACGGATTTTAAGTCGTGAGACAGACCTTTGAGGTGTCGGATTTGAGAATTAGATAGTTTCATTATGGTTTCATTATTAATATTGGTTAATTAAGCAAATTTTACCATTGTTTAGCGGATTTTAAGATATCATTTGCGCTATTATTCCAATTTAAACTCAGATATCCCAATTTATCCTGATCGAGACTGAAATAAGGTCGTCATTATGGCAAAAAGCAAGAGCAGTAAAGGCTGGTTAAAAGAACATTTTGATGATCAATATGTCAAGATGGCGCAAGAAGATGGGGTTCGTAGTCGAGCGGTTTACAAATTGAAAGAGCTGGATGATAAAGATAAATTATTGAAAAGCGGTATCAGTGTCGTTGATCTGGGTGCTGCGCCAGGCGGATGGTCAGAATATGCGGCTAAAAAAATCGGTGATAAAGGAACTTTGGTGGCAACCGATATCCTGCCGATGGATCATTTGGATGGTGTTACTTTTATACAAGGCGACTTTAGAGAAGAGTTCGTTTTAGAAGCTATTTTGGCAAAAATGGAAAATAATGCCGCTGACCTTGTATTATCGGATATGGCCCCCAATATAAGCGGTGTAGACTCTATCGATCAGCCGACATCTATGTATTTAGTAGAACTGGCGCTTGATTTTGCCCGACAAACTTTAGCAAAAGAAGGCCGTTTTTTGGTCAAAGTTTTTCAGGGTGCAGGCTTTGATGAGTACTTAAAATCTGTCAAACAGAGTTTTAAGCAAGTGAAAATACGAAAGCCCAAGGCGTCTCGCGCACGCTCCAGGGAGGTTTATATTTTGGCTCAGGGATTTAAAGGATGATTAGAATCATTGCAGAGATTTTTCGAGAGTTCATTAAACTTTATTTGAAATATAGCGATACACTTAATAAGTAGCCTTAGTTCGGCGAAAACTGATATAAACCTATTTAGCCGCTACGCATCATATGACTAAATTGAACAGTTACTGATTGAAAACAGGAAATACGAGGATAACCCTTTGAACGACACAACAAAACATCTCTTACTTTGGTTGGTAATTGGCCTAGTGCTGGTTTCCGTATTTAATAAGTTTGAGGATGCAAAACAGCAATCCAACGAAATAAAATATTCTGAGCTGCTCAAAGAAATCCAGAACAACCGTGTTCGAAGCGTTACTGTTTCTAATTATTTGGCAACTGCCGAAATGAAAAATGGCGACAATTTAACCGCCCAAATTCCAGCAGGATCCCACGAAGCCTTAAATGATATTGCTATCGAACAAGGTATTGAATATTCTGGGGCAGAGCCAGAAGGCGATGGCTTGCTATACACCTTCTTTTTTTCCTGGGGACCAATGCTGCTATTGATAGCCGTTTGGATCTTCTTTATGCGTCAAATGCAAGGTGGCGGTAAAGGCGGCGCGATGAGTTTTGGTAAAAGCAAAGCGCGTTTATTAAGTGAAGATCAAATCAAAACAACTTTTGCTGATGTAGCCGGTTGTGAAGAAGCTAAGGAAGAAGTATCTGAGTTAGTCGATTTTTTAAAAGAACCCAGTAAATTCCAAAAATTAGGTGGTCAGATCCCTCGCGGCATTTTGATGACGGGACCTCCCGGTACTGGTAAAACCTTACTGGCGAAAGCGATTTCTGGTGAAGCAAAAGTCCCATTTTTTACAATATCTGGTTCAGATTTTGTAGAAATGTTTGTGGGTGTAGGCGCATCTCGAGTGAGAGATATGTTCACCGAAGCCAAAAAACAATCACCTTGTATTATCTTTATCGATGAAATCGATGCCGTTGGTCGTCACCGTGGCGCTGGTCTTGGTGGTGGACATGATGAACGTGAGCAAACGCTCAATCAGTTATTGGTTGAAATGGACGGTTTTGATGGAGATGAAGGCGTTATTGTGATTGCCGCGACTAATCGACCAGACGTGCTCGATCCTGCATTATTGCGTCCCGGACGATTTGATCGTCAAGTGACCGTTGGCCTACCAGATATTAAAGGCCGTGAGCAAATTCTAAAAGTTCATATGAGAAAAGTGCCACTGGGTGATGATGTGCTGCCTGGGGTGATAGCAAGAGGAACGCCTGGTATGTCTGGCGCAGATTTAGCCAATCTGGTGAACGAAGCAGCACTTTTTGCCGCCAAAGCCAGTTCGCGAACCGTGACTCAGGAATTTTTTGAAAAAGCCAAAGACAAAATTTTGATGGGCACAGAGCGTCGTTCGATGGTGATGGATGAAGAAGAGAAATTAAATACAGCATGGCACGAAGCCGGTCACGCAGTCGTCGGCCGTTTGACGCCAAGTTCCGATCCGATATACAAAGTATCGATTATTCCTAGAGGGAGAGCGTTAGGGATCACCATGCAATTGCCTGAGAAAGATCGATATAGCCACACCAAGGAATTTTTGGAAAGTAAATTATCTTTACTTTATGGCGGTCGGATTGCAGAAGAAATGCTGAATGGTGTCGACAAGGTAACTACCGGTGCTTCAAATGACATAAAACGGGCGACGTCGATTGCGAGAAGCATGGTGACACACTGGGGCTTTTCTGAAAAACTCGGTCCCTTAATGTATGCCGAAGATGAGGAAGAGGTCTTCTTAGGTCGTTCAGTTACTCAAACTAAACATGTTTCAGAAGATACTGCCAAAATCATTGATGATGAAGTAAAAGCATTAATTTCGAAAAATTATGATCGAGCAGAAAAATTATTGCATGAAAATCGAGACAAATTGGAAGTAATGGCGAATGCGCTGATGAAGTACGAGACCATTGATACCAGTCAGATTGATGAAATTATGGATGGCAATACTCCAAGCCCGCCAGAAGGTTGGGATGATAGTGAAGAGCCACCAATGGCATCTAAGCCAAAATCAGAGAAGTCGATGAATAGTAAAATTGGCGGACCGGCTGCTCAACCGTAACGGCAGCGATAATCAAATTTAAAACAGATTGTCCTCAAAAGGCACGCAAATCACGAAAAAGATTTTACGACTTTCGTGATTTGCGTGTCTTTTGTGGTTATGATTGATCCAGCACTCAAACAAATAAAAAAGCTGGCCGCATATGAATCTCGAACAAGTCAGACGTGAATACCTGAAACAGGGACTAAGCAGTTCTGAGCTGGACGCCAACCCTTTTACTCAGCTCAAAAACTGGCTTTCGCAGGCCGCTGAAGTTGAACTGGTCGATGCCACAGCAATGACCTTGTCTACAGTTGATCAGTCCGGACAACCCAGTCAAAGAGTGGTATTGCTTAAAAATCTGGATGAAAAAGGGCTGGTTTTTTATACTAATTTAAAGAGCCGTAAAGCGCTCGATATTGAACTAAATAACAAAGTAAGCGTTCACTTTGGTTGGTTGCCCTTAGAAAGGCAGATCAAAATACAAGGTATCGCTCACAAGATGTCTACCACTGAAAACTTATCCTATTTTGCCTCGCGTCCCAAAAATAGCCAATTGGCGGCCTGGGCCTCTAAACAAAGTCAACCTATCTCTTCTAGAAAAATTCTCAATCAGGCTTTTGAACAAATGAAGGCAAAATTTGCTGACGGCAAAATACCTTTACCAGATTTTTGGGGAGGATATTTGGTCGAACCCACCCGCTTTGAGTTTTGGCAGGGTGGAGGTGCGCGATTGCATGATAGCTTTGCCTACTCAATGGATAATGGAAGTTGGCAGATTGAACGGCTTGCGCCTTAGTCGGATGACAGTGTACTTCTGGCACGTAATTTGAAAATATAACCCCGCCCTGACTTGTCTCAAGAGGCCAACTCATTTTCGCTGGACTATTCCCAATCTAACCACTAAAATCCCCCTCTTTACGATACAAAGAGAAATGTCCTCATGAATCCTATCTTGGACCTATTTGCAACGTCACCAATGAAGCCAATGCAAGCCCATATGAGCAAGGTGCAGGAGTGCGTGCACATTCTTCCAGATTTCTTTGATATGGTGTTTGCCGAAAATTGGGATGAAATGCTCGTTTTGCAAAAGAAAATCAAAGGGGTTGAAAATGAGGCTGATGAGTTAAAGAAAACCTTACGACTTAATTTGCCAAGTGGTTTGTTTATGCCAGTGGCAAGAATAGATTTGCTTAACCTGCTTTCCTCTCAAGACAAAATTGCCAATAAAGCCAAAGATATTGCTGGTCTGGTTACCGGTCGAAAGATGGTTTTTCCTGAAAGCATTCGCGACGATCTAAAATCTTATCTGGCGCGTAGCATCGATGCTTCAGTACAAGCCGACAAAGCCATCAGACAATTGGATGAATTATTAGAGTCTGGGTTTAAAGGCAGAGAAGTTACTATTGTCGGGGAGATGCTTGAGGTGCTGGATGAGATTGAGCATGATTCGGATGTGTTGCAAATAAAAATGCGTCAAAAACTGTTTGATCTGGAAGAAAGTCTGCCTGCTGTGAATGTTATTTTCTTTTATAAAGTGATCGATTGGGTGGGTGATATTGCCGACTTGGCCCAACAGGTTGGTTCGCGTCTCGAACTGCTATTAGCTAGATAAGCCACTTACTGATTTTCTAGATTTTAGATAAGCAATAATATAAATAATTAGAGAGAACGAAAATGATCGACTTTTTTTCTGAATATCAGTTAATTCTGATTAGTCTCGCCGGGGTCTTTGGGATCTTGATGGCTTTTGGGATTGGCGCAAACGACGTTGCTAATGCAATGGGAACCTCCGTTGGGGCTAAGGCACTAACCGTTAAGCAGGCGATTATCATTGCAATGATCTTTGAATTTGCTGGCGCTTTTTTGGCGGGTGGCGAAGTTACCTCAACCATTAGAAAAGGAATTATAGACACCTCCAGTATGGTTGAAACGCCTGAGTTACTGGTCTTTGGCATGATGGCGTCTTTGCTGGCCGCCGGGATCTGGTTAGTTATTGCCTCTTATTTCGGTTGGCCTGTTTCTACCACCCATTCGATTGTCGGGGCGATAGTTGGTTTCGCCGCAGTGGGTATTGGTATGGACGTGGTTCAATGGGGAAAAGTGGGTTCTATTGTGGCCAGTTGGGTTATCTCCCCTGTTTTATCTGGAACCATGGCGTTTATGCTGTTCACTAGTGTGCAAAAACTAATTCTCAACACTGACGATCCACTTAAAAATGCTAAAAAATACGTACCTTATTACATGTTTTTAGCGGGCTTTATGATTTCGTTAGTGACCCTGATGAAAGGGCTTAAACATGTTGGAATCAACTTGTCGTTCATTGAATCTATTGTGATTGCTTTTGCATTCGGCCTTTTGGTACTGATTATCGGAAAAGTTTTTATCAATCGCCAAAAAGTGGAAGCCAATGCAGACAAAAATTTTCACTACGCCAGTGTTGAAAAAGTATTTGCATTGTTAATGATAGTGACGGCATGTGGTATGGCTTTCGCACATGGATCAAATGATGTAGCCAATGCGATTGGACCACTCGCTGCAGTGGTGAGCATCGTTAATAGTGGTGGCGTCATCGGCGCAAAATCGGCACTGCCTTACTGGGTATTGCTGCTGGGTGGTGGTGGAATTGTAGTCGGTCTTGCACTATTCGGTGGTCCGGTAATGAAAACGATTGGCAAAAGAATTACAGAATTAACCCCTAGTCGTGGTTTCGCTGCAGAGCTAGCGGCTGCTACTACGGTGGTGATAGCATCCGGAACGGGTATCCCTGTTTCAACGACTCATACGCTGGTAGGCGCGGTGCTCGGTGTCGGAATGGCTAGAGGGATCGCGGCGCTTAATTTGGCAGTACTGAAAAACATTGCTGTTTCATGGGTTGTGACTCTGCCAGCCGGGGCGATTTTATCGATGATTTTCTTCTTCATGTTGAAAGGAATTTTTCTGTAACAACTAAGAGAAATGATGGTTGGTGAAATTATGTAGACCGGGAAAGGCTTCCCAGTCTACACTGCACATATAACTATTTGATTTTAAGATGGAAAATAGCAAAAAGACTGCAAACTCTCTTCACCGATAATGACTGACCTAGAACCTAGAACCTAGAACCTAGAACCTAGAACCTAGAACCTAGAACCTAGAACCTAGAACCTAGAACCTAGAACCTAGAACCTAGAACCTATAAAATAAATCGAGTTAAATCTTCATCCTGCGCAAGCTCGCCAAGTTGTTTATTGACATACCCTGCATCGATTACTAAATTATTACTGGTATCTGATACGGTATCTGATGCGGTATAAGAAATCTCTTCCATTAGTTTTTCCATCACCGTATGCAAACGCCGTGCGCCAATGTTTTCGGTCGATTCATTGACTTGCCAGGCGACTTCAGCTAACGTTTCTACCGCATCATCGGTAAACTCAATGTCTCGATTTTCGGTCGCCATTAATGCAACATATTGTTTGGTCAAGGCTGCATCTGGTTCGGTTAAAATTCGTTTGAAATCATCTGCACTTAACGAGCTGAGTTCAACGCGAATGGGGAGTCGGCCTTGTAGTTCCGGGATCAAATCTGATGGTTTAGACAAATGAAAAGCTCCGGAGGCGATAAATAAAATATGGTCGGTTTTTATCATGCCGTATTTAGTCGATACGGTACAACCTTCGACCAATGGCAGTAAATCCCTTTGCACACCTTCTCTTGAAACTTCACCACTACTACCGCGATCTCCTTTGGCGACTTTATCTATCTCATCTAAAAATACTATCCCGTTATTTTCCACGGCTTCAACAGCCCTGGTTTTGAGTTCATCGCGATTAACCAGTTTTTCAGCTTCTTCCTCGGTTAACAATTTAAAGGCGTTTTTAATCTTGAGTTTGCGCTTTTTAGTTTTACTCGGGGCCGAGTTTTGAAACATATCCTGGAGTTGATTGGTCATATCTTCCATTCCTGGTGGCGCCATAATTTCGATCCCGACGTTGGGTCCAGAGAGGTTAATTTCAATTTCTTGATCGTCGATGGTGCCCTCGCGTAACTTCTTACGGAACATCTGTCTGGCCGCCGAATCATCGGTGGTTTTTGGCTCATTTTCAAAGTTTCGAGCTGGTGGTAGCAACGCGTCCAGAATGCGTTCTTCCGCGGCTTCTTCTGCTCTAACCTTAACTTTATGATGCTCTTGCTCGCGCAACATTTTGAAGGATGAGTCGACCAGATCTCTGATAATTGAATCCACATCGCGGCCAACATAACCGACCTCAGTAAATTTAGTGGCCTCAATCTTAATAAAGGGGGCATTGGCTAACTTTGCCAAACGGCGAGCAATTTCAGTTTTACCGACACCGGTAGGGCCGATCATCAAAATATTTTTTGGGGTGATTTCGTTTCGTAAGTCTTCGCCGACTTGCATCCGACGCCAGCGATTTCTAAGCGCGATAGCGACGGATTTTTTTGCATCATTTTGACCGATGATGTGTTTATCTAATTCATGTACGATTTCGCGGGGAGTCATTTGGGACATTAGTTTTGCTTCCAGATTTTTTAATTTCAAAATATAAAACAATTATCACCACAGAGGCACAGAGTTAAGAACTTTTTGTGATTTGTCGGAAAACAATGAGCATGGCTTGGTACGAGACCATTTCATAACCAATTATTGTTTTTCTCAGCGATCTCTGTGCCTCTGTGGTGAAAATATCTTTCCTATTTGCAGTCCAGCTCTTCAATTGTATGGTTATGATTGGTAAATACACAGATATCGCCAGCTATTTTTAAACCGGATTCCACTATTTCTCTGGCATCCAGATCTGTTTTATCCATCAATGCACGCGCTGCCGATTGGGCGTAAGGACCACCAGAGCCGATGGCCATCAAGCCTTCTTCTGGTTCAATGACATCACCATTGCCGGTTATGATTAGTGAATGCTCACTGTCTGCAACGGCCAGTAAAGCCTCAAGTCGACGAAGCATTCGATCGGTTCGCCAATCTTTGGCCAGTTCAACCGCAGATCTCATTAATTTTCCCTGGTATTTTTCCAGCTTGGCTTCGAAGCGTTCAAATAAGGTAAATGCATCAGCAGTACCGCCCGCAAAACCGGCGATAACCTGATTATGATACAAACGGCGGACTTTGCGCGCATTGCCTTTCATAACGGTATTACCCATGGAGACTTGTCCATCACCGCCGATCACGACTTTGCCGTTGCGGCGGACTGATAATATGGTAGTTCCGCGATATTGTTCCAAGGTTAACTCCGAAAATTGATGGGGTAAGGGACTATCGAGTTTATTTGGGTATTAAATGGGGTTTTTCAAGGGAATATAGATAAAAAAGGTGTTAGGGATTAGGTGCTAGGTGCTAGGGAAAAGACTAGGCCCTGGAATAGTCAAAATTCGACTCTAAATTTATCAAAAATAGGATTTTTAAGAACCTAGAACCTAGAACCTAGAACCTAGAACCTAGTCTTCCTGCTTCTTCAAATATTTAGCCAACTGTGCTTGTAGTGATTTAGGCACTTGTTTAAAGGTTAGGCTCCCAGTTTCTGGATTAAAGGTTATATTGTCTTCCATTCTGTCCGATGAGAAGCTAATGCTCAGGTCTTTTTCTCGACCATAAAAACGAACATATTTCTTCAAACTGTTTCGGTGAGCGTAAATTTCCTTTTGAGGCGTTTCCTGATTTTCGCTAACAAAACTAGAGAACTTTTCTGGCTCATTTTCATTTAATACTTGAGAAAGTGAATCAAAATTAATCGGGTTGCCTTGCATATCCTGATCGACACAGTAGTTGACGATGGTATTTTTAGTGGTATTACTCTCGTCCTTATCCAGTGATTGGGCATATTGATCGACAATATTCAGAAACTCGTCAGTTTGCTGTTGCAGGTTTACGCCAGAGACAAATCCGGCGAACTGAGTAAAAGCATGGGTTAATTCTTTACTACTTCGGCCGGTTTGTAGGGTTAAATATTGCTGCCAGTCTTTAATCGCCCACTGGGAAAAATCGAGTTTCAAAACGTAGTTTAATTTTCCGCCATTAACATAAGTTAGGTTTTCAACTTGTAGTTGTGAGTCTATAAATTGAGCATCTGAATGATTGATCCAGAAAATATAAAGGTAATCATGCTCCATCAATTCTTCAACCACAAACATTAAATGAGCCGAAAAAGGCTCTTCATTGTCTGCCATTGTTAGCTTTAGTTGCTCTGTCATCTTTTTGGTTACTGATACAAAACCTAACTCTTGTTGATTGTATTTTGAAAGCCAGCCGGGTAGGGGGTTATCTCCCTGTTCTGCGTCAAACATTCCGTATTGCCGCGTTGCGCTTCGTTGTAGTGATTGTTTGAGTTGTGTGAAAAGAGAAATAATCGGACCTTCATTCAAGTTCTCTACATCCCTCAAGTTTAGTTGGATTTCGTCTTTATCTCCGGAGAAGGACAGGCCATGAATGATGCAATGTTTAACGGTCATTTAGTCAGTAGTTTACTTGGATTTGATAATGGATTTGAGTATATAGGAAAAAACATTTCATGTCGGTGATAAGTTGGATATATGATCAGTCGGATATGTCGTTAAATTTGGTTTTGAGGGTCAAAGGATCAGAGCTTTGGCCAACAGATTAGAGCTTTGCTCTAGTTGGAATGAAAATAAGCTGATATAGTTTGTCGATAAGTCAGGGAATATATACCCATTCTGCCGCCAGATGCACGCGTCTTGAGGCAGAACGGGTATGAACTTCGACGTTAATAAAATGGACGATATGAATGCCTGAACAAGTGAAACGTGATAATCAGGAATATTTGTTACTCGCACTGAGTGCGTTTGCGGTCATTGCGATCACGCCATTTGCCGTCTTGCGATTTGCGCGTAACGATTGGCTAATCGGCCTGGTGGATACTGTGGTCGTCCTTGGTATGGCGATTACCTTTTTATATGTCCTCATAACCCACAAAATCAAGCTTCCCAGTATAGTGTTGGCTGTTTTTTCGGCAGTTGCAGCAGTCGCGAGCGTCCATGTTAAAGGGGTGGACAACATATACTGGGCTTATCCGGCGGTTGTGGCAGCCTATTATCTGCTGGATTGTAATTGGGCCAGTTTGATCACATTTGTAACAGTTTGCTTTTTGACCCCCGTGCTCTATGTGGGTCTTGATCTTATTGCTTTTATTTCGATTTTTACGACTATTTTTATGACCAGTATTTTTGGATTCTTTTTTTCAAAAAGCGTTAAAGATCAGCATGAGCAATTGTCCCATTTAGCGACCCGAGATTCATTAACCAAAGCCGGCAATCGACGAGCTTTGGATGAAAAGCTAGCAGAACTAACCACCGTTCATACCCGTAGGGCTTCACCTGTATCGTTAATTTTATTAGATCTAGATCACTTTAAGGCAATCAATGATGAATTTGGTCATATGATTGGCGACCAAGCTTTAATTCGAATTGCTGAAATCATTCAAGGCCGGATCCGTCTGACAGATACCCTCTATCGATTTGGCGGGGAGGAATTTGTTATTGTACCTTTGGACTTGACCTTGGAAATCGCTGTAAAACTGGCCGAGCAACTGAGAATACTGGTTGAAAATAACGTCTTAATACCAGAAAATCCTGTCACGATTTCATTGGGGGTTGCAGAATATCATCAAGGTGAGACTAGCGAGCAATGGCTAAACCGAGCTGACGAAGCACTTTACCAGGCAAAAAGAAGCGGGCGTAATAGGGTTTGTGTAGCGGAATAGGCATCATAGTTAAGTGCTAAGAAGTTTATCCATAAATTTCTGGCCAGTCCTGCCCAATTGTTTTTCGGCCCGCCATACCAGATGAGGTGTAAAGCTAAAACGGGAGCCGTGCCGATAATTTACTTCTACCAGTTGATTCGTCTTAAGTTCTTTTTCGACCAGATAATGTGGCATCCAACCGAATCCTATGCCTTGTAAAACGGCTTGTTTTTTGCTCTTAAAATCACTGAGATAAAACATTCTTTCACCGCCAAAATGCATGTGCTCTACTGAGTACAATTCCTGGTTACTGGAATCATGAACGCTTAATTCGATATGCTGTTGTAAGGTGTTGAGATCCACCTTTTTAAGTTCAGCTAAAGGATGTTCTCGACTGACACACAATAAACATTCTACTTCTGAAAGTGGCTGGGCTAATAATTGAGTGGACGCTTGATATTCCTTTACCAACATTAAATCCGCCTGATTCTGTTCAAAGCGATGCTGTACACCGCCTAAGTATTCCATAGTCAGTGATAATCTGGTTGGTATCTCTTCACTAATTAACGACTTGATAACACCCATGATCGGTGAGATTTCAAGGATCCCGTCAATGACGACTTCAAAGCTGGGTTCCCATTCCTGACTTAGCTGCCGGGCCAATAGTTCGATGTGCTCGGCCTGGGCGAGTAGTCTCTTGCCTTCACTTAATATCGCTTTTCCTTCTGGGGTCAGAACCGCCCGATATTCACTTCGATCAAGAATTGTCAGGTTTAGATTATTTTCTAATTTACGGACTTGATAACTGACGGCCGACTGTGCCCGATGCAGCACTTTTGCTGCCGCTGCAAAACTGCCTTGTTCGATAATCGTATTTAATACGCGAACGGAATCCAAATCGAGTTTCACTAGTTTATCATCTATTTAGTTGATGGTTGAGAGTAGAATAACATACAAATATGTGATTGCATTTTTTGATCTAAATCACGAATTAATTTCAAATGAGTGCTATTTTTGCCGTCCTTTCGAGTGATTAGACTATTCTAGCCCTATCCCTTGCGAATAACGATTGAGAGATATTGGTTATGACAGATAAAACCTGGTCAATTCCAGAACTAAAAAACATCCTGTTTATCACATTAGGCTCAAGCTTGCTCGCTGGCGGTGTGGCTTTTTTCTTATTGCCCGCGCAGATAGCTACCGGCGGGACGCCCGGTATGGCAATGCTGACCCATTTTTTAACGGATATTTCAACCGGATTAGCGATGTTGTTGATAAACATTCCTTTGTTAGCCGCCGGGATCAAATTTATTGGTTTACGGTTTGCTCTGCGTAGTATTTATTCGATTGTGCTCACTTCTGTGCTGGTGGATGTTTTCACTTCGCAGATTGATTTCCCGACGATTAATAGTTTATTACTTTCAACTCTTTATGGCGGCACTGTCATCGGTGCCGGAGTCGGCTTTGTACTTAAAGGTCAAGCATCGGCCGGTGGTACTACGATTATTGCTAAAATAGTAGCCAGTTATTCTCATATTAAACCGGCTCAGGTGATCCTGATATTAGATGTATTAATTATTATTTCGATTGGTTTTATTTTCGCAGATATGGAGCGTGCGTTGTGGAGCATGTTGAGTATATATGCCACAACCAGAGTGATTGATAAAATTTTGACCGGAGCGGTTTCCGAAAAAATTGTCCATATAGTCTCAGCTCAGGCGGTTCAAATTGGTTCTCAAATAAGTCATGAACTAAATCGGGATGGCACTATTCTAACCGGTAAGAATTTGACCGTGCAACAAGACAAAAGCCTGTTGTTTGTGGTGGTTGACGCCAGGCGAATTCCAGTTCTCAGAAACCTTGTTTTGAAAATCGATCCGCAGGCTTTAATGATTGTAATGGAAGCTTCAGAAATGATGGGATCCAGTCGAAGGGACTGATTAACCCGATTTGACAAACAATCCGCGAGGTAGCACGAGTATATTGAGCTTTTTGAGCAAAAAATCACCAAAAACAATGCTTTCATCTGTGATTACGAGTAGAATACGCGCCTTTATTTAGGCTGGTGAATTCAAATTTAAATTGAATTTTTCAGCAACCTGTAATTTTTGAGGCATCAGCCAGTGATTAGTAAGTTAAGAAATATCGCGATTATCGCTCACGTTGACCATGGTAAAACAACCTTGGTTGATGAATTGTTAAAACAGTCTGGAACCCTTGTTACACGGGGCGATGCGGCTGAAAGAGTGATGGACTCGAACGATCTGGAAAAAGAGCGTGGCATCACGATCTTATCTAAAAATACTGCCATCAGATGGAATGATTACCGTATAAATATCGTGGACACTCCGGGACATGCAGATTTTGGCGGTGAAGTAGAACGAATTATGTCTATGGTTGATTCCGTTTTGTTGTTGGTTGATGCGGTTGATGGTCCGATGCCACAAACTCGTTTTGTTACTCAAAAAGCATTCGCTCAAGGTCTAAAGCCTGTTGTTATTGTTAATAAGATTGACCGACCGGGTGCTCGTCCTGATTGGGTGGTCGACCAAATCTTCGATTTATTCGATCAACTTGGCGCAACTGACGAGCAGTTAGATTTCCCGGTGGTTTATGCCTCAGCATTAAATGGTTATGCTTCAACTGATGATAGTGTTCGAGAAGGTGATATGACACCAATTTTTGAAGCAATTGTAGAACACGTTGAAGCACCAAAGGTCGAAGTGGAGGGCCCTACTCAAATGCAGGTCACTTCGCTTGATTATTCTAGTTATGTTGGCGCAATTGCTGTTGGTCGTGTTTCTCGCGGTAAGATTCGCAAAAACCAAATCTTAACTAGTATTGATACGGAAGGTAAAACAAGGAAAGTTAAAGTTGGCCAGGTATTAGGTTATATGGGACTAGAAAGAACAGAAATTCAAGAAGCTAATGCTGGTGATATTATTGCTGTTACTGGTATTGGCGAACCAACAATCTCTGATACTTTATGTGATCCGGATCACGTTGAAGCCATGACACCTTTAACCGTTGATGAGCCTACAGTTACTATGACCTTTCAGGTTAATACCTCGCCATTTGTTGGTCAGGAAGGTAAGTTACTAACGTCTCGTCAAATACATGACCGTCTTGAAAAAGAATTAATTCATAACGTAGCATTACGAGTAGAGCAGTTAGATGATGCCGATAAATTTAAAGTATCAGGTCGTGGCGAATTACATTTATCAGTACTAATTGAAACGATGCGCCGTGAAGGTTTTGAAATGGCCGTTTCTCGTCCTGAAGTCATCATGAAAGAAGTTGATGGGGTTATGTGTGAACCTTATGAAAATGTAACAGTTGATATCGAAGAAGCGCATCAAGGAAGCATTATGGAGGCTTTAGGTGAGCGTAAAGCTGAAATGCGTAATATGCAATTAGATGGTGTCGGTCGGGTACGACTTGATTTTTTCATGCCATCACGAGGTTTAATTGGTTTTCAAACTGAGTTTATGACTGCTACTTCAGGTACGGGTTTAATTTATCATACCTTTGATTCGTATGCGCCAGCATTTAAAGGTGCTTTAGCACAACGTCGTAATGGCGTAATGATTGCTAATTGTACAGGTAAAGCCGTTGCTTATGCTTTGTGGAACTTCCAAGACAAAGGTCGTTTATTTATTGGCCATGGTGTTGAAGTGTATGAAGGCATGGTTATTGGTAGCCACAATCGCGATAATGATTTAACAGTTAATACCATTAAAGGAAAACAGCTTACTAACGTTCGTGCATCTGGTACTGATGAAGCGACAGTGTTGTCACCACACATTACTATGAGTTTAGAGCAAAGTCTTGAATTTATTGATGATGATGAATTAGTGGAAGTAACGCCAATAAGCATCCGTATTCGTAAGCGTCTTTTAACTGAAAGTGAAAGAAGACGTGCATCAAGAGCGCCTAAAGAAAATAAGTAATAAATAGGGCGTTCCGTTCTTTTGTAGGTCGGGAAGCCTTTCCCGACGCAGCAGTGTGAATGTACAAATCTGCCGGGAAGGGCTTCCCGCTCCTCTCACCTCAAAAAAACTCTCATTGAACTATTCATAACTGCTATTATCTAATATAGCCACGGATTTTAAAAGATAGTCCCTTTATGAAAAAAGTACTCGCCTTATTAACAATTATTTTACTGACTGCTTGTGCAGATTCTACGCCCTTGCAGGTCGTGCAAGGGCTTATGGGATATATTCCACCGCCCGAAGAAACCACCATTGCCGAGGAATTAAAATTAGAATTTGAACGTTGTGAAATAATCGATCCTGATCGAAATTGCGCCCAAATTGCCTATGATGTTGTGCGCACTGTTAAAGGCCTCGAACCACGAAAGGTACCAAAAGGGGTAGTTATTATTCTTGAGGGTAATGTAGACGTTGCACCAAAAGAAACGGAAGATAACAAACAACCTAAAAAATAGCCGTCAATTGTGCTAATCTCTATTCATCTATTATCAAGAGATATCGAATTAACGTGCAGCCACTTTACCCGGAAATAAAACCGAATCAATGTTATCAACTGGACACGGATGACGGCCATCAAATCTATTATGAAGAATCCGGGACTTTGGAAGGTATTCCAGTGGTCTTTTTACACGGTGGGCCGGGTGCAGGTTGTGACGCGGTTCATCGACGGTATTGTGATCCTGAAAAATATCGCATCGTTTTGATCGATCAACGCGGTTGCGGTCGCTCGACCCCTCATGCAAGTCTAGAAAATAATACAACCCAACACCTTATTGATGATATTGAAGCCATTCGCAAAGCACTCAATATCGACAAATGGGTGGTTATGGGCGGCTCCTGGGGAGTGACTCTGGCGCTGGCATATGCTGAAAATCACCCAAAGCAGGTCTTAGGCATGATTTTACGAGGTGTATTTTTAGGAAGAAAAGAAGACATAAAGTGGTTATATGCCGATGGTACCCGCCGGGTTTTTCCTGATTATTGGGAGGAGTTTACTCAACTTATACCGGAAAATGAACGTAACGACATTGTAGCCGCTTATTACAAAAGACTGACCGGTCAAAATGAACTGGCCAAAATGGGCGCAGCCAAGGCCTGGTCATGTTGGGAAGCAAGAGTGGCTACCCTTGAGCCAAATAATAGCTTAGTGGATCATTTCGAAAATCCACATTTAGCGATGGGTATGGCTCGGATCAGTGCTCACTATTTTGCTAATCATTGTTTTCTCAAAGAAAATCAATTGCTAGAAAACGCACATCAGTTAAAAGGTATTCCGGGCATTATTATTCATGGTCGTTATGATATGTTGTGCCCACTGGAAAATGCCTGGTCATTACAGGCGGTGTGGCAAGATGCTGAAATTCATACTATTCGAGATGCGGGGCATTCCGCTACTGAAGCGGGCATTATGGATGGTCTGGTGAGAGCCACTAAAACTATCTATCAGGAACTTCGACATGATTGCTCTGATCCAACGAGTGAGTAACGCGCAAGTTTCTGTCAATCAACAAATCATCGGACAAATTGGGCAAGGCATTCTCGCCCTGATTGGTGTCGAGAAAAATGATACTCAAGCCAATGCCGACAAACTTGTAAAACGACTTATCGGTTATCGAATATTTTCAGATCATGAGGATAAAATGAATTTGAGTGTCGCTGATATTAACGGCGGCCTTTTATTGGTGCCTCAATTTACCCTGGCAGCAGATACTCATAAAGGATTACGACCCAGCTTTTCGAGTGCTGCTCCGCCTGCATTGGGTGAACAAATGTTTGATTATTTTGTCCAACAAACGGATCGTCTTCATGACACTGTTCAAACTGGGAAATTCGGTGCGGATATGCAGGTGAGTTTGTGTAATGATGGGCCGGTGACCTTTTGGTTGCAGGTTTAACTTGTTTAATCATGCAATAGGTATGTATGCGACTTTTATTAGTAGAGGATGACTTACAGCTTTCACAAAGTTTAGCTAAAGCTCTAAAACGAGACGGTTTTTCGTTGCAAACCGTATCGAACGGACGAGAAGCAATCATTAGCGTTGAGTTTGAACAAATTGATATCGTTATTCTTGATCTTGGTTTGCCCGATATGGATGGCATTGACGTACTTAAGCAAATCAAAGCCAAAAAAAACAAATGTCAGGTGTTAATATTAACTGCTCGAGATCAACTCATCGATAAAGTGAAAGGCCTTGATGCTGGCGCTGATGATTACCTGGTCAAACCTTTTGAATACGATGAATTATCCGCAAGAATCAGAGTCTTAGAACGGCATTCAAGTAATCGTGAACAGCCGCTATTACAAATAGGCGAGTTGACACTTGATCCGACTGGCCATGTTGCTTTTTTGGCTGGTGATGATCTGGGGTTATCCAAAAAAGAGTATATGCTTCTCAAAGCGTTAATGGAGTCAACGGGCAGGATTCAGACCAAAGAAAATCTGGAAGCCAAACTCTATGATTATGGTGAAGAAGCTAATAGTAATTCCATTGAAGTTCATATTCATCATTTACGCAAAAAAATCCCCAAAGGTTTGATCAAAACCGTAAGAGGGATTGGTTATACAATAAATAAAGGCTCAAGCTAAGTTGTGAAGTCTATTCGATTATTTCTCACTATTAGTATCATTTCGGCTATTATTCTGGCCAATTTTTTGGCGGCATTGCACGGCTATCAGGAAAGCATGCAGCAAGCAGAAGTTCTTTTTGATCACAAGTTGGGCGATTATTCAGACCTTTTGGCAATCATAACGCCGACCGAAATTAAATCAAACTCAAACCGGCAACATGTCTTTGAAAAATCAAATGCACAAAATGTCTCAATCACCGATTGGGATGAAATTATTTTTCAGGTTAGAAATAAAGATAACAAAGTACTTTTTCAATCAAAAATATTTCAAAGTGAACCCTTTAAAGATGAATTTAGTTTTAGACCAATAGAGGAAAATACTTACGTCAATTTCGCGAATTTTCGTTGGAGAAGTTTTACTCGATATTATCCAAAAAAACATCGCTGGGTATTGGTAATGGAAAAACAAGATATTCGATACGAGCTCGCGGAGAGTGTGATATTAAAGTCCGTGTATCCCATTATTCTTGCCGTACCAACCATCGGATTAATCATTTTTTTTATTGTTAGAAGAGGGCTCAAACCAGTTAGTTTGTTGGCAGCAAGCGTCGATGAAAAGCAGGCTGGCAATCTATCACCCATAAAAATTGAGGATGTGCCGCAAGAGTTGACTAGTTTGACTCAAAGAATTAATGACTTATTGTTTCGACTGGATAGCGCTTTATTAAGAGAAAAAAGATTTGCTTCCGATGCCGCCCATGAATTACGTACGCCGATTGCAGCGCTAAATATTCAAATGAAAAATCTGCTCGATGAAGGCATGAATGAACAGCAAAGCGTCGTAGAATTAAGCCGTGGAGTGAAAAGGATGAGTCATTTGGTCGAGCAAATCCTAATGCTTAACCGAGTCTCTCCAGAGCTATATGCTGATCAATTTAAACCCGTTGAATTAACTAAACTACTCAAGGATTTAGTTGCGGAAATTTATCCTCTAATTGCTCAAAGCGGGCACGATATTGAGCTGCTAGAGCAAAAACATGACGAGGCATTGTGTTCTGATTACCAGGTTTCAGGGGAAGCATTGGCTTTACATACTTTATTCAAAAACCTTTTGGCTAATGCTATAAAATATACTCCAGATAACGGCCAGATACGAATTGAATTGAAACAGACAGATGAAAACGTCATTGTGGCTATAATGGATTCTGGCCCTGGTGTCGCGTCAGTCGATAGAGAGAGAATTTTTGAACGTTTTTATCGACTAGATGGTGACCGTAATCAATCGAAGGTAGTCGGTTGCGGTCTTGGACTGGCAATCGTTAAACAAATTGCTGATTTGCACAATGCTAGCATCAAATTGTCAACCAGTTCATGGAGCGGAAATACTGGTGAAACGGTGACATCCGGGCTCTGCGTTAAAATTATATTTCAAAAACAACGGCCGGGTGGATAGGTATGAATCTGGACTGCAATAGAAAAACGAAATTTCTTAGCAGGGCGAATAGCCAGTTTTCTATATTGTTTATTTTATTGTCGTTATGTTTGTTCCCTCAAATTGCTAGCGCAAAAAGGTTAGTCATTGAAATCGAAATCAAGAATCATTTTTTTGTACCGGATAAGATCAAAATACCGGCTGATAGTAAAGTTAAATTAGTGGTACACAATCGTGATAGCAGTTCAGAAGAATTTGAAAGTTATGAACTAAATCGTGAGAAGCTGATAATGGGGGGTAGAAAGGCCAATATTTTTATTGGACCACTCTCTCCAGGAGAATATCCATTTTTCGGCGAATTTAACCAAAAAACAGCTCAAGGGCGAATTATTGTAGAGTAACAAAAACATTACATTTAAAATACGCCACTGTTTTAGAACTTAGAACTTAAAAAAAACAAGAGCAAGATAACGATGTTGGATGCGGTCATTATCGTACTTAGAGAGACACTCGAAGCTTCGTTGCTAGTGAGTTTTCTATTTGTCTATTCAAACCATTTTAAAGTCCATAAAAAATGGATGTCTTTGGCGTTGGCGCCAGGCATAGCTTCAGCCTTTTTGGTTGCCTTCAATTTGCCGAATATTTCCGATCTTTTCGATGGTACTGGTCAGGAGGTATTATTTGTTGCGGTACTTTTATCGCTGTCATTGCTTATCCAATGGGTTAATTTGATCGCAATGTTGTCCGGTAATTTAAACGTTGGCCCGCCGCTTCTGAAAATGCTATTTTCCAGTATAATTATTTTAGCTATCAGTCTGGAAGGGGCAGAAATTATCATTTTTTTTCAAAGTAGTATGGCTAATGAAAATAACTTTTATCCCAATTTATTAGGCAGTATTTTGGGACTTGGAATTGGCGTCAGTGTCGGTGCGGCCAGCTATTATATATTGGATCAATTGTCCAAAGCAGGTTTAGCTATTTGTTCGTTTTTACTTGTAATGGTTTCAGCTGGCATGGCTTCTCAGGCCGTTTCCTATTTGATGCAGGCAGATCTGCTCAATAGCGGTTATCCGATTTGGGATACTGGTAGCCTTATCGATGAGCGCTCTGTAGTCGGACAACTACTGTATGCTCTGATGGGGTATGAAGCTACTCCGTCTTTTGTTCAGGTGATTGTTTATTTTAGCTACATAGGTATCCCACTGTCGATTTTTTTCTATTTAAAATATAGCTCAAGTCGAGGAGGATAAAATGAGACGACCATTACTTTTCATAGCGGGATTTGCTCTTCTATTTACAACGGCGGCTAATGCTGATGTTGATAAAGTCTACCACCCTTATGTGGAGCAAGATACCTACGAGCTTGAGTCCCGCCTGATCAGTTTATTAGATAGGGAACTTGCAGCCAGCTTTTCTGTCTACCGATTTGGTTTTGGTAAAGATATCAGCGAAGACCTGTTTGTTGAACTGTACTTAATCGGTGCAAAAGAGAGTGATCAAAAAATTGAGTTGGAAGCATACGAAGTGGAGGCTCTTTATCAACTGACAGAACAAGGCGAATATTGGCTCGACGCGGCTCTTTTGGTTGAAGTGGAGCGTGAAACAGATTCGGAGAACTGGGAGGGCAATTTTGCATTGATCCTGGAAAAAGAATTTGGTAGATGGAGTGCCGCTTTAAACATTCATAATCAAAATCAAATTGGAAATGATCAAAAACGCGATTGGCAGCGCAGCCAGGCATTTCAAATGCGTTATCGATATTCCTCACAAATTGAACCGGGATTTGAAATCTATTCAGATCAAAATAATTTTTTTGTTGGCCCGGTAATTTTAGGTCAAGTTAATCTTGATAGTAGTAAACTTAACTGGGAAGTCGGAATCGTCAAAGAATTTAATCATTCCGGCACCGACAATGTACTTAGGGCGCTGTTAGAATACGAATTTTAGCTAGGGTCTATTGCTTCAACAGACAATCTTAGTCTGGGGCTGGGAGCCTATGAAGTTCATTTTGATAAGCGAATTTTCCCCATAAAGCCAATCCTTTTGCCTTAAGCGTTTGCTCTTTACTCGCTGCAGTTGATGAATACAATGAAAAATCATTCCAATTAATCTTCATTGCAATGGACGGTTTATCAGGTTGAAGAACGGTGATATTTTTCTCGGTTAAATATCCGAAATTTTGACCGTTTTGTAACAAAGCGCGACCTTCAAATTTGTCAGTGGACTTGCTCAAGTCAAAACCTATCATTGGACTCTTGTTCTCAATACCAATCAGCGATAACAAAGTAGGCGGCATGTCAATCTGGCTCACGATCCGAGGCTCAATGCGATTGGTAATACCGCCGCCTAAAATTAACGCCGGTATATGGAATGACTTAATGGGTACTAAGTCAGCTCCCAGACTACGCGCGTCATGATCTGCGATAATTAGAAATACCGTATTGTCCCAGTAATCTGATTGTTTGGCTTTGTCGATGAATTGGCCTAACGCCCAATCGGCATATTTTATCGCGTTATGGCGTCGGGTTTTTTTTTCATTTCCTTTGTCGGGTGTTATTCGACCTGCGGGGTATTCAAAGGGATCATGATTACTCGAAGAAAATACCAGGCTAAAAAATGGTTTGTGTTGACTGCTTAATTGTTCAAATCGAGAGTGAGCTTTGTCAAACAAATCTTCGTCGGATGCGCCCCATGACCCTATAAATTTAGCAGACTGATAATCTTTTTCCTCGGTGATATGATCGAAACCATTGCCCAGGAAAAATCCTTTCATATTATCAAAATGGGCTTCACCACCGTAAATAAATTCAGTGTGATAGTCATTTCTTTTGAGCAATTCGGCGATAGTAAAAAAGTGATGTTGAGATTTATCCAGTTTAACCACCGAGCGATCAGTGGTGGGGGTAAATCCAGTTGTGACCGCTTCTATTCCCCTGACTGATCGTGTGCCAGTGGCAAACATTCGGCTATAAAAAATTCCTTGCTTGCTTAATCGGTCAATATTTGGTGTTAAACCTATTCCGCCGAGCGCACCGACAAATCGTGCGCCGAGGCTTTCCTCTAAAATGATTACCAAATTTTTCGGGCTTCCCTGATAGCTTGGGTGTTGGGTTGAATAAGTCGGTATCTCGTCAGATAAAAAAGCGCTAAGGTCGGGGTTTTTAAAGGCTCTGGCACTATCTATGATGGATTGCGCAGATAGTTCGCCATACATTTTATTAGACGATTCCTCACTTAAAAGTTGTTTGATTGACCACAAAACCGAATAAAAAGAATTCAAAGTCAGAGAATTAACACCAGGGTCATTCGAAAAGTAAACCATCGATGGGTTTAGAGGTCGATGACCCAAGGTTGAACGGCCACCCAAAGCAACCAGCAGTACCACTACCAAGATGGACAGAGGTCGCCATTTAAGCGGTACTGGATTGCGGAAATGAATGTAGCGGGGTATCCATTTCCAAACGAAATAGCCGGTTGCAGTAGTTAATACGCTCAAATTTATTAGCTCCGGCAGTTTGCTTTTAATCAGCATACCGTAGACCTCTTTTGGGTAAACTAGATACTCAACAAATAATCGATTCGGTCGAATGTTGTATTCCTGAATAAAGCTAGGGGTGGCCAGCTCCATAAAGACAAATAAAACGGCGATTAAGGTCAGCCAAATCTGGATAACGCGTTTAGCAATGGTCCACCTTGGGTTTTTATTGCTAGCGACCAGTGTATAAATGATCGGTACAACGAGCAATAAACACAAAGTGGCAAGATCAACACGCAATCCCTGCAGCAATAGCGGGAACCAGCCATTAACCGTCTCGACGCGATCAAACAACCATAGCGCTAGCGCTATGCGGCTAAGACTAAGGAAAATAATGGCATAAAACGAAAAATGGAGGTAAAGGGCCAAAGGATTATTTTTTAATATTTTGTGCATATCTGTGTTCGCCAATCGTCTTGTTATCGTAAAAAATATCGATTTGGTATTTACGAAAATTGTTGCTTAGAGTGGATATTAGAATACAAAACTTAAAACAAACTTAAGTCGTCTTAAAATAATCGTCGCCAGTAATAAAGTTGAATAGATTGCCCTTGTTTAAGGATTACTTAATATTAGAAATTTATACTGAGGTCCAGTCAGTTGGATATTGATTAATCTTTTTTGAAAGTTGGTGATTAGAAAATGAAAAACTCATTCAGTCAGTTATTTTTATACGCGATCACAGGTATATCTGCGGCACTGGTGGTTTTTGCGCTGGTGTGTCTGTTGGGTTTTAAAGATAACCTGATGATCCCTCAAATCTTGCACTATTATGGATTGGCCATGGTTGCCGGGGGCTTAGTCGGGAGTGGTTGGTATTACTTCCACTGACGTATGCGTGTTCCAACAAAATTAATTACTCAATTGGTGATGAAAGGTGTCAGTTAGAAATGAAAGATTAAATACAAGCAAAAAGAAAGGTAGTTTTGTCATGAGAGATTTTTGGAGTGAGTTATTTTTAAGTTGTTTAGTGTGGATGTATACGGCGCTGATATTATTTTCTCTGGCTTGTCTGGCATTTTTTGAAAATGCGCTAGTCAGTGAGCAAATTCTTGAATATTATGGATCGGCCATGATGGCCGGTGCAGCATCAGGCGCTTTTTGGTATTATTTTCGATTGATTCTTAAAATGAAGCGGTCAATTCTTAAACCTGTCAAATTATTTAACCTGAACCAGGAATACAAATAGTTGCCTTGAATCCAGGTTATTTACAACGATAAAGGATATCAAGAGAATTACTGTAATCGCTAGTCACAATATCAAGCAAGCCCAGCAAGGTATGAGAAAAATAATCGTGACTAAATGGGAGTGCTTTTTTACTTTTCACACAGTTCATATCAATCTGTCGGTCACGCAGAAAACCATCCGAGAACCACATCAACATTGGCACGTGGGTTTGCTCCTTTGGGGCCATAAAATAAGGGATACCATGTAAATAATAACCTCCCTCTCCAGTTGATTCACCGTGATCTGAGAGATAAATCAGGGCGGTATCATAGTCATTTTGTAACTGCCTTAATTCATCGATAGCGGTTGCGATCACATGGTTGGTATAAACAATGCTGTTCTCGTAAGCATTCTTGATTTGTTGTTGGGTGCATTTGCCAAAATCTTCAGACTCACAAGCGGGTTGCAGTAATTTGTAAGCTTTAGGGGCTCGTTTAAAATACGCTGGTCCATGACTGCCTAATTGGTGAAGAAAGATAACCTGATCTTTGGTGCTAGAGGCGACTCTTGTGGATAAATCTGAGACTAATGCTTCATCATAAAAATGGTCATAGGCGAAGTATTCGGAGGAATTACTTGCGTCAACCGGATCATTGTTCAATTGCCCGCATAGACCTTTACAGCCACTATTATTATTTCGCCAGGTGACCTGATACCCGACTCGCTGGATCAGCTCTGCAACGTTTTCAAATTTTCCCTTAAAACTTCTTTGATAATCGCTTTTAGTGTAGGTCGAAAACATGCAAGGCAAGGAAGCTGCCGTATTGGTGCCGCAAGAGCTTACATTATCAAAATAAACAAGGTTAGTTTCTGGTGACAAAAATCCTTCGCGACCAGATAATTGCTGACTCAACTCTTTAAAACTACTCGCCCTTGCAGTTTCACCGATGATTACGATCAGAGCTAGTGGCTTTTCTCTATGACGGGAGGCCTGTGGATTGATATGAGCGTCGGAGTCAATCACCTTTTTGTCGATCGACGGCACAGTGTTCGCACGGTCAATAATTTCATACATAGAATGAATCGGCGCATAGGGCAGTAATGAATTGCTCAGTTTAGTATTGTTATTCCTGACAAAAGAACTGAATTCCGCATAAAAAGGTGTTATCGACAAGTAAATAATTAATCCCGCGACACCAATCGACAACAGATTGGTGAGCGCATTTCTCCAAAGCTTAGGGTAAACCAGTGGTAGTTTAAAAATAATATAAGATGGCAGTATAGCCAACAGGATAAACATCCACCAAAAAGAGGCACTGAGCAAATCACTGGCTTCATTGTAGTCGGTTTCAAGGGCGTTATTTAACATTGACTCATCAAATAAAACGTTAAATCTGAGTGAAAAGTATAACGCTGGTGCACTGGCAAGAAGAAATATGATGAACATTATTTTTTGCAGGTATGGAAAACTAAAAAGAGAAAATAAAATGAATAACAGGGAAAAGATAAATAACAAAAAAGCCGTGGCTTCGACGGCGCTGAAAAAATCATTAATCGGATAGGATGATAGGTAAGTTATTTCTATCCGTAAATTAAAGACTATAGTAAAAATGACGCTCATAATAAGGGTTAATAAATAGTTATTAATCGGCTTGAGCGTGAATAAGTGATGAATTTTGAAAGGACTTTTCACTGAAATGTTAAACAACTTATTTGAAAGAGCATTGCTGGAAAAATGCAATTATGCAGATCTTTTATTAAGCGAGTATTAAGGATGAATAATTTTTTTCGTTACTTAGAAAACTATTCGATTATTAATTATGATTTAGTGGCGATAGTATTTCGGGTTTATAGGTAGAAAGAGCAAAAGGGTCTTTTTGAGAAATAGCCTAATCGACTGATAAAACGCAGATAAATGACAGCATCATTTATCTGAAGAAATAAATGTCACAGATTCAAGTTAGAAAAGTGACAAAAATTTAAGCTGCTTATATCAAATCCTCACATTTTACTTTGAATATAATTTTCAATACCAATCTTTTTAATAATGCCGATTTGCTGTTCAAGCCAGAACATATGATCTTCTTCGGTATCTTCCAGCAACTTTAATAGAATTTGGCGGGTTTGATAATCATTTTCCTGTTCGCATATTTCAATCACTGATCGAAGTTTTGCTGCAACCTCATATTCATAATCTAGATCGTTTTTAAGCATCGATAATACGTCTGTTCCAATGTTGAGAGGGACTCTTTTTGATAAGTTGGGAGTGGATTCAAGAAACAAAATACGGTCAATTAATAATTGCGCGTGTTGACGTTCTTCTTCCGCTTCGTGCGAAATTCTTTCTTCGAGAGCGCTTAGTCCCCAATCAGCGTACATTCTGGCATGTATAAAATATTGATCAAATGCGGATAATTCAGATTCCAACAGCACTTGTAATTGCTCGATGACTTTTTGATTGCCTTTCATAATATTGATCCTGTTTGCTGCAGAAATTGGTGGTTAAATTGCAGATTGCAAATAATTTTCGGTGCCTACATTTTCCAGTAGGTATTGTTGAGTTTCAAGCCAGTCAATTTGTTCTTCTGATTCTTCTAATATTTCGGTTAAACAGTCTCGGCTAATAAAGTCACTCACTGATTCGCAATATTCGATGGTATCCACCAGGCATTGCCTTAAATCGGTCTCAAAAATCATGTTGCCTTTGAGTGCTTCTGGCACATCGGTTCCAATATTCAAACTGCCTAAATCCTGGAGGTTGGCCAAGCCTTCGAGGAATAATATGCGCTTAATCAACGTATCCGATTCCTTCATCAGCTTAATTGAGTAGCTGTAATCTTTCGATTTGAGTTGATCGAAGCCCCAGTTTTCAAACATTCGGGAATGAAGAAAGTACTGGTTAATTCCGGTCAATAGCAATTTCAGTACTTGATTAAGCTTCGGGTTAACTTTTTTATCGAGTTTCATGGTATTAGATCCATTGGGCAAATGATTTTAAACCGACTAACTATACGCCTGTTTTTGACGCCAGTTTAGAGCTTTTGTTGATTTGGGTCAAAAAAATACTTTTTAAGTCCAAAGTGTTCTTGACGCAAATGAGAATCATTCCTATAATCATTAAGAACTAGAAATTGCTGAGACTCAGCGCAAGGTAAAATCATGTACATTTGTATTTGTAACGCAATTACAGACAAACAACTTCTAAAAGCACAACAAAATGGTAACCATTCAGTTGATGAAATTATTCAACAACTAGGGGTGGGAGATTGTTGTGGAAATTGTGTAGATAAGGCAGAAGAGCTACTGATTGAAAATGCGGGTGTGAAGACTTTTAATCCTTTGAGTTACGCCAATTTATCTTTGAGTCCTTGTTGATAATCGTTTTATTGCGAAACCGCCTGTGAGCGGTCGGACAATATCTTATTCATTTCGGTTGCTTCGGAGTGCCCTTAATACAACATTTTATCACTCTCAAATATGGCTCACTCTATTCCCAAACAGCTCCTTAGAAGGCTAACCGTACACCTAAAGTCATTGAACGTCCCGCTTGTGGTGCAATATCTTTAATAAAAGAGGTGTGATTGATGATTTCATCATCAAGCAAATTGGTTCCTCGAATAAAGAAGGTATAGTCGTTAGATTTTGTCGATAGTTGATAATTAAAATCGATATTAACTAAAGTATAACCCTCTGTACTCGACTCAAATTCAGCAATACTGTCTTGTTTCATATAACGAATGGTTTCTAGATCAATATACCATGCACTCCTTTCATAAAGTACGCCCGCTCCCATTCGTAGAGGCGATATTCGTGGTAAGTTGCCCCCACTAGAGAGCTCCCCTTTTACGTAATCTGCCTGGCTGTGAAAAGTAACCGTGCCCAAGCCAGAATCGGATATCACCCAATCCAGCTCAAATTCCAGTCCACTGAAGGTTGCATCTTGTTGAACAAATTGAAATACCGGTAAGCCAACTTCTATATCACCTGTCGCTTTTTCATAAATGAATTGATCAAAGCTGTTATAAAAAGCGTTCAATGTAAACTTAACGTTTCCTTGATGCTTTCTCAAAGAGACATCAATGTTGTTAGCACTTTCTTTATTGAGGTTAGTATTGCCCAGCTCAAAAGACTGCGTTGCTAAATGAGGGCCGTTTGAGAGTAATTCTTCAGCATTAGGTGTTCGTTGGGCGCGCGCTAAGGCTACAGAAAGAGAATAAGATGGATGATATTTCCATAAAGCACCTATTGATGCACTGAAAGCATCATCTTTTAATGAGTTAACCAGGCTTTCTGAATTCAGGGTTTGTCTATCGCTACGGAGCCCAAATTCCAGATTCACATTACCAAACGACTTTTCTTCAACAACAAACACTCCAATTGATTCTGTTGTAGATGGCGGTACAAATGCCTCTTCTCCTATGGCAGAAAAATCACGATTATTGATTTGTATTCCCAGTGCGCCTTGCCATTCATCCAAGGGATCATGGAGCAGTTCAAAACGTGTTTCATCCGCTTTATTAGTGAAAGTCGTACCAATTTCTTCGCCTTCAAGTTCAACATGCTGATAGTCATTACGACCATATCTAAACTTGATTTGCTTGACGCCATTAAAAGGTTTTAGCACAGTACCCTTTACATCAAATCGTTCTTGCTCCACATCCAGGCGCACCAATTCATCCGCATTTTCTTCTGCCGGCAGTCCATAATTATTGTTGTATTGGCCAAAAGAAACGCCGATAAACCCTTGTTCATCGTCTATCCATGACATGCCCATTGTTGTACCATCGGCAGAAATATCACTGTTGGTTAACTCTCCCCCCAAAGATGAGGGTAAATCGATATCTCCGGTATCTCGTTTATAGCTATCAACGTGCCAGGCTAATTGGTCAAAACCACCATCCAGACGAGCAACCCCTGTTTTTTCATTTGAGGCAGAGCCGTAGCGAACTTCAACGGCTCCTTCTAATTCATTTTCCGGTAGCTTTTCTGGGATCCTGTTGTCAACAACATTGATCACACCACCAATTGCACCGCCGCCATATAGCAGTGTCACAGGCCCCTTTAAAACTTCAATTTGCTCAGCCAAAAGCGGTTCACTGGCAACGGCATGATCAGGACTGGTTGACGAAGCATCTAAGGTACCGACACCATTTTGCAAAGTTCTGACGCGACTACCACTGAGCCCTCTGATGACTGGACGTCCTGCACCTGAGCCATAAGATGACACTGAAACCCCAGGTTCCTGTGCCAGAGTTTCACCTAAATTAGCCCCTCTTTTATTAATTAACTCTTCACCGCGTAGTACCGTAACTGGAATAGCCATCTCTAATACCGCTCTATCTCGAACGCTCGCGGTCACCACTATCGTATTAACTTCTGATCGTTTCACTTCAATAAGCGTTGTTTTACCAGGAGAGAAAGAAATATCTTTCTTTATAATAGGATAGGGTTCTACTTTAACTTCGACGGTATAACGGATTTCATGGGAGCCTTTAAACTGAAAAGTTCCTTGCTCATCAGTTGTCTTAATAACCCCATAACCAATAATGCGGACTTCTGCATTTGCTACTGGGGTCCCATCGCGATGGTTAATTTGGCCTGACAAGGTATTTTGTTGGCTTGATTTTTCGCTACTGTTTGCTGTAAAACTAATACAAACCATTAAAATAATGATTATTCGATGCACTTGATACTCCTCAAATTGTTTAAATCACAATTAACCACCAAAAATTAAAATGGGATCAACTGACAGACAGCAGTCACAAATCATTCTTACAAACAAAGATGAACTGGCTATCTGAAAATAACGATTGTTAAATATTTTTAAACGAAGATTTGAGGAGGACCGCGCAAGTAAATAAGGCGGTGAGTGACTAATTCATTCAGTGAAATGTTGACGAAGCGGTAGAAAAAACCCGCTGTGGTTGAGTCAAAGAGTAAACCGTCTGGTGCTGAATGCAGATTACCCAGATTGGATAATTTAACACAAACATTACAAACATGGTTCGTTTTATGTGCAGCGCCATCATACTGATGACCTTGAAAGGCAAACTGCATAAAAAGAACACACATCAATACTAGCGATAGTATTAATTTTTGGTTCTTTTTGATGATAACAGTTTGTTTCATTACAATAATTGAGGGAATTTGAGAAATGGGATTATATTTGAATTCTGACCATTGAACAACTTAGAGATCCAACAATGCCGAAATAAAAGCCTTTCAACTGACAAATGTTTTTTTGGATTTGGTGTGCAGCTAACGAAATGTCCTTTTTCTTTAATTGCTTCAAGCGCGTAGGTCACTGACCACGATTTATGTGGGGAGAAAAATATACTGTGAAGCAGATTCGTCAATTAATCGATGCTTGTCAGTCATGCCACAGCCAGTTTAAGCAACGAGTTTCAAAAGCTCTGGCAAAATAATTTAGATAAACCACTTGAATGTTTGGGCTGTGAAAACCCCAATAACCGTCAGTTTTTCCTGGAAAAGCTAACGGGGCATTCTGACAATAATCGTCTTTTTATCATCTGAAAAGTCCATTTGAATAGCGGAGTCATCGTCCAGACCAACTTGTCCCATCCAACGTTTAACATTGGCAAAAACATCCTGCTGTCCGGCTAGTTTGCTCACGGATATTTCAACATCGCCGATCAAATAAGTGGCCACTCTCATACTGGACTTATTGGCGGTTTTCATTGTGTCAGGAATGTGAGAAAAAATAGGCTGATGATTTTCATCAAATTTTAACTGTTCAATAAAATAATTTTTAAAACTGGCGCTAATCGTGTCTATCTTTTGCTTAGAGTCTTTGGCCTTGATAAACCAGGTAGCCTCAGGTTGTTTATAGATCACGCCGATAATCGTTACAGGGTTCTGGGCAATAGCCTTATTATCTTTTTCGGTGACTTGTCTATCTGCAGGTCTAACTGATTGTTGCGCCTGTTCTTGCTCTTTTTGTGCTTGAGAATATTTTTCTGCAAAGGCATTTGAAATATTAGCCATTTCCTGTTCGGTGTGTTTTTTTTGTTCAATCGGTTGAAGTACCAGTAAAGCGATTACAACAATAGAGGTCAACAGGAATAATGTTACGAGGATTTTTTTCATAGCAGTAGATCGATTTTTTAGTGTGAAGAATTAGGCCGTTATTGTGCCCGTATCTGCCACTAAATACAAATGCCGTAATATTTTAGTTTTTCTCTGTAATTATGATGATATCGACTACAAGCTTACCAAATACAAATATATTTAACTCCTTGTTCTTTCAGAAAGTTTTCAGCATGAACGCCCTGTAACATCGCTAAACTGCTAAAACTACCGGCAAGAACACAGCTGGATGCAAATGCGGTAATCGAACGTGGCGCTCCCTCTACAGGATAACCGGTTTTAGGATTTAATAAATGACCATACCGTTTGCCTTGATATTGCAAAAAACGCTTAGTAGTGCCGCTGGTTGCTACGCTGCCTCTGGACAGACTGATCACGGATTCGGCCTGTTCATCATTGGTGGCAGATTCTAAACCAACAATCCAATCAGGATCTTGTGCATTATATTTTTCTGCTGATAGGTCACCGCCAAAATTAATCAAAAAACTACTCTGCCTTTTTTCGCAAACTGGCCGGATAACATTAGCCACCTGGTCAACCGCATATTCTTTTCCGATTCCGCCAAAATCGATTTGCATCGATTTTGGCAGGCTGAAATATTTGTCATCATAATTGATCCGGTCGAATCCAATGTGTTTTTTGAGTGCCTCTATTTGATTTTTTGTGGGAGGGATTGAATTAGGATGAAATTTCCAGCCTTTTCGTAGTACACCCGAGGTGATATCAAATAGTCCATCACTGATTTCAAATAGGTTTCTGGCATATTCCAGTAGATTGAAACACTCTTGATCAATTTCGAGGGGTTGCCCTTGGCTATTGTTCATCCGATCCACCAGGTTTCCAGTAATATATCGGCTGAATTTATTTTCGATCCGTTTGGTTTCCAGATAAACCATTTGGGCTATTTTATGACAAAATAGAGGCTCTAAATTTCGGATCAACACTTCACAAGGACTAGCCATCGCTTCGAAACTTATTTTCGAATAGTTTTTGTGATGGGTTAGTTGGTAGTTTAACATAAATGGTCCCTTCTCCCTTGAGGGGAGAAGGCTAGGATGAGGGTGGAATTTCTTTTTGGCATTGTTTCTACAGATTGAATAGCGTTATCAATGACAGTGATTAGAGCTGGTTGATCTAAAAGTAATAATTAAACTGCAAAATAACCGCATCCACTTCTGGATAAAGATCCAGTCCTTCTAAATTGGCGATCCCTTGAGGTTCGTTGGCTGAAGTGGGTGTTTGTTTATAATATTCTAAGCGAATTTCAGCGCGGTCGCCATCATCCATTTGAAAACCGTATTTTAAGCCCAGTGTGACGGCAGTCATATCTCCGATCCGATAGTCTGCGCTGACAAATTCTGGTAGTGGATTTTCTTGAGCCAAAAATGGCGTATAAAAGTCTGCTGCAGCTTGTTGGTAAAAACGAATATGAGGTTGCCAAAAATTACCTTCGTCGACGTAAAATAACCAGTGACTGTCAATAGTATGAGATTTGATCCCAAAATCGTTAGTAACATAACGATAGGAGACATCCACCACAGAATTATCAAGATGATGTTTGACTAAGCCAAAAACGGAATGTTGGGTCTTCGAATCGGGTCGATTTTCGTAAGTCAGATCCTGTGTGATACCGGAATTGTCTACTCTGCTTACAATTTTGTAAGGGTCGGTCAAATACCCGCTGATATTCGCAAAACCATAATTTAATTGCATGACCGTTCGACGGTTAATCACCTGAGTCCATCCCAGTAATAATTCAGAGGTGGTAATGGTATCTGAGGTGTCACCTTTGGTGGCGTCATAGGCATTTAAAAAGTCTGTTTCTGAGGCGAATTGACCGTTGTTTACCACCATCGATGATAAAGCAATTGGTAACCCCCCCAAAGGTTCAAATGTGTCGACGCCAAAAGAAGTGCCAATCGAGAGGGTGGTATTGCGCTGATTAAAATCTTTGGCATATTCACCATTAATTCCAATGGATGTATAATCAATTTCTTTGGATAAATTCCCACCCACAGTGTAACGAGAATCTACGCTCAGAGCGTCACTCCAACTCATACTAAATTGACCTCGACTGTCTCGATAGTTTGGGTCAACCGGTGTGTCTGACGCTTCGGTGGTGTACTGGCCATTGGCCGAAACGCGGGTAAATGTTTGCGGCGTATTTTGTGCAATTGCACCATTTGCCGAAGAGCCCGTTAAACTATCGAACAATATTTTGTAGCTTAAATGGGCGCTATCATCATAATCTTTGTCTGCGGTGAAAATGAGTTCTCCCGCGCTCACTCGATCGGTTTCTGAATAGCCAAATGCAGAGATAGCAAAATCCCACTCTGCTTCGTTTTCCTGACCTTGAACGCTACTACCAATGAGTGCAGTAGCGGCAATTGCGAGTTTTTCCGCGATTTTCATTTTATTGGGCATTTTAGTTTTATGTGCCTTTTTGTCCTGTTTATTTAGTTGCATCCGCAGCCACCTCCTGCAAAACTTCTGCCTCCGCTGGAAGCTTCCTTACTGAAATAGATATGATCATCGATGGACTGATCTAAAGGAGAAGAGTTGATCGCCATTTCTGGTTTAGCCAGTAGATCTCGATCCCAGGGATCGACACCCCATTTATTAATGGCGGAACACCCGGAAACCAAAGAGACTATCGCTGCGATTACCAACAATGTTTTAAAGGATTGAACTGTCATTGCGTTATCTACCTATTTTCGGCTAAATGTCTTTTATTGATGGCGTTTTCAATTACTTGCTCATACTCACTAATCTTCTTCACAAAAAATCCTGTGTGGGCTTCGATTGGTTTGCCGTTTCTGTCAAAAATGACGCTACTTGGCATGCCTTTAATTTGAAAGCGCTTGGCTAACAAACCTTTTGGGTCGTATAAAATATCAAAGGTAACTGGGTTTTCGGTTAAAAATTTAGTGGCTAAAGATTTTTTCTTATCGAGATTGACCGCTATGATCACTAAATCATCATTCGAATATTTTTGTCGCAGTTGATTCATCCAGGGAAATGATTTTCGACAAGGTATACACCAGGAGGCCCAAAAATCTAAATAGACGACTTTTCCTTTGTACTGACTGAGCTCGAAGGATTGAGGAGGGGTATTGTTCGTTGTTTCATCAGCTAAGAGGTTGCCGATTGATAGCAGCGTCAAAGTCATTAATAGTAGGCTGCCGAAGGACCATTTTTTCATATAACTACCGATATAATTTGTTGATTTATGCTGAAGAGAGAGATACTCCTTCAGCACTAACGCTGTTGAGCCTAATTCTAACGGATATTTCTTAAGCGAATCTTAAATTTATCAATAACCTGCAGCGTGACCATCTTTTCTTGATTCGGAAGCGCCGTAATAGACCCCCGATTCTGCATCAAACATGATTGCCTGATAACCACCATAACCGCCTCGGTCAAATTGTATACGATGTCCTTTATCCATTAAGGCTCGAACATTTTGGTAGGGAATATCCGATTCAATGACCAGTACGCCACTGCTTTTCATTTGACTATCACTCGACTCGGTTGGCTCGATCGAGCCAAAATGCTGCCATCGGGTCGCGTCACCGGCTTCTTGTAAATTCATGCCAAAATCGACCAAATTGGTGACAATTTGCACATGCCCTTGGGGTTGCATGGCGCCGCCCATCAATCCAAAACTGACAAATGGCTTACCATCTTTCATAATAAAAGCGGGGATAATAGTATGAAAAGGTCTTTTGCCAGGCGCATAAACATTGGCGTGATTATCATCGAGAGAAAATAACTCTCCTCGATCTTGAAATACAAATCCTAATCCAGGAACCACAACGCCTGAGCCCATTCCGCGATAATTGCTTTGAATTAAGGAAACCATATTGCCTTCTTTATCAGCGGTAGTCAGATAAATGGTATCGCCTTGATAAAGCGCGGGATTGCCGGCATCGACTCGACTGGCGGCTTTTGGACCGATAAGTTTGTTTCGATCTTTGGCATATTGTTTTGATAACAAGCCTTGCAGCGGCGAATCATAAAATGCCAGATCCGCGTAATATTTAGCGCGATCTTCAAACACCAATTTTTTCGCTTCGACCATCAAATGCAGCGTTTGGGGTGATAAAAACCCCATTGCCTTTAGATCATAATTTTCTAAAATATTTAAGATCTGCAACGCGGCAATACCTTGTCCATTGGGTGGTAGTTCAAAAACATCATAACCGCGATAATTGGTTGAAAGTGGTTCTACCCAGGTCGAAGTGTGCTCGGCAAGATCTTTATAACGAAGATAACCACCATTTTTTTTCATAAAGCGATCAATCTTTTTAGCAATTTTTCCTTGGTAAAATGCATCACGACCGTCTTTGGCAAGGATCGATAAAGTATTCGCTAAGGCCGGGTTTTTGAAAACCTGCCCTTTGTTCGGACCTTTACCGTTAATGGTAAAAACTTTTTCAAAGTCGCCTTTTTGTGGCGATAATCGAGGCACACTTTTTTGCCAATAATAGGAAATTAATTCGGTGACTGGAAATCCTTGATTGGCATAATTAATGGCAGGTTTTAAAACCTTATCCATTGGCAAGTTACCAAATTTTCCATGCAACTCAAACCAGCCATCTACGGTTCCAGGAACCGAAATTGGTAACATGCCGTAAGGCGGAATGGTGGTGCGATTAAGAGCTGTAATTTCTGACTTAAGTTTTTTTAGAGTGAGCCCTTTGGGCGAGCGTCCGCTGGCATTCAGACCATACAGTTTTTGACTCTTGGCATCCCATACAATGGCAAAAAGATCGCCGCCGATCCCGTTGCCTGTCGGCTCCATTAACCCAAGAGCTGCGTTCGCCGCAATTGCAGCATCAACAGCGCTACCACCTTGCTTAAGAATATCCAGGCCGATCTGAGTAGCAAGTGGTTGGCTAGTGGCTACCATGCCGTTGGTTGCTATAACTTCTGAGCGGGTGGCAAAGTTTTTACCGGTGACGCGATCGGGAGCTGCTTGGATAAGACTGCTTATCAGAGAGATTGCCAACAGAGATATGAGCTTCATGTGACGCCTTTTTCATTAGTAGAAAATGAGTTTTAGTCTATAGCAACAAAGCTGATAAAACAAATTGTGTCATATACTCTAAAGAACCGTCGCTACTCTTAACTCCCCCCATACAAAGCATAAACCTGATCCCGCAAATGTTGACTAGAAACTTCATTAGCCGGGATCAACTCCCCAACCACTAATTCAATTTTTGCCATAAACATTTTAGGCAGGCCTTTCATCGCGATACCATTTTTACGACTGAACCAACTGCCCCAAAGTCCTTTTAATGCCATCGGCACAACCGGTACCGGTGTTCTTTGAATGATTTGCTCGATGCCTTTTTTAAACTCACCGATTTCACCATCGGCGGTTAATTTACCTTCCGGGAATATGCAGACTACTTCACCTGCTTCTAAGGCTGCTGCGATCCTATCAAACGCTCTATTTTTCATCGCCTCATCTTCATGGGCCGGTGCGATAGGAATAGCGCCGACCATTTTAAAAAAACCGCCAACAATCGGTAGTTTAAAAATACGATGGTCCATGACAAATTTCACATGACGTTTACAATATCCACCGATGATTAAAGCATCTACAAAACTAACGTGATTGCAGACTAAAACACAGCCTCCTTTTTTGGGTACAGAGCTGAGGTTTAATTGACGAATACGATAAATACTATTAATCAAACACCAGGTAATAAATCGAGAAATAAACTCCGGTGCTTTTGCGAAAACATAAATGGCGACAAAAATATTAATAATACCGGTCAATAAAAATATCTGCGGAATCGAAAAATTGTAAGACAATAACACCATGGAAAATAAACCGGAGATCACCATAAATAATGCATTCAGAATGTTATTGCTGGCAATGATTCTGGAGAGATGTTTTTTATCGCTCCTTTGCTGCACTAATGCGTAAAGTGGCACGGTAAAAATTCCACCAAAAATACCAATAAAAACAAAATCAAAAAGCACTCGCCAATTTGCCGGGTTATCTATGAATTGAAGCCAGTTATATATTGCCGTTAGCCCACTGCTGGTATTTGCATAATAAAGATCAATGGCAAAAACACTTAGGCCGATTGCGCCAATCGGCACCAAACCAATTTCGATTCGACCACTGGATAATTTTTCACATAAGATCGAACCGATTGCGATGCCAACGGAAAAAGTCGCTAAAACCAGGGTGGCGACAGAAGCCGTTCCCGCCAAAGTATACTGGGTATAACTAATTATTTGAGCCAAAAATATTGCACCATAAAACCAGAACCAGGAGATCCCCAATATGGCGAGATATACGACTTTATTTGTACCTAAAAATTTAAGGTTATTCACAGTCTCGCTAAATAGGTTCCAATTAATTTTTAACTTAGGTTCAACGGCCGGGGTGGTTGGAATAGAGCGACTAGTGAAATATCCTATCACCGAAAAAGATAATAAAACTATAGACAGGTAAAAAGGCACATCCTGTTTAAGTTCGCCTAGTATCCCACCGATAATAGTCCCGATCAAAATCGCCATAAAAGTACTGGATTCCACCAGACCATTGCCTCCGACTAACTCATCATCAGACAAATGTTGTGGCAAAAGACCGTATTTGATTGGGCCAAAAACTGTTGATTGGGTACCCATCAAAAATAGCACGCCCATCAAAAGCTCAAAGTTATTGAGGTACAAGCCTAATGAGGCTAATGACATAATAACAATTTCAACTATTTTTACGATTCGAATGCTTTTTGATTTTTCGTATTTTTCTGCGATTTGTCCTGCGGTGGCAGAAAAAAGGAAAAATGGCAGAATAAATACAATCGCCGCAGCTGTCACCAGGAGTTTTGAGTCCATGCCAAATGCACTGATACCCTGAAACCCCATCATAATGATTAATGCATTCTTAAAGACGTTATCATTGAGTGCGCCCAATGTTTGGGTGAGAAAAAAAGGTAAAAAGCGTCTTTGTTTCAATAGCGCAAATTGATGAGGCTCATTGTCCTGAGGTTTTGTTGAATGGGTCGGTGGACTTTGTGTGTTTAACATGATGACTACTCCATCTCTTCTTTTTCTACGAGCGGAGTAAAACCATCAATCCCACCGTGTTTGTCCAGATCATCATTAAAACTTAAATAATCAACGCGTCGGTCATAAAACACATGAATTTGTGGTTTTTGCATGATGTCATCTTTTGCCGATTCTAGAGTAATATGGATTTCATCTTTCCATTTCTCGCCCATAAAAAACAACGGTGTGCCGCAATGAATACAGTGACCACGCTTGGCTTTATCCGATGAATCAAACCATGCAACGTCTTGCTCGCCACTGATATAATTAAAATTAACTTTTTCCACCCCAAACCAGGTCACCAGTGGACTTGCCTGAGTATGTCGGCATTGAGTGCAATGGCAATGAGCACACCATTTGACTGGTAGCTGTATTTGATATTGAATTCGACCACAATAACAGCCGCCGAGTGCTTGTTTATTTTCTATGGGTTTATCATCAACGGTCTGGTTCCCAACTGTCTGGTTCATAGTATTACCCTATTGGTTTTCACTTTTTGTCTGAATGAGCAAAACAGCCTTTTTGTAAAAAGTGAATAATCTGTTTGATAAGTGGACTATCCCACATCATAAAAGAATGGTGCAAGGGCAACAGAATGAAGTCTGACATATTGCGACATTCAGTATTAGATACTTCAACCACGCCGTCGCCGGGTGCATTGTTGGTGGCTTTTTTGTATAACCAGCTCACCGGAATAATCGGATTATATTGTTTACTCCCGGCAATGATGCCAGTTTCGATATGTGGCTCAGGGAGATTTTTAATTAACTCACTGTCGGGGACTAAATCGCGAGTGACGGTAGGCGTTAAATATTTTAGAAAGCCGTGGGATACAACGTAGGAGGCTATCGAAGTGCCTTTATTTGGCGTGCCGAGCATCACGCATCGGCCCATTTTCCAGGCATGTTTTTTTGCCAGAATACCGCGGATCAATATACCGCCAAAGGAGTGTCCGACAAAATTAACGGTTTTGTCGGGTTCGATCCAAGGTTCAATTTTTTCCAGGACTTGATTCAGGATCCGCTCGAAATTGTCCGTAATGCCATTGTAGCCCACGTTGATTACCCGGTAGCCCTGATTTTTCAAGGCTGTTTCTATTTTTCGCATACTACGGGGTGATCGGCCAAGCCCATGTAATAAAATTATTTGCTGATCCATGCTATTCATTAATACAGTCTATCCGTTTTATTCTGGAGTGGGTGAATTTGCAATTTGGGGCGGCAATTCAAAAAATCGTACGGTATTTTCAAAGCATTGCATAGACAAGCTTTCGAGGCTAGTGTTTCTTAATTTAGCAATCACTTTAGCGATATGGGGCAAATACTGGGGCAAATTACGGCTGGATTTTGGTTTTGGACGCAGGTCTCTGGGTAAAAGGTAGGGCGCATCGGTTTCTAACATTAGTTTGTCATCGGGGATCAAATGAACCATCTCTCTAAGGGGCAGACCTCTTCTTTCATCACATATCCAGCCGGTAATGCCAATGTACAAACCCAAATCAAGGTAGGCTTTCAGTTGTTGTTCAGTGCCTGTAAAACAGTGCACTACCGCACCTTTTAGCTTAGGTAGATAAGATTGCAACATTTCAAATTGCTGGTCAAAAGCATCACGTTCATGCAAAAAAACGGGTTTGTTGACCCGACTTGCCAGTGCTAGTTGTTGCTCAAAAACCTTTATTTGCTGATCGGGAGGTGAAAAATTTCGATTGAAATCCAAGCCGCATTCTCCCACCGCAACCACCGACGAATGTTGAAGTAACCGCTCAAGTTGATGATAATCGAGTAGGGTAAAATCTTTGGCATCATGGGGATGACAACCGGCAGTCGAAAATAGTTTGCCGGGATAATCCTGGCTTAACTGAAAGGCTTGTTCACTTTCTGTGATATTAGTACCGGTGACTATCTGATGCAGCACGCCAACACTTTCTGCCTGTGATATCACCTGCTCGCGATCTTTATCAAAACGCTTATTGGTTAAATTAACGCCAATGTCTATCCAGTTCATAATCGATACCCGTGCTACCTCAAAATGCAGATTCCAGCAAGGCTATAAGGTACCATATTTGAGGCATGAAATTTTAGAGTTAGTCATTCTAACTCAAAATTACATAACGATGAAGATGGTGGCTTATTGCCTTGCCCTTCGGGTGCTCAGCTAAAAAGCCTGCACCGCGTTACAACTCTCGGTAAGGACTAGCCATTGCCTTCGAGCTGTGCCTCGCCTAAGAGCGCCTACTTTTGGTGTTCAGGCTTTTTAGCTGAACACTGGAACCTGCATTTTGAGGTAGCACGGGTATAGTACCCGATATGAGAAGTAGGTTTGAGCAAATCAACAGCAGATTTTGGTCTATTGGTGTAGACTAATGCCTAACAGAAATAATAAAGGGTTCTCTGCTGATGTCAAACTACTCTCTCTATGGTACTGAATTTTCAATGTATTCTGGAAAGGCGCGAGCATATCTAAAATATAAGAATGTCCCCTTTGAGGATATTCTTTCCACCGCCTCCGTTTATAAAAAAATTATCGTGCCTGAAACCGGGGTAAAATTTATACCGGTGGTAAAAACGCCCGGAGGAGAATATTTACAAGATACCACTAATATTATTGATCAACTGGAAGTCAAATTTCCAGAAAAAAGTGTTTATCCAACCACAATAAAACAACGGCTAGTTTCGCTTTTATTAGAGTTGTACGGCGATGAATGGTTGCTGATCCCGGCAATGCATTACCGTTGGAATCACGATAACTATCCTTTTATCTATCAGGAATTCGGTCGAATAGTAAATCCCAAATTACCTGGATTTATTCGAACATTTTTTGGTAAAAAAATCGGCAGGCGTTTTAAGAATGTTGTGCCGATGCTTGGCATTACTAACAAGACCATACCAGCGATTGAAAAATGGTATGAACAAGATTTTTTACCGACTCTTGACTTTCATTTGTCTAAATATCCCTTTTTACTCGGCAATGCACCCTGTGTGGGTGATTTTGGTTTTTTTGGACCACTGTACGCGCATTTAAATCGTGACCCTTATCCTGCAAAATTAATGCAGGAGATTGCACCGAATGTGGTTGCTTGGATGGAGCGAATGAAAGATGCTTCATCGGTGCAAGGTGAGTTCTTAGAAAATGATGAAATCCCAGAAACATTGTTACCCATATTAACCAATCTATTCGACGTGCAGTGGCCTATCTTAGAAGAAACCGCCAATAAACTATCAGAGTGGTATTCCAGAGAGACCAATGATATTCATCTTGAGCAGCCGACGGCGATCCCTCGCAGATTAGGTATGCATTCTTTTACCATAGACGGAGTCGAAGAGCAGCGGTTGATACTGCCTTATTCTCAATGGATGATGCAAAGACCGTTAAACCTTTACCATTCTTTTTCGTCAAAAGAAAAGCGGGAAGTTGAGCCTTTGTTAAAACAGATCAATGGTTTGTATGCGATGCGATTCGATCTTGAAACGCAAATCACTCGTGTGGACAATAAATTTGTGATCGTTTAATTTTTTGTTTGGCTTTAACAAATGAAAGAACCCAGTGACAAAATAAAACGAATCTGGAAAACAGTAATCGTAATTCCTAAAGGTAAAGTCGCGAGTTATGGACAAATTGCCGATCTTGCCGGTTTGCCGGGTAGAGCAAGGTTGGTTGGCAAAGCATTGGGTTTAGCGCCAAAAGGCTTAAACTTGCCCTGGTATCGAGTGCTACGGAGTAGCGGTCAATTGGCTTTTGAAAAAGGAAGCAAAGATGCTGAACGACAGAAGGGATTATTGCAACAAGAAGAAGTTGTTGTAATGAATAATCGAGTTAAACTAGATCAGTTTGGATGGCAGCCGGATCTTGCTGAAATGTTAATCGGATTGGAGTTTTAAAAAAGATTATAAACGCAGGCATATGCGACTATTGTGTCGAGCATCATTATCAGGGCTATCGAAAACTGGTGACACCGCTAGCAGCCTTAGCCCATAAATTTTGACCTACCTTTGTTTAACTGCCAAATACGCGTTGTAATAAATCGGTGATTCTGGACACAGGATCCCGGCGGATCTTTTTTTCTTCCTGAGCAATTAATAAAAACAAGCCGTTCAACGATTCTTGTAAAATATAGGTTTCAATATTGAGATCGGGCTTCTTGGTAAAAGGGATTGAGTCATAGGTTTTTAATAAAGCCTTGTAGTCCTTGTAAAATCCAACTTTGTTCATAGACTGTTGAATGATCGGACGAAATTTGCTGCGGAGCTGGACATCAGTGGATTGCTTAAAATATTGGGTCGCGGCATCATCTGGGCCGCGTAGTATTTGCCAGGCATCCTCAAAACTCATTTGTGAAATGCTAGAGATAAATATTTGTTTGGCCTCTTTTGACGCCGATTCAGCGGCCCGGTTCATCTGCAGTTCAAATCGATCGACATACTGGTTCAAACCTATCTTTCTTAAACTTGATTCAACTTTATTGAGTTGTTGCGGAATGGCAATCTGAATTAACGGATTATCGCTGAAACCACCAGTCTTGCTAGTTTTTGCGATGCCATTGCTGGTTCCGATTTCAAGCGCTTGTTTTAGCCCTTCGATGACTGTTTTATTATCCAGAGGTTGTCGCTCTTGTTGCAGTGAATCGGCAATTTGTCTCAGCTCGCTGCTTTTGCAACTGATAAGGATCAAGATTATTGGCAACGCTAAAACAATACTAAATTTTAGGCAGATAATTTTTAGGGTTGATTTGACTGTCATTGACTGTTTCCTGGTTAAGGTTGAAATTGCATAACAATTTTTGCTCAGGCAGGGCCTATTGTTAATATATCATGGATGATTTAATTAATCTCAACAGTCTAATCAGGCTGATTATTGTTGACAAAATTAACCGCCAAATCTGGAAAATCAGTAAATATGCCATCAACACCAATTTGATAAAGAAAAATGTCTAATAAATTTTCAAAGCTACTGGCATAGACCGGGATACGGGAGGGATCTTTTCGAAAAGTATAGGGATGAACTTTCATTCCCTGTTGATGGGCATTTTCAACCATATCATTAATGATCAGTTTATCGGTTGTCGATTTTGTTGATACTAACATAGCTTTCCAGGGACCGATGGCGTCGGCATATTCTGCAATTTTACTCATCGCATCAGGTTTAAACATCCAATCATAATTGTAGGCAATGAGTTTGCCATCTTTAAGACGCATGGTTTCATTCCAACTGGTTTCCGCGATTAATTGAACCAACTTTAAGTCCATCGCTAATTCTGGCATTAATTCATCATTGATCCGCCGGGTTTCGTCGGGATCAAAACATTGTACAAAAGCTTTATCTGATTTATTTGTATAACCATATTGCTTAAGAATTTGTAAAGTGAGTTTACTAATATCTTTCCCTTCGTTGTGATGAAACCAGGGAGATTTTATTTCTACATAGATCCCGATATCCTTTCCGCTGGAATAATTAAGCCCCTGGATCAGTTCAATTTCCTCTTGTAATGTCGCTACCTGAAAACTGGATTTAAACAGTGGGAATCGATTTGGGTAACCCGCTATTTTCTTATTAGTGTCAGGGTCAAGAGTGAAACCTTCCGTCATTTTTAACTGTTTGATTTCCATTAAAGTGAAATCTATCGCTAGCCAGCGTTGTTGCCCAAAAACCAGACGTGAACGATTCGGAAAGACCTCCATAACATTGGTCACACGATCTAAGTAGGGATCATGTAACACTACTAAGTGGTCGTCTTTTGTCATCACCACATCCTGTTCGATGTAATCAGCGTTCATTGCATGAGCCATGGCTTTTGCAGCCAATGTATGTTCCGGCAAGTAGCCACTGGCGCCTCGATGGGCGATGATCAATTTTTTATTATTCTGCTGTTGTTGCATTTTTATTTTCGACGTCTGTTTGGATTGATTGGTGACAGCACAGCCAGTGATAGCGAACGATGCAATTAGTATAGCTAAAATTTTTATTTTCATACCAGTTTCT
>Ga0316205_10000714_pt1 | contig 53148 bp, 59 predicted proteins | sample 3monthpyrite_MG_FD_204941 | JGI IMG/M metagenome (GOLD analysis project Ga0316205, IMG submission 204941) | Microbial mat bacterial communities from mineral coupon in-situ incubated in ocean water Damariscotta River, Maine, United States -... | ecosystem: Environmental > Aquatic > Marine >...
TTTTTATCATCTAACCAGGTTTTACTCGCGGCATCGACATCCATGCGTGCAAAAGCATCCAGTGCGCCGTGTAGCATCTGCCTAACCAATTCAGCCATCGCTTCGATGCTGCCAAAATGCCTAGAGGCAGCTTGTTCATTTGTATGTTGCATGGTCATTTTTGCGAAACGCTCAGCTTCATCACCGATGCGTTCAAGATCAGTAATGGTTTTAATCACCGCCATCACTAAGCGTAAGTCACTGGCAGCAGGTTGACGGCGGGCTATGATTTGAGTGCATTCTTCATCGATCGCTACTTCCATCTGGTTAACTTTGTAATCATTTTGAATCACTGTTTCACTCAAACTTTTATCACGTTCTACCAAGGCCTTAATAGCGTCCGTCAGCTGCTGTTCAACTAGACCACCCATCGTCAAAACGCGATTACGTACATCTTCCAGTTCGGTATTGAACTGTTGAGAAATATGTTTGCCTAAATCACCTTTATTCATAACGATTATCCCTAGCGTTTATTAGCCGTATCGACCGGTTATATAATCTTCTGTTTGTTTCTTTGCCGGATTAGTAAACAAGGTCTTTGTATCACTAAACTCTACCATCTTACCCATATACATAAAGGCAGTGTAATCTGACACACGTGCGGCCTGTTGCATATTATGTGTCACGATAACAATCGTATAACTAGCTTTAAGCTCGTTAATCAACTCTTCAATCTTTAACGTAGAAATAGGATCTAGCGCCGATGCAGGTTCATCCAATAACAGAACCTCTGGCTCAATTGCAATTGCTCGTGCAATAACGAGGCGTTGCTGCTGACCACCAGACATCCCCAAGGCATTCTCATGCAGACGATCTTTTACCTCATCCCACAAGGCCGCACCCTTTAGGGCTTTTTCAACGACTTCGTCGAGAATGCGACGATTTTTTACACCTTGCAAACGTAATCCGTATGCCACATTTTCATAAATTGATTTAGGAAATGGATTCGGTTTTTGGAAAACCATGCCCACACGTTGGCGAAGATTAGCGATATTTACTTTCTTATCATAAATATTTTCATCTTCAAGTAGCACCTCACCTTCAATGCGCACTCCATCAACAAGATCGTTCATGCGGTTAAAGCAACGTAACAAAGTTGATTTACCACAACCACTCGGACCAATAAATGCCGAAACGCGGTTTTTCGGAATCAAGATACTAATATCATCGAGAGCCTGCTTCTCACCATAAAATAAGTTCAGTCCCTTCGTCTCAAAATGAATCGTTTCATCCGTTAGCTTATTAGTGTCACCACTGTGGCCAATGGCATCCATATTAATAGCATGTGTCAGTGTGTTTTCAGTCATGGTATTAGTCCAGTGCTTTGTACTTTTCACGAAGGTGGTTTCGAACCCAAATGGCCGTCAAGTTAAGTGCCACGATCACAACAACGAGTAGCAACGCTGTGGCATAAACCAACGGTCGAGCGGCTTCGACATTCGGACTTTGGAATCCCACATCGTAGATATGGAAACCAAGATGCATAAATTTACGATCGAGATGAATAAATGGTGCATTTAAATCCAGTGGTAAAGACGGCGCCAATTTCACCACGCCAACTAACATCAATGGCGCCACCTCACCGGCAGCACGGGCTACCGCGAGAATCATCCCTGTCATTAATGCAGGGCTAGCCATTGGTAAGACAATGCGCCATAAAGTTTCTGCTTTAGTCGCGCCAAGCGCCATACTGCCCTCACGAATTGAACGTGGAATACGCGCCAAACCTTCTTCGGTTGCAACAATAACCACCGGCAATGTTAACAAGGCCAAGGTTAAAGCTGACCACAGTATGCCTGGCGTACCAAAGGTTGGCGCAGGTAATGCCTCAGGATAAAACAATTGATCAATATTGCCGCCAAGGAAATAAACAAAGAAACCTAGGCCGAATACACCATAAACAATCGAGGGAACGCCCGCCAAATTATTTACCGCGATACGAATCAAGCGTGTCATCGTTCCCTGCTTCGCATATTCGCGTAAATAAACTGCTGCGATCACACCCAACGGCGTAACCAAGATAGACATAATAATAACCAACATAACGGTGCCAAAAATAGCAGGGAAGATGCCACCTTCGGTATTCGCTTCACGCGGTTCATCACTGACAAATTCCCAGAGTTTGGAAAAATAATGAAGGATCTTGGTTGGGATACCCATTGCATTCGGTTTAAAGCCACGGACAACCTTAGACAATTTCAGTTCAAGTTCACGGCCATCTGCAACACGTAGTACTACACTGTCTTCATCAATTTCACGATAAAGCACCTCGAGATCTTTTTGCAGTAGTTGGTAATCTTTATCTAACTGCTTACGCTGTTGCGCAATCTCATCGTATGCTGCCGCATCCGTTACACCTTTCAACTCTAATCGTCGCTTAGCAAGGCGCAATTCTTCAATATCATAATTAATTGAACCGATGTCACCACTATGAATATCTCGAATTTTATTAAATAATTTAGCTGTCTTATTCAGTCTTTCTAAAAACATCGGCCATGCATCAGCACCACTCGCTATACTTTTTCCATCAACATTCACTGACTCTAGGTAACCATAAAAGTTACCCCATTCACGACGTTCTAAAACGATCATGTCTTGCGGGCGCGATTCTTCAATAATGTCATGTTGGTTAACCCAGCGAAAATCGAGCCCACCAATATCGCGGTTACCGATTTTTAAAAGTAGTCGTGTTACTGAATCTGCACCGTTGGGGACAACACCGCCTGCATCTTGCACTCGCGCGGCACTAACCGTTTCTGTACTTTGTACCTCACCCACTAACGTGACAACTTCAGTCGCTGATTGTTGGTATTTCACTTCCAATACATCTGCCGGCCAGAAGAAGCCTAAACCACGCATGGCAATCAACAATAGCAAACCAAATACCATCACCAAGCTGACACTGACGGCTGCCGCGCTTAGCCATACCCAAGGGCTGCCACCTTTAACCCACTGTATTACGGTTACCTTTGACACGAAAAACTCCTAAAGGCTGCTGTACTTGCGACGTAGGCGCTGACGCACCAACTCGGCAATCGTGTTAAAGAAAAAGGTGAAACTAAATAACACCAGTGCGGCTAAGAACAACACTCGGTAGTGTGTACTGCCTACTTCTGATTCAGGCACTTCCACCGCAATATTCGCCGACAAAGTACGCATACCTTCGAAAATATTGAAATCCATAATGGGTGTATTACCGGTTGCCATTAAAACAATCATTGTTTCGCCCACTGCGCGACCAAACCCGATCATGATGGCCGAGAAAATACCAGGGCTCGCTGTTAACAACACAACTCGCCACATGGTTTGCCACGGTGTCGCACCCAAAGCCAATGAGCTATGAGTGAGGCTCTTCGGTACACTGTAAATCGCATCTTCCGCTATTGAAAAGATAGTTGGAATAACAGCAAACCCCATCGCCAAACCTACGACAATCGAGTTTCGTTGATCAAAACTAATACCAGCTTCATTGGTTAACCAACCGCGCATATCGCCACTAAAAAATTGCGCTTCTAAAGTAGAACTCAAACCAAGTGACACGTACATCACCGCGATGACCAACGGTACAAGTAACATTGCCTCCCAACCATCCGGTACGCGGTGACGAACATTGTTTGGCAAGCGTGTCCATCCCCAGCTTGCCAACAACACCGCGACTGGCATGATAAACAACAAACTAAAAATACCGGGTAAATTATTTTCTATCAGTGGTGCTAGCCACAGGCCGGCAAGAAAACCAAGAATAACCGTTGGTAGTGCTTCCATGGTTTCAATACTCGGCTTCACTATACGACGCATCCGAGGCGCCATAAAATAAGCCGTAAACATCGCACCCAATACCGCTAACGGTACCGCAATTAACATGGCGTAAAACGCGGCTTTAATGGTACCGAAGGAAATCGGGACCAAACTCATCTTCGGTTCAAAATCATTCGATGACGATGAGGACTGCCAAATATATTCCGGCTCATGGTAACTCTCGTACCAAACCTTTCCCCATAAAGAAGACCATGAAACTTCTGGGTATTCATTGAGTACTGTCCAGAAATGTAATTGACCATCTGCTGATTCAAGTAATAAAGCATTCGATCGCGGTGAAAAAACTAATCTCTCCAGCGCTGCGCCGCGCGTCGATTTTCCAAGTACCTGTTGGTTGGCAGTTGTGTGGAAAATTGCCACTGTGCCTTGTTTCGTAGTAACGGCAAATCCTTTGCGAGCACTTTCTACCGTAATAGCCGTTACACTGCCGCCAGCATTAAATTCACGAATAAACGTCGGTATTGGGTTATTACCCTCATCCGTCACAGGGAACCATTGACTGATCATCCCTGCTGTATCAACTGCCAATAATGATATCGTTCCTGTCAACCAAGAAAGTTTTTCAAGCTTACGGCCGGGCTTAACAATATGCGTGCGTTGTTGAATCGTAATCGCGCCTTGATTGCTGATGTCATACTGCACCATTTCACCATCTCGGCTGGCGAGATACAGCACACGTTGATCTTCATCCATTAATATGAAATCAGCCGCGATACCTGATGGAGGCAATTCAACGGTGCTTGCCACCAACTCCGCTTCATCTTCATCCAGCGCCGAGCCTTCCTTGACATAGCGCGTCAATAACAAACGTCCATCTGCTGTGAGCGCAACAAAACTGTGCGTTTCTTCTCCTAACTGGAATGCAAACTTAACGATGGCTTGTTGTTTTGGATCAATCTGCAATGCACCCTGACCCAAGGGGTAATCAATAAAGGGGGTAATTAAACGCTTGTCATCTGGATACGTCACTCGGTATTGATGACTCGCCAACACGACTTGACCTTGATCCGTTGCATAGGCTGCGATTAAGGAATTCGTACTTGCCATGTGAAAACTGCTAATCGACGTCTTTGGAGGTAGTGCTATCTGAAAATTGTTAACTACCTCTCCGCTGGTGGTGCGGAAAAATACAGCCTGCGCGGTATCCGTAAAACGTATACCGATTTCATTTTGCTCCTCCATTGCCAGCGCCAACGTCTGGCCTTCACCCGGCAGTGCATAACTGGCAACAGAATCGGCCTCTGCTGACTCAAACATAGGGGCAACCACGTACATCAAATACATGAATATCAATAGGATAGCGACAATAACAAAGTTGCCACCCATGGTGACAATCGCTTGAAATGACCGATCTTTAAATAGGCGAAATTTAGAGGATGTAGACATAACGAGAGAGTACGCTTGAAATATGACAAGAATATGACAAATCTATGTACAAAAAATAACCACTGTCATGAAACATTCACGTTCTAAATGCAGCCTTGGACAGCTCGAATTGTCTCTGGGCTAACCATAAAAAAACCCCACTCAATTCGTTGAGTGAGGCCCGTGCACTGCCATCCTTGATTAGTTATATATTCCTTCCTAGAAATCGATCTGTGTTCTTAAGGCAAAGATACTTGGGTTATCATTCACACCAGCCCTATCAACATCAACATCGATGTAATTAGCCATAATGCGAACATGTGGATTTACGTACCAGTTAAGACCCAGCGTCCAGTTGTCCTCTTCACCACCTTGAATAGCGCCATCATCCAGATCCAGCGTGCTGTAACGTGCAGCAACTTCCCAGGCACCTGATTTAGCTTTTGGCTTAACCCGACCAAAGGTACCTTTCTTGGCTGTGTATGGGCGTGACTCGCCTGTCAGGAAGTAACTGGCCGAGATATATGCACCATCAAAATCCGCATCTGATAAACCAGTTTCACGGCTCACGCTGGCCTTAAGGTATTCACCCTGTACAGAAAAAGGCCCCATAACCGCTGCGGCCTCAAGACCATAACGCTGGATATTATCAACATTAGAAATAGTCCCCGTATCAACAAGGCGCGTGCTTGCTGCATGGAATTCAGGACGCTGACGGAAACGAATATCATCGCCATCATCTATTGGCTCTTCACGTGCAAATGCAGCACCTAGATGTACAACACGACCTTTTTCAGCCATTGGTGCGAAAGTAACACGTGCACCTAGGCCATAACCTTCTTGGCCATCTTCAGCATCAGCAGATTGACCACCATAAACACTACCTGCGGCACTCCAATGCTTACCGCCTTTCTTAATGCCAACACCCATACGGTGACTAGTCGCAAACACGGCTGGTAATGAGCGCTCCATGAAAGTCGTGTATTTTGAGCTGGTCAATTCTTCCAAACCAATTGGTTGTTTAAAGTTACCAATTGTTAAACCCCATGGCTTGTAATTGATGTAGGCATCTTTAATGGCAAGGGCATCATCAGAAAAATCAACTTGTACTTTATAACCCCAGTCCTTATGCAATTTTCCTTTTGCAAACATCCGAAGGCGACGGAACTCTGTACCTGATTCAAGCGGTGTTTTATCTTCATTAGAATAACCGGCATCAACCATGACGCGACCGCCAAACTGGAATGCATATTCACCGTCAGCGCTCTTAGCCTTAATGCCACCCTTAGTGCTAATCTTCGTTCCACTGTTTTTAGCGTATTGCTTTTCTAATGCTTTGTGTTGCCCCTTGCTAATAACACCATTTTCTAACAACACATCAAGCAACTCTTGTTCACTTGCTTGAGCCTGCATCGTCATAGTTGCCAGTACACTTGCTGCCACCAAAGTAGTCAGCTTTAGATTCTTCTTTGCCATGATACTTATCTCCGAAATAAAACATATGTATTAAATTTGAGACAGTATTATGAAAAACCATTGTGACAATTAAGCGATCAAAGCATGAAGTTTTAATGTCACTGATATTACAAATTAATGACGACGTGAAATTGCACCCATAAAAAAAGCCCCGCATAAGCGGGGCCTCTGTAACAATCCTTGTTACTGTATCGCCAACTTAATTAAGCTTGGCTAATTCTTTCTCGGCAATCTTCTTGGAAAGTGGAACATAACCATCTTTAACAACCACTTCTTGACCTACTTTAGATAAAATCATCTTCACAAATTCACGCTCAAGTGGAGCAAGTGCTTTGTTAGGATGTTTGTTCACATAAACATACAGGTAACGTGATAAAGGGTATGTACCATTGGCCGCATTTTCTTTAGTTGCTGCAACAAATGGTTTGCCTGGCTTTTTAGTCAAGGCAACCGCTTTAACACCTGACGTCTTGTAACCAATACCCGAGTAACCAATACCATTGATAGACGCTGATACTGATTGAACTACTGAAGCAGAACCAGGCTGCTCATTTACATTAGATTTGTAGTCACCTTTACAGAGTGCTTTCTTTTTGAAATAACCATAAGTGCCGGATACCGAGTTACGACCAAAGATCTGGATGTCACGACTTGTCCATGCGCCACGCATACCTAGCTTACCCCAACGCGTAATATCTTCGTCACCACCACATTTACGGTTACGAGAGAAGATCGCATCAACCTGAGGAATAGTCATGCCCTCAACTGGGTTGTCTTTATGTACGTAAACAGCCAGTGCATCAATAGCGACTTTAATAGGTGTTGGTTTGTAACCAAAACGTTTTTCAAAGGCTTCTAATTCTTTGCTCTTCATTTTACGACTCATTGGGCCAAAGTTAGATGTCCCTTCAGTTAGAGCCGGCGGCGCGGTAGAAGAACCCGCTGCCTGAATTTGAATATTCACATTTGGGTAAAAACGTTTGTACTCTTCCGCCCAAAGCGTCATCAGGTTAGCCAATGTATCTGAACCAACACTTGAGATGTTGCCAGAAACACCACTAGCACGTTTATATTCAGAAAGCTCAGCATCTGCATAAGCAGGGCTAGCCACAAAAGATACGCTGCACAGTGACAGCAATGCGATTACAGATTTTTTCATTTCAATACGCTCCTTAATAAAAGCGATAATTAATAATTTTAGTTTGTGTAACTGAGAAAGTATTTTGCCTAACTGATATGACACCCACGTGAACCATTCATGACATTTTTATGACAAATTACAATGTACCCAAAACGCCTCTGGAAGGAGGGAAATGGCAACTAAACTTACTTCCAACACCTGTGGTACTTGTTATTTCAAGCTCACCCTCATGGCGCTGCAATACATGTTTTACAATTGCCAGACCAAGGCCCGTACCACCCGTATGGCGTGAGCGCGCTATATCAACGCGATAAAACCGCTCTGTTAATCGCGCGATATGCTGTGCGGGGATGCCCATGCCGGTATCGCTTACCGTAAAATAAATACCATCACTGTTCTTATACCAATTAACTTCAATTTGTCCTTTTTTAGGCGTGTAACGCACGGCATTGAATAATAGATTTGAGAAAGCGCTACGAATTTCAGTTTCATTTCCTTGAATATTTAAGTTTCGATCTATGTTTGCTGTAAATTCGTGTTGATGATCAGCTGATAATTTTCTCGCATCATTCAAAATACTGTCTATCAATTGAGAAACATTGATGGTTTGATTCGTTGTATTTGAACTTGCAGATTCTAAACGTGATAGTTGTAATAAATCTTCTACGATAGATTGCAGTCGCGTAGACTGTTCATTAATATGGCTTAACATACTCTGACTTTCTTGCCTGGAAAGTGAGTCATCATCTTGCATCATTTCAACGTAACCATTAATAACGGTTAACGGCGTACGCATTTCATGCGACACATTGGCCACAAAGTCGCGCCGCATTTTTTTCAAGTGTTGCAAACGCGTTATATCACGACCTATTAGTAACATTTGGTCATCGCCATAGGAAACAAACCGGACAGATAAAGTTTTCGCTTTATTGACAGGCGAAAGCATCAACAGCGGCTCTTCGAAATTAGCCTTATCTATATACTCAACCAATTCTGGATGCCGAACTAAATTTAATAGTCGCTGGCCAATATCGTTTGATGTATGAATGCCCAACATTTTTGTCGCTGCACTGTTACACCATTCAATACTATTGTCATGGCTTAGGGCAACAATCGCATTAGGCATCGCCTGAGCCGCCTCTTGAAAGCGCGAAATACGTTTTACCAAGCGTTTATGACGTCGCTTATTACGTAAACGAAAGCGGTAAAGACGCATGAATACATCTTCCCAGATCCCTGTGCTTTCAGGTGCTTCGCCGGTGAGCCTGCCTTCCAACCATTCTGTCAGACGATCTAACTGACGTAAATGCCAAATAAGATAAAAGGCGATGCCGATGGATAACCAAATAAAAAAATTATCAAATAATATATAACACAGCAAAACGGCTACTAATAATAGTATCAATCGCCAAAACTCTTCATTAAAAATACGGCTCAAAATTTATGACCGAGTAGAAAACCGATAACCGGCACCACGGACTGTTTGAACAAGTCCGTCATAAGTTGGTGTTAAAGCCTTGCGCAAACGACGGATATGAACATCAACTGTACGCTCTTCAATATAAACGTTGCTCCCCCAGACATAATCAAGAATTTGGCCTCGGCTATAAACGCGTTCTGGGTGTGTCACAAAAAAATGTAAAATGCGGAATTCGGTTGGCCCTAATTCAAGCGGCTTATCGTTAGCAAAAACGCGGTGACTATCTGGTTCTAAGCGCAAACCATTCACCTCAATTGGTGCATCCGTAAGTTGCGGGTTTGTTCGGCGTAAAATCGCTTTGATACGAGCTGCTAATTCTTTAGGCGAAAAAGGCTTGCACATATAATCATCTGCGCCAACTTCTAAGCCTCGCACACGATCATCTTCCTCTGCACGCGCTGTCACCATTATCACGGGAATTTGTTTGGTCAGACTATCAGATTTTGCCCATCTAACGAACTCAATACCACTTTCACCTGGCATCATCCAATCAACGATCATAATGTCGGGTAGGTCATCCATGATCTGCTTACGTGCAGACTCGGCGTCTTGTGCTTCGATGATAAAATAACCCGCCTTAGTTAACGATAGGCTCATCATTTCTCGAATCGGCGCTTCATCTTCTACCAGCAAAACCTTAGGTATCATCATCCACTTACCTTTATGTGTGGCATCGTTGCCATTTCATAGGAGGGATTCTATGACCCTGATATGACAATATTGTGACAAACTAGAAATGACTGTCATATTCCACGTTTAAGACCACATAATATAAACCTGACAATATTGCTGCTACATGTTTCATAGTGGCACTAAAATTGGGATATTTTCAAACTTTAAAGAGGGGGGGATCGATGCCCGGGCTGATTCAGAATGAATCAGCCCGAACAGAAACTAAGTACTCACAGTCTTAAAGTGACTGTTCAGACTCCAACACAACCTGACCTTGATTGTAACGAGGCACAACCAAATCGAGGCTGTTCCAATCATTCATGCTTATGGTTAGTGTCGAACCTTCTACATATTGTATTAAAACAGCCTCAGGGCCTGACTGGCCTAGCATAACCATTTTAACTTTCATCAATTTGCCTGTGCGATTGATGTACCAGTAACCTGGCTTAGGTTCTCTTAAATCGATACTGCTCACGATGCTCTCCCTAGTACTACAATTTTATTGTTTAATTATTATTATTTTTGAATTGTTAACAATTGTAACGTCAGTAAACTGCTGAAACAAATACATTTTTCATTGCAGCTTAGGTGGATCGTATGATACTTAACCTCACCAAGTGCCCGCAGGTCATTAGTGTTAAACGAATTATTAAGATTTAAGACATAAATTATTGTGCGCAAAATGATTATTTTTTAATCATTTGCACTGCAAAAAATCATCCGTACAATGGCCCGCTCCGACGCAATTTCAGGTTTATTTTTATGGGAATTAAGCAAGAAAATATTTTCGATGTTGATGAAGCAAGTTTTGACCAAGACGTTATTAGCGCTTCTTCAGATATCGCTATCATTGTTGATTTCTGGGCTGAGTGGTGCCCACCTTGCCGTGCTCTCACACCGGTACTTGAAAAGGTCGTTCAACAACAAGTAAATAAGTTCAAACTGGCAAAAGTAGAAGTCGATGACAATATGCGACTCGCTGGCCGTTTCGGTTTACGTGGATTTCCGACCGTCATCGTTTTTATTGACGGCGAGGAACGTGGGCGTTTCAGTGGTTTCAAACCTGAAGCTGAGGTACATGATTTCCTCGCTGATCTGGTTGCTGTTTCTTAAGGTAATAACACCCCGACCCAGATTGCAGCACTGATAACCAATGCAACAAACACCGCAGCCGAGCCAATATCTTTAGCTCGCCCTGATAGCTCATGTTGTTCACCACCAAATCGATCAACAACAGCTTCAATCGCAGAGTTAATGAGTTCAATCGTCATCACCAATAACCAACTGCTAATCATCAATGCTCGTTCAAGCGAACTATCGGTTAAGTAAAATGCTAATGGCGCTAGTACCAGCAGTAAATAAATTTCTAGACGAAATGCCTGCTCGTTACGAAAAGCTGCAACCAAGCCCTGCCACGAGTAAATACTGGCATTAAATAATCGAGTAAATCCATTAGTTGAAGTTGGTTTCATATTGATGCCATTTCTCTTATAAGTGCTGCATTAATTTGCTGTACCAGTCTATCAGATCAGCGACAGAATACACCGCATTTGCAGGACTCGGATTAGGTGTTACAAACACTTTAGACTTGTCTATATGCAGCGGCTGCAAACCCCACTCAATCGTATTTGTTTCACCTGATGTGTATTTCAAGAAGTTTCTATACGCCACTTTGCCATGAAACCAACAAACATCGGGTTGATATTTTGTTAATTTCTCAAATAACTGTGGTGCATCTTCTCGGTAATCGGCTGCCTTCAGATCTGATACACCCGGGGTGCATCGTTTCACCACATCAGTGAAACCCATTTTATATTTCTCGAATAATATCTGCATCGATTCACTATTAGGCGACAACGCTTCATCAATCAATCCTGAACCATTGAGTGCTTTCCAAAAACGATTCCGTGGATTGGCAAAATAACACTGGTGTTTAATCGATAAAGGAGAAGGATTGCAGCCAATCGAAATCAATCGTAAATTAGTGTCTAAATAATCGGGTAGTGTTCCCATGTCTTTCTAATAACTCTTGCCTTTTTCATGTCATACTCACTTTTATGTCACAACAAATCAAACCTTTCTGGGAAACAAAAACCTTATCAGAGATGACTGCTGATGAGTGGGAATCGCTCTGTGATGGCTGTGGTCGGTGTTGTCTCAATAAACTAGAAGATATTGAGACAGGCGAATTGCACTTCACCAATGTTGCCTGCCGCCTTCTAGACGGAAACAGCTGTCAGTGCCATGACTACCCAAATAGAAAAAAGTTAGTCCCTGAATGTTTGATCCTTGATGCAGACTCCGTAGCTTCTTCTAATGCTTTACCCACTAGCTGTGCCTACCGGCGTTTAGCCGAAGGTAAACCCTTACTCAACTGGCATCCGCTAGTTTGTGGCAACCCTGACACTGTTCATAATGAAGGTATTTCTGTACGAGGAAAAACCATCTCTGAAGAATATATTCATCTTGACCAGATTGAAGAACACATTGTCGATTGGTTTAATTAGCCTACAGAAATAACTAGTTTGTGAGCAATATCTTACAAAAGAGTCCGATACCCGCGACTGGCATCAGTTTAGGACAGATCATATGCTAATCATTCCACACAAAAGGAGGGGAGCCTGATGTGCGGCATTATAAATATGGTGAGTAAAGCGCTTGAATGTCATGGTCAACAAACAAGTCTGGATGGACTGCTTTGGTGCAGGCGTACCTTCTGAAGAGGTTCTGTCTCACGACATTCGTATGCTCCGAGAACGCATAAAAAATTTACATAGCGCCCCCTCTCCATCCAAAGATCAATTCTATTCACGGCTTTGTAATGATCTGCTGCGGTATCAAAAAATGCTCGCCGCGGTAAAAGATGGGCAACCTTGGGCATGGATGTTATATCCTGCTGAAGATATAGATCTCTCCCACTAATTCAGGATTGCTTACTCGAATCAAAAGATATTTGCGTTCTCAGCACGCCTTCAAAATAAACATTCAATTTCATTTTCTGATTCTCATCTGTCATTTCCATGCCTGGTTGCTGCGGTGGCGCAATGGCAACGGGGCGTAAACCTGATTGACTATAATCAACATTCAGTTCTAACTTCATTGGGTAATAACCGTCTAAAAAACGGCGTTGGTAGGGGCCGTTGGTTAATACATATTGACCTTGTTTGTTTTTCGCCAGCGCTTTTATCTGCATTGTTACGCATAGCTCGGCACCGTGTGAAATATCAGCCATTTGTATACTTTGGGCTTCGACCACCGCCTCCGCGATACCTTTTTGTTTAGTGATGCGTAGATCGCGTAATGTGTATTCAGGAAATATTAATTGTACAAGTGGCATCGCATCTAAACCACGATGACATTGCGACATTTGCACCCAGCCATCTTGACTGCTCGTGGCTAAAATCTTAATTTGATTATTAGCTTGCGCCTTGTGCGTAGCGTTACTTTTGAGCGCGGGTAAAAAAGTTAACTTACCTTCATTGACTTCGTCAACACGAAACTCTGCATCATCATTAAACCAAGCGTCCATTTCAGCTTGTGTGGGTGCTGACTCTGAAGCATTGCAAACTGATTGAAAGATAAGCGCGGTGAGAAAGATGATTAAGCCGTATTTTTTTTGCATTATTATTCTCCCTGTATCGTGTTGTTTCATTGCGTCACCAAAGACTGTTGCAAAGCCAATGCCAAACGATAAAACAGCTGAATAATGGGAATTAGTGTTGTCTAGGACGTACGAAGGTTGCGTCTTGCACCGCGCAGGATTGCAATATGACTTAAATTTCTTCTCTTCTTGAATAAGGTTCCGCACCGTAGACGTGAATCGGTTCCGCCTTGCCTCGAACAAGTTTAACGCCAAGATCAACAAATTGACGCTGAACATCGTACTTCATCTTCTTATAAGCATCTTCAGAAACAACAATGCGGTAGCCGGTACGTTTTGTTAAGCCATCCAAGCGGCTTGCGGTATTAACGGCATCACCAATGAATGTGTATTCATAACGATCTTCTGAACCAATTGTGCCTGCGATGACTTTACCCGTATGAATACCAATGCCTATTTCAAGTTTCTGACCATCCGGCATCCTCAAGTTATTGGCATGTTCAATCATCGTGAAAGCTGTTTTTACCGCATTTTCTGCCACTTGCTCATTCTCTTCAATGCCATAAATAGCCAGCACGGAATCGCCCATGAATTTGTTAATGATGCCATGGTGTGTCGTGACTATTTGTGCCATTTGTGAGAAGTAAGCATTCAAAAAGAAAATCAGATCTTCTGCTAAGGTGTTTTCTGTAAAGCGGGTAAAGTCTCGCAGATCACAAAACAAAACCGCAACGTTATACTCTTGGCCATGTTTTAGCGTGTTATCATCGGTGCTTAACAACTTCTCCATGATGCTCGGGCTAACAATTTTTTCAAGCGTTTTACGAAGTCGTTCTTTTTCTCGCAAACTATCGATCATGGCATTCACTTGCTGCGCCAGTAGCCCAAATTCATCCCGCGTTACAATGGGTAAATATTTAGATAGATTACCCGACTGAACATTTTTCAATACAGAAAGCTGGGTAAAGAAAACATGTTGAATATTAAGTGAGAACGAATGGATTAGTCGTAAGGTCAATACCAATACAATACCAAATAAAAAGAAGATATCGGCAACAAACGTTTGTATTAGCAACTTGTCATCAAGCACGGCATCTCGATTAAAGAAGCCTAAGTCAACAAAGGCGACTAGCCCAGTTAATATCATGCCAATGAAAACGGTGACCGTTAAAAATAAACTTAACCTACTCGACAATGGCGAAAAATTAAAATCCTGTTCAGGTTCATGTTCTGCGTGAATAAACCAAAAACGCTCGCGGACTAATGCGTTATCAATGCTTGCAAAGTAACCAATGACTAATGCGCCAACAATCATTTTAATCGCCACCGTAAGTGACTGCATATGATAAATTTTGTGTGCCACAAACATCATCAATCCGATGATAAAATACATACTCATATCAAGTAAGAACTGACGCCTTGGTCGCAACAGCACGTCTACTTTATCGACCATCATTGGCTCAAATAAATATCTAAGTAACGCGACGAATAAGAAGGGCAATAAAAAAATAAAAATTGAAAATGGCGCTGCTTCACCCAGATAAGGTGAAATCCGCTCGCTGTAAAGCGCCAATATGATGATCGTCAACACATAATACACATATGCCGTGTATTTTGACGATGAGTCCATAGCCTGTTGTTGAAATGCGCTGTTCATTATTATTGAATTATAGTCAACATTTAATCTAATTTAATTATTATAAATCAATGAGTTAAATATCGAGCGCAGCAAATTCCCAGGCCGATACACCCTTAGCCTTTAGATCTTTTGTCTAATCAGCTTTAATATAGGTGTGATCACAACGACAACACCCTCTCCCGCAGACTACTATAGACGGAATATTGGGGTTTGTACTAGTTTAGGAAAAAAATTAAGTGATAATCGACAGAAAGAAAGGTAACCATTTAACCGTTTAGCATTGTTCCCAAGGTAAGCCATCATAACGCCAACCCGCCTCCGCGCTTCGATGATGGCTTTCATCCAGCTCACCTTCAAAGCCACCTGCGACATTAAACACACTACTAAAACCGTTTTCTACCAGCAACGCACCCGCTTCAAGTGAACGCTTACCACTTCGACAAATCAGTATAATCGGCGCACAGCCCACATCCATGCTGCAGCTGACACCGCCAAGTAACACTTTACGTACATCCGTCACAAAATGAGGGTTCACAATCCAATCAGGTTCATCGATCCAAGGAATGCTTATTGAGCCTTTAGGATGCCCCACAAACAGAAATTCCATATTCGAACGCACATCAATCAACATGGCACGTGCATCTGCATCGAGCATTTCGTGCGCTTGATGGGGGGTTAGTGCTTTGACTTTATCCTTGCTCACAGTGTTCCGATTCCTTCTCATCCATCTGCAGAAATAAATACGGGGTCATATTATGACCCCGTATACTACAAACATAGCATTAAATTAGCTATTCGCCACCTGCTGCCTTCTTCAATGAAGCTTCAATTGCATCGGGTGCATCTTTAATTTTAAAGAACGTACTCATGTCTAGATCAGGAAATGCATTTGCGATGCTGAATTTTGCATGCAGTGCATATACCTTACCATCAGCAACAAGCATGCTGTATGGAAGATGTGCCGTCTGTTTCATGTCGCGCCCATCGATCAGCTTCATGATGTGCTCATCACCAGCCGAACCAGATGCCTTTGTTAAAGCCACACCGAATAATGTTTGCTTTTTACCAGGAATATCAACACGGAAAACCTTCGTTGTGCCGCCCTTGCCTGCAGCAAGACCTGCTTCAACCGCTTTTAACGCCGCCTCATATGAATCGTGCTCGGCTAGCTCAAAGGGATCATCAAAATAAGGCATAAACACAGTGAAGTGAAATTCATCCAGCTGATCAGCTTTCCAACCAGGATTTTCTGCCCCATACGGCGTTGAATCACCTAAAGCTGAGACTAATTGCTTATTAATCCCGGTTAAGTCTGATTGCATTTTGAAAGACGCTGCCATCCAAGATGGGTTCACATAACTCACTTGGATCTTGTCGCCAACTTGCGTTACTGCAACGCGGATAACCGCGCCATAGCCTCCAAACTCAGTTTTTGCAGCTGCTTTTTGCAACGCGGCATTAGTAACCGAAATAACTGTTGCACCTGTATAAGGCTGGTAGCGACCCACCACCTCAAATCCACCGGATGACAACGCAGCTTGCGTCTTTTGGACAACCTCATCCATTGAACCTGTTGTCTGGCTGGCCATACTATAAGGTTTTAGCCAAGGCTGTTCTGCCACAACCGCTGAACTAAACAATAAAATCGACAAAAACAATGCCGACAACTGGGAACGTAGTAATATCATGGTAGAGAATTCCTCTAAGTTAATGTATTAGAATGTACTGAGAGTATGCACTGTTAATATCCATCATGCTCATTAAACATATTAATCCTCACCCTTTAGCATCATTAATAACCCTTCATGACACTATATTAATGAACAAATTGGCGAGCATGTGTTCATATAGGTAGCTGAAATAGGAAACTCACATGGCAAACAAAATTTACTTTAGATTCTATGGCCTTATTTTATTACTACTGGGTCTGAGTGCTTTTCATTCCACTGCCTTTGCCACTAGCGTCGATGATATTCTGCAACAGGACCAACCACCCGTTGGCGTGGTATTCGAAGTTGCCAGCAGTCAGCCCGACAAATTGCGTAAAATAGTCCCTATGATACAACAACATGTAAAACAACTACGGCAGCGCTTCCCTGACCTGGATATAGCCGTCGTCACCCATGGTAAAGAACAATTTTCTCTGACCCAGAATAATGAAAAAAACTATTCCGAAGTACACCAACAAGTAAAGTCACTGGTTAAAGACACCAACGTCGCTGTTCATGTCTGTGAAACCTACGCCGGTTGGAAAAATATCGATGCCAGTGAGTTCCCTGACTATGTTGATGTTGCGCCAGCTGGGCCAGCTCAAATCAATAACTACAAAGCACTTGGTTATGTCTTAATTAAAATTAAATAGTTTCTTGTATCCAATGAAAGTGGTGCAAAACGCATTGGTTGATCCGAAATACCCATGCGATAAAGTAACGACCTCGAATTATTATTTATGTTTTTCTTTGGAGAAAAAGTATGCAACGCAATACCTTATCTACAATCACTTTGTTAGGTGCCATGCTGCTGAGCAATCCTGCACTTGCTTCTGGTGATAAGGCGAACTGGGGTTATGATGGACAAGAAGGGCCTACTCATTGGGGCGAACTTTCCAGTGGATATTCAACCTGCAAAGCGGGTAAAAACCAATCACCGATTGATATCAATGCGACGACGGCCGCTAAACTCGCTGATGTTAAATTCAGTTATAAGGCAACACCCATTGATCTCGTTAACAACGGTCACACTGTTCAACTGAACTATGCAAAAGGCAGCACCATCAGCGTTGGTGGCAAAACCTATAACCTTTTACAGTTTCATTTTCACAGCCCAAGTGAACATCACGTTAATGGCAAACCTTATGACATGGTTGCACACCTTGTTCACCAAGCAGCAGATGGTCAATTAGGCGTTATCGGTGTGATGATGAAAGTCGGTAAAGCCAATCCGGTTATTAGTTCTATTTGGAGCCACATGCCTAAACATGCTGGTGAACACAACAAGATGGCTGACATGATTAATGCTGCGGATTTACTACCGGCAAACCACAGTTACTTTAACTACAGTGGTTCACTCACTACACCTCCTTGTAGTGAAGGTGTTAACTGGATTGTATTGCAAACACCTGTAGAAGTGTCAGCAGAACAAGTTGCTGCTTTCACCAGTATCTTTGCAAAGAGTGTTCGTCCAATACAGCCTGTTAACGATCGAAGAATTCACGCGGCTAAATAACGAGCTAAACCCATGTAGTAACCTGATGTCAGATATTAGACGATGGCTGCTCAAAGAATCTCTTCGAGCTTCATCATGAGTACCCTAACCTCTTCCAGAGATTCAGGGCAATTGAATCGACCAAAGGGAGATTCCCTGAGCCAGCGGGTAATATCTGATAGCAGGTTACGGGGTCAAGTTCGCGCTATCAGGTAAATGATTCCTCCTTAGGGTTCCACTGCGTTGCACAATGCGTCGGAATCATTTACCTGACAGCGCTTACGGTGCTAATGCTTAGTTTTTAATTCCACTAAAAACTAAAAAAGCCGACACTAAAAGTGCCGGCTTTTTTATTACCTGACAATAAAAATCAGGCTGAACGTTTATCGCGTTTACGCTCATGTTCCTTGAGTAAACGTTTACGAATACGAATGTGATTAGGCGTTACTTCGACCAATTCATCATCATCAATAAACTCTAATGCTTGTTCCAATGTCTTGCGAATAGGTGGTGTGAGCACTTGCGCTTCATCGGTACCGGATGCACGAACGTTGGTCAGTTGCTTACCTTTTAATGGGTTAACAACCAAATCATTGCCACGCGAATGAATGCCGATAATCTGACCTTCATACACTTCATCGCCGTGTGAACTAAACAAACGACCGCGTTCTTGTAAATTAAATAAACCAAAGGTCAAACATTTACCTTGGCCATTTGAAATAAGCACACCATTAACACGTTGGCCAAAATCGCCACCTTTCAATGGCGCATATTTATCAAATACGCTGTAAATAAGACCGGTGCCTTGTGTTGCCGTTAAGAACTCCGTACGGAAACCGATCAAGCCACGCGCAGGAATTACAAAATCAAGGCGTACACGGCCTTTACCGTCGGGCATCATATTCTTTAATTCGCCACCACGTGTACCAAGTGCTTCCATGACGCTGCCTTGATGCGTGTCTTCAACATCTACAGTCAGTTGCTCAAACGGTTCACACTTAACACCGTCTATTTCTTTAATGATTACTTCTGGGCGCGAAACACCCATTTCGAAGCCTTCACGACGCATGGTTTCAATCAAAATAGAAAGGTGTAATTCACCACGACCTGAAACCTTAAACTTATCTGGATCGCCACCATCTTCTACACGCAGCGCCACGTTATGTTTCAATTCACGCTCAAGACGTTCACGAATCTGACGTGAAGTAACAAACTTACCATCTTGTCCTGCAAACGGTGAGTTGTTCACTTGGAAAGTCATGGTCACCGTTGGTTCATCAACACTCAATGCAGGCAATGCTTCAACTGCACTTGGATCACAAAGCGTGTCCGAAATATTTAATTCTTCAATACCCGTAAAGGCAATGATGTCACCGGCAATCGCTTCATCAACTTCGACGCGTTCAAGGCCCATGAAACCTAGCACCTGTAACACGCGTCCATTACGCGTTTTACCGTTTCTATCTATAATCGTAACCGGTGTGTTCGTTTTAACGCGGCCACGTTCGATACGGCCAATACCAATCATACCCACGTAACTGTTGTAGTCGAGTTGGGTGATTTGCATTTGAAATGGACCATCAATCTCCACTTTACGAGGCTTCACATGGTCAAGAATAGTTTGTAGCAATGGCGTCATATCACCAGAGCGGACGTCAGAATCATCGCCAGCGTAACCGTTCAATGCTGAACAATAGCTAACGTGGAAATCGAGTTGTTCATCCGTGGCACCAAGGCGATCAAACAAATCAAAGGTTTGATCTAAAACCCAATCAGGGCGTGCACCTTCACGGTCAATCTTATTAATGACAACAATCGGATTTAAACCTAGCGCGAGTGCTTTTTGCGTCACAAAACGTGTTTGCGGCATTGGGCCTTCAACGGCATCAACGATCAATAAGACGGTATCAACCATAGACAAAACGCGTTCTACCTCACCACCGAAATCGGCATGGCCTGGGGTATCAACAATGTTAATACGCTCGCCGTTCCAGCGAATCGCCGTTGGCTTAGAAAGAATCGTAATACCACGCTCTTTTTCTAAATCATTGGAATCCATGACACGTTCTTCAAAATCGCCACGGCTGTCTAAGGTGCCAGCGTGCTGAAGCAATTTATCTACGAGGGTGGTCTTACCATGATCGACGTGGGCAATGATGGCGATGTTACGAAATTGTTCACTCACTGTGATTGTGTCCCGACCGAGAACGGCCTAATGGTTAAAAGCCGCGCATTATACCTTAACTCAGCCATTCTCCTAGCTTTAGCTTAGCTTTTATTGCATTTTAGGGATAAGCCCGCCAGTAACAGCCTAAATTGGCCAGACATATTGGCGTGAAGGTTTCAATTACATGCCTGATAATAAGGTAAATAGCTAATAAAATCAGCCAGATGTAGTTCGCAACCTCAAAAACGATGTTCGTTATATGGGGCCTGCTACTGATATGCTGGATTAGGTCGATAATGCTGAGAAACTATCATCGCACACAGAAAAACCTTACTAACTGACAAATATTCGTTCCGGCTATGCTTTTGACAGAATTTGGTGTCGTTATTTTAAAAATAACAATTATTTTTTTATAATTAGAAAACCCTAATAGATGTAATAATATTTCCATTAACAAACAGGCTTTATCTATGTATGCTTAGCACATAGTTAATAATAAAAACGCGCGATAAATCTTATGGGTACAAAAGAACAAACACATGACGGTACTGAGCGGCGCAACCGCACTGACAGTATCGAGCAGCACTTAACAGATGAACGAGCAGACATGTTGGTACAGTTCTGTCGTATTGCTGGCGTAGAGCCTTGGGAAGACCCTCATTCTGCTGAAGAGCTAAAAGTCATGCTACGACACTTTTGTGAAATTCTTGTAGATTACCTGGCCGCTGGCCACTTTGGCCTTTATCAACGTTTTATCGATGGTCAGGAGCGTCGCCAAGAAATACGCACACTGGCGGAAAAGCTTTATCCACAGATTTCTGAAACAACTCAAATGGCGCTTGATTTCAACGACAAGTATGAAGACGAAGCGAAAAAAGAGTTCGACCAATCTTTCTCAGATGACCTGTCTAAACTTGGCCAAGCGTTAGCAGTTCGCATCGAATTAGAAGATCAACTACTCAACGTTATACATTAAACTACAATAGCTTAGCCGCCCTTCAGCAGCACATTACCTTATAAAACATAAGGTACTTCGATTTATTTTTAATTTTGTTATAAAAAACCTCAACCTTTCCGGCTTAGTGTCGATGATCCTATGTAGTCGCCAATAGAATACGTATGAGCTGAGGGTAATCCATGAGTAACTTAATGCAATCCATCGACGAACGCACACGCCTAGCGGGTGCGAACCGTCTCGAAATACTCCTTTTCAGTCTTGGTAAAGACAGGGAAACAAACCGAGAGGAAGTGTTTGGCATTAATGTTTTTAAAATTCGTGAAGTAATGCACGTGCCGGAAGTTACGCAAGCACCCGATATGCCAACAGGTGTTAAAGGCATGGTTTGTTTGCGTGGTGACATGATCCCCATTATTGATTTAGTGCACTTTTGTAACTTGGATATGGCTGACGATCCCAAGGTGCTTATCGTGACAGAATTCAATGGCCATACTCAGGGGTTTTTAGTCAGTAATGTCGAACAAATTCTTCGCATGGAATGGAATGAGATTAAAGTGCCACCACCCATGCTAACAAATCGCCTCGGTGGTTTAGTCACCGCTGTTACAGAGCTTGCTGACGGGCGTATTGTCATGGTGCTTGATGTTGAAAAAGTACTCGCTGAAACATCGGATGATCTTAATGATCCGACCATGTTTGAAGGTGTTGAAAGTTTTAACACCAAAGCCACTATCATGTTTGCTGATGACTCGTCCGTGGCGCGTAAGCAAATATCTAAAACATTAGACACGTTGGGTATTGATTACATCAGTGCCAAAAATGGTGAGGAAGCTTGGGAACGTATTTCAGAGCAGGCTGCACTTGCTGAAGAACTGGGTGTACCAACAAAACAACTTATCAAAATGATTTTAACCGACATCGAAATGCCGGGTATGGATGGTTACGTACTCACCAAAAAAATCAAAGAAGATCCGCGCATGAAAGACATTCCCGTGATCATGCATTCGTCTTTATCTGCTGATGCAAATGTAAGTATTGGTAAATCGGTTGGTGTTGATGCATACGTGGCTAAATTTGATCCACGTGAATTAGCTAAAACGATTGAGCCTTACCTTAAAGACAATTAATAATGTGGCGGTGGTGGCTCATCATGTTGGCTGGCTGATGGTGCAGACGAAGCAGATTCCAATGCTTTATTTAAACGCTTAATTTCCTGCGTTAACACTTTAACTTGCAGCTGCTGCTTCGCCATTTCATCACTCATGGCTTGCAAGGCATTTTCTTGAAAAGATAAACGCATTTCCAGTTCTGCTATTCTTGCCTCACTCATTTTAATTTCCTCTCGTTAGCCTTCTAACGCTTCCCAGCGCGCATAGCCTTTTGCAAGGTCAGACTCTATTTCGGCAAGCCGTTGTTGCACATTGGTGATCGTATCACTGTCTTGCTGATAAAATTCCGTACTGGCCATTTGTTGATGGAGCGTTTCTTGCTCCGTCTCCCAAGCTTCGATCTTTGCTGGTAATTTCGCTAACTCACTTTGTTCTTTATAGCTAAGCTTACGCGCTTGCTTGGGTTGGTTTGTTGCAGCCGCAGGTTTTTTTTCAGCAGACTTTGCTTTATTGCTCTCAACTTTAAGACTACTTGAAATACGACGTTGACGTAACCAATCATCATAGCCGCCCACGTATTCATTGACCTGCTCACCCGTTTCAAACACCAGCGTGCTGGTCACCACTTCATTAATAAAGGCGCGATCATGGCTGACCAAAATCACTGTGCCATCATATTCAACTAAAATCGATTCGAGTAACTCTAAGGTTTCAACATCCAAATCATTTGTCGGCTCATCCATTACTAACATATTGGCAGGCTTGGTGAATAACTTAGCTAATAACAAACGATTTCGTTCACCACCTGAAAGTGCCTTAACCGGCGTTCTCGCGCGCTGCGGGCTAAATAGAAAATCACCCAAGTAACTTATTACATGACGTGGTTCACCATTAATCGTGACAAAATCATTACCGTCCGCGACATTGTCTTGCACATTCTTTTCCGGGTCTAGTTGTCCACGCAGTTGATCAAAGTAAGAGATATCAAGTTTCGTCCCCTGCTTCACAGTTCCCTGTTCGGGTGTTAGATCACCGAGTAGCAAACGAATTAAAGTGGTCTTACCGCAACCATTTGGTCCAACAATACCAATCTTGTCACCGCGCATAATCGTGGTTGAGAAATTCTTTAACAGCGTCTTTTTCTCGCCCTGTTCATTTGCCCAAGACCACGTCACATTATCCGCTTCTACAACAATCTTGCCGGATGCAGATGAATCTTGCATTTGCAGCTTCGCTTTACCTGCTAATTCACGACGTTGGGCGCGTTCATTGCGCATTTTTTCTAGTGCACGGACACGTCCTTCATTACGGGTTCGACGCGCTTTAATACCCTGACGAATCCATTTTTCTTCTTCGACTAATTTTTTATCGAACAAGGCGGCTTCACTGGCTTCCGCATCAAGTGCCGCTTGCTTATGCTCAAGGTATTTTTCATAGTTACCTGGCCAGCTCGTTAACTTACCTCGATCCAATTCAATAATACGCGTCGCTAGGCGACGCAAAAACATACGGTCATGGGTAATGAAAACCAATGTACCGTGGAAGTTCAGCAAAAAATCTTCCAGCCAAGCAATCATTTCGATATCAAGATGGTTAGTTGGCTCGTCCAGTAATAGCACATCAGGTTCTGCAACCAAGGTTTGTGCGAGCAACACACGCCGCTTCCACCCACCAGACAACGACGCAAACTCTACGTCCGCCTCTAAATCAAGCCGAGACAATACTTGATCAATACGCTGGCCCAACTGCCAACCATTCAATGCTTCCAATTCGTGCTGCACTTTTTCAAACTCAGGCATCAGGCTCATGTCTTCAGCCAGTTGGTGACTAAGTTCATGAAAGCGGACGAGTAACTGACCTACTTTATCCAGACCTTGTGCCACCACACTATAGATAGTCCCTTCTGTGGCTTCGGGTACTTCCTGCGCTAGACGGCTAACACGGATCCCCTGACCAATTTGAATAGAACCATCATCCGCTTGCAATTCGCCCATGAGAATTTTGAACAATGTCGACTTACCCGTACCATTTCGACCAACCAGACAGATACGTTCAGCTTTTTCTATTTCTAGATTCACACCATCGAGTAGAGTTGGACCACCAAAACTCAACGCGATATTTCGTAATGATACCAAGCTCATGAATTATTACCTTGTAGCGCCACTTCAAGCGCCGCTTCATTTATGGGGAACGGCATCGCAATCAAATCAGGATAGGTCGCATGTAAACGTTCAAATTGAGGGGCGTATTCTTTTTCAAAAAACACCACTATTTGCGTCTGTAATTTTAAAAATTGCACTGTTGCCAACATCGATTCCAAGCTACTGGTGCGATCACGAAAATCAGACTGAAAATTAAACTCCGCCACCACCACATTAGGTCGGATTTTCTTCAACTGTGACATTGCCTTGCGCATTTGGTGCACTTTCACGACTTTATAACCCAAGCGTTGATACAAGCTCGTAAAGTCGGGGTAACCACCCAGCTCAATAATTGAAAGCAAATGTTGTGTGTCTGCCACGTAAATCCCTGCTAATTCTATGTGTAATAGTGCGTTTTAAAACCAAGGCGCGCATCATACCTGATCCTGAAGCCACTCACCGCATTTGCTCGCACCACGGTGATATGAGAAGGTTAATCACAACCTATTTGTTTAGTATCAGGGGGTCAGGGGTATCCCTCGTGAAAGCGACGATGACACCGCTTTCTTGCTACCAAGCTGATCAATAAAATAAATAAAAATCAAGGAGTAGTAGGTAATGAAAGCATCCGATCTATTTGTTAAATGCCTAGAAACTGAAGGCATCGAGTACATTTTTGGCGTTCCTGGTGAAGAAAATGCCGATTTCATGATGTCCCTGGAGCAATCCGACAAAATCAAATTCATCCTGACACGCCATGAACAAGGCGCAGCTTTCATGGCTGAAATCTATGGCCGCCTGACAGGAAACCCAGCTGGCTGTCTAGGTACTTTAGGCCCTGGTGCTACAAACCTTATAACAGGCGTTGCAGACTCGAACATGGATCGTGCCCCCATGCTGGTGCTGACAGGCCAAGGCGCATCAACCCGCTTACATAAAGAGTCACACCAAGTCATGGATGTGGTCGCCATGTTTAAACCGGTAACCAAATGGGCTCAAACCATTTTCCACGCTGACAACATTCCTGAAATCGTCCGTAAAGCAGTGCGTCTAGCAAGAACTGAAAAACCCGGCGCTTGCCACATAGAACTACCTGAAGATATTGCCGTGCATAATACCGACGCGATTCCCATGACAGTACAGCGCTTCCGTCGCCCTGTGGCCGATGACAAAATTGTTAATCAAGCTTTTAACAAAATCATGGCCGCTAAAAATCCAATTATCGTTGCGGGGAATGGTTGTATTCGTAAACGCGCCAGTACTCAACTTCGCGCACTTTGCGATCAAACTGGCATCGGCGTAATTAGCACGTTCATGGCCAAAGGTTGTGTAGACATGGATGCTGACTACTGCCTCTACACCGTCGGTTTACAAGCCAAAGATGTCGTGGCCTGTGCCATTGATGCGGCTGACTTGGTGATCACCATTGGCTACGACATGGTCGAATACCACCCGCATCTCTGGAACAAAAATTCTGACAAAGAAATTATTCACATTGATTTCTTACCCACTGAAATTGATTCACACTACCACCCACAAACCGAAGTCGTTGGCGATATCGCCCACACAATGTGGATGTTAAATCAGCGTTTTGAAGCCGATGGTGGCTTCTCGTTTGATAAGAGCCAACAAGCTGCAACCCGTCGTGAGATGGGTGCTGATTTAGCAATGGAAAAAGACGACAACGCTAGTGACAAACTCAAACCACAAAAAGTGCTCTGGGATGTTCGCCAAGTCATGGGGCCTCACGATATTTTGCTTTCTGATGTCGGGGCACACAAGATGTGGATTGCGCGTCATTACCAATGCCATGAACCTAACACTTGTTTAATTCCAAATGGTTTCTGTTCGATGGGCTTTGCACTGCCCGGCGCGATTGCCGCGAGTATTGTTCATCCTGATCGACGCATCCTCGCTATCTGTGGCGATGCAGGCTTTTTAATGAATGTTCAAGAAATGGAAACAGCCAAACGTTACAACTGCAACATGGTTGTCATGGTATGGGAAGATCATCAATACGGTTTAATCGCTTGGAAACAAGAAGCGCATTTCGGTAGTCATACTAAACTCGACTTCGGTAACCCCGATTGGATGCAGCTTGCACAGGCATTTGGTTGGGGCGGTCATCATGTCACTAAAACCAGTGACTTAATCCCACAACTCGAAGCGGCTTTCAATGAAGAAGGCCCTAGCCTCGTAGTATTACCGATCGACTATGCTGAAAACATGAAGCTCACCGAGCGCCTTGGCAATATTAGTTGCCCAATTTAAGGAGTTAAGAATGACTGCACATTTCCCCTTAATGGTACCCGGCGCAACGGCTAGCAGCACTCATGATGTTGTGGCACCTTATGATGGCAGCCTCATCGCCAGTGTTGATGTTGCCAGCGCCTCTGCGGTTGAAACAGCCTTAAGCACGGCGCATGCCCTTTATCAGGATCGTGATCAATGGCTCAGCGCACCGCAACGTATTGAAATACTCCAACGCACCGCAGAGATTATGCAAGAACGCGCTGAAGAACTGGCCATCGAAGCTGCCCGTGAGGGTGGCAAGCCACTCATCGATTCTCAAGTTGAAGTTGCGCGTGCCATCGATGGTGTTCATAACTGCATTGACTGCATTAAAGAAAACCACGGCACTGAAATTCCTATGGGCATTAATGCCGCTTCCATGGGACGCTTGGCCATGACACACCGTGAGCCTATTGGCGTGGTGGTTGCCGTCAGTGCGTTCAACCACCCGCTTAACCTTATTATCCATCAGGTCGGCCCTGCTATCGCCTCTGGTTGCCCCGTTATCATTAAGCCTGCTGGCGATACCCCGCTTTCCTGCATGCGTTTTGTTGGTATCTTACGTGAAGCGGGTTTGCCGCCTGAATGGTGTATGCCCATGGTGGTCACCGATCGTGATGTATCAACCAGCTTAGTCGCTGACAAACGTGTGGCGTTCTTTAGCTTCATTGGCAGCGGTAAGGTCGGCTGGTCACTGCGCTCACAACTGGCACCTGGCGCACGTTGCGCACTTGAACACGGTGGTGCCGCACCGGTGATTGTTGAAGCCGATGCCGATCTGGATGATGCCCTGCCATTACTGGCTAAAGGTGGCTTCTATCACGCTGGTCAAGTGTGCGTGTCAGTCCAACGTGTTTACGCACACAGCTCAATCGCTAAACAAGTTGCAGAAAAAATTGCCGAACTGGGTAATCAAATGACGGTGGGTGATCCAACACTTGCAAAAACCGAAGTCGGACCATTGATTCGCCCTCGTGAAGTAGATCGTGTACACGAATGGGTAGAAGAAGCCATTGCGAAAGGCGCAGAAAAAATCAGTGGTGGTGAAAAGATTGGTGACACCTGTTACCAGCCCACCGTCTTATTCAACCCTAGTGACGATGCCATTGTTTCTAAGAATGAAATCTTTGGTCCAGTGGTTCTTGTTTATAGCTACGACGACATGGATGAGGCCATTACTAAAGCCAATTCACTCCCAGTTAGCTTCCAAGCGGCGGTGTTTACCAAAAATATCGACAAAGCCATGCGAGCATATAAACGTTTTGATGCATCAGCCGTGATGGTGAATGACCACACCGCTTTCCGTGTTGATTGGATGCCCTTCGCTGGTCTCAAAGAATCTGGTCATGGTGTGGGCGGTATTCCTCATACCTTCCATGATATGCAAATTGAAAAAATGATGGTCCTACGCAGCCCCGAGCTATAATATTTAGGGTCAGAGTAAAAACTATCTATCTTGCTTATTTCTATGTTATGTAAATAGTTTTTACTCTGACCCTAAATATATCCAGATTGAGTATAATGGTGGTCTTAGTATAAAAACGAAACAATGAGTACTTGCTATGCCCAGCGCTAATGATGAAAATCTGGAAAAACTCCATCAGTTAAAATTGGAACATGGCGATCTTGATGGCATTATCAAGCTTTTAGAAGAACAACCTGTGGTCGATCAATTACAGTTACGCCGCTTAAAAAAACGAAAACTGCTCCTAAAAGATATTATTACCCGCCTTGAGAGCAAATTAATTCCTGATCTCGACGCCTAATTAAACTTCTTTTAAGTCCTTCATGGAAACAAATTCAGTGACATCCGGTGTGTAACCCATTACTTCGCCGAGCTCGGTAAATTTATTGACCCCGCTACTAAGCTCAATGTCTTCAGGTCTAAATTGAGCAGGATGTTCGTAACCTGCCGTGTGCGACAAAGATAATAATTCTTTACGAAAACCCTGAACGAAAAGTGCTAAACGATCTGCCTTGGTTTCAATATGTAAACCACCTTGACGCCATTTGCTCATCGTCGCAATACCGGTAGGGCAATGGCCTGTTTGACAAGCTTGCGATTGAATACAACCAATTGCCAACATTGCTTCTCGGGCAATTGAGATCATGTCACAACCCATTGCGTAAGCAAGGATGGCACGATCTGGAAAACCTAATTTACCACTGCCTATCCAAACTATGCCGCGCGATAGACCTTCATGTTGAAAAATTTTATAAACACGCATAAAACCAATTTTAAAGGGAAGCGATACATGATCAGCGTACGTCAGTGGCGCGGCGCCAGTACCACCTTCACTGCCATCTACGGTCACAAAATCAACACCCTGACGACGCGTTTTCATTTTCTCAGCCAACTCTTCCCAGAAATGGGTTTCACCGATGGCAGCTTTAATACCTACAGGTAAACCTGTTCTTTCTGCAATGAGTTCAACAAAATCAATCAGCTCATCAACATTGGAAAATTCTGAGTGACAGTTCGGAGAAATACAGTCGACGCCTTCAGGCACACCGCGTGTTTCTGCAATTTCACTGACCACTTTGTTACCAGGTAGTACACCACCCTTACCCGGCTTAGCCCCTTGCGACAGTTTAATTTCTATTGCGCGAATTTGTGGATTCTGTGCAATTTTTTCGGCCACCACATCAATAGAGAATTTACCGTCTTTATCACAGGCACCAAAGTAACCCGTGCCAATTTGCCAAACGACTGTTCCACCCAGTAAATGATACTTACTGACGCCACCCTCACCCGTGTTGTGATAACAACCTGCAATACCGGCACCAAGGTTTAACGCTGAAATTGCATTTTTCCCCAATGCACCAAAAGACATGGCGGAGACATTAACAATGGAGTTAGGGCGCCACGGGCGACGGCGATTGTGCATTTCACCCATGATTTTAATACACGGAATAGCACTGGGATCATCGCCGGGGTAAGTGGCATCTTTTTCAGGAAACGGGAACGCAGCATTCTTAATGATTGGGTAACCAATGCCATATTGCAATTCAGTGGTACCAAATGCGGAATAGTTATTGGCACCTTTCGCCGTCGCGTAAATCCAAGAACGCTCGGTCCGATCAAACGGCATTTCTTCCTTATCATGGGCGACCCAGTATTGGCGAAGCTCTGGCCCAATCATTTCTAAGAAATAACGCATGTGGCCAAGTATCGGGTAGTTATGCAATATCGCGTGTTTTTTCTGTGTTATGTCATAGAGAAAGACCAGCCCCAATAAAATAACCACGCCCACAATAATTGCCACCACCGTCCCAATTTCCATGATAATTCCTTATTATTATAGTTTCTGTTTGTTCCTATATTTGGTCACTAAAGTAGATTTTGACTTAATTAGCCTTCGTCTGTATCAGCAATCCACTCTTCCAAAGCCGCAATAATACTGCGTGCTTGATCTGCACTTGAGATATTAAATTTTGATTTTTGAAAGTATTCACCATTGCGTTTTTGGTAACGACGGATAGTATATTTGTCTTTGCCGTATTCCTCTTTCGCTTTATTCCAATCCTGGAATCGATACATGATGGTTGACCATGCACCCTTGGTTAATACTTTTTTATCGAGTTGTTTGACCAATACTTGGCCATCTTCTGAATACTCAATTGAGAGATCGTCTACTGTTTCAGCCATGATATTCTTATATTCCTACGTTATTAAAACCTGCCACAAGATTAACAGAAACAGTGGGAAAGGTAAGCACTGATGCATCTTCAGCTAGAAACTTGCCAGAAATAACCTTAACCGCAGTCCCCAGTACGAGCTGTAACCAACCTCAATGTCAAAAATGTTGCCCTTAGTATCGATGATGAAGCTTGTCGGAAAACCCCTGACGCCATAGAGGCGTGCCCAATCACCTTCTTCATCCAGAATCACAGGAAAATCGATATTGCGTTTTTTAATGTGCGCGAGTACCTCAGCCTGATCACCTGACTGCGTAGCAAAGCTCAAGACAGGGTAATCTTTAGATAAAGATGAAATCGTCGATTCTTCAAAACGGCAAATAGGACACCAACTTGCCCAGACATGCACCAACACAGGTTTGCCCACATAGTCACTCAATGACACTTGTTCACCGCTCAATAAAAATGCATTGATAGGCGGCGCCTGTCCGCTTATGGCATTACGTGATTGCCAAAATTGAAACCCTGTGTAAACCACAATGACTAAAAACAGTTGTAAAGCAAAATTGCGCCAGAACTGCGGACGTTTATAAAAAAGAACAGAATTTGTATTCGACATAGTTAATAGTAATACGTATCCAGCTTGACCAACAAATGTTTTGCGTCAGCCAATTAATGCTTGTTTTGTTTTTGCTCAGTAAACGGCGCGGGGAAATCAGCTGCGAATTTTTCAATCCATTCCTCTGCTGCTTGCTGGCAACTCAACTCTCTACCTTGTTGCTCTAATTCCTGCCCTTTGTAATGTTCGATATGGCAAACTTGCTCAACCATCCTGACGGTATAAAAATCACCGGCATCCATAAACTCAACGCCCACTTCATAAACATCATCGATCTGATTACACCAAGCAACGCGACCACGACTTTCAACCTCACCATGCGTAATCGGCACAGACAAGGAAACCATTACCCCAGGCTCGAGCGGTGCTTGGCTCTTAAAACGTAAACCGCCGTAACCGATGTCCGTCAAATTCTCAGGACTATTATCACCGGCTTCATCGAGACGCACAGTAATCGGCATACCGGATGGGTGTCGAATATAAGAACGCACAATAAAATACTCCAAAGTCTAATACTTAAACACTATGCCTCAACTTGCTGCTTTTCCACCTTTAAACACATATAGAAACAATGGTTTACAATTATTAACTGTGTGCTGTTGTATGTCAGAAGCCGGTAAATAGGCAAAAAAAAACACCCCATCAAGGGGTGTTTAAAATTAATGATCCTTTTGGAATTTAACCAGGAATGACATTGGCGGCCTGTAAGCCTTTTGGCCCAGTCTCAATATCAAATGTAACACTTTGGCCTTCAGCTAAACTTTTAAACCCTTCTGCTGTAATCGCCGAAAAATGTACAAATACATCGTCACCACCTTCATTTGGCTCGATAAACCCAAAGCCTTTTGAATCGTTAAACCATTTCACTTTTCCAGTTGCCATAAAAAACCCCTCTCCGAATACTTGATCATCAGTGCAATTCCATCTTGAAAACGATCATGCATCGCTGAGAAAGATGGATAAATGCTATTTCAACGTCACTTCGACAACCATGAGAATACCACTCGAATAGCAAAGGTCAACAGAAAAAGTCTTTAAAATCATAATATTAGAATCAACTAATGTTTCACTTAGTCCCGTTTATAGGTCTGGGTATCCTTCACCTGGTGGCATTTGTAAAAAAAAGCCCTCTTGCTCTAATAAACGACGCACTTCCTTAATATCGGCATACCCCAGTTTGTTTCGGCCACTCAAGTTAAGATCCATCACGAACTCAAGCTCACCCAACATACCCAATAGTGAGGCGGGGACGTCCTTAAAGTCATCTTTTTGCTTTACATAGAGATAACAGTTGGTTTTTTTACTGCCTTTATAAACAACGCACTGCATTAATGACTCCCTTGATTAACACCCTGTAACCACTTCTCTAACAAGGGACGAGCGAACGCCCTCAATGCTGAGATTCGATTATCTAAATTCTCACAAATTTTATCGGCCGTTTGATTCCACTGCCCGCCTTGCGCTAAATCGTCGGTATATAAACCTGCCCACGCTTTAACCATATCTGCCGAGACTTCAATATGGCACTGTAACGCCAGTGTTTTACCGATCACGTATGCCTGATGAGGATACGCTTGGCTAGACAAAATAAGACTCGCATTGGCAGGTAAGTCAAATGTTTCACCGTGCCAGTGAAACAAATCGACAGGCTGATCTTTATCTCCCAACCAATACTGAGCCGCTGAGCCTTCAACCCGATCCACCGCATGCCAACCAATTTCCTGCCCAGCTTCGCCACGAAACACTTCGCCACCCAATGCTTTACAAATAAGTTGGCTGCCCAGACAGAAACCCAGCATAGGAATGTCGACAGTGTGTGCCTGTGCAATGAGGCTTAGCTCATCTTGAATCCAAGCTTCGCTATCATTAGCGCTCATAGGACCACCTAAAAACACCAACCCCGTCACGCCAGTGAGTGAATGAGGCACCTTTTGCCCTTCATCAACCGCGATGATTTCAAAATCCAACTGCTTCTGCTCAAGCACCTCAGCCAAAAAACCGGGCCCTTCACAAGCGATGTGTCGAAAAATTCTAATCAAACCTCATCTACTCCTATTCGCAACGGCTAGTCCCTACTATAATACAGCACATGCGAAAATTACTGAGCACTCTGTGCATTAAATTTTACTTCGTCGCTACTTTTACACTTTTGTTAAGTGCCTGCGTTGTCATGCCCTTAGAACAAGATAATATCAAAGACCCTGCCTTACAAAAAATTCACGCGGCTTTTAAACAAACCATTACTGATGCCTTTAACGATCCGGATGAAGATTGGACCAGTGGCTGGCTTGGCAATATGTGGATTAATTATCATGAAGGTCGTCAACGCGGGCTTTGCTATCAATGGAAATATCGCATCCATGCTGGCGTCAAAGAGACTGTTCACGCGCAAGGCTGGGCACTTACCGGTATCGTTATTAATCAAGGTGCGCACGGCGAACACCATGGGGTGATTGTTTATGATCCAAAACACGTTAAGCCTGAACAGTTAGTCAGTGCTAATATCGCTCAACCCGTTTTTGTCTTAGATGCTTGGCGTCGTGGTCAACCCGATATTTACCGGGTTAGCGACTGGATAAAACTCTCTCGTCATCAAAACGTGCCAGCAAAGTTAATTGAAGTTAATTAACTATTCTTTTTTAAAATAGTTATCCAAGTATTCCGCAAACGATATATTATCAGCCGCCTCAATTTCTTTCTGTCGCCGAAGTGATTGCTCTGCTGTTTTTTCCATCAGCTGATCACTCTGTGATGATGCTTCTATATTGGCGAAGTATTCGCTGTGCTGGATCGACATGCGCCGAGCAAAATGAAAAAAACCTTCCTGTTTTTCATGCATTGCTTTTAGCATCATAGCTGATGGGGTGAGTGATGAATCATGAATTGCTGCTGTCTGCACTGATAAAGCTTGCTGATAGGGTTGCCCTTCCACTGCTTCATCTAATAATTCACAGACGCTCTGCATACCTGCAACAACTTCTAGCGCCCAATCTTTTAACAAAATCGATTCGCCATTTCGTTGCAATGTTAATTTAGGGTCACGTCCTCGGTGCGCTGTCGCTAATTCATTTAGGTCGATTTCACCACGTTCTCGATCATCGATAGTCGGACTATCTGACAATAAACAATACAACACAAAAGCTTCCAGAAAATAAAGTTGCGTTTCACTTACACCAAGCGGGTCAAAAGCATTTACATCCAACGAACGTAGCTCAATGTATTCAACGCCGCGTTGTTTCAGTGCAGTACTTGGTTTTTCACTTCCCTTAGGCACTTGCTTAGGGCGAACCGTACTATAATATTCGTTTTCAATTTGTAGAATATTGGCATTTAACTGGCGGTACTCACCATCAACTTCAACACCGATTTTTTCATATTCTGGGCAAGGTGTAGAAATTGCCTTACGCAAACTCTCAGCGTATTTATCTAAGTTATCGTAATTGGCTTTAATGCCCGTTTCATTTTCTTTATTATTTTGGTATCCGATATCACCCATTCGTAATGATGTAGCGTATTCTCCGTAATAGGTGTTTTCATCGAAGTCTTGCAAGCTTGTTTCAGCATCACCTAAAAATGATTTACATACTGCAGGCGAAGCACCAAACAAATAAGGCACTAACCAGCCCAGACGTTGTAAATTTCGTAAAATTGAAAAATAACTATCATTAATAAATGTTTGTAATTCACTCTCATCTTTTTCGATGACTTGGTATACCTGCCAAAAACTCATAGGCAATGAGTAATTGAAATGCACACCTGCTATCACTTGCATGACTCGACCAAATCGATAGCCTAGGCCTTTCCGGTAAACTGTCTTCATCATCCCAGCATTAGAGCTGCCGTATTGCGCAATGGGGATACTGGTTTCACCCGCAACAACACAAGGCATGCTGGTAGCCCAGAGCACTTCATTACTTAATTTAGAAAAAACAAACTTCTGCGTGTCCGTCAAAAAAACCATGGCTTCTTTCACTGAATCACAGGGAGGGGTTACTAACTCCAACAAGGCTTCCGAATAATCCGTCGTTATGTAGGGGTGAGTAAGCGCTGAGCCAAGCTGAATTGGATGTGGCGTTTTAGAAATACTGCCCTGCTGATTAACACGCAAAGTCTCTTTTTCTAAACCAACTCGGCTCGCCTGTAATAATTGCCCAGCAGAGATGTCCTTTAACTGGGAAATGCGTTGTATAAAACGGGAGGTCAAAATACTTATTCCAGAGCAGTGTCATTAATGATTACGGATAATATACTGCTAGCCAGTACGCGTCATCCTTGAATTAAGGATTTGTGACATTCACTACCCCATGCGGGGGTCAGAAACAAATACAACTTTATTACCATCAGCCCGCTCATGCTCGGCTATTTTATTGGCATTTCGCATTGCATCATGGTCATTTTGGTAGGTGGCTACGTACAGAACTCGGCCGTTAAAGCGGTGCGCGAGTGTATACCCATAACTTTCATTCCGTACCTCAATAAGGTGGGTATCTTTAGGGACTTGAGTGGTATCGGTCATGGTAATGCAATACTCTGGACAATTTACTTATTATGATTAGTTATCGTCCTGTAGCCCGAAAAATTGAGCTTAATTTAGACCCAATTAGCTACTAATATGCCAGTCGTATGCGCAATCAAGATGGATGCGTACAGCAACAATCCCATTAATACCGTCTTCCAGCATCGCATTAACCGGTGTCCGGTCTTGAAAGCGGTTGTTAACCCGATTCATCCACATGCTGCCCGCTGTAGCATTACAAGGGTTTGAGGTACGCAGTGCATCAGCAATGCCCAGCAAATGATCGATATATTCGTTCAACCGCTGACTATCTTCTGGAAAAATTGACGAGCCTTGACGGAAACTGCGTATTTGTCGTGAGCGTGTGTCGTCAGGCAATCCCAACAAGCTAACCTGATCACCATCTTTTACTTTCCAGTCATCAAGGAGCGCAATGATGTTACGCGTAAAACTTACTTTTTGCTTTTCATTCATACCCTGCATTTGAGAAGGGATTGTTGTGTCCTGAGCCATTATTCACTACCGAATTGCTGCTTTAAATAGATTTGATCATATCACATTGACTGTTTCGATCTATAAAAGCCCTAGTAAATATAGGTGTAACTGACTCAAACTGAATATTTAACGCCAGTACCGCCCAAGCCACAATAACCATTTGGGTTCTTTGCTAAATATTGTTGATGATAGTCTTCCGCATAATAAAATTCAGGTGCTGTTAAAATCTCCGTTGTGATTGAATTAAAACCCGCATTCAACAGATTTTGTTGATAATGTTGCTTAGATGCCTCTGCCGCCACTTGCTGGGCTTCATCAAACGTATAAATACCGGAGCGATATTGGGTACCAGTATCATTACCTTGTTGCATTCCTTGGGTTGGATTATGCGACTGCCAAAATATTTTAAGTAAATCCTTGTAGCTCACTTTTGCAGGATCAAACACAACCAACACAACTTCATTGTGCCCAGTCTGACCGCCACATACTTCTTGGTAAGTTGGGTTAGGAGTATAGCCTGCTGCATAACCAACTGCGGTTGAATAGACACCTGGTGTTTCCCAGAATTTTTTCTCAGCGCCCCAAAAGCAGCCCAAGCCAAAAACAGCTGTTTTCATTTCATTAGGAAAAGGCGCTTGTAATGGGTTTCCATTGACATAATGTTTAGCAGGGACAGCCATTTTATTATCCCTACCAGCCAGCGCATCTTCAGGTGTTGGCATTTGTGATTTTTTTTTCATAAACATAGACGAATTCCTCAAATACCTAATGATTGACCACTATTATGCCAACGGGTTCCTTTACAATAATCATTTCCATGATACTGTTGCTAACAACTAGCAAATGGAGCGCCTTATGACACATTCACCTTTTAAGTTTATTCTAGCCTTCATCATTGGCTTTGGTCTAATTGCTAACTCGCAAACATTTGCGGCATCAAAGAGCGAAATTAACATTGAGGTTAAGCAAGCTCTAAAACGTTTCAACAAAGACGTTGGCGCATCAGAAGAATACATGAAGCTTGCCAAAGGTGTATTAGTATTTCCAAAAATCTATAAAGCGGGCTTTGGCATTGGCGGAGAATACGGCGAAGGCGCTATGCTCATCAATGGTAAGACTGTTGACTATTACAGTACTGCAGCCGCTTCAATCGGTTTTCAATTAGGTGCGCAAACTAAAACCGTTATCATTCTTTTCACCACATCAAAGGCTTTGGATAAATTCCGAAACAGCGATGGTTGGGAAGCCGGCGTTGATGGCTCTGTGGCACTCATAGAGCTCGGTGCTGCAGCAACTGTAGACACAAACAACTTTAAAAAACCTATTATTGCCTTTGTATTTAATAATAAAGGGCTTATGTACAACCTTTCATTAGAAGGTTCCAAGTACAGTAAAATCAAGCGTTAACCGATCTACGCTATTGAAAGTTAGAAATCCCGATCCCTCTTTCTTTGATAGCGCTTTCTAGATCAATATAATCATCTTCACTGATATCCAAGTAATATAATACATCATCGGAGATCTGTTCCCATTCATGATCAAAATCCTGCCCCGCTAACACTTCATGCAAACAAGAAAAATGCTCTGCCAACTTTAATGTTGCCAGCATATCTTTAAGGCTAGAACTTGCCTCATCATGGTCACTGAATAATTCAGCGGCATTATGATGGACACGAATCACTTCACACACTTCTTGCGGGATCTTCCATGACTTAGCCATGTAATAACCTAAAACAGCATGGTTAGTATTAAAGTGTGTATTCTCAGTATCGACAATCCTTTCATGTCCACCAGCGTAGGCGTTTGCAATCACTTTTGAGTAATTATCAAAACGTATTGCCATCAGTGCGATACCCACATTACTAAACAACCCCAATAGGTATGCTTTGTCCTCAGGAATATTTTGAACTCTCGATGCAATCAATGATGCTGCTGTAGCAATATCTGTTGAAGAATCCCAGAAACGATTCAGAAACATTAACTGCCCTTCCGTTAACTTTTCATTATCTGCCTGTGAACGAAGACAAAGCATGTTGATGATGCTAAAAACAGTTTTAGTCCCCAACAACAACACAGCTTTGCGAATGGAAATATTCTCATCATCCATTGCGTAAAAGGGCGAACGAATGGTTCTTAATATACCGCCTGACAATCCTGGATCGGTCACTATTACTTCAGTAATCCTATCCAGAGAAGGGTTTGTAGCCGATATTTCTTTTTGAATATCAACCAGCATCTGTGGCGGAGAAGGAATACTCAGTCCCTTTAATACATCTTCAAGATCAATTTCATTCTGTGGCAGATCGCTCATATACAATAACCATACTCAGATAACTAGATTTATATTATAATTTCAAAAAGTGCATACTTATATCTCGTCCGCCAGTCTTATTACTTTAATGGTTGTAGCCACAATATGTCCGATTCAGATAGCCAACGCCGATTTATTCTTGAGCATACTAATGTTCGCGGCATTATTACGCGCCTCGATAAAAGCTGGCAGACCATGCTGCAAGGACGTGATTATCCACCGGTGATATGCGATCTACTTGGTCAGGCAGCCACCGCTATTTGCCTACTCAGCGCCACACTCAAATTTAATAGCTCGCTAACACTGCAAATCCAAGGTGGGCATCCGGTTAATTTATTGGTTATGCAGGTCAATGAATCTCAGCATTTTCGAGGAATGGCAGAGTGGGACGGTGAGTTAACCCAATCGACGCTCGATGAACTATGCCACGGTGGGCAACTCACGATTACCATTGAAAAAGATTCTGGTGAACGTTATCAAAGTATTGTTGATATGCAACAGGCATCACTCGCTAAAGCATTACATAGTTACTTCCAGCAATCAGAGCAACTCCCAACAGATTTATGGCTTGCAACAAATGAACAACATGCCGCAGGTATGTTGTTGCAAGCATTGCCCGATCGCACTGAAGATGAAGATCCTGATGCATGGAATCGCGCCTGCCTATTGGCCAACACGCTCACAGATGAAGAGCTGCTTGAAGCCTCTACGGAAGAACTCTTGCACAAGTTATATCACGAAGAAGATATCCGACTTTACGAAGCGAGCCCTGTGGCTTTTCGCTGTGACTGCTCGCAGCAACGTGTTGCCGATAGCTTACGAAGTTTAGGTGAAACAGAAGTGCAAGAAATTCTTGATGAACAAGGAACAATCAATGTTAATTGTGGTTTTTGTCAACAGCAATACAACTTTGACAAAGTTGATGCTGCACAATTATTTAAAACGCCGATACCGGCCGATATACCAACGACTCAACATTAAAAAATCAGTCTAGCCACTGTTCTAAATAATACAGACGAAAACCTTCCGATGAACGTGACGGGCCGACAACCCTTGCTGCATAAGACTTATCGCTTAATTCCGCCTTTTCTCGTGCTTCCAATTCAGTCCCCACTACCTCAACACAATTCTCCGGAAAACGATCTCGATGCCGTCGAGGGGCATAGATCACTGCGAATTGCTCTTCAACGACATCGCTATAGGGATCAATTGGAATTCGACTCATTATGTTAACTCTGCTTTTAATATGCCCATTATATGCTGAAAAACAGCAAAAATAGCAAATGAGCCGATAGAACTAGCGCTGATCAGCTGGTATGATCACGCCCATAATCACTTACTTAGGAAATAACCATGCAAATAGCTAACGACAAGGTCGTAACCATTAATTACACCTTACGCAACGATGACAAAGAAATTTTAGATAGTACGCAGGAAGGTGACTTTGCTTACTTGCATGGTGCTGACAACATTATCCCTGGGCTTGAGAAAGCGCTGGAAGGTAAAGCTGTTAACGACGAGCTTACTGTGAGCATTGCACCAGCTGATGGCTATGGTGAGCGCAACCCAGACATGACCCAAGTCGTTCCTAAAGAAATGTTTGGTGCCGAAGGCGCAATTGAACCTGGACAACAGTTCCATGCCGCATCACCTGATGGACAAGAAATCGTTGTGACTGTTGTCGCTGTTGACGACGAAAACATCACTGTTGACGGTAATCACCCACTTGCTGGCGTTACCTTACATTTTGAAGTGGCTGTTGTTGATATCCGTGATGCCAGTGCTGAAGAACTGGAACATGGTCATGTTCATGGCCCCGATGGGCACCATCACTAAAAAGCTACCCGCTATTTTACATCTTGAAAGATGGAATGAATGTCATTGTTCCATCTTTCGAGAAGTACTTTAGTTCCCTGCTGCTCTGTCAGTATTGCGAACTGAGTCATATTAGATGCAACAAGTAATGTCTCGTTGTTCTCAGAAAAAATAACAATCTTCAGTGGCAAATAAGGTATGAGTTGCGGTTGACTCTGTTTTACAGCTTTTATTTCACTCGGCTTACCAAAAAAAACAATTCGATACTTGTCTGTTTTATAGCCCGACTTAGTTAAACCAATATCTACACGTTGTACACGACTCACAGTATAACCATGCTCACCAATTGATGTTTGCAAGGCCAGCATTGCTTCAGGAAAGTTCTGTTCTGAACGATGAATGATCAATCCTTCACTTTCACTGGCATATCCAACACTAGACACGATGACTAATAAAATAACGGCTAATAATTTTTTCACAGTATCGCTTCCTCGATGATATTGGTATAAATCGCATGCATTTCATCGCAAAATTTATCTAATTCATCATTGTTATACATGGCACTAAGATAGCGTGGATTAATCGCCATTATTTTTACTTTTCCTTCGTGTTCAACAATTGTTATGCGGCAGGGTAGAAATAAACCAACTCTAGGATCTACTGCCAAAACGTTGTTAAGCGTTTGAAAATTACAAAAATATACAATTATCTCGCGGTTGCTCTCAGTCCCTTTTGCTACAAGACCGTCTTCCAGATCTTGCACGCGTATAATTTTAAAATTCGCTGCCGTCGCTGCATTTTTAATACTTTCAACCGTGGTTTTAAGATCGTTCTGTGACTCATATATAAGTACAGGTGATTCTTTTTTACTTAGCGTGCGGTTAGAAACAGGTTTGTTAGATTCAAAACTTCGCACATAGCTAACAATGTCATCTATGTCTTTCTCTTTTAACCCAGCCTTCAAAAATGACTGCATGGGTGTTCCTTCGCGGCCATTCATTAAGGTTGATTTAATCATGCTATCGGTAACGGCTAATAAAAATCCGGCGTTATTAATTGCCGGAGCAATCACAGGTAGATCGCGTGGTCGCGAGAACGTTACCCCCGTTCCCTTACCGCCTTCACCGTTAGCTCCATGGCAACTACTGCAATGTTGAGCAAAAAGTTTCTGGCCATGCTTTATGTCTCCGCGAATCAATACATCCAACGACTCAGGTACATCACCCTTAGCAAATTCACGTAAGTGCCCAACAATGGCTTTAATCTGAGCATCGCTTAAGTACGGATAAGCAGGCATAACCCTTCCAGGGCGCCCATAGCGGATAGTCTTTTCAAGATAGGAGTCTGGGACACTTTTAAGGAAACTAGGTAGCGACAGTGGTATACCTACCCCACCATTACCCGCTCGACCATGGCATGAGGAACAATTATCCTGATAAAGCGCTTCGCCATCCGGTTCGGCATGGGCATTTAGCGTAGGCATCATTGAGGCAAGCACTATAATAGCTGCGAATGCGACTCTACTGGTTAATCGACCCATGAAACGAAACTCCCCTGAAATCTATATAAGAAAACACTAATATAGTCTTTTAAGCTAAATCAAGCAACATATTTAAGATCTTATGTATTCACTATATAGTATGTGTATGGACATAAAACATTTTCAGGTTCTCAGCATCACCCCATTAATGCTTCTAATTGGGCTTAGTGCCAGCCACAGTTCTTATGCTGCCTCGAATCGGCAGGTTAACGAAAACCAGTATATTAAAATGGTTGTCATTCCACGTACACCACAACAAATGGCGGCGTTCTATGAGGGACGTGAATTTCCAAAAACGGCAATCGATGAGACACGAAGCGCCTGTTTTTTCACTACCGTCATACACAATAAAAGTAAAAATATCATTCAGCATGATTACAGTCGTTGGCAGTTAAATACCGATGCCACCACTGTGAGCTTAATCAGTAAACAACAATGGAAACAGCGCTGGAAACAATTGAATATTCCACAACGTTTTCAGTCGACCTTTCGTTGGACCTTACTCCCTGAACAATTAGATTTCCAAGCAGCAGAGCATGAAGGCGGCAATATTACTATTTTAAGACAAGCTGCGCCTTTTGACCTCGTCGCTTACTTCACGACGGTTGAACAAGAGAAAATTAAGACTATTCGAATGGAATTTAAGAATTTACGCTGCGCAGAAGATACCCCTCAATGAGAAAAATATTACTACTGCTGATCATTACGTTTATGTCGCCGACGCTTTTCGCTGAGCCAAACCTGCCCAAAGGAATAATCAAGATTACGCCTAGGCCTGCGCCACCTTTAAACCTTGAGAACATGGATGGAGAAAAATTTGTCTTAGAACGTCATACTCAACACTGGCGCTTTGTACATTTCTGGGCAAGCTGGTGTGGCCCCTGCCGCAAAGAAATGCCCGCGATTGAAAAACTAATCCAAAAAATGTTTGGGCTTAATGTTAAATTTTTTATTGTGAATACCGCTGAATCAGAAGACACTATTTTTAGTTTTCTTGGCGGTGTAGCACCTAATATTAATACACTACTTGACCGGGATGGATTAACGACCGAAGCATGGAAACCACGAGGACTCCCATCTACCTATCTAGTCGACCCGAACGGTCAAATTCAGTATGTTGTGATCGGTGGACAAGATTGGCTAAAACCACAATACCTAACATTTTTACGTCAGTTGCCTATACTTAAAAACAAAAACAATAAATAAGTACTTTAAAAAGGGATGTACTCATGGAATCGAGAAACTGGCAACGACGCCAGATCATGTTTGATGTAGAGGTTCGTATTTGGCACCGCGGTGGCGAGCAGACCATTGCTTGTAAAACCAGTGACGTTAGTATGGGTGGCGCTTTTCTACTGACTGATGAATTAGGTTTTCCAAAACATCGTTTACTTGAAATAACTTTCCCAGCCTTAAATCGCCTTCAACTCAAACATCCCCAAATTATTGCACGCGCAATACGAAAACAAGGTAAAGGATTAGCAGTACGTTTTAGAAAAGCCGATAGAGAAACCATTCGCGCCATGCACAAGATGCTACAGTGGCGTAGTTACTATCCTATAGAATCAAAGCAACGACGCTATTTAAACCCAGCCTCACCAGCAAAATAAATTAACCGAGCTTGGCTTTCTTTAGCACTTTCTCAATCACTCGTGCCGCAGCTATAAAGCCGAATGAAGCAGTAACCATGGTTGATGAGCCATAAGCAAAATCACAGTCCATAGATACCCCATGAATGCCCGGTTTTTCAAAACCAACTTCGCCGCCTTCTTTAGGATAACGCGGTTGCTCTAATGAATAGACGCATTCAATACCAAAATAGCGCTGTGTATTTCTAGTATAGCCATACTGTCCACGTAGAAATGAACGCACTTTTGCTGCCAGTGGATCATTATGGGTTTTATTTAAATCACGGACAGTGATTTGCGTTGGGTCAATTAAGCCGCCTGCCCCACCGATAGTGATCACAGGAACTTTATTACGCTTACAATAGTAGATAATGCCCGACTTGAATTTAATACTATCGATGGCATCAATTACATAATTGTAATCACGGTCAAGATATTCCGATAGCGTTTCCAGTGTAATAAAGTCATCAATAACCGTAACGTCACACTCAGGGTTAATCGATTTGATACGCTCTGCCAATGCTAGCGATTTTTTCTTATCTAAATTTTCTTGCGTTGCATGAAGTTGCCGATTGAAATTACTCATGCCGACGGTATCGTAATCAATCAAGGTAAGTTTCCCCACCCCTGTTCGGGCTAGCGCTTCAACCGACCACGAGCCCACACCACCTAAACCAATGATACAAACATGCATTGATTTAATGCAGGCTTGTTCTTTATCGCCATAGAGGCGTCGGATCCCACCGAAACGTTGTTGGTAATCACTCATGATTTAATTTAATGACAATACATCAATGGCATTACATGATGTTTGTTTAGCGATCTCATCTTTTGAGACATCTCTTAATGTTGCCAAGGCGCTCAGGATCTCAACTAGGTATTCAGGGCTATTACGTTGTCCGTGATGCGAGGAAACAACCATGTCTGGTGCATCCGTCTCCAACACAATAGATTCAAGCGGTAAGTTAGTTGCTAATGTATGAATACGGCGTGAATTTTCATAGGTCATTGTGCCACCAAAACCCAGCTTAAAACCCATTTCGATGTATCGCTGCGCTTGCTGTTCACTACCAGAAAACGCATGAACGATACCGCCTTTAACTGGGTTTCGTTTTAATGTTTTTAAAACTCGATCGTGTGCCTTACGTACATGCATGATTACTGGCAAATCATTATCTTGGGCAATATGTAGCTGTGCTTCAAAAAGTTGCTGCTGCCGCTTACGGTCTAATTGTTCGTTATAGTAATCAAGACCAATTTCACCCACTGCAATGACTTGCTGACGATGATCATCTATCCAGGTTGCTAAAGATATAACGTCCTTATCTTTGTGCTGCGATAGCAGCATCGGATGCAGCCCCAATGCTGGATATAGGCCTTTACGCGTTTCGCATAACATTAATAACTGCAGCCAACGCGATGCAATGGTACCTGGGACAACAATTTTTGTTATGCCAGACAGGTAGCATTTATCAATTACCTCATTACGATCTACACTAAATCGGTCATTATCAAGGTGGCAATGTGTATCGATTAATTGCATATCAGTGATTACAATAAATCAAACCAGCGAACAACAACATAAGCGATAACGGCAAAGACGGTCATGGTGCCCCAAAAAATCAACCATCTCTGTTTGCCGAAACGTCCCATAGCAATAAAAATAAAACCTAGTAATAAACTATAGGCAACCGTTATGTCTGACACGCCATCAGTAAGTGTCTCTGGTTGCAAATTATTTATATCCTGACCTTCTCTATAACGCATCGAAGAATTTCCTTAGTTAAGCCTCGTTGAGTAAATGTACATCTCGTTGAGGGTAAGGAATAGTTATATTGTGCTTCTTAAACGACTTCCAGATAGCGAGATTAATATCAGACTTCACGCTTCCAACGCCCGCTTCCGGATCTTCCAGCCACAAACGTAATTCGAGATTAATGCCACTGTCTCCAAACTCCAACAACCGTGACTGTGGTTCAGGATCATGCAAAACACGACTACTTACCTCACATGCATCAACCATTAATTTCATTGCCTGTTCTGGATCATCGGCATAACTTATTTGCACAGGGATCTTAACGCGTACATGTTTATCGCTGTAACTCCAGTTCACCACATCAGTAGTAATAAGATTTTCATTTGGAATCAGTGTTTCAACACCGTCACGATCGCGCACCACAATATAACGAGCTTTCATCGAAACCACCCAACCAAAACGAGGCCCGATCGTAATCACATCTCCAATTTTTATTGACCGGTCAAACAACAATATAAAACCGCTAATAAAGTTACTCGCAATACGCTGTAAGCCAAAACCAAGGCCCACACCCAATGCACCACCAAAGACCGTTAAAGTTGTTAGATCAATCCCAACACTGTTTAAGGCAATTAAGATAGCGACCGCATAAAGTAAAACTTTACTGATCTTGCTTAGCCCAACTTGCATGCTTACGCTCAAATACTCAGAACGTTTAGCACGTTGTTCAATGTATCGTGATATCCATCCGGCGATGACCATGAACACGGCAATGGCAAAAGCCAGTTGCATTATCGATAGCAACGTCACTCGCTTCTCACCTAATGGCATACCCAGGGCATCGAGTGACTCAAGGACGGCAGGTAACCAACCGAGCAAGTGCAGTGCAACTGCAACCCAAATAAGGGTGCTGATAATACCTTCCCAAGCACGCAAGGCAGGGCTAGGACCAAAAGCGCGTCGTAATGCATAAACAATCACTCGAATTGCGGCAAGTGAAAGCAACAACGGTACAAGTAAGTCCAATAACTGTGTGATTACTTTAAATTGCGACAAAATACCTGACGCAACGAGTAACATAATTGCGACGACTAATGGGAAGACAACGCGAATAGAACTACGCATTGCCATGCGTCTGAAGCCCCGTTTCTCATCCACATTGGTGCGGTTAACAATAAAGGACATCCAACGTCGATGCGCAAACCAACCGGCGAGGACTGCAACCAGAATAACGCCCAACTGCCAAGCACCTGCGGGCGTTAACATAACCTTAAACCAGTTATCTAAGAATTGTATAACCTTTTCAAGCCAATCCATTTTATGTCACTTTCCTGTTAGTGCGGCTCAGGCTGTCATTCAGCCCGAATCGTTTTATAAACCTGTGTGCCAAGTATGCATTTTTAGCAAAATGAATGCCATCTACCGTATAATAAATCTATACTAATTTGCGGAAAAGAGCATGTCTAAAGAACGTATTGAATTAAATAGTGAAGAACTACGCCAAAAAATTAACCTGGAAACGGGAACAATTGAATGGAGTGAGCTAGTTCGCCATTTTGCGAAAGGCATGGTGGTTGTTATAGGTAAAGAGCTTGATTTAATTGAAGTCGCTGAGCGCTTTGCCGCCGACGATCAGGTTCAAGTTGCTGCATGGATTGAACAAGATAAAATTACGCGCGCTCAAGATGATGACGCAAGACGTTGGCATGAGCAAAATACTGAATTCTGGTCTGTGGTTGTAGCGCCGTGGGTGCTAGTACAAGAAAAAGAACACTAAGGCTCTGGTAAAAAATCAAATTGCGTTGCCAGTGCTTTTTTTACCTTCTCTACGATTGCCGTTAATTCCGCGTCAGTATAATCCTTAGCCGGATGTGCGCCCCATACAGGACCAGGCCAAGCAATGTCACTTTCATAACGAACAATATGGTGAATATGTAACTGCGGTACGATGTTACCTAATGCACCAATATTGATTTTGTCTGCATTAAATTCTTCAGCAAGCAATTGAGCAATACAGCTAGACTCACGTTGCAACTGCTGTTGATCGGCCTCATCAAGTTGAAATATCTCACTGATACCTTCCCGAGCTGGCACTAAAATCAACCAAGGGTAATTTGCATCTTTTACGAGTAACAACTTGCTCAATAGAAACTGCCCCAGTAGCACAGCATCTTTTGCTAATTGAGGATGAAGCTCAATCATTAAGCGAGGTTATCATCAGCAACGTGATATTTAGGGTCTTCCATGACATTCACTTCGACTAAATCACCCGCTTTGGTTAAGAGTAATCTACACTCTTCACTCAAGTGACGCAGGTGCAGCGACTTACCGAGCTTGATGTACCGTTCCGCCAGTGAATCAATCGCTTCAATCGCAGAATGGTCGGCAACGCGTGAATTTTGAAATTCTAGAATCACATCGTCTGGATCATTTTCTGGATCAAACAATTCCATAAAGCTTTTTACTGAACCAAAAAATAACGGGCCATTGAGTTCATAAATGCGTGAGCCATTCTCATCATCATAGCCTTTCACATTGATGTGACTCGCGTGTTCCCAAGCAAATGCCAGTGCCGATACAATAACGCCGACAACGACAGCGACGGCTAAGTCAGTTGCAACCGTAACGCCTGAAACTAATACTAAAACAAAGGCATCTGTGCGAGGAATCTTGCGAATAATACGCAAACTGGTCCATTCAAATGTTCCTAGTACAACCATGAACATCACCCCAATTAACGCGGCCATCGGAATGACTTCAATTAAATCTGACGCGAACAATATAAAAATCAACAAAAACAGTGCAGCAGCAACGCCAGATAAACGTTTATGGCCACCAGAATTCACATTAATCATACTCTGGCCAATCATGGCGCAACCACCCATGCCGCCGAACATACCAGTAACGGTATTGGCGATACCCTGACCAACACATTCGCGATTACCGCGTCCTCGCGTATTGGTGACTTCGTCAATCAAGCTCAAGGTCAGTAAAGATTCAATCAAACCAATTGCTGCAAGCACAATTGAATAAGGCAAAATGATATATAGCGTTTCCAGCGTAAACGGTACCGATGGAATATGGAACGTTGGTAAACCACCCTCAATCGACGCTAAATCACCGACTGTGGTGGTATTAATTTCAAAGCCGATAACCAGCAGAGAAACAATGATGATCGCTGCAAGCGCTGCAGGAAAAGCCGTCGTCAATTTTGGTAAGAAATGCATAATCGCCATTGTCATTGCAATGAAGCCAAGTAAAATCATTAGCGGCTCAGCTGACATCCATTCTCTTACACCCTCGGCATTAATAACCTCAAAATGTTGTAACTGCGCAAGAAAGATAACGATCGCAAGACCATTTACAAAACCAAGCATAACCGGATGCGGCACAATGCGAATGTATTTACCTAATCGTAATACACCCGCCATGATCTGAAATAAACCAGTCAGCACAACGGCTGCAAACAAATATTCAACCCCGTTGTCGGCCACCAGTGCAACCATCACAACGGCCATCGCACCAGTTGCGCCCGAGATCATACCGGGACGTCCACCAAAGATTGAAGCAAGCAGCCCAACCATAAAAGCAGCATACAAACCGACTAAGGGTTCGACGCCTGCGACAAATGCAAATGCCACCGCCTCTGGGACAAGCGCCAAGGCAACTGTAAGACCGGAAAGAATTTCATTTTGAAAACAAGCGCGATTTGCGCAACCAAGCTGGAACATGCAAAACCCCAAGGTTTTAATGTGTAAAATTGCTGCGCATCATACCATAGATAACAGTATGAGCATTTCCATCCATAAAAAAGGGTGCACAGAGGCACCCTTTTTTATTCATATTCTAAGTAAGGTATTGAGCCTTAGCTACAACCTTTAGGACGAGGTAAACCGCCAACTTTATTTGCACATTTAATCAAACCCGTTGGGAATAGTGAGTAAATGTACTTCTGGCTACTGCGATCCGCGCCATATTTCTTTTTCATAATCTTGGTGAACAAGCGAGGCTCTGCAACGGTGCCATTTTCTGCAAAATATTCACGTGCAGTGTTAATAATATCCCAATGCTCATCCGTCAATTCTGGAATTTGCTCATTCTTGGCAATCTCATGTGCCAATCCTTCGCTCCACTCTTCCAGGTTTAATAACCAACCAGCTTCACTGAGTTCAATTACTTTGCCATCTACTTCTGCTTGCATAGTGCCTTGCTCCCGAACAAATTTAAATCGTAAACTTTAATCTTGACCAATTTTATCGGATATTAACCCCTGCTGTCTATATAAGTATTCAATAATATTTATTATATTTATAGTGGTTTTATTATAGACAACAAAATCAATGAGATAACAAAAACCCCCAGCAAGATTTTTTTCACAAAATCCTCTAACATAGCGCCCCCTAAACACCCATTAACCATATTAAGAGTAAGTTGACGTGCAAGACTTTATTCCCGGACAACGTTGGATCAGTGAAGCAGAATTACAAATGGGGCTTGGCACCGTGCTTGAAAGTGATTTTCGCACTGTCACCCTGCTGTTTCTAGCGACTGGCGAGAGTCGTACCTATGCTCGCGAATCCGCACCCCTCACCCGAATGGTCTTTGCTAAAGGTGACACCGTTAATAGTAAAGAAGGTTGGCAGCTTGTTGTAAATACAGTCGAAGAACAAGATGGCCTGCTCAGTTATCGCGGCAAACGCCTTGATACCGAGGCAGAAGAAGTCCTAAAAGAGACCAACCTTGATAACCTTATTCAATTAAATCGTCCTGCTGAACGTCTTTTTAGTGGTCAAATTGACAAAGAAAAGTGGTTCAAACTTCGTTACTCAACATTGCAGCATGTTAATCGTTTGGCGCATTCTGATTTGCGTGGCCTTACTGGCTGCCGTACCAGTTTAATTCCTCACCAAATGTACATTGCTCACGAAGTGGCTAACCGTTATGCACCACGGGTGTTACTGGCAGATGAAGTCGGACTTGGTAAAACCATTGAAGCGGGCTTAATACTCCACCATCAACTATTAACTGAACGCGCCAATCGCGTGCTGATAGTTGTGCCTGAAAGTTTGGTTCATCAATGGCTAGTGGAAATGATACGCCGCTTTAATTTAAGTTTTAGTGTGTTTGATGAACAACGTTGTCTCGACATGGAAGAAAGCCTCTCTGATGAAGAAAGACTTGATCCAGATAATAATCCATTCCAGAGCGAGCAACTGATTCTGTGTAGCCTAGATTTTCTCAGCACCAACCCACAACGCTTTAAACAAGCTTACATGGGTGACTGGGATATATTGGTCGTTGATGAAGCGCATCATCTTGAATGGAATCAGGAACAAGCCAGTCTTGAATACGAATTAATTGAACTCTTAGCCACTGAAACGCCCGGCGTATTGCTACTCACAGCAACACCCGAACAACTTGGTAAAGCCAGCCACTATGCGCGTTTACGTTTACTCGATCCGGAACGTTTTCCAAGCTACGAAAGCTTTCTTAAAGAAGAAGATGATTACCAACCAATTGCTGATGCAGTAGAAACATTACTAAACGATGAAACACTCTCTGATGCCCAGCAGAAGAATCTACACGCGCATTTTGATAAGCAAGGCCAAACATTAGACTTAGACGAAGCGAATAACCCAAAAACACGCATCAATTGGATTGAACGGATGTTAGATCAGCACGGTACAGGCCGTGTCTTGTTCCGAAACACACGTAATGCTGTAAAAGGCTTTCCTTCTCGTCAGGTGACTGAATACCCGCTCGACACGCCTGCGGATTATGCACCGCAGACTGCCGACATCCATTTTCAACTTTGCCCTGAATTGGCCTACCAAGGCACCGACACCTGGACCAGTATTGATCCGCGCATAGATTGGTTACGCCAACAATTAAAACAAATCGGCAACGACAAAGTTCTTTTAATCACCGCCAGCGCCGAAACCGCGATGGATATTGCTGAGGTCCTAAGGGTTAAATCAGGCATCCATGCCGGCGTATTCCATGAGCACATGAGCATCATCGAACGAGATCGCGGCGCGGCTTTCTTTGCCGACATGGAATTTGGTTGCCAGTTACTTATCTGTTCAGAAATTGGCAGTGAAGGACGTAACTTCCAATTCTCGCATCATCTGATCTTGTTTGATCTACCCCTTAACCCTGACTTGCTTGAACAACGTATCGGCCGTCTTGATCGCATTGGTCAGTTAGAAAATATTCAAATCCACGTGCCTTACTTAGAAGGCACTGCGCAAGAAACCATGTTCAAGTGGTACCACGAAGGACTCGGGGCTTTTGAGCATACTTGTCCCGCGGGACATAACGTCTTTGTGCAAATAGAAGAAGAACTTTGTGACGCACTGGCCGTCGCAGATTCAAATATTAATGACTTAATTGCCAAAACCGCTCGTCTACACGACGAACTTAACCATGCGCTCCACCATGGACGTGATCGCTTACTTGAATTTAATTCTTGCCGCCCGACGATTGCTAACGAACTCTACCAACGCGCACTCAAGCAAGATGATACTGCTGAGCTGCTTGATTACCTTGAAACGGTCTATGACTGTTTTGGTGTTGATAGTGAAGTACATGGTCAAGAAAGTTTTGTCATCCACCCTGGTGAACATGTTCAAAGCGATGGTCTACCCGGTCTTCGCGAAGAAGGTATGACTTATACTTGCGATCGTGACACGGCTTTACCTAACGAAGACATGCAATTCTTTACCTGGGAACATCCTCTTGTCACGGGTGCGTTGGATCGTGTGCTTGCCAATGAACAAGGTAATACCTCGGTCACTTCACTTCGCTATCGCGGTGGCAAAGCGGGCACCTTACTCATGGAATGTTTGTACACCTTAGAATCAGCATCCAGTCAAACCCTGCAGGCAAGTCGTTATTTACCACCAACCACCATTCGCGTTGTGGTTGACCAAGAAGGTAATGCCAGTAACCCTGATATCCCACATAACTTTATAAATAAATACAGTGAACGCGTAAAAGGTAAAACCGCAAACCAAATTGTGCGTGCTTATAAAGACATTATGAAAAACATGCTTGATGCGAGTAAGCAGATTGCCGAGCAACAAGCACCCTCTATATTAAGCGACGCACACGACAAGACGCGGCAGATGCTTAAAAAGGAAATTGAACGTTTAGTATCATTACAACAAGTGAACCCAAATGTTCGTGACGAAGAAGTTCAGTTCTTCAAAGACCAGTGGCAAGCCCTCAATGAGACGCTTGATAACGCAGCCCTACGCCTAGATGCCTTACGCGTGATTGTTGTTACCTGATACTGACCTTTGATCGGCAACAATGCCTGTATTTTGGTCAAAATTTGACCAAAATAGCCCCTGTTTAGGCATAGTAACCATTTGTAAAACGAGGGTAAAAACCTTCGTTAAATCATAAATTATTGATTTATATAGATCAAAATCATCCTTCTGATTATTTATTTCCTTCAAATATAGATTTATTATGAATTACTAATATTACTTATTGCTAATATTATAAATCTCTAATATCATGCTTTCACGTTGTCACTACATCGACGAAAAAATTTACAAAAATTGAACTAATAAACCATAACTTTTGAAGAAGGGAATAAATTATGAACATCAAAACTATCTTAGTTGCTGCAACAATCGCTGCTCTACCAATGGCTTCTGCTCAAGCTTGGTGGGGACCTTTTAACAACAACGGTAACGGCGCTAGCAATGGTAACGGT
>Ga0316205_10000715_pt1 | contig 53019 bp, 54 predicted proteins | sample 3monthpyrite_MG_FD_204941 | JGI IMG/M metagenome (GOLD analysis project Ga0316205, IMG submission 204941) | Microbial mat bacterial communities from mineral coupon in-situ incubated in ocean water Damariscotta River, Maine, United States -... | ecosystem: Environmental > Aquatic > Marine >...
ACCAAACATTTGTGGGACGAATTTTACGCATTCACCCAACACTGAATCCCTCAACACGTAATGGCATTATTGAAATAATTTTAGATAAAGCCCCTAGCGGTGCTCAACCTGGCCAGTTTTGTCGCGTTACTTTACTGTCAAAACAAACCAAACGATTACTCGTCCCCTTTAAAGCACTTCGACAAGACAATAAAGGCAGTTATGTATTTATTGTTAACGACAACAAAGTTTCTCGTAGCTCAGTTTCAACAGGACTTCGTTTCACCGATAGCATTGAAATTATTAGTGGCATCAATACTGACGATAAAGTTGTTATAAAAGGTTTTCTGGGGCTGAAAGCAGGTAGTCAAATCCGCACTGCTGACGCTAAAAAGATTAAACCAAAATCATGAAATCAAGCTCACAACCAAAACGTTTTCGTTCTGGAGGAGTAGCCAGTTGGTCTATTCGCCATCCTATTGGTGTGATAATGGTGACACTTGCAATTGTTGTACTGGGTGGCTTTGTTTTAGATCGTTTATCCATTAATTTATTACCTCACATCATTTACCCAGATGTACGGGTGCGTATTATTGATCCCGGCGTACCGGCTAGCGTGATGGAAGATCGGATTACACGCCAACTTGAAGAGCAGCTCGCCATAACTGAAGACGCGATTAGTATTCAGTCGAGCACTTCTGAGGGACGTAGTGAAGTTGATCTTTCTTTTGGCTATGGCAAAGATATTGATATTGCTTTACGCGATGCCAGTACTCGTTTAGATCGTGCCAAACGTTTTTTACCTACGTCTATCGATCCACCGGTTATTTATAAACGCGATCCTTCACAAATACCTGTACTTGAATACGTGATCAGCTCAGACAGAATGAATTCCGTACAACTACGTGACTGGGTTGATAACACTTATAGTAAGTGGTTTCTTAACTTACCCGGTGTTGCTTCCGTTGAAGTGGGCGGTGGGCTAGTACGCGAAATTCTTATTCAACCTGACCAAGAACGACTTGCGGGACTTGGTCTGAGTATTGATGATGTGATAACGGCCCTGCAACGCGGCAATGTTGAATCACCTGCCGGGCGTTTGATTATGCAACGCCAAGAAATCATCAGCCGTACCTCAGGTCGTTTTAAAACCGTACAGGATATCGCTGATCTACCTATTTCACTCGATGATGGCAGCAGCATTAAATTAAATGACATCGCAAATGTTATTGATGGTAATGAAGATGAACGCTTACGCGTTCGTTACAACGATATTCCCGGCGTAAAAATTTCTATCCAAAAACAACCTTCTGCCAATACGGTTAATGTCGCAGATGCTGTGTTTGGGCAACTCGATTGGCTTCAATCTCAGGGGCTACTGCCTAAGGATGTCACGGTACAGAATGTAAACGATCAAGCCATCTATGTACGCAATGCGCTCAATAATGCCAGCGTAGCAGCTATTAGTGGCGCTATTCTCGCTATGTTAGTTGTTTATCTATTTCTAGGTAACTTCCGCCATACACTGATTATCGGTAGCGCTATTCCGATTGCGATAATGGTAACTTTTATCATTATGGGATTAGGCGATCTTACGCTTAATATCATGACCATTGGTGGACTGGCGCTGGGTATTGGTATGTTGGTCGATAACACTATCGTGATGTTAGAAAACATTTCTCGACATCAACGAGATCATCATTCGTCCGCAAGTGAACAATACGAGTTAGATACTCAGTCTGCCGTTAATGCCGCAGGTGAAGTGAACAGCGCTATCATTGCATCAACTAGCACTAACCTCGCGGCCGTACTACCCTTCTTATTCATTGGTGGCTTGGTTGGTTTATTATTCCGTGAGCTTATTTTTACCATCTCTGCTGCAATTGTTGCATCAATGATTGTTGCATTAACATTAGTACCTGCACTTGCAGCACATTCGCCTCAACGACGGACTAATAAATTTCGTAATGCCATTGATCGTTTTATTGTGTCACTTCAAGTAATCTACACCCGTATGCTTTCAGTCGTTTTATCCTCGTCTAGTTATAAAACAATCGCTGTTATCATTTTAGGCATCGGCTTGATTGCTAGTGCTTTAGTAACGTTTAGCCCAGATAAGCAAATATTTTTACCCAAATTTGATGATGGTAAGTTACGCATCAGTATTAGTGCCGATCCAGGTATTTCATTATCAGAAATGGATGACAGCGTTAAACGTATCGAGGCACTCTTACATCAGCAGCCTGAGGTAACCGGTATTTTTTCCATTGTCGGTGGCAGAATCTTTGGTCGCTCACAATATGAATCCAGTAATAAAAGCACCCTCACTGTACAGCTCGTCCCCGTCAACCAACGCAAACTAACTAGCGAGCAATGGAAAGACAAAATGAATAAGCTTATTCGTAAACAAAATCTTGCAGGGATTCGTGTTCGTCTTCGTACTTATGGAATTCGTGGTTTTCGTACCAGCCGTGGCGATGATGATCTTAGCCTGCGCATTCAGGGACAAAACTTAGAAACGCTTAACCTCATTGGTGAAGAGGTCATGGAACGTCTTCGTGGCACAAAAGGCCTACGCAACCTTAAACACTCTTCTGAAGAAGTACGGCAGGAACTGTCTATTGTCGTTGATCGTGACCGGGCTGCAACGCTGCAGCTTGATATCGAAGATATTGCACAATCCATGCGCTATGCTTTAGAAGGCACGATTGTTAGTGATTTCATTGAAGATGATCGCAGTTACGATATTCGACTTCGCTTAGCACGCAACGAAATTAAGTCACCCGAAGATCTGGATTCTATTTTGCTCTTTAGCTCCCTTGGAGATCGCCCTGCCGTTTATCTCAGTGATGTTGCCTCTGTAAAAATTATAGCAAGCCCTGCTGAAATATTTCGGGATAACCAACAGCGTTATGTTGAAATTAGTGCGTCGATTAGTGGTACAACTGGCAGCGTTTATGCAGAGATTGATAAGCGCCTTGAAGATTTAAACTTACCTGACGGTTATAGCTTTTATGATGGCGGTGCTAAAGATGCTCTCGCACAAGGACAGCAGTTATTTGCAGTATTAATAGCGCTTGCGCTATTTCTGGTACTGGTTGTGATGGCAATACAATATGAGTCACTACTGAACCCGATACTTATTCTCATAAGCGTACCTTTTGCGCTGATTGGCGTTGCCATTGGCATTACTGTCACTGGCATCCCACTTTCAATGCCGGTTTTGCTAGGGTTGGTAATGCTAGCAGGCATCGTTGTTAACAACGCCATCGTGCTTGTTGAATACATTGAATTACAACGTGCCAAAGGATTGGATATCTATGAATCGGTAATTGTCTCTGCAAAACTACGGCTTCGTCCCATCCTAATGACCACCTTAACCACGGTCGTCGGCATGTTGCCACTCGCGCTAAAACTGGGTGAAGGTGCAGAGATGTTACAACCACTGGCGATCACCATTGTCTCTGGCTTATCTTTCTCACTGCTGGTGAGTTTATTACTGGTACCCATTACCTACCTGACCTTACACAATTTACGTCACTCTTTGTTTGCTTCAAGCACCTCAACATAACTCGAAAACCAGAATGGGTCGTCTAATACATGTTTTTCGCTTGCTGCCAGGACTGCTTTAAAATTCTTAATGGGTAATTGAGCACTACTATCTCGTTTTAATATTTTTTGCGTAACATGCATAATCACTGCCGCGGGAGATGGCATTGGGCCATCAGCAATAACATGCTCACTGATACCATAAGCCAATAAATTCTCTTCGCTAAGTTTCCATCCCTGTTTGCCGAAGAAGCGTTGCCATGCTTGTTTCGTTACCTCCACCGCTAATTCATAATCATCCTGCTTGCCCGTGTATTGTGCCCAATCAAATAAACCTGCTGCAACAAAGGCATAATCTTCAATGGTTGTCTTACCTATTGGCTTACCTTGTTGATTTCGTGCGCGCATTAATTGCTTACCATCCCACAACTCATTGACTAAGAAATCTCGTAATCGCTTAGCCGCTTGTTTTTCTCTATCGTTGTTAGTCGCTCGGACGGCTTTAACAAACGCAGATAAGGCGAGGCCATTCCATCCAGCTAAGCGTTTAGTGTCGACAGGTAAACCGCGCTTCGCTCTGACTTTAAGTAGTTTGATCCGTGCGCTATCTAATAACGCTGTCAATTCTTCTGCTTTAATATCCGCTTCGATAACTGTTTTTTCTTTTGCCAATGCTTCAAAATCACTCATTGCGACTGGCAAGAAGAGCCCTTCTAGGGTTGGTGTGCCAAATATCCCCCAAGCTGGCTCAACCACCGCCCATTCATTTTTGCTTAAAATGTTTATAACTTCGTCCCTGTCCCAAAGGTAATAACCACCCTCTACGTTTTTATCATCAACCGCTGACAAACTTGCTACCAAACCACCACCCTTTGTACCGAGTGTTTCAGACATAAAGCGTGTTGTTGCTAATGCAGTGGCTTTGTAGTCAGGTCTATCGAAAACCTCTGCCCCATCAAAATAGAGACTTGCTAGCAAGGCATTGTCATAAAGCATTTTCTCAAAATGCGGTACACGCCATTGCGGATCAACGGTATAACGAAAGAACCCTCCACCCAATGAATCATTTAAACCATAATTTTGCATACTATTTAATGTAGTGATTAAAAACTTTCCTAGTTTCTCATCCGCGGTTTGTTTGTATTTTACTAACAGTGCAGCGACACGCGGCACAGAAGGGAATTTGCTTTGTTCCCCAAACCCACCTAAAAACTTATCCGCCTCAATCAATGTACGTGTCACAAAAATTTGACCTAATTCATCCACCTTATCTGTCATTGTTGTCTTCGTGAAATCAATATCAGCTGGTGCTAACTCACTGGCGGCGAGCTTTGCATCAGCGATTAAGCCTGTTGCATCCGCATCCCAATAACCTGCCAATTTTTCTACCAGCGCTTTGAAATCATCGTGCGGCAAGTAAACGAGACCAAATAATGGATAACCATCTGGGGTAATAAATACATTCAATGGCCAACCCGAATAGCCACGAGTGCGGTTTACAAACTCGATTAACCTTGCATCAAGCGCTGGGTTTAATTCGCGATCGACCTTAACGGGAATAAATTTACTGTTTAGCACCTTAGCGATATCTGCCGCTTGGTAAGATTCTTTTTGCATAACATGGCACCAATGGCATGCAAAATACCCAATTGACACGAACAACAATTTATTTTCCGCTTTAGCTCGCGCTATTGTTTCGCTGTCCCACTGTTGCCACTTAACAGGATCATCGCTATGCATGGCTAAATATGGCGATGAGTTGTCTTTTAAAGTATTACTTATTTCAGCCTGCACAGAAATGGGTAGTAACAGTGCCATTATAATAAATGCTTTAATATTCATTTTTATCCTTAGCGCTTATTGAGCAGCGTATGCTTTTGAAAATTGTTGTATTTCATTTTTATTTAAATCGGTGACCGCACGATATGCAAGCCCTCTCTTATTCCAAGATGCAATATTAAAACCAGTGTTATGAGTTATTTCTATCCCTGTTGTGTCATGTTCTAATTCTTGTTTTTGAATAAAAACATTAATCACGTGCGATCTAACTTTATAAATGATCGATGCAGTCTGTTTTTCATTTATATAGTCAAGACGGCCGCCTTGTAATTTTAAATCTTTTATACCCAAATCACTGTGGACGCTGGGTGAAAAAGGTATCTTGCCACTAAACCAAGGCTTCACTGTATGCTTATCATCACTCACGACATCATTTAAATGATTCACCATTAATGAATTAATGTGTGCATTTATAAATTGCGACTCAAGACTTCTTTGAGCGGGTGCAGACACGAATAGTAAAACCATTGCTGCTGTGATTGCTGAACTAAGTGTCATACCGATTGCCGTAGGTAGCCACCATGATCTTTTACTGTCACTACGGCTATCTTCAGTGAACAAATCGAGTTGTGCATCAATGTTCTTTCTTAACTTGTTTGGCACCTTTTGTTCGCCAATGTTATGAATCGCCGCTTGTAGCGCGACATGTTCGTTTAATTTAGCACTGCATTGACGACAATTTTTTACATGTGATTCAAGTGTGCGAGTTTCGGAAAGTGTCATCTCTCCATCTATATACGGGTTTAGCAAAGCATTTATGTCATTACACTGCATTTGCCTGCTCCTTTGCTTGCTGATTAATCAAGATCTTTCTTAATTGGCAGCGAGCCCTTGATAGACGCGACATAATGGTACCAATGGGTAATTCAACAATACTGGCAATTTCTTTATAGGAGTAACCTGCAATTTCCCTTAGATAAATTATTTCTCGATTTTCAGGCGACAACTTACTCATCGATTTTTTAACTAATCCCTTTTGTGCACCAATTTCCATTAGCTGCTCAGGATTTAAGCTTAATGTACATAAAGTTGATTGTGCGCTTTCATCAGAGCTGTGAGCCATCTCATCAAAGCTTACTAGGTTTTGAGCTTTCTGCTTTTGCTTAAGGTGGTTGTAGCTGGTGTTTCTGACAATGGTTAGGAACCAACCTGCCGCGTTGTCATTGCGGAATTGAGAAAATCCCTTGTAGGCGCGAATACAGGATTGCTGCACAATATCTTCCGCATCCGTACTATCGTGAAGTAGCCACATAGCCAAATTATAGGCCTGTCCAAGATGAACAAGAATCACTGATTCAAAACGTTTTCGTAGTTTTTTGCTGTGCATAAATCCTCGCTTACATAACTAGGACAGTCAGCAAGGGGGATTTATTCCACTAATTATAAGATATATTGATATAAAGCTTTAAATAACGCTTTATCAGCGACTTAATAAACAACTGAGAGTCAACTCAGTCTTTCTTTTTAGGTTCCAGCGACTGAGGATCTGAGCCATCGTCGTCTTTCTCTTTGCCTTCGTCCTCATCATCTTCGTCTTCCGCTTCTTCTGCCTCAATGCGGTCAAACTCAGCTTCAATCTCTTCGTCTGTCGGCTCAACATAAGGCTCTTCATGCTCTGACTCAGCATCATCCGTTGCATCATCTTCCGCGTTCGCTGATGTGGCTCCAGCGCTTGCAGCCGTTGCTACGGTCGCCTTTGCTGCAACTTCATTGGACATAATGGAATGTTCTTCTTCGTCATCATCTTCATCGTCAGTATCACGTTTAGGCACAATACGGCGAGCAAAGAAAATGCCTGCTTCGAATAGTAACCACATTGGAATGCCCAATAATAATTGTGACACGATATCTGGCGGGGTCATTAACATCGAGACAATTAACACGCCGACAATAAAGTAGCGACGCTTAGCCGCCAATTTATCTGGACTCGTCATGCCAGTCCAACACAGCAAAATCGTTGCAATTGGCACTTCAAAACAAATCCCGAAGGCAAAAAACATTTTAATCGTAAAATCTAAGTAACTATTGATGTCCGGGGTAACATTGACTACTTCTGGTGCAATCGCATAAAAGAAACCAAAGACAAGTTTGAAAACAAGTAAGTAAGCAAACGCAATCCCTGCATAAAAAAGCAGTGTGCTCGATACCAATAAAGGCACTACAAGCTTACGTTCATTCTGATATAAACCTGGCGCGATAAATGCCCATGCCTGATATAACAAATAAGGAATCGCTATAAAAATAGCTGTAAAAATTGCTAATTTAAACGGTGCTAGAAAGGGGGACGCGACATCAATCGCAATCAGCTTTTGCCCTTCTGGCAAAACGGCCATGATAGGCACAGTAAGAAAGGTAAATAACTCTGCTGAATAATATAATAAAGGCAGTAATATAACGAAAATGACTAAAACACTGCGTAATAAACGATCGCGCAGCTCAATGAGGTGTGAGATAAACGCCGGAGCTTCGCCAGTAGTGTTAGCCTCGCTCATTAAGGTTGGTCTTCTCTATTTTTTCTACTTGGTTGTCTGAACCATCATCATCTTTGACGTCATCAACAATGGCATTCATGACGTAACCTGGTTTTTTAATATCATCTGTAGCTGATTTTGTTTCTTCGATAATCTCATGAATACCGCTTGAGTCTGTTTGCTCTTTGAGTATTTTCTTTAGTTCATCAGCCGCTAATTCATGGTCAATGTCTGCTTTAACCGATGTAACAAACCCACGCATCTTGCCAACCCAAAGCCCTGCAGTACGCGCAACCATAGGTAATCGATCAGGACCAATGACAAATAGCGCCACGATTCCGATCAGGACAAGTTCTGAAAAACCGATATCAAACATAAAGGTAAGCTAGGAAATTCTACGTTTTAGTTAACGTAGTTTAATGCCTTAGCTTTTTTCCTTTTCTTTTGAAACAACTTCCACATCAATTGCTTCGCTGTCTTTTTTGTCGATTTGTGTAGCGTCGTCTGACGGCTTCGCTTCATCTTCACCGTCTTTCATCGATTTTCTAAAATTCTTTAACGCTCCACCAAGATCGCCACCTACATTACGGAGCTTCTTAGTACCAAATAGTAAAACAACAATAACTAATATTAGTATCAGTGAACCGGGTCCAATTCCGCCAAAGCCCATGATTTCTCTCCTACTCTAAAATGTTTCTATTAGCGATCTATTTTGATCGCGACGCTTTCTCTTCATGCCCAGATGTACCAACACGACGTGACAACTCGTTAAGTACATCATCTGGGCTTAAGCCCGCATGCGCGAGCATTACCATTGTGTGAAACCACAAATCGGCAGTTTCATAAATAATTTTTTCTTTATCACCAGACTTTGCAGCTATCACTGTTTCAGTGGCTTCTTCACCGATTTTTTTTAAAATAGTGTCGAGACCCTTTGCATACAAACTCGCCACATACGATTCGTCAGCACTTTGCAGCTTACGCGATTCGAGGACTTCTGCTAATTGTTGTAATACATCGCTCATGATTTTTTATATATCTCGTCTGGATCTTTCAATACTGGGTCAACTGCTACCCAGTTGCCATCTTGATACTGTTTGTAAAAGCAGTTGTGCCTACCTGTATGACAGGCAATGCCGCCTTTCTGTTCAACTTCAAGTAACACCACGTCATTATCGCAGTCGAGACGAATATCTTTCACTGTTTGCACATGGCCTGATTCTTCGCCCTTGTGCCACAATTTGCTGCGCGACCGCGACCAATACACCGCCACCTTCTTTTCAACCGTCAGAGCTAAAGCTTCGCGGTTCATCCATGCCAGCATCAGCACCTTACCGGTGCCTGATTCTTGTGCAATCACGGCGACCAGACCATCGGCAGTCCACTTCACTTCATTTAACCATGCATCCGACATTCAGGTCTTTCCAATCTTTAATGTTATATAACTGATGAACTCAGTGTAGCAAAGTCGCTGCTATTGCGCAGGTTTCGCCGCCATACGACGGACTTCAATCCCGCGCGAAGCCATGTGTGCCTTGGCTTCACCTACAGTGTGGTCGCCAAAATGGAAGATACTGGCGGCTAGAACCGCATCTGCTTTGCCTTTTATGATGCCATCAGCAAGGTGATCGAGGTTGCCCACACCACCAGAGGCTATAACCGGTACATCGACAGCATCGCAAATTGCACTGGTGAGTTCGAGGTCGAAACCATCGCGCGTACCATCTCGGTCCATGCTGGTGAGTAAAATTTCACCTGCGCCGTATTCAACCATCCGAATAGCCCATTCAATCGCATCTAAACCCGTGCCTTTGCGCCCGCCGTGAGTAAAAATTTCCCACTTCTTAGGCTCACCCTCGGCGCTAGTGCACTTAGCATCAATCGAGACGACGATGCATTGTGAACCAAATTTTTCGGCGGCTTCACGTACAAATTCAGGGCGGTTTACTGCAGCGGTATTGATACCCACTTTATCTGCACCGGCATTCAGCATGCGCCGAATATCATCGACAGTACGAATACCACCACCGACAGTTAGGGGAATAAAGACTTGGCCTGCAACTTCTTCAACGACGTGGATGATGGTATCGCGATCATCTGAGCTGGCAGTAATATCTAGAAATGTAATTTCGTCTGCGCCCTGCTCATCGTAGCGCTTGGCTACTTCAACTGGGTCGCCGGCATCACGGATATCGACAAACTGCACGCCTTTCACAACGCGCCCGTTATCGACATCTAAACAGGGGATAATTCTTTTTGCTAAGCCCATTTTAATTTCCGAGTAATAAACGCAAAGATCGCAGAGGCGCAGAGGTCGTGAAGAAAGCTAAAAAAACATTTTTAGAATACCTAGCCATTTTAAATTCCAACATTTAAAACCATTTATAGAGAACAGACTTTAAATTTAAAAACCTTTGCGCTCTCTGCGCCTCTGCGACCTCTGCGTTAAATTCCTGAATCAAACATCGCATCAATCTTGCTTGCTTAATTCATCTGCCAACTTCTGTCCTTCGGCAAAGTCGAGTGTGCCTTCGTAAATAGCACGGCCCGTAATCGCGCCGATAATGCCTTCTTCTTCAACTTCCGAAAGCTTTCTGACGTCGTCAATATTAGTAATACCGCCTGATGCAATAACAGGTATTGTAATCGCCCGCGCTAGTTCGACTGTGGATTCAAGGTTCACACCTTCCATCATGCCATCCTTACTGATGTCAGTGAAAATAATTGCCTCAACACCATCGTCTTCAAAATGTTTTGCCATATCGACGACATCATGGTTTGATAATTTTGACCAGCCATCAATTGCTACCTTGCCATTTTTAGCGTCAAGTCCAACAATAATGTGCCCTGGAAATTCAACACACAGATCGTTAACGAAATGTGGCGCACTGACAGCTTTGGTGCCGATAATGCAATACTGCACACCCGCTTCTAAATACGTTTGTACAGTGTCTTCATGACGTATGCCGCCACCGACCTGAATCGGTAAATCTGGAAACGCTTCTGCAATCTCGTGAATGACACCTGCGTTAACAGGTTCGCCGGCAAAGGCGCCATCTAAATCCACAATGTGCAACCGTCGAGCACCCGCTTCTACCCAGCGCCCGGCCATTGCAACAGGATCATCTGAAAAAATTGTTTCATCATCCATTTTTCCCTGTCGCAAACGAACACACTTGCCTTGCTTCAGATCAATTGCCGGTATGAGTAACATCGCAGTATTTCCTCTTAAAGACTTCCGTCCCAATTAATAAAATTTTTCAATAATTGTAATCCAGCGTGCTGGCTTTTTTCCGGGTGGCATTGTAATGCAAAGACATTTTCCCTTGCTAATACAGAGGTAAACGGGCCACCATAATTAGTAGAGCCGGCAATGAAATCTGGTTTTGCTAATTCTACATAATAACTGTGTACAAAATAAAAACGGCTGCCATCTTCGATGTCTTTCCAAAGCGGGTGCGGTGTCATTTGAAAAATTTCATTCCAACCCATGTGTGGAATTTTTAATTTTTCACCCGCGTCATCAGTTAGGCCTTTTGTAAAACGTCGTACCGTTCCGGGTATAACGCCTAAACATTCAATGCCATTATTCTCTTCACTGTTATCTAGTAGCGCATGCATGCCCAAACAAACACCTAAAAATGGTTTTGTTTTCGCGCACTCTTTAATCACCTCAGTAAGCTCTAAGCGGTGCAATTCAGACATGCAATCACGAATCGCGCCCACACCGGGAAAGAGTACTTTGTCAGCAGACAATATTGTTTTGGGATCGGCGGTAACTTTGATGGTTACACCTGTATCAGCAACATGTTCAAGTGCCTTAGACACTGAATGCAAATTGCCCATACCATAATCAATGACAGCAAGCGTAGTCATGGGAGAGTCAGTCTAGTTTACAAACTGCCTTTGGTTGATGGCAAGATACCTTGCATGCGAGAGTCAGCCTCCGCTGCCATACGAATGGCGCGACCGAAAGCCTTGAAAATTGTTTCTGCAACGTGGTGTGCATTTTTACCGCGAAGGTTATCAATGTGCACAGTTGCTTTGGCGTGATTAACAAACCCTTGGAAAAATTCTCCAAACAGATCCACATCAAATTCACCAATGGTCGCACGCGGGTAGTCAACATGGTACTGAAGTCCTGGACGACCCGAGAAATCGATCACTACACGCGACAGTGCTTCGTCGAGTGGTACATAAGCGTGCCCATAACGACGAATACCTGATTTATCACCCAGCGCTTTTTCCACCGCCTGACCGAAGGTGATGCCGATATCTTCAACAGTGTGGTGAGCGTCAATGTGCAAGTCGCCATTGGCCTTAATATCCAGATCAATCATGCCGTGACGCGCGACTTGATCCAGCATGTGGTCAAGAAAAGCGACACCGGTTTCGAAATTGGAGGCACCGGTGCCGTCCAAATTCACTGAAATCTCAATTTGTGTTTCGTTGGTATTGCGGGCCACGGTGGCCTTACGTTCTGGCATTATGCTTCCAATTCAATCTCTGCTGATAAATCAATCACTTCGGGCGCATAGGATACCGCGCTTGCGGCTGTGATCAAGCTTTATTATACACTGGGATGGCAAATGAACACTTAAAAATGTTTATTTTTCTTTGCACCACAGAAAAACACGATGCTTTACCCTTGTATCACAGAATAATGAAATGCCTATGATGATATTGATCCACATCAATGCCTCATTTCCCCTCTCTAATTAATATTAGCCGACGCTAATTTATTATTATTTTTATTTTTTGGAGATTACAGAATGACTAACCGTTTTAAGCCTGCAATTGCGGCAGCTACTCTTTTTACCCTTGGTTTAACTAGCTTTGGCGCAACTGCCTATGAGGCCGGTGATTGGGTCGTCCGTGGTCGCCTTATCCATATTGATACCAATGAAGATACCAGTACCATCCGAGTTGGAGGCGCCTCCGTTGCAGGCTCGGGTGTTGATGTTACAAGTGACACCGTCCCTGAACTGGATATTACCTACATGTGGACACCACATTGGGGTACTGAGCTAATTCTTGGTACAACCGACCATACAGTTGATGGGAACGGTACGCTCAGTTCACTCGGTGGAATTATCGGTACCGACGTATTACCGCCAACGTTGACGCTACAATATCACTTCAAGCCAAACTCCAATATCCGGCCTTATGCTGGCGTCGGTATTAACTACACACATTTCTACAATGAAAAAGTTACCGGTGGTCTGGATGCGCCTGGCGCCAAAGTTCGAATGGACTCCTCTTGGGGACTCGCCGTCCAAGCGGGTGTTGATGTTGATATCAACAAAGATTGGTTTGTTAACTTTGACGTGAAGTACATCGACATTGACACTACCGCCCACTTCACCGGCACGACTGTCGGCGCTGCCGCAGTTGATGTTGATCTCAAACCATGGGTATTTGGTATCGGGATTGGTACTACCTTTTAAAAGACCTTCTCTCTAGGACTCAGTTTTGGACAGAACTGAGAGTCTGCTTAGGCCGAGCTATGCTCGGCCTTTTTTTGCCGCGAACCATCAGAGATGGTTGCGGTACTTACAATGAAGCCCGAAGGGATTCTGTAAGTGGTGAACCTCCAACCCACAGAAGCAAAGGAAACAGTATATTTAGGGTCAGAGTCAAAACTATATTGGTTATTCTTCAGAAGGTTAGGCTGAATGCAAATAGTTTTGACTCTGACCCTAAATATCAAGTTTTGAGCCAAAAGGTAACGGGCCCATCATTAACAAGGCTTACCTGCATGTCCGCACCAAACTGACCCGTGGCGATGTCTGTATAAGACTGCTTGGCTTGGTTTACAAAGTAGTCATATAAGCGCTCACCTTCTTCAGGGGTCGCGGCGGGCGTAAAACTGGGACGTGTGCCTTTTTGCGTGTCAGCCGGCAAGGTGAATTGCGGCACAATGAGCATGCCGCCTTGGATATCTTTCAAGCTCAAATTCATACGCCCCGTGTCATCTTCAAAAACGCGGTAGCCCAGTAGCCGTTCTATAAGTCGATCAGCCTGTTTTTCTGTATCGCCTCGTTCAACACCCAGTAAAACAAGTAAGCCCTTACTCACTTCACCAATCACTGTACCTGAGACTTCAACCTTGGCTTGGGTAACGCGTTGCAATAAACCAATCATCAACCAAGCCTTCTGGCCATGTCACGCGTTGCGCTAACTAGGGCATCGACAATACCTTGCTCAGAAGCCGCATGACCTGCATTGGCGATGATCTGTAGTTCGGCCTGTGGCCAGGCCGCATGCAAGGCAAAAGCCTGATCCACTGGGCAGACTACATCGTAGCGTCCATGCACGATAATGGCGGGAATGTGCGCGATCTTGTCGATATTATTCAGTATCTGGTTATCTTCTAGGAAACAATTATTGATGAAGTAATGGCACTCAATCCGGCCCATTGCGAGGGCAAATTTTGCGACGGAAAAGCTTTGTTCTGTTTCCTTGCAAGGCAATAGGCTGATAGTGCGTCCTTCCCACAATGTCCAGGCTCGGGCAGCTTTAAGTCGCGTTAACTCGTCATCACTGGTGAGCAAGCGATAGTAAGCACTGACCATATCACCTCGTTCTGACTCAGCAACGGGCGCTATATACTGTTCCCAGTATTCAGGGAATAATCGACTCGCCCCATGCTGATAAAACCAATGAATGTCTTCAGGCCGACAGAGAAAAATACCACGTACAATTAAACCGGATACGCGCTGCGGGTGTGCCTGGGCATAGAGCAATGCCAACGTCGATCCCCAAGAACCACCAAATACTAACCATTGATCCACACCACAGTCTTCACGAACCGCCTCAATATCAGCAATCAGGGCTTGCGAGGTGTTCCCTTCTAGCTCTGCATGTGGCGTTGATTGCCCAGCACCGCGTTGGTCAAAAAGAATTATTCGATATGTTTCCGGATCGTAAAACCGCCGATGGTAGGGCAAACAGCCCCCGCCGGGACCACCATGTAGAAACAACACCGGAATGCCATCTGGGTTGCCACATTCTTCTACGTAAAGCTCATGTGGCGCATCAACTGCCAAACGCCACTGTCGGTTTGGCTTAATTTCTGGGAATAATCCTCGCATTAATTACGCCGCTTTACCTTTGATGCCCATCAACGACGCTATACCCGCCAGAACAAGACCCAATAAAATAAGTACTGGCCCAATACCCGTACCGAGTACCGTAAACGCCCAACCCATGCCAAAAACAACACCCAAATACAAAACGCCTGAATGCAATAATGTACCCGCAATAAAAACTGCACTGATCAATTGTTTAAAGCGTGTACCGATTGCCAGCACCAACAACACCAAACCCACAGCGATATTTAAGAGCGCTTCCAGATTACCATGTGCATGTGGCCCACCTTTTATTGCTGTATTGGGCGCCAACGAATTCAGCTGCGCATTAAGAGCGAGTAATGCCTTTGCGTTAGCACGCGCAATTTCACCGTCACTCATGGGTTCTAATGTTTCTTGGTTCTCAAAGCCACTGCCCGCGGCCAACTGCAATGGCGCCATCGCTGCTTGCTTATCCTGCTGCGCTTTACTTATATCGGGTAGATTATTAACCATGACGGGGCCCAAAGCGGCTGTTAATACAAGATAAAAAAAACCGAATACGATATTAATTTTACCTGTCATCTCGCTCTCCTTGATTTTATTGTTTTTTATTCAACTGGTTATAAGTTTGCTTAGTACATTTATACTACAAACAGAACAAAAACGTTGTACAGAAATAACCTACAGCACTCTCAGCAAACCCTGACAGTAACTGTGCGCCTAATCAATCATAATTCCTAGCGTCAATCTCCTTCCAAAAGAGTGACTTTTTTCCAACCCAGCCAATGGCTGGGTTTTTTTTGCTGCGACCCATTGGAAATGGGTGCAGTATGCATAATGAAGCTCGAAGAGATTCTATGCTCGCCCCATCAGTCATGGAAAGATTTAAACAAAGCAAATGAAACGCGCAGCGTAGCTTATAGAACCTCTTCGAGCTTCATTATAAGTAACCTAACCATTTCCAATGGTTCAGGCCATCTATGAGTGGTGAACATCCAACCCACAAAAATAAAGGAGACAGCAAGCAATTATCGGCGTCACGAATTAATGAACCCAAAACTACCGCCATGCTGACAAAAGCACTTTTCTTAAAAAAATAATAAAAAAGGAGGTAAAGGAAGATTATTTCACATCACATCAAACCACTATCAGCCTGACACAATCCGAAGTTACAACTAAAGGGAAAACGTACTACGCCGCCAACAACGTCGCCATTTTATCTAACTCAGAAGCATGCTTAGAAAACATCGTTTCAACAATAGAGTCTACCGCTTCTTTTGATATACCGAGCGTTTCTAATAATTCATTATCAAACTCTATATTTGTTTCATCACCAATATCCATATTGGCCATAATACGATTCGCTAGTTGCACCAGCAGTACATCGTGCTGAAACTTACCTTCGTAATGCTCATCATGGTGATGTCGCATAACATGTATCACTTTCTCGGGGAGATCCCACTGATGCATCAGATCAGCGCCCACTTCTGCATGCGTTAATCCATAAATTTTTCGCTCTGAATCAATTATCGTAGCGCCATGGTTTGTCTCAACTTCGTTAGACAGCGCTAAGAAATCATCAGGAAAACAATGTGCCATGATCATAAATCCGATGTTATGCAGTAAACCAGATAAGTATGCCGAACCTGGTTTGACATGAAACCGTACTGGCATCGCACGCGCTAAGGCTTCAGATAATCCTGCACAATAAACTGAATGCAACCAAAGGTTTTTTGCGCTCAATTTACCTTCTACCTTATTCGTAAATACTTTCCCGACCGCCATCCCGAGTGCCATATTCGTAACCATATCCATGCCAAGGATTGAAAAAATCGCATCCTTAACGGAATTTATTTCTCCTTTAAAACCATACCAAGGTGAACTGGCATAATGCATAACTTGAGCAACAATCGCGGGATCTGTTTCGACCACTGCCGCGATATCTTCTGGCATCGTTTCTGGATCACGGCTCATCTTCAATAACTTTGACGCGACCTCAGGCATGATTGGCAAGCTGTCTAGTTTATTAAGTTTTTCTATCATTTTATTTGTCTTATCTGATAAACCCATTTCCATCGACGTAGTACTCCCTGTTAGATTTATTGTCAGTAAGGATGCTCATGCACGACTTAGAACGACCTCAGAGCAACTTAACTTTTTGATATCACTCATGGTTTTTGCGGCTTTCAAGCCATTATCGCGCCTACGTTACACGGCATCCTCGTTACTACCTGTATCGGTGAATGAATCTAAAACTTGAGTGCAGTGAGGCTTATTTAACAAACCGTCACAAGACGCTTAGCCATGTATAATCCACACAAACATTAATAAAATCCGGTCACATTGCTACAACATCAACATCATAAGGTTGCCATCATGAAAATAGTGGGTCATCTGCGGAAAATGCAGTCCAAACTCGAATCACCCGTTTCCTACTTTATGCCATTCGACGATCAGCTTGAGCCAATGAACAAACATGTCGGTCACCAGATTAGCCTCCATGCGACGGGCAATATTCACTGTGTCGCCTGTGGCAGAAAAACCAACAAAAGCTACAGCCAAGGACATTGTTTCCCTTGTATGAAAAGCCTCCCCCAATGTGACATGTGCATTATGAAGCCGGAAACCTGTCACTACGATCAAGGCACGTGCCGAGACGCCGCATGGGGCGATACACATTGCATGCAACCTCACCACGTCTACTTAGCTAATTCATCCGGCATCAAAGTCGGCATTAGTCGTCAAATACCTTCTCGCTGGATAGATCAGGGTGCCAGCGAAGCACTGGCCATCATGCAAGTAAGCCATCGCCGACTCTCTGGGCTTGTTGAAGTCATACTTAAAAATCATGTGAGCGATCGTACAGATTGGCGCAAAATGCTTAAAGGCGCTCCCGAGAGCATTAATTTAGCTTCGCGTCGTGATGAATTGTTTGCCGACTGCGCAGATGAATTTGCTGCGCTTGCATCTGAATTTGGTGACGATGCCATGGTAAAGCTGATTGATACGCCTCAAACCAGCATCGAGTATCCCGTCACCGAATACCCAGCCAAGGTCAGCTCACTTAATTTTGATAAAACCCCGCATATAGAAGGCACCTTGCTCGGCATTAAAGGCCAGTACCTGATTTTAGATTCTGGAGTATTGAATGTTCGTAAATTTAGCGGCTATGAAGTTGAATTTGAGGCTTAAGCTGCTTTTACGTAAATGTCGCCTATACTAGGTATGGGGATTCCAAGTAAGACTACAATTAATTATGCAAAACAATGACTTAAAAGACATGCCGAATAACCGTGTGTTTCCGCGCATCATCGCAAAATGCCCAGTGATGCATCGCCCTGATGAATCAGTACGCTGGAGCGTCGGCCTTCTTATTAACTTCTCGGCAACGGGGATGTTATTCAACTCTGCCTGCGCGCTGGAAATCGGTGCAACAATCAATGTTCGCCTAGAACGTGGCAAAAAATTAGTGATCCCTGCATTAAGCGGCTCAGGCACCGTGATTCGTTGTACCGAAATAGAAGCAAACAAATACGAAATTGCGTGTAAATTAACTAAAATCAATCCACCAGAAACAAACGCCTAATCCATACTTAACTGGCTGGTATCAATATCAGCGTCAGGGATCGATTTTGGCTCAGCCAGTGTGGCGCCGACTTCATCCATACTAAGATCAGCTAAATCAAACTCAGCTTCGAGAAACTCTCCCGCTTCTGCAAGCGTGACACCGACTTCAGAAATATCCAAACCACTGGTGTTTATATCCGGCTCAGGAATGTTTTTGGGTTCTGCCAAGACAATGCCCACATCAGCCATTTCCATACCTGACGTTTCTATCTTTGCGTCAGGGACAACCGCGGCTTCAACCAGCGTAATACCAACCTCGGCCATGTCTAAGTCACTGGTATCGATGTTCGCTTCCGGTACTTCGACATGCTCACCAATTTGACTACCCACCTCTGCAACGGACATTGATGCATCTTCAACGGGTGCTTGGCTTGCTTGTGTTGGGTCTGTTTTGGGTTCTATAGGCGGCGGCGGTGCTGCTGCCGGTGTAGAGGGATCTTCAATTTCGCAAAGGGCACCTGCTCGTTGCAGTGTGGTCTTATACCGTTCTGCCGTCGCTTGATCGATGTCTTTTTTAAGGACTAAGCGTTGCCCTGAAAAAAGCTTCTCAATGCGGTCATCAGGTAAACTAAAAACACGCGCAACATTACTCTTAACCATGTCGATATCGGCATGCTCAAGAATCTCGCCACTAAAAATTACCTGAAAATTACCTTTAGCCATGTCTTATCCCCAGACTGTTACTAAGAATAATAGACCTGCTAGTGAGAATCATCCAGTTTCTTATTTAAACCCTCGTTAACAAATGCCTATAACTGTTTAACCGCTAAGCACTATTCGTCATCAATCTCTAAACCAAAATTGATGCCAACGGATAAACGTTCGTTACTGCTTTTATTCTCAGTCACTTCATGGCGAATCGTCGGAGGGAAAAAAACAAATTTACCGGCTTCAGGCTTCACTTGGATCACATCATTTTCAACTGTCAGTAGCAAGTCACCGCTATTCTCATGGGCATCAATGTAATAGACCGCGGACAGGCGTTCATCATCATCGTCATGGGTATGTGGCTGGGTCACCTGTCCTGGTAACATGAGATTGAACCAGAAACCCTGCTTCAAGGCCTGATTGGTTTTGAGAATTTGTTGTGCAAAAAGCTGTCCCTGTCGCATGACTGTTTGCATCGCGGGCACCTTAGCCACATCAAGGTATATGTTTTCATATCGGCCAGCGAAGTAGTGGCTGCGCCGCACCTCATCTGTATCTTTATACAGATTGAACTGCTCAATAATTGCGGTATTGATTTGGGTAAAATCAGCTAGTTCACGAATGATTACCGTATCGCTAGCCATGCCTATCCCATTACCTCAACTAAAATTGTTTTAGCGATAAACCCAACGAAACCAAGCCCCAAAGCGATGAACAGAATCATAAAACCATAGCGACCAGCATTTGATGCTTTGCCCATGCGGTAAATGATGTACAGCATGTACAAAATAAGCCCTGTACAGCCAATCACCAATGAATAGTGTTCGAATGTTTCGATTGTCATCGCAATACCCAGATCATAATCACATGGATAATAACATCATTAGAGTTTGCTAATATTAAAAATGCGCAAAATCCATCTAGAAACGATGGTTTATCGCATTAGGCTGAAATAAGCGTTGAAACGACACGATTGCGGCCACCACGTTTCCCGGCATAGAGCAATTCATCCGCATGTTTAATGCAAGTATCTACATCGCAGCTCGCATCATAGGACGTGACGCCAAAAGTCATGGTGACTGTAAAAGGATTGTTCTTGTACACATAGACCTTTTTCACCAACATCTCACGTAATTTTTCTATCGCCTGAACACCACCTTCCATTTCTGTCTCAGGCAACATAATCAGAAACTCTTCACCACCCCATCGCGACACAGCATCTTGTTGACGCAGTGACGCCTTCATAAGCAGTGAGACTTGTTGCAAAACATAGTCGCCACAATCATGTCCGTGTTTATCATTAAATTGCTTAAAATAATCAATATCAGCAATCACCAGAACAAAGGGATTTTTGTCCCGCTGAAAACGAATCACTTCCTGATCCATTACATCAAGCATTTTGCGTCGATTGTATAAGCCTGTCAGGCTATCCGTGGTAGCCAGTAATTCCATTTGCCGTTCCGCATGAATAGACGCGACGCGGAAAAAATAACCCTGTATCGCAAAGGCGGTGAAATTGATGGCTATATTCATCACATGGAGTCCTTCAAGTACATAGCTCGGAATCACTAGCGTAAAATCAGGCTGATGAGTATAAAAGTAAAATCCAATATAACTAAAAAACAGCAAAATACCTTCGGCGATAATAATTGGCGTTTTTTGGTGATGATTTATAAAAATGAACAAAACGATGGAAAGGAAATAATAGTGAAAGCCACTTTCCCAGCCTAGGAAATAGGTCGCTAAAAATGCATGGACGACTGCTTCAAAGGCCAAAATAGCAATGGCCTGAGTATGGTGACCGGCTCGGTTCAGAAAATAACCCAGTACCCAGAGCATCGAACTAACGACATTGAATATTGCTAACTCGGGTACGCCAACCCATAAAAACAGTGGTATAAATAAGCTATGGGCCACAAAACCAAGATAGCAAAGATAATTAAGAGCGATATAAAGGCGAAAGTTATCACGGCTTATCTCAGCCTGTTTAAATATTTCCAATGAAACTTGCATTCTCACCCTCTCAAAAGCACCGAGGTATTGAACCACGAAACAATACTATTGTCTTACCTATTAGTCGTAAAAATATAAGATGAATGAACGAGGTCATTATGCTTAGCATCAAAAACAACCATATTATCAGCGTTTTAACGGGAATTTTACTGTTAATAGGCAGCTCATTTGCCAATGCCAGTCCGCTAACTGATCTCGATGGGAAACCTGCCAGCATTAGCGATTACAGTGGCAAAGGAAAATGGTTAGTTGTGATGTTTTGGGCATCAGACTGTCATATTTGTAACAAAGAGGCTCACCAATACGTCGATATGCAAACACGCCATAAAGACGGCAATATCAGTGTCCTTGGCATTACTACTGATGGCTTAGCCAACAAAGCCGATGCAAAAAGCTTTATTAACGAACACAAATTAAACTTTCCAAATCTAATTGGCACACTCGAAGACATCGCTGGCATGTACTATGACTTAACCGGCAACCAATGGATTGGTACGCCAACCTTCTTCATCTATAACCCTGAAGGTAAGCTACGCATTGCCGATGCAGGGGCAATTCCGGCTAAGCTCATAGAAGATTTTATTGCAGAAAATTCAGTCGCCAGTGCCGAATAAATCTCTCGCTAAGCATCGTAGCCTAGATTAGGCGATAGCCAGCGCTCTGCTTCCGCATAGGTCATGCCTTTTCGCTGTGCATACTCTTTAACTTGATCGCGATTTATTTTACTGACTGCAAAGTAACTTGAATCAGGGTGCGCATAGTAGATACCACTCACTGCCGCGGTTGGCACCATTGCTTTTGATTCGGTCAATATAATACCGGCTCTATTTTCAGCATCCAATAATTCCCACAGTATATCTTTTTCAGTGTGGTCAGGACTTGCTGGATAACCTGCCGCCGGGCGAATCCCCACATATGACTCTTTGATTATCTCTTGGTTAGAAAGAGATTCATCTTTCGCGTAGGCCCAGAATTCTTTACGCACACGCAAATGCATACGCTCTGCAAAAGCTTCCGCAAGACGGTCTGCCAAGGCCTTTAACATGATTGAATTATAGTCATCATGATCCGCTTCAAATTCAGCAATCTTAATATCGATACCTTCGCCGGCTGTCACTGCAAACCCGCCAATATAATCATTTATTCCTGAGCTCTTAGGCGCAATAAAATCTGATAAACAAAGATTCGGTTTACCGGGTGGCTTTTGTTGTTGCTGGCGTAAGTTGTGCAGCACTGTTTTTACTTCGCTGCGCGTGTCGTCTGTATAGACTTCGATATCGTCATCGACTGCATTTGCAGGAAACAAACCAATTACCGCGCGAGCAGTTAACCATTTTTCACTGATGATTTTATCTAACATTGCTTCTGCATCAGCGAATAGCTTTCTGGCTTCTTCACCTTTTTCTGCATCGTCAAAAATTTTAGGGTAGCGCCCTTTCAATTCCCAAGTGTGAAAAAAAGGTGTCCAATCTATGTACTCTCGCAATTCTTCTAAGGAATAATCTTCAAATGATTTTAAACCTGTAAAACTTGGTTGCGTCGGCTTGTAATTAGACCAATCGATTGCAACCTTATTTTCTCTTGCCTCAGCGATTGTTAACCATTTAATTTGAGCTCTTCGCCCAGCATGGTTTATACGAACTGTTTCGTATTCTTCTTTCAGTGCAGCAACAAACTCTTCCTTAAAGTCCTGACTGATTAGTTTTTGTGCTACCCCAACGGCGCGCGATGCATCCTTAACCCAAACAGTTGGATGCTCATAATTTTTATCAATCTTGACGGCGGTATGTGCTTTAGAGGTCGTTGCACCACCTATCATCATGGGTATTTCAAAACCAATACGCTGCATCTCTTTCGCCATGTGCACCATTTCATCCAGTGAAGGCGTAATCAAGCCGCTTAAACCAATAATATCAACACCATGTTCTTTGGCGGCCTCAATTATTTTACTTGCAGGCACCATTACGCCGAGATCTATCACCTCAAAATTATTACACTGCAAGACAACGCCAACGATGTTCTTACCAATGTCATGGACATCGCCCTTAACGGTTGCCATTAATATCTTACCGTTAGTTTGTGCGCCTTCTGATTTTTCAGCTTCAATGTAGGGTAATAAGTGCGCAACGGCTTTTTTCATGACGCGTGCTGACTTCACTACTTGTGGTAGAAACATCTTGCCGTCTCCAAACAGATCACCAACCACGTTCATGCCATCCATCAATGGGCCTTCGATTACTTCAATCGGACGATCAAACAACGAGCGTGCTTCTTCCGTGTCTTCGACGATAAAAGCATCAATGCCTTTAACCATTGCATGCGCAATACGTTTAGCAACGGGCGCTTCTCGCCATGCAAGATCTTCTTCTTTCTTGGCAGTGCTACCATCGCCTTTAAACTTATCTGCTATATCGAGCAGTCGTTCAGTTGCATCATCTCTGCGATTTAAAACAACATCTTCGACGGCGTCGCGTAATTCTGCTGGCAGATCATCATAAATGGCTAACTGACCTGCATTAACAATCCCCATATCCATGCCGGCTTTAATTGCGTGGTATAGAAAGGCAGCATGAATCGCTTCACGGACAGGATTATTGCCGCGAAATGAAAACGATACATTTGAAACACCACCACTAACCATGGCATGCGGTAAGGTGTTTTTAATTTCACGCGTCGCTTCAATAAAATCGACACCGTAATTATTGTGTTCTTCAATACCCGTTGCGACAGCAAAAATGTTCGGATCAAAAATTATATCTTCCGCTGGAAAGCCAACCTGTTCAGTTAAAATTTTGTATGCACGGGTACAAATTTCGATTTTGCGCGCTTGTGTGTCTGCCTGACCTTTTTCATCAAAAGCCATAACAATAATTGCTGCACCATAACGACGGCACAGGTTTGCCTGCTCGATAAAGTTTTCCTCACCCTCTTTCATTGAAATAGAGTTAACAATCCCTTTACCTTGAATACATTTCAAGCCCGCTTCAATAATTGGCCACTTAGAAGAATCTATCATGACAGGGACACGTGAAATGTCTGGCTCACCGGCAATCAGATTTAAGAAGGTCACCATGGCATTCTCACCATCAAGCATGCCTTCATCCATGTTTATATCGATGATCTGTGCGCCGTTCTCAACTTGTTCGCGCGCCACACTCAAGGCTTCATCATATTGCTCTTCAAGTATTAAACGTTTGAACTTTGCAGAACCGGTAACATTAGTTCGCTCGCCGACATTCACAAACAATGAATCATCATTAATATTACATGGCTCTAATCCGCTTAGACGCGTCGTAAAATCGTTTATCTTAGTTTGGCGTGGCGGGTATTTGCTAACCGCTTTTGCAATGGCAGAAATATGTGCCGGCGTTGTACCACAACAACCACCAATAATATTCAGGAAGCCATTTTTAGCCCACTCTTCAATTTCAGCTGCCATCTCTTCGGGCGATTCATCATACTCACCAAACTCATTGGGCAACCCTGCATTAGGATGCGTGTTAACGTGGCAATTTGCTAAGCCTGCTATTTCTTCAACGTATTGACGTAAATCCTTCGCACCCAGCGCACAGTTAAAACCAAAGCTTATTGGCTCTACATGCCGTAACGAGTTCCAAAATGCTTCTGCAGTTTGTCCTGATAAGGTTCTTCCCGATGCATCTGTGATTGTGCCGGAAATCATAATAGGCAGTTTTATTTTATGCGTATCAAAATATTCCTCAATTGCAAACAACGCGGCCTTCGCGTTCAAGGTATCGAAAATTGTTTCAACCAAGATGATGTCTGCGCCGCCCTCTACCAAACCGCGCATTGATTCTGTGTAGGCTTCTTTCAATTGATCAAAGTTAACATTACGGTAACCTGGATTATTAACATCAGGTGAAAGGCTTGCGGTGCGGTTGGTTGGCCCAAGTACGCCGGCAACAAATCGTGGTTTATCGGCTGTTTCAAATTCATCACAAGCTGCACGTGCAACGGCTGCTGCCTCACGGTTGATCTCATAAACAAGATCTTCCATTTGATAATCGGCCATTGAAATAGAGGTCGCGTTAAACGTATTGGTTTCTACAATATCTGCGCCCGCAGCAAGGTAGGCTTTATGGATATCTTTAATGATTGTTGGCTGTGTTAATACCAATAAATCATTATTACCTTTTACATCACAAACCCAATCCGCAAAGCGTTCGCCACGGTAGTCCGCCTCTTCCAACTTGTAAGTCTGGATCAAGCTTCCCATTGCGCCATCTAAGATTAAGATACGTTCGGCAAGTGCTTTATTAATAAGGTCTGTTCGATTGTGTTTCACGGGCTTAGCTACTTATATAGATAATAATGGTGGCAAATTGTAGCATAGCCACTATCAAGCTGCCGCAGGATTTCTAAATTAGGCTGTTTTTACCTGAAGATGTTTAGGTTTAAGTTTATCATTCGTGGCGTATCGATTAAATATGCTCAACCATCAATACCACACCATCAACTCCTGTTACTTTCACCTTGGTGCCCGTCTCGCAATCCTCACCTTCAATCTTCCATGTTGAGTCATCAACTTTTATCTTGCCTTGCCCATTGACGATAGGCACTTGCAAGGTAAACACACGGTTCACATACTGTTCGCCACGTTGATTCAAGTTGGGTTGGTCAGTCGTCGATGGATGCTTATTTGAATAAGAACGCCAACTATAAATAGTGGCAACTGAAACAATTGCAAAGATGACAAACTGTGTTTCCCATGTGATGTTCGGAAATATCAACATGAGCAAGCTCACTACCCCCGCTGCAACACCCAGCCAAACCATAAATGCGCCTGGTGCAAACATTTCCAGCGCAATAAGGATCACCGCAATGATGCCCCAATGCCAACTATTTAATTCAGTAAAAATCTCCATGTTTACTCCGACTTATTAAATGCCTGCTTAGCGATTTCACTAATACCACCGATTGCACCAATGACACTTGAGGCTTCAAGCGGCATGAAGAATACTTTTTCGTTTTCTGCTGAACCAATGGTCGTAAGCGCTTCAATGTATTTTGTCGCCACAAAGTAGTTAATTGCTTGTACATCACCTTTGGCAATCGCTTGTGACACCATCATGGTTGCTTTGGCCTCAGCTTCTGCCAAACGTTCACGGGCTTCTGCTTCACGGAAAGAAGCCTCTTTATCACCTTCTGCCGCTAAAATAGCCGCTTGTTTTTCACCTTCAGATTTTAAAATTGCTGCTTGTCGGTAACCTTCCGCTTCAAGAATATTGGCACGTTTTTCACGTTCTGCCTTCATCTGGCGAGCCATTGATTCAACCAAATCACGTGGAGGTGAGATGTCTTTAATTTCAATTCGGGTCACTTTGACACCCCATGGCGTGGTTGCATCATCTACTACATTCAGCAGCTGTGCATTAATGGTATCGCGTTGTGACAACAGCTCATCCAGATCCATAGAACCCATCACCGTACGTATATTCGTCATGGTGAGGTTAAGGATTGCGTAGTCGAGTTGATTCACTTCATAGGACGCTTTGGCCGCATCAAGTACCTGAGAAAACACCACGCCATCGACCGTCACCATCGCATTATCTTTAGTAATGACTTCCTGCGAAGGAACTTCCATCACTCGCTCCATCATATTAATCTTGTTACCGATGGTATCAATGACAGGGAAAATAATATGAAAACCAGGACGTAGCGTTTTGGTGTAGCGACCAAAGCGTTCTACCGTGTATTCCATGCCCTGAGACACAACGGTAACCCCCATTTTGACGATCAGCACCCCTAAAATGAGGATAACAATCGCAAGTGTTGCTGAACTTCCTAAGTCGAATGGCATAAATCTCTCCTTGTTACATGTATTATTGTTCTTAGTTTGACCCAGTATAGACCGACTAGTACGGTGAGAGTCAATGAGGTTAGCAAGACGCTTACAACAAGCATTAATAATTATATATTAATGCCCTATTAGAGAAAAAATAGCCTTATAATGGAACAAAATCACCACAATATTGATATATATTGCATATATTATTTAATAAACACCAATTACAGTATTTGTTTACATAAAATATAACATTTGACCTGTAAGTATTAAATAGTGTCATTAAATCCCATAAATTAGCAATATATTGCGAAAAAACACTCTCTTAAAACCTTATTATAGGATAATTATACTAAAATGAGTCTCGGAACAATAATTGCGCGATATGATGGTATGCCCGAAGCACATATCGCGATGGGGCGGCTTGCCGCTGAAGGCATTGATGCTTGGCTGGCGGATGAGCATCTCGTCCAAACTGACTGGCTGTATAGTATTGCAGTAGGAGGTATTAAACTCCGTGTCGCCGATGAAGACGCTGAACGTGCTGTGATTATCCTTGAGACAGATTATTCAGGCGATATCACTGATGTAGGAAGCAAAGAGTAAGCTAAGCCTCACAGCTTCTGTCCCACCAACATCGCGACATTCCGCGTACCTTCGACCACGTTCCCAACCATACCTTCTTCTCGATAAGCCCGAACCACAAGCCCATCACAAAGGCTGAGCAATTCATTTTGCTTGAGCAAATAATCGGGGTTTGATGGTCCTGTGCCGGCAGGTTTATCAACAATAAATGTTTCATAAAACATCAAACCATTTGGTTTTAATGCGGCAAATAGGGCAGGGAATATTTCACGCTCAAGAAAATAACTGACAACAATCACATCAAAACTATTTTCTTCAGGTGGTTCAGCGACAACGTCATGAACCTGAGCAGTGATATTCATAGCTTGCTGTTCTGCTAAATGATTTAGTTTTTCTATTCCAACAGAAGAGAGATCCCAAGCGGTTGTATCTAATCCAAGTTTAGAAAGCAGCAGGGCATTACCGCCTAAACCGCAGGCAACATCTAACGCTGCCGCTTGAGAGGGTAGTAGGTGAGAAAATTCGCGTAACACCTGACATGCTTGCGGCATATCGTTATTTTTTGTGTAACGATCATCCCACATGGCTTTTATTTGTTCGTTCAATAGTTTTATTTGCGCCAGAATGTAGGTGTTAGCAAAACTAGCAAGGTGAATATTTCAAGTCGTCCAAGTAACATCGCAAAACAAAGTACCCATTTACCAACATCCGTTACGTTGCCATAGTGACCGGCAACATCTCCCAAACCTGGTCCCATGTTATTCATGCATGCTGCAACGGCAGAGAAAGCCGTCACTTGATCCATACCTGTCGCCATTAGAATCAACATAATAATGACAAACATGGCGACATAAACAGCAAAGAAACCCCACACCGAGTTAATAACGCGATCTGACATTGCCTTACCACCAATCTTCACCGGAATTTGCGCATTTGGATGCACTAACCGTGTAATCTCACGAAGTCCTTGCTTTAACAAAAGTAAGAAACGGATCACCTTCATACCGCCACCGGTTGAACCGGCACAACCACCGATAAAACTAATAAATAAAAGCAGCACAACTAATAAACCTGGCCATGATGCATAGCCTGTTGTTGTGTAACCTGTTGTGGTACCGATTGACACTGTCTGGAATACACCTAGGAGAATCGCTTCTCCAATCCCTGAAGTAATATCACTAAAATATAAATAAACCGAAGTAAAAATTGAAATAATAAAGAGAAGACCGAGATAAAAACGTGCTTCGCTGTCTTGTATATAAGGCATCAAGCTAAAGCTGCGCCATGAAACGAAGTGCAGTGCGAAATTCATGCCTGCAAGCAGCATAAAAATAACCGTAATAGATTCGATTAAAGGGCTATTAAAAAAACCGATGCTTGCGTCATGCGTGGAAAAACCACCAATCGCAATCGTTGAGAAACTATGCGACAACGCATCAAAAGCGCTCATACCGGCAAGCCAATAGGCTAAGCCACAAACGACTGTTAGTCCTAAATATATATACCAAAGTGCTTTTGCTGTTTCTGTTATGCGTGGTGTTAATTTCGAGTCTTTCATTGGGCCCGGTGTTTCCGCACGATATAACTGCATGCCACCAATGCCTAACATCGGTAAAATCGCTACAGCCAATACGATAATACCCATACCACCGAGCCACTGTAATTGTTGTCGGTAGTAAAGAATTGAATGCGGTAAATGATCAAGCCCTGTAATGACCGTTGCACCGGTTGTTGTCAATCCAGAAATTGACTCAAATGCCGCATCAGTGAATGACATGCCTAAATCTTCATATAAAACTAACGGTAGTGCACCAAACAAACCCAGTACCGTCCAAAACAATACCACCACCAAAAAACCATCACGTAAACGCAATTCACGCCGTGAGCGATGAACGGGTATCCAACAAGTAAGGCCAGTCGACAGCGTAACAAAAAAGGCCAATATAAATGATGCGCGAGCGCCATCATCATAAAAGAATGAAACCACCACAGGCGGCAACATCGTGATGCTGAAAAGCATCAGCAAAATCCCAAGTATTCGCTGTATCGCTATTGGTTGCATAGGAGGTTAAATAAACGTAATCCCGACTTGGAACAAACGTTCGACATCCTCAATTCGGTTTTTATCAACTAGGAACATAATCACATGATCGTCCTCTTCAATCATGGAGTCATGATGCGCAATAATTACTTCATCACCACGCACTATTGCTCCAATGGTTGTTCCTGGCGGTAATTTAATTTCACTAATTGCTTTGCCTACAACTTTCGAGGTTTTATTATCACCATGTGCGATCGCCTCAATGGCTTCAGCCGCACCGCGACGTAAGGAATGTACAACAACAACATCGCCACGGCGAATATGTGCAAGTAAACTACCAATTGTTGCTTGCTGTGGCGAAATAGCAATATCAATAATTCCGCTTTGAACAAGATCAACATAAGCTGCGCGGTTAATCAGTGCCATGACTTTTTTAGCACCCATACGCTTAGCTAACATCGCTGATAAAATATTTGCTTCATCATCGTTGGTCAATGCACAAAACACATCACAGCTTTCTATGTTTTCTTCAAGCAGTAACTCTTCGTCAGCAGCGTCACCATAAAGCACGATAGAACGATCCAGTTTTTCAGAAAGATCTTTTGATGTTTTTAAATCATGTTCAATTATTTTAACTTGGTAACGTGACTCAAGTGACTCGGCTAAACGCAACCCAATATTACCACCACCCGCTAACATAACTCGTTTGCATGGGCGATCCAGTTTTCTTAACTCACCCATCACGGCACGAATATCTTTTCTCGCTGCAACAAAGAAAACTTCATCATCCGCTTCGATAACAGTTGTACCCTTAGGGATGATAGCGCGGCCACGACGAAAAATTGCGGCAACACGTGTTTCTACTTGTGGCATGTGCTCACGTAATTCACGTAGTTCGTGCCCAACCAACGGCCCCCCGTAATACGCTTTCACCGCAACCAGTGAAACGCGACCTTGCGCAAAATCTAATACCTGTAATGCACCTGGGTGTTCAATAAGACGCTGTATATAATCTGTCACGAGCTGCTCGGGACTGATCAAGACATCAATCGGCAGTGCTTCCTGCGCAAACAGTTGAGGGTGTGATAAATATTCTGTTGACCGAACTCGAGCAATTTTTGTTGGTGTATGGAATAGGGTATAGGCAACCTGACAAGCGATCATATTGGTTTCATCACTGTTCGTTACCGCAATGATCATGTCGGCATCTTCTGCGCCAGCGCGTGCCAATACTTCAGGGTGTGATGCGTGACCAACAACTGTTCTTAGATCAAGCCGATACTGTAAGTCTTCAAGTTTCTGCTTGTCCATATCCACGACGGTAATATCATTTGCCTCACTCGCGAGATTATCCGCAACTGACGTACCAACCTGACCCGCACCAAGAATAATAATTTTCATTACTTGCCTTTATCTCCAGCGCCTGCTTTTTTCGGATCTATACCTAATGCTCTTAATTTTCGGTATAAATGGGTTCGTTCCATTTCTGCTAGTTTAGCCACTTTTCCAACACTGCCACCGGCCTCCTTCAAACGATTCTCCAAGTAAGCTTTTTCGAAAGCTTCACGCGCTTCTCGCAAAGGCAAATCAAATACCGGAGGCATCGTCACTGCGCCACTCAATTTCACAGCATCGTGGTTTAACATCGATTCGATTTCTTCAAGCTCTACTTGTCCATCACCACCAATGATCAACACTCGCTGAACAAGGTTTTGTAATTCTCGAATATTGCCTGGCCAACCATAATTTCTTAACCTATTTTGCGCAGCAACTGAAAAGCTGCGGTAAGTTAAATGTTCTTGTGTCACAAATTGATCGATTAAGAAGTTTAAAAGTTCTGAGATATCTTCACTGTGTTCGCGTAACGATGGAATTTGCAACGGCACAACATTTAACTGGTAATACAAATCATCACGAAATGTCTTTTCACTGATACGTTGCTGTAAATCATGCCGAGTGGAGGCAATCACTCTTACATCAATCGCCACCGGTTCATTACCGCCGATGCGAAGGAAAGACCCGGATTCAAGTGCACTAACCAACTTGCCTTGAGTCGCCATGTCCATGTCGGCAATATCATCGAGAAACAAAATACCTGAGTTAGCTTGTTCTAAACGGCCATAGTGAACGTTTCCATCGACCTCAGAACCAAATAGCTCGACGGCAGATTGCTCACTACTTATAGAGGCGACACCCACTTCAATAAAAGGGCCCTTGCTGCGGGCACTGTTTGCATGAAGATAACGAGCGCATTGATGTTTACCACAACCTTGCTCACCTGTGATTAACACCCATGTATCATGCTGTGCAATACGCTGGATTTGTTCGCGCAACTGCTGCATCAATTCACTCTTGCCCATCGGTTCGGTAGCAGGGCGTAAGTGCTCTCGCATATCACTGTTTTCGCGCTGTAATTTATCTGATTCCAGTGCGCGTTCAATGGTCAAAAGTAACTTGGCGAGTGATAGCGGTTTTTCTATAAAATCGTAGGCACCTAAGCGAGTCGCTTCAACGGCTGTTTCGACAGTGCCATGACCTGACATCATAATGACGGGTGCGGTGAGACTACCTTCTTCCTGCCATTCTTTGAGTAGGGTGATACCGTCAACATCCGGCATCCAAATATCTAATAAGGTTAAATCAGGTCGATGCACTCGACGCGAAGCACGTGCAGCCGCAGCATCTTCTGCGACACTAACGTTGTAACCTTCGTCAATAAGGATTTCCTGAACCAAATTTCTAATATCTGGCTCATCATCGACAACTAATATGTGCGGTGCGCTCATGAATGGACGGTTTCGTTGGTTGTTAGTATTTCCGTAAACATTCGGTACTCTCTAGGTATTGTAACGTTCAATTAACCTTAGTAACAATCAATCTGTTTTACTAGCTCTTTTCTTTACTATCACTGTGTAAAACGGGCAGTCGTATCACAACACTTGCGCCACCCTCAGCACGATCTTCAGCCATCACCATGCCGCCGTGTTCTTCGACAATCTTTTTAACAATCGCCAGGCCTAAACCTGTACCACCTTGTTTACTGGTTACATATGGCTCAAACAGCTCTGATTGCACATCTGATGACCAGCCTGGACCATTATCCTCAATTCGTAACTCAACATAGCGGCACTTTGATTCTTGCATGCATAAAGTACGGATTGAAATCTCGGGAGGAGCTGCCTGATCTTGCATGGCTTCGATCGCATTTTTTATGACATTGTGCAGTAATTGTCGTAACCGGCCCTCATCTGCTTCTACATGCGGCATCACCGGATCGAGTGATAGGTTAATGCGAAGGCCAGTTTCCTCATCTCGATAAAGATCAAGCACTTCATCAATTAATGTATTTAAATTCAGTGCTTCAAGTTTAATCTGCGGCGCACGTGCGTATTCAGAAAAGGCATTCACCATTTCCTTCATAGCTTCCACCTGCTGCACAATCGTATGCGTCGCTTTATCTAGCACTTGCGCTGATTCTTTATCCATCGTATCCAAGTACTTATGCCGTAAACGTTCGGCGGATAGCTGAATTGGCGTTAGAGGGTTCTTAATTTCGTGCGCTAAACGACGGGCCACTTCACCCCATGCAGCGTTTCGTTGTGCTTGCACCAAGGTCGTGACATCTTCAAATACGATCAATGTATCGCCTGATGCCTCCAGCGTACTGGTCATTGGCACACCACGACAAACCAATATCTGCCGGCCTGAAACACCAAATAATGTGATCTCTTCACGCCATTGCTGATTTTTTTCAAGCTGCTCGAGCACGATCTCAACGAATCGGCTAAGACTGCCATGCAGTGTAGCAAGCTCGCTAAAAGACTTGCCATACAGTGGTTTCAGATCAACTGATAAAATATTATTAGCGGCTTCATTATAAGTTTGTAAGCATCGCTTCGCATCCAAAGTAATAACACCGGAGCTTAAATTGGATAACACGCAAGCCTGATAAGCTTGTTGTTCGTCAACTTGATGGCGGCTCAACTCTGCATCGTTACGCGCGCGTTCAATACGGCGTGTCATCTGGTTAAAGGATTGTACTAAGAAGCCTAATTCGTCATTTGCTGGAAGTGGTAAACGTTTGCTGTAATCACCCGCAGCCACTGCAGCCGTACCTTGTGCCAAATCACTGATCGGTGCGACTAATTTTCTTGCAGTATAAAAAGCCGCCCACACCGCACTTAAAATGCTCAGTAATAAAGCCAATGTTAGCGTTAAAGTAAAACTGTATTTCAAAGGGCTACGTAGATACACAAGCTCTGTATAGGTAGAAAAAGCATCCTGCACTGAATCCGCTAGCTGCTTTTGTCGCGCGGTGACAGGGTATAAGGCCTGCAAAGATCGCACTCCCAAATCAGCTCGAATTAAAGGCACGCGCACCATAATACGAATTTGCAACCCAACATCTGGAATTGTATCTAGGCCTGCATAATTACGACCACGACCAATATCCGAAAATATCGCTTCATCAGGACGATTGGGGTTAATAACAATTTTGTCGCCTGCGCTGCTCGAGGCAACAATGTCACTGCCATCAAATAGCGTCATTTCACTTGCACCACTGCGTGCACGTAAATCATCTAACCTTAATACGGCTGACGCCTCAGACTCATCAGCAACTTCTTCTGCTAGATTCTCGGTTGATCTTAATAAATCGCGTAAGCGACTATCTAAGGTTGAACGTGATAACTCCAATGAATCATCCAGTGCCTTTTCAATCCGAACATCGAACCAGCTATCAATACCTCGGTGTAAAAAATCAACTGAAAAGTAATACACAACACTGACAGGAAGAACGGCAATAATGACAAATACAATTAATAAGCGTGTTGTTAATAGCGACCCTGATTCACCGGCTTTATAGCGTTTATAAAGTTGAATAACGTTAGCAGCAATCATCGCTACTAACAGAGCCAACCCGATCAAAATGGTTACTAATAGAAGTACGTATTGTTGGTTAAAACTAGCTGAATCTTCTGTTGCGCCACTCATAATATACAGCGACAAAAGTAGCAACGCTGACAACAAAGCCGCGGAAATAGGACCGGTGGTGATTCGTTTTAGTAGCGTAAGGGACATATAAACCATTCACTGCTGAGCTTCCATTGCTCGCTCAACCAAGCAACTGGACGTAAGGGCGCAGGTAATGCATTGGTATCTAATTCTGTTTTTATTCGCACCATTGCATCCAGCGGATCTTGTAACCGTATTTGCTTTAATATCGGTAGCGCTCTAATTTGTCCTAATGCTCGCAAGGCGCTTGTTAATGATAAATAACTACGTTGCTCACCCGCGGACATTTTGATGAGATATTGACCGCTCAAGGCATGATACTTCAATTCATAACGTTCTGATTTTTCAGCTATGAGGTGATCCCATAAATACTTTCTCGGTTGTTCTATTTTAATGGTGAGTAGCATGGTCACCGTAATGCCGTTATTGATGGCTTCGAGGACTTTTTCGCTTAACTCATAATGAATATTCGCATTGAGTGTGTAAGCGCCTTTTTGAAGTCGCGTGCTGGCTTTTTCTATCGTAACATCTGCTGCCTCCGATATGGTCGGCAAAATCAAAAACAGCAACGCCAAAAAACACTTCTGGCGAGGAAGCGAGCGATATCGAAATACATTCATTATCTGCATCACACCGACTTATTATTATTTAAGAGAATACTGCACCCGTAGTTATATGCCTTTTTAAGCACATGGACAAATATTCAGTAATTAAACAACCTTTATTATTAATGCTTTTTCTCCAGCAGCGCATAATAAAATCCATCCATATCTTGTTCGCCCGGCAATATTTGTCGGCCAACTTTTTGTGCTCTGCCCCAGCTTGCTTGGATTGGGATTTCTTTCGCATCTGACTGACGAGCAAGAAAAGACTGTAATTGAAGGGTATTTTCATTTGGTAAGATAGAACATGTTGCATACAACAAATTGCCGCCAGGCTTTAGGACTTGCCATAAGGCATCTAACATTGCTGCTTGGGTTTTCACTAACGAGACAATATCAGTTTCACGGCGTAATAATTTAATATCCGGATGACGACGGATCACGCCCGTTGCACTACAAGGGGCATCCAATAAAATTCGATCAAACTCACCCTGCTCACCGACTGCCTTTGCATCACTGACATCAACGCATGCCACCTCTGCTTTGTGGCCCAGTCGCGCCAGCCCATCCGTCAATCTTTCTAAACGTTGCTCGTTATTATCCCATGCTAATATTTTTGCTTGCGTACCTTGGGCCGCAGCATATTCAAGTAGAGCAGCCGTCTTTCCACCCGGTGCAGCACAAGCATCTAAGACGCGATCGCCATTCATCGGCGCCAGTAACTCACACGCTAGCTGTGCTGCCGCATCCTGAACTGATACCTTGCCTTGCTCAAAGCCAGGTAACTGATCAACATTAACAGGGGAGGACAATTGTAAACCTGCGGGTGTGGCATCAATCTCGATTGCCGATATTTCTGCCTCGCTTAATAGTTTTAAGTAAGCGGCTCGATCTTGCTGTGCGCGGTTGACGCGCAAACTCATTGGTGGGTGTAGCTGGCTGGCTTGTTTGATTTGCTGCCAATCATCTGGCCAGGCCGCCTCAAGCCGCTTTGCCAACCACTCTGGCATTTCTGCCTCAACGTCTGGCTTCGATTTCGCCTTTAATAGTAAGTCCTCACTTTCTCTTAAATACCTTCTTAATAAGGCATTGACCAAGCCGCGTGCCCAAGGTTTAGAAAGACTTTTAGTCCCGGCAACGGTTTCATTCAATGCGGCATGATTCGGGATACGCATGTAAATGAGTTGATACAAACCCACCAATATCAGTGCCAGAATATCCTTGTCACGCGGCTTTAAGTTCTTGCTAAGTAGCAATCGCGCTAAGTGATAAAGCTGGTAATAATGTCGCATCACACCAAAGCTGATTTCATACAACAAACCAACGTCACGCGGTGCAACCACGGTGCGCGACAACTCGAGTGCTGTTGTTAATGATTCACCTTCCCCAATAACGGCCGTAATACAACGTGCTGCTTGTGCTCGAACATTGATGCTATGACTCACGATGCCTTACTCAACTCAAAAAAGTGACCTGGTTCACGAAGAGCAGGGCGCGCATTAACAAAATCTACCGCCAGCATGCGTTTCTTACCCGGTGCCTGAAGTTCAAGAATCAACAAAATGCCTGCGCCGGTTTGCACTTTTATACCCTGCTTATCTGCGCTTAAAATGCTGCCTGGTTCCGCAACAATTTTGTCGTGGTCAATAATTTTGCTGCGCCAAATTCGCAGTGTTTCACTGCCTAACTGCGCTGTTGCGACAGGGAAAGGATTAAATCCGCTGATCTGACGTTGGCAAGCTTCCACCGCAGCAGACCAATCCAATGGCGCCTCATCCTTGCTTAATTTGGCGGCGTAACAAGTTTTAGATTCATCCTGCTCAACCGGTTCAGCTGTACCCATTTGTAACTGCTCAATCACATCCATCAAGGCTTGATTCCCTAATACTGCAAGTCGATCATGTAGCTCAGCCGCTGTTTCATTTGGATCAATTGGCGTGCTCACTTTCGCCAACATATCGCCGGTATCAAGGCCTTTGGCCATCTGCATAATGGTCACACCTGTTTCTGTATCTCCTGCAATGATGGCGCGTTGGATCGGCGCAGCGCCTCGCCAGCGCGGTAGTAAGGAAGCATGTACATTAATACAACCCAAATGCGGTGTAGTCAGAACGACCGGTGGTAACAATTGCCCGTAGGCAACCACGACCATAATGTCGGCCTTATAACTGGCTAATTGTTGTTGTGCTGATGCATCCTTGAGACTTTCTGGTTGCTCAATCGGCAGACCCGCCAGCTCGGCACATTGCTTAACTGGGCTGGCAGTCAATTTTCGCCCACGACCCGCAGGGCGGTCGGGTTGCGTATACACCGCCACAATCTCGTGCGGGGAATCAATGAGGGTTTGTAAACTGGGCACAGAGAAATCAGGCGTCCCCGCAAAGATGATTTTTAACGATTCTGACATCTGAATAATTGGCTTAGAAAACCGTGTGACTTTCTTTAAGTTTCTGACTTTTCTCTAGTTTTTTGCTTATTCGCTGCTGCTTAAGCGGTGAAAGATAATCAACAAACACCTTGCCATCCAGATGATCGATTTCATGCTGAATACAAACAGCTAACATGCCATCTGTCTCGATGGTTATCGCGTCGCCATTACGATCGAGCGCTTGCACGGTTATCGACTCAGCCCGCTCAACTTTTTCATAGATGCTTGGAACCGATAAACAACCTTCTTCAGTGACTTCTGAGCCATTTTTTGCAGTAATTTCAGGGTTTATCAATACCAGTGGATCGTCTTTTTCTACTGAAATATCAATAACTATGATACGTTCATGCACATCTACCTGGGTCGCTGCCAAGCCGATACCCGGCGCAGCATACATCGTGGTGAACATATTATTAATAAATTCACGCGTCGCATCAGTGACCTCAGCGACGGGTTTAGCGACTGTTCTGAGACGTGGGTCGGGGTATTTCAATATATTTAATGTCATCATGTGATTTGCATCAACAAATTCTAGTATTTACATAGGTTATGCTGCTAAGATAATGATCATACTGGATAACGTAGCACTTGCGCTATACTCAATACAGGGCTATGTTTGGTTAAACTTAGGATTGGAATAAGCTCAATCCGCTAAATTATAATAAAAGGGACTCACATGTTAGCCAGAAAAATTCTTGTGCTCCTGCTGCTGACGTTCGCAAGCTCCACTTTCGCAGCACCGACCCTGAATCCGGATCACCCCGACCGTTATACGGTTGTCAAAGGTGACACGCTCTGGGATATTGCCGGGCGTTTTCTCAAAAGCCCATGGCGTTGGCCTGATGTGTGGCATGTTAACCCGCAAGTAAAAAATCCGCACCTTATTTATCCCGGTGACGAATTAGTTCTCAGCTACGATGAAAATGGTAATCCTATTATCACCGTTGGGCAGCGCGGCCGTCCTACGATGAAATTATCACCAGGCATACGCAAAACACGCCTCGATCGTGCAATACCCACTATCCCACTTGATGCGATTCAACAATTTCTTTCCAAGCCACTTTCAGTGGGTGAAAAAGAATTGGAAGAGGCTCCCTATGTTGTACAACCTGCTGACGAACATGTCGTTGCCGGTGCGGGTGATCGTCTTTATGTCCGCAACCTGAAAGAAGAAGGCAAGGCTAAATACAGTGTCTTCCGCCCTGGCATTACATACATTAAACATGGCCCTACAAAAGACGGTGAAGAACCTGAAGTGCTCGGCCACGAAGCTATTTACGTTGGCGAAACCACGGTTGCTCGATTTGGTGAAATAGCTACGTTATTAATTACCAGCACAGAACGTGAAGCAAACAAAGGCGATCGACTATTGCCTTTAAGTGATAACGACATCAATGAAAACTTTATGCCGCATGCACCACGTGCAGAAATTGACGCCGCCATTATTTCCGTTGTGGATGGTGTGGTGCAAATTGGCCAAAACCAACTCGTTGTAATTGATAGTGGCAGCCGTGAAAAAATTGATGTCGGTACCGTTTTAGCCGTTTATAGCCGTGGTAAAACAGTATTAGATGATGTTTCACCTGAACGCGGTGACACGGTTAAATTGCCCGATGAACGTGCTGGTACAATCATGGTTTTCCGCGTATTTGAAAAAGTTAGTTTTGCATTAGTCATGGACGCAACCAGCCCATTACATTTATTTGATGCGGTACGTAATCCACCTGAACTATAAAATTTAACAACACTTCCAAACGCCATCGCGCGTTGGCAAGGCAAGGAGGCCTTGAATCATGATGACACCGCAAGGATGCGGATCTCAAACCGATCCCTTATTACAATCTGATAAAGAACTTATCGCGTGGTTAACGCTGTTTCATACCCCACGCTTTGGTCCCAAAACAGCCACTAAATTATTACAACAATTTTCATCTGCGGCAGAAATTATTGAATGCCGTCATGAGATTTCAAGTAAGACACTCCGCGACGCATTAACTCAACCAAACCACCAAGCCATTGAAAACGATATCCGTTGGCTAGATGAAAGTAACAGTCACCACATTATTCATTTTGCTGATCCTGATTACCCTCAATTACTTAAACACATTAACGACCCGCCATTAATTATTTACGTCAACGGCGATCCAAGCTGTCTATCACTACCGCAGCTTGGAATCGTTGGTAGCCGAAACCCTTCGGCCACAGGACTTGAAACTGCACATGACTTTGCACTTGAGCTGGCGAAAAGTGGGTTAACCATTAATAGTGGTCTTGCACTTGGCATTGATGCCGCGGCACACTGCGGTGCATTACATGCTGATGCCAACACTGTCGCCGTCATTGGCAGTGGCCTTGATGCCATCTATCCTGCTAAAAACACCCGCCTCGCCAACAGAATTGTCGAACAAGGCGCGGTGATCAGTGAGTTCCCACCGGGTACTTTGCCGATTGCGGCTAACTTCCCACGTCGCAATCGTATTATCAGTGGCCTCAGTGTCGGTGTATTGGTGATAGAAGCGGCTTATCGCAGTGGTTCATTGATTACTGCGCGCCTAGCTGCCGAACAGGGAAGGGAGGTATTTGCCATTCCAGGCTCAATCCACAACCCCATGGCACGGGGTAGCCACCGATTAATCCGTGAAGGCGCTTGCCTAGTGGAATCAAGCCACGATATTGTTAATGAACTGAGCAGTTTACTCGGCACACTGGTCATTCCTCCCAAACCTAATGAAAATGACGCTTTCAGCGACTCAAATGACCCTTTAATGGCCTATATCGACCATGATCCGGTCGCCATCGATACACTAATTTCCCGCAGTGGATTGACGGCAGAGCATGTTTCAGCGATGCTATCGTCACTAGAAATACAAGGATCTATTGTGGCATTACCGGGTGGAAGGTATTGCCGCAGCTAAATACAGCTATGAAAGAAAATGTACTCGACGTTTTAGTCTATCTCTTCGAGAATTATATGGTGGATGATATCGAACCGCCTCAAGACCAACAGTCCCTGCAATCTGAGCTCAGTAAAGCCGGTTTCGGCCAAGGCGAAATCAGTAAGGCCTTTGATTGGCTGGAAGGGCTCACCACGCTACGTGAAAACGATGCGGATAAAAATCTTGAAAGCCCTCGCTCAATTCGGATATATACCGATGATGAAGCCGAGCGGATTGACGTTGAGTGTCGTGGCCTACTGTTACACCTTGAACAATCGGGTGTGTTGGACCAATATAGTCGCGAACTCGTTATCGACCGCATTATGGCGCTTGAAGCCGATGAGGTGGATCACGACGTTGTAAAATGGGTTGTACTGATGGTGTTGTTTAACCAACCAGGTCAGGAAGCTGCTTATGCATGGATGGAAGACTTCGTTTTCGAGGAAAACTATTCTTTATTGCATTAAGCGTGTAATTTACTTTTAATTTTTTAACTTTATTAATTTAGCCGCACCTTGAGCAGGCATAACACAAGGAACTGTAAGGTCTCACCGACCTTCTTATAAATATGGGCAATAAACTCGTCATCGTCGAATCACCGGCGAAAGCTAAGACCATTAAAAAATATCTCGGCAAGGGCTATGAAGTGCTCGCCTCTTACGGTCATGTCCGTGATTTACTTCCCAAAGAAGGCGCAGTTGATACCGAGCACGACTTTGAAATGAAGTATCAAGCCATCGAGCGAAATCAGAAACACATCGATGCCATTTCCAAGGCCGTTAAAAAAGCTGACACTTTATATCTCGCGACCGATCCGGATCGCGAAGGTGAAGCCATTGCCTGGCACTTATTTGAACTACTCAAGAAAAAGAAATTATTAAAAGATAAAGAAGTCACTCGCGTGGTGTTTCATGAAATCACTAAGAAAGCGATTCAACATGCTATCGACGAATCACGAGAGTTATCTTACGACTTAATCAATGCGCAACAAGCACGACGCGCACTCGATTACTTAGTCGGCTTTAACTTATCGCCCTTACTTTGGAAAAAAATTCGCCGCGGTCTTTCAGCCGGTCGAGTACAAAGCCCGGCACTCAGAATGATCGTTGAACGTGAAGAACTCATCGAAAAATTTGAAGCACGCGAATACTGGACCATTGAAGCAGATACCAAAGCGTCAAAGAAAAAATTCTCAGCTAAACTGACACAGTACGCCGGCGAAAAAATCAGCCAATTCAGTGTCGAAAATACTGAACAAGCGCATGACATCGAAACCAACATTAGCGCTGCAGCGAAAGGCGAACTAACCGTTGTTAAGATAGAAAAGAAACAACGCAAACGTAACCCATCTGCGCCCTTTACAACGTCAACGTTGCAACAGGAAGCCTCGCGTAAATTAGGCTTTACCACACAACGTACCATGCGGATTGCGCAGCAACTCTATGAAGGTATTGATACCGGCGATGGTTCTGTCGGTTTAATTACCTACATGCGTACCGATTCTGTGACACTTGCACAAGAAGCACTCGATGACATTCGCGCCACCATTGCTGAACGTTATGGCAAAGAGAATGTGCCTAAAGAGCCGCGCACGTTTAAAACCAAAGCAAAAAATGCGCAAGAAGCACATGAGGCGATTCGTCAAACATCGGCAATGCGCGATCCGGAATCAATTAAAAAATTCCTCTCGACTGATCAATACAAACTATACAGTTTGATTTGGAAACGTACCGTTGCCAGTCAAATGATTCACGCTACCATCAATACTGTAGGCGCGAACCTTGAAGCAGGCGAAGGCAACATTTTCCGTGCTAATGGTTCTACCATTGTCGATCCGGGTTTTATGGCCGTCTATCAAGAAGGTGTCGATGATACCCCTGCCGAAGACGATGAAAAACTATTACCACCAATGGAAGAGGGCGATAAAGTAAAACTCTTGAAGATTCGCCCTGAGCAGCACTTTACTGAGCCGCCACCCCGTTTTAACGAAGCAACGTTGGTAAAAACATTAGAAGAACACGGCATTGGTCGACCTTCTACTTATGCTTCCATTATTTCAACACTGCAAAATCGTGAATACGTTGAAATGGATAAACGCCGTTTCATGCCAACCGATGTAGGCCGTGTCGTAAATGGTTTCTTAACCAAATATTTTACTGACTACGTGGATTACGATTTCACAGCAAAACTTGAAAATGATTTAGATGCCGTGGCACGTGGTGAAAAAGATTGGGTGCCATTGATGAAAGCATTCTGGCGACCTTTCAAAGACAAAGTTGAACACACAGATAAAAATGTCGACCGCCGCGATGTTACCCATGAAAAAATTGAAGAGAAATGTCCTAAATGTGGTGGTGAATTATCCATCCGTCTAGGTCGTCGTGGTCGCTTCATTGGTTGTATGAGTTACCCAGAGTGTGACTATGCACGTAACCTGAATGGTGATGATGATGAAAAAGATGCAGAAATCATCAAAGATCGTAAATGCCCTGAGTGTGAACATGACTTAGTCATTAAGCATGGCCGTTATGGCAAATTTATTGGCTGCAGTAATTACCCTAACTGCAAACACATTGAACCACTTGAAAAACCTGCTGATACTGGTGTTGAATGCCCCGAGTGTCATAAAGGAACCATTCTTAAACGTAAATCACGTTATGGAAAAATCTTTTATTCTTGCCAACGTTACCCAGATTGTACCTATGCAATTTGGAATGAGCCCTTAGCTGAACCGTGTCCTAAATGTAACTGGCCAATTTTATCTGTGAAAACCACCAAAAAACGTGGCACAGAAAAAGTTTGTCCGCAAAAGGACTGTCGATTTTCGGAGCCTTACGATCCGCCCGCAAAGGAAGAAACGGAAAACGAAGACAATTAATTTCTGTACACACTTTAACTGTAATTTTTAAACCGACTTTATTTACCGAGGTCCAGCATGAAAAAACCATTCGTCGCTATTTTAATGGGCTCCGACTTCGATCTTGCTGTTCAAATGCTGGCCCTCAGTGATCCTGCGTTAGCACAACGCATTAAAGACGAACGCACCGCCAATGGTGAAGCCGTGATTAATAAAAATGATGGCTTAATGGAAAGACTCGGCGCGTAAGCTGTACTCATGCGCTGGCCACTACGACAAGCTGCAAAGCTTATACAAAAGGGCGGCGTGATTGCTTACCCAACCGAGGCCGTTTATGGCCTTGGTTGTCATCCACTTGATGAAATGGCGGTTAATCGACTCTTACAAATCAAACAACGGGATCCCGGTAAAGGCCTGATCCTGATTGCTGATGACATCAAGAAGCTAGAACCTTTTCTTAAACCGCTAAGCAAATCAGATCGCAATAAACTGAACCAATCTTGGCCTGGCGCCGTAACATGGCTTATCCCTGCACAAGACTGGGTGCCTAACTGGTTAACGGGCTGGCATAGCACACTGGCTGTCCGTGTAACGGCTCAACCTATCGCCGCGGCGCTGTGCAAATCTGCCGGCATGCCCATTGTCTCAACCAGTGCAAATCTGGCGGGTAAACACCCAGCTCGGAACAGCCTTCAAGTTCGACTGCAATTTGGCGAACAACTCGATGCCATTTTAAGTGGCAACACTGATACCAAGGCAAAACCCAGCCTGATCCGTGATCTCCAAACCGGGCATGTAATTCGTCCGGCCTAAACATCACTCGTCAATCACCCAAAATTTATGGTTAAATAAGCGCCCATGGATACACCTGATATCAATGCCGTAAAGGCTTACCTCCTCGATCTGCAAGACCGTATTTGTGCTGGGCTTGAAGCAGAAGATGGCGACAAAACATTTGCAGAAGACAACTGGACCCGCGAAAGTGGCGCCGGAGGCGGACGCACCCGTGTCTTAACAGGCGGCGCGGTATTTGAACAAGCCGGTATTAACTTCTCGCATGTCGAGGGCGACAGCATGCCTTCTGCAGCCACCGCGCATCGACCAGAACTGATTGGTCGCAGTTTTCAAGCCATGGGCGTATCACTGGTTATACATCCACATAACCCTTACATACCCACATCACACGCCAATGTGCGTTTTTTCATTGCTGAAAAAGAAGGCGCTGATCCAGTTTGGTGGTTTGGTGGCGGTTTTGATCTCACTCCTTACTACGGTAACGACGAAGACGTGATTCATTGGCACCAAACATCTAAGGATGCCTGTGCAGATTTTGGTGATGATACCTACGCCCGTTTTAAGAAATGGTGCGACGAATACTTCTACCTCAAACACCGGAACGAACCACGAGGGGTCGGCGGTTTATTCTTTGATGATCTCAATGAATGGGGGTTTGATAAAAGCTTTGCCTTCATGCAAAGCGTCGGCGACCACTATCTACCCGCTTACCAACCAATAGTCGCCAAACGTAAAAATGTAGAATACGGTGAACGTGAACGCGACTTTCAGCTCTATCGCCGTGGCCGCTATGTCGAATTTAATTTAGTCTTTGATCGTGGCACATTGTTTGGGTTACAAACGGGCGGCCGAACAGAATCAATTTTAATGTCGCTGCCACCACTGGTGAAGTGGCGTTATAATTGGACCCCTGATGCAGGTACACCTGAAGAAAAATTATATAAGCACTATCTTGTGCCGCAAGATTGGCTTAGCAAATAGTTTTATTGTCCACTCAGTTTATGTCCATTCGCACGGTAGATCTTTTTTAATAACTCAATTCTTCGTTTATTGACCCCTATATCACTGTGACCTACCCTCGAGGCAGAACGTAGATGAATAATATTTTTCTCTGCATCAATTCTTATTTCTAGATCATCAACAAATCTAAATAACTTCGATGTAAACGTTGCGGCAATATAGTTCGCTGTTTCAGTTTTAATCTTGCCACCCATTTTCTGAATTACTTTTTTTAATACCACCTTACTGTTTGCAACTGTTTCTATAGGAAGAAGTGGTTTTATATAATGCTCAGCATCTTGTTGATATTCGCTGCAAACACAATTCGGCTTACTCGCGCACTGAGCAAGTCGTGTATCGACTAAACCAATCGCTTTCCCTGAAGCCGATTGTTGGCCTAAAATAAAGAAAAAGATAACAAAGGCAATCACTACAATAGCGATAACAATGAAGACCACTTTCATTGAGTTATTTCCTTACGCTTACTCATTTATTAAATTTTCAATCGCTGTCTGCACATCCGGTGTATCCCACTCTCGTCCACCAAATAACCCGTATCGCAATTGTCCCTGCTTATCAATGAAGTAAGTTGTCGGAAATGCAAATACCTTCCAACGTTTTAATGCTGCACCATCACTGTCCAATAGAATAGTAAAATCAACCTTTACTTTTTCATTTAGGAATTTATTTATCGTGGGAATATCTTCAGCCATATTGACGGCCAATATTCGAAAGGGTTTGCCTTTCATCGTTTCTTTAAGGCGCTGCATTGACGGCATTTCATAAACACAAGGCGGGCACCACGATGCCCAAAAATTCACCATCACCACTTTATCTTTAAAATCATTTAAATTAATTATGTCGCCGCTTAAATCACGCAGCTGTAGTGGAGGCGCTATGGGTTTATTTAAGTATGGCGTTAAAACACGTTCTTTCTTCGATGTTGCAATACTACGGGTAGACGGTTCGTTTAACACGGCGGCTTTTCTTTTGGCCGGTAATGTCGCCAATACATTGCTGGCCCTCATCAACAACTTTGGTAATTCACTGGCGGCTTGATGCTCCAGCGTGACCGCATCAGGCCGATAATAAAAACGGTCTCTTACATTTGGAAGGATTTGTAGAAAAACATCACTGCCACCTTGCTGCAAGGCTGGAATGGTTTTATCTAATTTCCAACGCCACGGTGATTGTGCCGGTTGAAAAAGATAGATGGGAATATTCGTGGCACTAACAATCGGTAAAATATCACCAGCTTCCCCTGGCTCTGGCGTTTCTACAAAGAACTTAGCACTGAGTAGCATAAGACCCTTGATCGCTGTGCTCTCTGGCATTTCTAATTGCCATTGCCGTAAACTTTTCAATATAGGCACGACACCGCGACCACCCGTGAGCAGATAAATATCTTTCTCCTTATTTACAGCAGCAATAAGTGCTTTTATCTGATCAACCGGAAATTTTTCAACACTGCTTGCTGCGATGGGTAAAAAGTTAGTTTCAAATAAATCTGGGTACCAAACTTCAATGCCTTTTTCAGCTAGATGCGCTGCGATATCTTTTTCAGAATCCTGTAGCCCCGCTTCAGGCGCTAGCCAAATAAATACTTTCTTACCTTCTGCGGGGAAATGATAATAAGAAAGCTCATTACCATCATCTAATTTCAGGGTGTTTTTTTCTAGCGCTGCCAGCACGCTGCTAAACAGCAACAAAAACAACAAGACACTGAATTTAGATTTCGTCATGTACACATCTTATGGCGATTTAAGGTCTGAGTAAAAATAATTTAGGGTCAGAGTAAAACTCAACAAGGTATTAGAAGCTGTGAGTTTTTACTCTGACCCTAAATTGTTTTGGCTAGAAGAGGACTTCGTGTTTAATGTAGTCAAACAAATCAATGCCATAACTGTTGGCTTCCAGGACTTTTTTGATCTCAATCACTTTGTCGGCTTCGGTTGTTTGGTGAGTGAATTTTGAAAGGTCCAGAATTTTTGGTGGGGTGACAACCTGTTTATCTTTATCACAGACTAACATCACAATTGGCACTAAATTACGACCTTGCGAAACAGATAGAACTATACCGACTTCACCTGTATTTAACTCAACTAAACTCCCGATAGGATAAATACCCAAGCACTGAATAAAACTCTCCACTAAATCTGAATCAAGGTCATTTTCTCGCCACTTAAACATATTTTTAAGTGCGTCTAAAGTATTCATGCCGTGATGGTATACACGGTCACTTGTTATCGCATCGTATACATCAACGATTGCGACCATGCGTGAAAATAAATGTATTTGTGATTCAACCAAGCCACGTGGATAACCAGTGCCTTTTTTCCTTTCATGATGCGTAAACACTACTTCAATAGCGCTTGCTGGCAGACCGGGACTTGCCTTTAAAATATCTAAGCCATGTTGTGTATGCTGTTTTACAATTTCTCGCTCTGCTTCGCTTAGCTTACCTTCTTTATTCAATATTTCTAACGGCACGCGCATTTTACCAATGTCATGCAATAACGCACCAATGCCTACTTCATTCATTTCATCTGTGTTAAAACCCAGATACCGCGCAAACGTTAGCGCAAAAATACAGACGTTCAAGCTGTGTATAGCGGTGTATTCATCACGCTTGCGAAGATTAGATAACCAGAGCATTGCATCAGGGTTACGCACGATGCTATCAACCATATCGGAAACAACTTCTTTCGCGCCTGACACGTCAATGTTCTTTCCCATTCTCGCGTCACTAAACATAGAATCAATTTGACTACGGGCTTTTTTATGGGTGACTTTTGCCTGCTTTATCTCTTCGTTAAAACTTATTTTTATGGATAACCGCTTACGCGTTTTAATATCGATAACAACTGCGGTTTCAGCGGAAACATGTTCTACCGATGGATCGATATCAGTGCCTTTTTCTGTGTCAATAATGACAAAACTGCAGAGGTCGTTAACCGACTTAAAAATATCGTCATCATTTACAACAAAACCCTGAAATAAAAATGGCGACTCTAACCATGGCCGATCTAATTCAGCCACGTACATACCCATTTTCAGGTGCTTAATATCAATCTTTTTTTTCATTGTGTACCTAGTTATAACTGAATAAGTGACACCCCAACTACCCCACTCGCACTTACTTAATCAGCTTACAAAACTAAATATTGAGGCTGTTTATTTAGGATAGTGCTAAATCAAGCCGTGGTATAGGTTGAACTGATTATACCATCGCTGGCTGGTAGCGTCGTCGATACCAAGCAGATGCCCCCGCAGCAGTTACAATACACCATACTGCGAACAAAGCGCCTGGTAATGCTGTTTCCGCAGGAAAGTGTTTTAAAGCCAACGCGACACCTAATCCAGCGTTTTGCATACCAATTTCTATCGCTAAGGTTAGTTGGTGTTTACGGTCAAAACGGTACAAACGTGCGAGTAAGCCACCGAACAGATAACCAAGTGCATTTAATAACACCACAAACAATATAACAGTACTACCCACTTCAGCGATTCGATCATGGTTTGCCGCCACCGCATAACTACAAATGATAATAATGGCCAATGCAGCAACCGCGGGCGCTATCTCTTCAACAACAGCCAGTGAACGTCTAAGCCTTGTTCTTAATAACATCCCTAACAACAACGGCACTAGCACGGTAAGGAGGATAGTCTTCATTAGCGGTATGAATTCAACGGGCAGAAACGCACCGCCTAAACTTTTAACCAGTAATGGCGTCAGTAACGGCGACAACATGGTTGCGATCGTGGTTAAGGCAATTGAGAAAGCTAATGCGCCACCAGCCAAATAGACAATCACATTACTTGCCATTGCACCGGGCGCACAACCAACAATCACAAAACCCAATGCCAACTCAGGTGAAAAGCCGCCATAGGTTGCCGCAGCGAAGCCCAGTAAGGGCATCACGCTATATTGAGTAAGCACACCCAAGGCGATGGCTTTAGGCTGACGTAATGTCTGCTTAAGCTCTGGTGGCTGTAATACGATGCCGAGCGCAAACATGGTTGCCGCAAACATCCACAAGAAAACATCCTTAAAAATCAGCATGACAGGCGGATACATATAACCAATCACCGCGCCTGCAAGCGTTAATATGGCCATATAGGATGTAATAAATCTGAATAAAATCAATTTCTTATATTCTTATGTAAGGGTTTGTGAAGCCTGTCTCAGTCAATCTGCCAACTGTTTCCGCTAATAATTCGCTATTAGGCCGCTAATACTATCAAGTTCAGCAAAAAGGTGGGTTGTTACATGAGATATATTATCAGAGAAACATTGTTAGCTTTTGCCATGGTCATTGTTGCTAATCTACTGCTTGCATCATGGACGGATATCGACCCAATGCTCCTTAATGAGATGTCAAAAATACTGTTAATTTCGCTCTGTATCCAACCACTGGTCATCTACCAATTTAACCGCTAGCCTAACTCCTTTGCTAACCGCCGCTCCTCGGGTAGGATGATTGCCTGAAAACATCAATTAAGTTCAGGAGAGCCCAGTGAGCAAACCAGATACCGGCCATGGACGGTTTCCGCAAGTGCGTATGCGCCGCATGCGACGCGATGAATTCTCACGTCGATTAATGCGTGAAAACACGCTAACCGCGAATGACCTCATCTACCCAATGTTTATTTTAGAAGGCGAGAACCAGCGTGAAAGCATCGACTCAATGCCTGGGATCGAACGCCTAAGTATCGACTTGCTACTAAAAGAAGCTAAAGAACTGGTTGAATTGGGCATTCCTGCCATTGCGCTTTTTCCGGTAACACCAGCTAGCGCTAAAAGTGAAGACGCTTGTGAAGCCTACAACCCTGAAGGACTCGCCCAACGAGCCGTGCGCGCTGTTAAGACCAACTTCCCTGAATTAGGTGTTATCACTGACGTAGCACTCGACCCCTTCACCACCCACGGACAAGATGGTCTCATCGATGACAACGGTTATGTACTCAATGACGAAACTGTTGATGTCTTAGTGCGCCAAGCCTTATCTCATGCACAAGCCGGTGCCGATATCGTTGCACCGTCAGACATGATGGATGGTCGCATTGGCCGCATCCGTGAAGCGCTTGAAGACGCCGGCCACATTCATACCAAAATTCTCGCCTACTCGGCTAAATACGCATCGAGTTATTACGGTCCTTTCCGTGATGCTGTCGGTTCGGCGGCTAACCTTGGCGGTGGCAACAAGTATTCCTATCAAATGGATCCAGCCAATGCTGATGAAGCCTTGTGGGAAGTAGGTCTGGATCTCGATGAAGGCGCTGACATGATCATGGTGAAACCTGGCATGCCTTACCTCGACATTGTAAAAAGCGTTAAAGAACAGTTTGCTGCACCGACTTTTGTTTACCAAGTGAGTGGTGAGTACGCCATGCACATGGCGGCAGTTCAAAATGGATGGCTTGATGAAAAAGCCGTCGTGATGGAATCGTTATTGTGTATTAAACGCGCAGGGGCGGATGGCATTTTAACTTATTTTGCCAAACGCGCTGCCCAATGGCTAAAAGAATCCTGACAAAAACAGTATAGAAATATCGTTATAAACTTAGCTTAATAACTATAAAAATATTTGTCATATATCTGTCATAAAGTTCTTGCATAAAAATAATCTGTCGATATACTGCGCGCAACTTAAAGTCATTTACATAAACGCCAGCGCTGAATAAGCAACGTTGGGAATCGATATCGAAAGCGGTATCAAAGGAAGCACTATGGCACGAACCACCATCTCTAGTCTTTTTGGCAACTCGCCAGTAAAACCTCTTCAAGCACATATGGACAGCGTACAAGAATGCGTCGTAGAACTTGTGCCTTTTTTTGAAGCCGTTCTTGAACAAGATTGGAAAACCGCAAAAGCACAGCAGAAAAAAATAGCTAAATTAGAAAATGCTGCAGACAAATTAAAACTTGATTTGCGTATGCACTTACCAAGAAGTCTATTCATGCCAGTCTCGCGTCGTGACTTACTCGAAGTCCTGACCATGCAAGATAAAATTGCCAACAAAGCCAAAGATATTGCCGGTGTCATTACTGGCCGGAAAATGGAATTCCCTGAAACAGTCAATAACCAATTGATGGCTTTCGTCAATCGCGCAATCGATGCCTCTGCTCAAGCACAAAAAGCAATCAACGAACTCGATGAACTTATTGAAACGGGTTTTGGTGGCCGTGAAGTGATGCTTGTTCAAGCCATGATTAAAGAACTTGGTTCTATTGAGAGCGACAACGATAAACTCGAAGTTAAAATTCGCGGCGCACTTTTCAAACTAGAAAATGATCTCCCACCCGTACAAGTTATGTTCTTGTACCGTGTCATTGATTGGATTGGCGAACTTGCCGATCTATCACAGCGCGTTGGTAGTCGTCTTGGGCTATTGCTCGCTCGTTGATACTTAAACAGGGTCTCTAAACAATGGAATACGCAATTATTTTACTTATTATGGCCGGTGTTTTCGGTCTATTTATGGCATGGGGCATCGGTGCAAACGATGTTGCCAACGCAATGGGAACCTCGGTGGGTTCCGGCGCTATCACAATTAAACAAGCCGTCATTATCGCCGCTATCTTTGAATTCGCGGGTGCATTTTTAGCCGGTGGTCAAGTTACGAAAACCATACGGAAGGGCATCATTGATGCCGATCTACTGTCCGGCACACCGGAATTATTAGTCTATGGCATGCTCGCGTCCTTACTGGCGGCGGGTATTTGGTTACTGGTTGCATCACGACTTGGCTGGCCTGTTTCAACCACCCATACCATCGTAGGTGCTATCGTTGGTTTCGCCGCCGTTGGGATTGGTATGGACGCAGTGCACTGGGGCAAAGTCGGCTCCATTGTAATGAGCTGGGTTGTTTCACCCGTACTAGCAGGCATCACTTCTTATTTTCTATTCCGTAGCGTGCAAGCACTTATTCTTAATAGTTCAACGCCGTTTGTAAATGCTAAAAGATATGTGCCTTTTTACATCTTTCTCACCGGCTTTATGATTGCGTCGGTAACGATGTTCAAAGGACTAAAGCATGTCGGTCTTGAAACTACCAATTTACAGAATTACGGTATGGCCTTTATCATTGGCCTTATCGTGATGGTGATTGGTAAAATATACATCGGTAAACTTAAAATTGATCCTGAAGCCGATCGTGATTTTCATTTTGCCAATGTTGAAAAAGTTTTCGCAGTACTGATGGTCTTTACAGCCTGTGCAATGGCTTTCGCTCACGGCTCAAATGATGTTGCCAATGCCATTGGGCCGGTTGCAGCCGTTGTAAGCATCGTTGAATCAGGCGGTGAGGTCACGCAACAATCTGTATTGCCTATTTGGGTTTTATTATTAGGCGGCGTTGGTATTGTTGCTGGCCTACTTATGTACGGTCGCCGAGTAATGGCCACTATCGGTAAGAACATTACTGAACTCACACCAAGTCGTGGCTTCGCAGCAACCCTTGCCGCAGCATCAACCGTTGTATTAGCCTCCGGCACAGGATTGCCCATTTCAACAACCCACACACTTGTTGGTGCTGTACTCGGTGTTGGCATGGCACGCGGTATCGGTGCAGTTAATCTTACGGTTGTTCGTACCATTTTCTTATCTTGGATTATTACCCTGCCTGCCGGTGCGATCATGGCTATCTTTTTCTTCTTCACACTTAAAGGTATGTTCGGCGCATGACCGATCAGTACGCCGTTATCGGCAATCCAATTGCACACAGTAAATCGCCGCGTATTCACGCGGCGTTTGC
>Ga0316205_10000717_pt1 | contig 52981 bp, 41 predicted proteins | sample 3monthpyrite_MG_FD_204941 | JGI IMG/M metagenome (GOLD analysis project Ga0316205, IMG submission 204941) | Microbial mat bacterial communities from mineral coupon in-situ incubated in ocean water Damariscotta River, Maine, United States -... | ecosystem: Environmental > Aquatic > Marine >...
TTAATCTCTTCCTGATTATCTAATACGTTTCTGATAGCTTGTTCATCTTCAGCTCTTAAGCATTTTCCAATAAACATGATGTGACGTTTTTTTGCTAAGTTAGTGGTTATTTTTTGGTAATCTAATAAACTCTTTAGGGTCACTTCCGATATTGGCAAGCTTGCTAATTTATTCGCTGGTAATGCCACCAACTCTAAGCCAAATTTTTTGATCGCCAAGGATTCATTTTTCTGCTGAGTTTTGCTTAGAGCATCCGCATCGAGTTCTGATTCAGATTCGTAACTTTTTCGGTTAAATTTTTTGATCGCCATTAGTTCGTCCCACCAACGGTTAATTCGTCAATTTTAAGAGTTGGTTGCCCAACGCCAACGGGCACACTTTGGCCAGCCTTTCCGCAAATACCAACGCCTTTATCAAGGGCCATATCATTGCCGACCATACTGACTCGGGTCAATACATCCGGTCCATTGCCTATTAGCGTAGCTCCCTTAACTGGAGCCGTTATTTTACCATCTTCTATCAGGTATGCTTCACTGGTTGAAAATACAAATTTGCCAGAAGTAATGTCCACTTGGCCGCCGCCGAAATTTGGCGCATATAAGCCTTTTTTTACGGATTTAATAATATCTTCTTTTTCACTTTCGCCCGCCAGCATGTACGTATTGGTCATGCGTGGCATTGGTAAACAGGAGTAAGACTCTCGACGGCCATTGCCGGTCGATTTTTGCTGCATTAATCTGGCATTTTTCTTGTCGTGCATATAACCGGTTAAAATACCGTTTTCGATTAGTGTAGTTGATTGGGTCGGAGTTCCTTCATCGTCGATGCTTAATGATCCGCGTCTTCCATGAATGGTTCCGTCATCAACAATCGTACAAAGTGGTGATGCAACTCGTTGTCCGATCTTGTTACTAAAAGCTGACGAGCCCTTTCGATTAAAATCACCTTCCAAACCATGACCGATGGCTTCGTGCAATAACACCGCTGGCCATCCTGATCCTAATACCACCGGCATTAGACCTGCGGGCGCTGCAATAGCCTCCAAATTAACTAATGCCTGGTGAACAGCCTCATTGGCTAACTGCTGCAATAAGTCATCAGTTAATATCTGATAAGTATCGCGACCTCCAGCGCCAGCACTGCCCCTCTCAGTTTTACCATTTTTATCAATAATAACCGTGACATTCGCTCGAACCAAAGGACGAATATCGCTGGCAAAAGTGCCATCGGAAGCACACACTAATATTTTTTCGTAAACACCGGAAAGCGATGCGATCACTTCCCTTACTCCAGGATCGACCTGTCTAGCCAACTGATCTAATCGATGCAAAATCGATAGCTTTTCAGATTCAGTTAGGCTCATTAAAGGATCGTGCTCGCCGTAACGGGCTACTTGTCCTCTAATCGGTGATAACTTAACCGCCGTTGAGTTACCTGCCAGCGCGATTGTACGAGAGGCATCAGCAGCCTGTTGTAACGCTGGCAAAAGGATCTCCTCAGAATAGGCAAAACCGGTTTTATCATCGCATAGTGCTCTTATGCCAACGCCCTTATCACTACTGAAACTGGCATCTTTTACAATTCCATCCTCTAACATCCAGGATTCATGGCGACTGCTTTGAAAATACATTTCGGCAAAATCAATTTGATGAGACATCATTGATTCTAAGGTCTTCACTAGATCGTTTTGATCCAGCCCGGTTTCAACAAGGAATTCATCTGATGTATCGATCAATGTTTGTGACATAAGTAGTTCCGAAAATTTTGGGTAACTATTCAAGGTAATTTATCAAGAAGGTAGGAGCTGTGTCTCGCGCCGAATCGACACGTCTATTATAGCTTTTTATGAGTTAACACTGGAAATTCTTTTCGCAAAAGCGCCAGCTTTTCTCTATTAAGGCTGGCTAGTACATATCCCTCACCAGATGGCAGCTCCTCGATTACCTCACCCCAGGGAGAGACCACGCAAGAATGACCCCAGGTTTCTCTACCATTTTCGTGTTTACCACCTTGAGCCGACGCCACAAAATAACAAAGATTTTCAATCGCTCGTGCTTTGATTAATACTTGCCAATGTTGTTTACCCGTTTTATAGGTAAACGCGGCAGGCATGATTAGAATTTCACAACCTTGTTCCGCGTGTTTTCTAAATAGCTCCGGAAAACGAAGATCATAACAAACAGCCAGGCCCATTTTTCCCCACGGTGTTTCAAAATTAATGACCTGTTGTCCGGCTTTGGTATATTTTGACTCGCAATAACTGCCTTGATTATCACCCACCATCACATCAAAAAGATGTATTTTATCGTACCAACAAACCACTTTACCCTGCTGATCAAAAACATAACAGCGACCAAATGGTCGCAATGGTTCGTCGGATTCTATCGGATGAGTTCCCGCTACAATCCAGATACCAAGTTGCGCGGCCAATTGACTAAACAGCGATTGCATTGCACCTTCCTGATGCTTTTCCACATACTCGAATTTATCTTCTTCTTTTAATCCCATTAGCGCAAAATATTCAGGTAGAATGACTAGATTAGCGCCCTCTTTCACTGCATCAATAGTGAGTCGTTTGGCGCATTGTAAATTCTCGTTGAAATTTGCAGAAGAAACCATTTGTATTGCAGCTATTTTCAGATCGGTAGTGTTTGTCACTGACATATCCTTGATTATTGCTAAGGAACAGGTTCCTCAACAGGAGGCTGTTTTTCAGTTTTTATCGGTTTGAGTGATTCGTCTACGGACAGCTCTTGCTTAACAACTTTTCCGTCTTGAATTTCTGTGGTTGAATCGGACTCAGGTTTTGATTTTGACTCGTTTTTTAGGCCTGTCTCATTTTTTAAGCTAGGCTCGCTCTTTAGATCAGATTCGGGCTCTATTTCAGATTGATACTCGACTTTCACTTTTTCCTTGGATGTCTTAATAGTATCGACTTTGACGTCTTCAAAACTACCATGAATTCGGTAATCGATACGGGTAGCGACTTCCACCGCAGGCTCCATTATTTTGTCCAACAAATAGATAATAATTCCTGTCGTCGGTTCGATCGCCCACGCAGCCAATACTGGAAGGCTGGAAGTTAAATGGGGGGTTATAACTGCCACTTGTTCGATAGTTTCATTCTTTATGTCCGTTTGTCCGAATAATTTTACGTCAGCCACATTGCCCTTTATTCGGACATTTTCAGTAGAAATGACTCCATCTCGCAATTGGAAAGATCCATTTAAGGAATCATAAAAAAATCCTTTTTTATAGACATCTTTAAAATCAAAGGTTAGCTTACGCACCAAAGACTGTAGGTTAAACAGTGAAAACAAACGTCCTTTTTCATCACTGAAATCACTTAAGTAGCCTTTACCAAGATTTAAGTGCATGTCGGCATCTACCGATAAATAGTCAAAATTCCATGGCGCGTCCTGCCATGACAAATCAGCAACCAGCTCTACTGAACTATCTTCTATTGCGACATCCAAATCCCATTTTTTGAGCAAACTACCTCCATTGGGACTACGTAAATTAAATTGAACCTCGGTACTGGTTTGAGACTCGCCTGTATTCATCCAACCACCAGACAAAACCAAATCATGTTGTTTGCTTTTTGCTATTTTGCTTAAGAAACTCACCCCTTCATCTTCTTTTCTTATCTGAACGATTACTTCTCCGTAATCTTTTTGTTGAATAATGCAGTTAATACATTTGATATCTATATCAACAAGATCTTCCGGTGATAGCAACTCTTTTTGAGTTAATAATTCATTCTGTTTATCAAATAGTCCTTCTTCAAACTGAATATTTAGATCGTTAAGAGTCGCTTGCCAAGTACTGTGAGGATTGAGAATTAGTTCCAATTGACCTTGTTCACCCGACAAATTTATTTTCCATGGTGTATTTAGTTGTTTTTCGATATTCAAACGACTTTGTTTGATAGTAAGTAATGAGCTTTCCAATTCTTGAATATTGACCTCAATAGACTCAAACACAAGCTCCTGCTCGTTTTCAGAAGCAGATCCAGAACCCGATCCTGAACCCAACTCAGTTTCGCTGCCAGATTCTGGTTTAGAACTAGTATCTACCCTAGAGTCGAAGTCTTTGATAAAGGCAAGCCAGGAATGTAAGTTAAGTTTATCGAAATCACCTTTCACCCTCAGACCCGGTTCTAACCTTGCTAGATACTCACTTTCTCGATTTATGAAAACGGTACCACCGTAATTAACTTGATTTGAATCTGCTAATTCCGTCGATTCCAAATTATTCTTTTCTTTTTCAGTGCTAGTATCTGCTTGGTTATTTTTCTCTAGCGAATCCCAATACCATTTCCCGTCTGCACCTTTCCATTTAATTTCTCCCGTTGAATGTTCAGCTAATTCAAGGCTCAGGAAAATTTCGTCTTTTTCTGTTGCCTTTTTTCCAAACTCATCAGGAAAATCGATAGCCAAGCCTTCTAATTTAGATTGAAATAAAACTCTAGTTATTTCAGTCTTATCGGCCGGCGAAAAATGAATCAGAGAAGAAAATTCAGTTTCTCCGCTAAAGTATTTTTGCCAGCGCTCACCAATAAAATGACTGATGCCAGCGGCCGGCAATATGCCCTTTATATCCAGGCTAACTTTTGGCGATGTTGGCTTGTCTTGGCCATGCAAATGTATCTGTAGTTTCTTATCTAAATAAAAAGCTTCCAGCTCGCTCTGAGCAATACCTTCTTCAGTGAACTTTATTTCACCTTTGAGCCTATCTACAGAAATAACGGGGGTTTTAATATTTGAACCTTTGGGGTCTAATTTGACACCGCCAGTGAGTGATACTTGACCATTATCTGAAAGCCCTACTTTCATTGCTATGTTGGTTCGCATCTGCCCAAAATAATCAATACTCTGCAATGAATCCGAAATAAAACTGATTGGCGTATGGCTGATTAAATCCCTTGCCGAATTATCCTTGCTGATAACATCGAGAGAAAGCTCCAATATTGGCTGTTCTAACGAAAAATCCTTAGTGACCGCACGGGCCTTCCTGACTTGATTATTCAAGGACTTGGCATTGCTGGCAACAATGTCCATACTATTTCCCTCGAACAATAGTTTTGCATCGAGTTCGGTAGCCTCCGGCCAGTCAGGTAAATATTGGTAGGTTGCATTTTGCAGCATTCCAAGCGCTACAAATAATCCGTTATTATTAGCAAACGGAAACTCTTTTATTGGCCCGCGAACTACCGATTTTATTATGGGCATCTTGCCAGATTTCACACTGGCGTCTAAGTAACTGACTAGATTTCCTGACATCACACCTACCGGCAAATATTGAGATTTCTTAGATGTATTAACATTGGTTATTTCTGTATACAAAGAAAATACAGGTTGCTTATCTTGATAAAAAAAACGTGATCTGGCTTGGATGTTGAGGTCGGCGTTAGTCAAATAAAAAGCATCTACATTAAGGTGCATTTGTCCTTGGCGATCAAAAGACCAGTTAAAATCAGAAGAAAAATCATCCGCTATTATTGCATGTCTAAACAACTCACCAAATTCCAGGCTCGTATTGCTTGCGCCAATCTGAGCCTGTCCACCTTGTTGATTAATCTTAACTTTACCCGACAAACCATTGGCCCTCGGCAGTGTTTCCCAACGATTATATTCAAGATCAGAAAACTCCAATTCTAATGTCGGTGCCTGCCATGTATTGTCTTTTTTCTCCAACGACAAACTTAATTGATTAACCAGCAAAGACAGATCTGATTTTTTCAAGAATTGCGCATAGTCTTGTTTTTCGTCTGAAATGTCACCAACATAATTGAAAAAAGGGGCCAAAGTAAAATCTTCTGCTCGCAAAATCCAGGATAAATTGTTGTTTCCAAAATCCTGATATTTGAGATAAATTTCGGCCGAAGACGAGAATTCTAACTCCTTAGATTTTTCTCTTTCAGTTTGAGATGGGTTCGAAGATGTTTGTACAGACATGTTGTGAAATGATAGATATCCTTGCTGGATATCGTCATGCTGCCAGGACATCATTGTCGACAAATGATTGGTTGCTTGCTTCACGGATCCCTTTGACCAATTAGTATGGTCCAATTCTAATAAAGCTTTAGCCGATTGCCAGTGAGTATCTCGCCAGGTTCCCCAAAACTGCCATGACAAATTTCCAGAGCTTGGCGGTGATATAGGAAAGGAATCTAACCAGGGCAAATCGGCAAGACTTACATTAACGCCGCGCAAATAAATTTCTGAAAAGCTATGTTTTAACTTGGGGTCACCGTAAAGCTCTGTGACCAGTGATATTTGCCCGGCATCTCCGTAATCCAACTGTCCGGATAGTTGATGGACTCGCGAAAATTTTTCAACCTTTATAAGATCAATATGATAATCAAATTGTGTTCCACTAAGGGTAAACAATTTAAGAGTGGAATCAGTAATGGAAATTTGTCTTTGACCGAAAAGAATATCAATCAGCTTCTGGCTAGTATCTCCCAATTCTATATTCGAAGTTTCGGAGCTCTGGTCAGCGTTAGCGACATTTGCGCCGGTATCTAATTGCACGCCTAATTTTTGGTCGATATAGAATTTTAAATTTGCCTGATCGATAACAATTTCTTTAGTTGAAAAACGTTGGTCCCACAAGGAAGTGAGCATATCAAAATAGAGAGAAACTTCACCGACTTCCAGAATATTAAATTGACCATCATCTGATTTTAACTTGAAATTTGAAAGCGCAATGACGGGACCTTGTATACTCCACTCCGCTGATATGGTATCTACCTCTACATTTACATCATAAGTTTGCTCTACCCAACTGACAATATTTTCTCGATACAAATCGATCTTGGGTAGCAAAAAACCTAATAGCAAATGGACCAGAGCAGTCAAAATAATCAGGCTAGCAAGTAGCAACCAGAGTTTGTTGATACAATATCCAAATAAACGAATTCCTAAACTCCGTTTTTTTTGTTTGGCTGGAGTGTCACTCATGATCAAATCAGTACCACATCAAACTGCTCTTGAGTATAAAGGGGCTCGGCTTGAAACCTTACCGGTTTATTAGTCATCAACTCTAGTTCGGCGAGATGATTGGTCTCTTCATCTAACATTCGATCAACCACCTCTTGCGATGCAAGTACCAGGTATTTTTTAGCCTCATAGGCCATCGCAGAACGATGTAATTCTCTGAGGATTTCGTAACAAATAGTTTGTGCGGTTTTAATGCTGCCTCGACTATCGCAAGTCGGGCAAGATTCACACAAAATGTGCTCTAAACTTTCTCGACTTCTTTTACGGGTCATTTGCACCAAACCGAGTGTTGAAACTTCTGAAATGTGCGTTTTAGCATGATCTTTATCAAGTGCTTTTTCAAGTGTCCGCAAAACCTGGCGTTTGTGTTCTTCTTCTTTCATATCAATAAAATCAATAATCACCATACCGCCAAGATTGCGTAACTTCAATTGTCTGGTAAGCGCTGAAGCAGCTTCAAGGTTGGTTTTAAAAATGGTATCTTCCAGATTTCGATAACCAACAAACGCACCGGTATTCACATCAATAGTCACCATTGCTTCGGTTTGTTCAATGATCAGATAGCCACCAGATTTGAGTTGCACTTTTCTTTGTAGCGATTTTTCGATGTCATCTTCCACGTTAAACATGTCAAACAGCGGGCGCTCACCCGTGTATAGCTCTAAGCAAGGCGCTAAAGTAGGAATAAAGTCGTTGAGAAAATCTAACAAACGCCGATGAACTGGCTCTGAATCAATTCTGATTTTTTCAACGTCAGTAGGTACTAGATCTCTGACAAAACGAAGTGCCAAATCTAAATCTTCGTGTACCAAAGAGGGTGCTTTTGCCTTTTGAATATTTAGCGTGATTTGTTTCCACAGTTTTAACAAAAACCCTGAATCTCTGATCAGCTCTTGCTCACTTGCACCTTCGGCAGCCGTTCTTACAATATAGCCCGGAGACTCATCGTCAACTTGTTTAAGAACATCTTTAAGTCGCTGTCTTTCAATCTCATCGTCAATTCTTTGAGAAACACCGATATGATGGTTGCCCGGCATTAATACCAGGTATCGCGACGGGATGGTCAAATGAGTCGTTAGCCGAGCACCTTTTGTTCCCAATTCATCTTTAATCACCTGTACGGTAACGGTTTGGCCGTCGTGCAATAACTCGGTTATGTCTAAAGGCTGAACCTTATTTTCGTCATTCGCTTCTTCTTCAAAAGGAGACAAAATTTCTGCCGCATGCAAAAACGCTGATCGCTCCCGCCCAATATTAATAAATGCGGCCTGCATTCCCGGTAATACTCGAATGACTTTGCCTCGATAGATATTTCCTACCAAACCTCGACTAGAGGCTCTTTCAATAAACAATTCCTGTAACATACCATTTTCAAGAACTGCTGCACGGCTTTCCTGAGGCGTCACATTGAATAAAATTTCTTCTTTCATTTTTTCTCGTTTCTTGTCTTTGAACTGACTAGTTAATTAAATTTTTTCAACAAATTGGCTGTCTCAAATAAGGGTAGTCCAACAACCCCCGAATAACTGCCAGAAATAGTACGAATAAAACTAGCCGCAAATCCCTGAATGCCATAGCTTCCGGCCTTATCCATACAATCGCCCGTATTAACATAATAGTCGATTTGTTGTTCTAACAAATTGGTAAAGGTCACATCAGTGATAGAAGTGGCCAATTCGTATTTTTGGCTATTTTTCACCGCGACACAACTAATGACCTGGTGAGTGACCCCAGATAATCCTTGTAACATCTTGATGGCCTGCTTTTTATCCGCGGGTTTTCCCATGATTTGATTCGCCAAAATAACACTGGTATCGGCTGCAAGCAGAGGAATATCATTCCGTCGGGCCGAATCCGTCCATCCCGCTTGTGCCTTTTCATAAGCCATTCGACTCACATAATCCACAGGAGTTTCACCCTCTCTGACGGATTCATCAATTTCCACCGGAATACACTCAAAGGAAATCTCAATTTGCTTTAACAATGACTGTCTACGGGGAGATTTGGAAGCTAAATATATGTGCATTGTACCTGTTAACTCTAAAGTTATCGAAACACTATCGAATTGCTATCACGATGAAAAAGTAGCCTTGCCCAATGAACAAAGGTGCATTTAGGATTATGTCGATCTAATAAGTCCAGACTAAATACAAAACTTTCGTCTCACATCTCGTAAAAAGATGTACACCCAGGGCCAAAATAACACCGCTCCGAGCAAAGGCGTCCAGTAATTAATGTCAGCCGAAACCGGCTGTACAAATCCCCTGAGAACCAGTCCTAGTAGCATATGTAAACCAATCACCACGGCAATATTGATCGATTGTTTCCAGCGCGGGAAAAGTCGTAATCGATGGTAAGTCATCTGAATTAGGTAAGCCATCAACGCGAAGGTCATAGCATGAATGCCAAACAAGGTTCCATATAATACATCAACAAACAGGCCTACTACCCAGCCAACCAGCACCCCTACCCGATTTGGCACCGCCATCACCCAATAAATCAATACCAAAGCCACCCAATCTGGCTTAAATCCGTCGATAATATCCCACCAGGGCAGTATATTCATAAACATCGCGCCCGCAAAAGAAAGTAAGATAACAAAGCTTCCTTTTGATTCGGTGTTAGTCATTATTCAGCGCCTTGTGCAAGGTGATCGGTCCAAACCAATAATACTGAATCAAGCTGCTCCAACTTGGCTGCAGGTTTTGCCGAAATAATGGCATACGCCTTTCCTGGATCGTGCTCGACTTGAGTGACAATCGCCACAGGATAACCAACTGGAAATTTTTGTCCCAGACCGGAACTGACTAGAGTGTCGCCGACTTTGATATCGGTGGTATCAGTCACGTTCTTTAAGACCAGTTGGTTAATTCGGCCACTACCGGCAGCAATAGAGCGAATATTATTTCTTGAAACTCTCACCGGAATGGCGTGGCTGGCATCTGAAATCATCAACACTCTTGCGGTTAACCCATAAACAGAAATAACCTGGCCAACAACACCACTGGCATCTATAACCGTTTGCCCCAGATAGACATCATTGAGCGCACCTTTGTTAATGATGAATTCTAACGCATAAGGGTCATTGTCAATCTGAATAATTTCGGCTAATAATCGACGTTCCAATGTAGTATTTTCTGATCCCAATAGATTTCTTAAGCGTGCATTTTCTGCCTGTAATGCAATGAACTTTTGCAGTTGTGCTTTAAGAATATTGGATTCGTCATGCAGCCTTTGATTTTCCTGACGTAATTGGGAACGACTAACCAGAGATTCGCCGCCCCAGGAAAAGAATTCTTGAGGAATTTCAGCCAAATAAATAATTGGTGTCACTAAGGTTCCCAAGGTTGCGCGCAAGCCTTGTAGATGCTTCTGATAATGATCAACGAACATCAAAATACTCGAAAGCACAACCACTATAAATAGCCGAGTTGAATGGGATGCACCTTGAGAAAAGAGGGTCTTAATTGGGGACTTCCTTAAAATACCTAGATATCAATCTTGGCCATTTGTAGATTTCAACTGATTGATAATCTTAACTAATTGATATTATGGCTTTTTTGCTATTTTAGCCTATTATTGCCAACGACTCAAAAGATACTTATCAAGTCGCGCTTAATCGTCATTATTCAAATCCTGTTTGATGTGCTTGGCCGCTTTAAAAAACAGAACAATTGCTATTAGACTGACAAACAAAGTAGACGCAAGCGCCCAACGCAAAGACTGCTCTTGCAGCTCAGGTTGTAGGTAGTCGGAAATGATGCCAACAGTCAGTGGACCTAAGCCAAGACCGACTAAGTTAAGTACCAGAAACAGCACCGAAGAAGAAAAAGCCCTCATGTGAGACGGAACCAGGCTATGAGTAATGGCAATTGATGGCCCAAGAAATGTACTAATGCAAGCGTAACCAATAAAAAGCGCCGCTAGTACGACTTCAATAGAAGAATGGAAATAATAAGTGGCCAAAAAAGGGAGCGCTAAAATAGCACCATAAGCCGAAACTTTAATGTACCAGGATTTATCGTTACGGGCCAGGCGATCAGCCAGTAAGCCGCCGATGATGGTGCCAGCGGCTCCAGCCAATCCGATAATCAATCCCGCATATAATCCTATTTCGCGACTCGGCAATCCATGAATTCTGGACAAAAAAGAAGGCAACCAATTTCCCAACGCATAGGTACTAAAAGTATGTAGGCCAACGGCTAACGACAAAAACAGGAATGATTTCTTTGAAAAAAGAAAAATAAAAACCTCAACAATTCCCTCTTGACCCTTTTCAGATCTGAGTTGTTTTTGAGATGGACCAATTTGATTTTGAGTCGCCTTGGTCTGTTTTCTTTGTGGTTCCTTAACGCTGACAAAGAATAGCAGAGCGAAAACGACGCCGGGTAAACCTAAGGACAAAAACGCGATCCGCCAGCCATATTCAGAATCCAACCACCCACCAAGAGAAAATCCAAATAGAATTCCGATATAGATCCCCATCGAATAGACGGATAAGGCTGTTGCACGTTTTTTTGAAGAAAAATAATCTGAAATCATCGCGTGAGCTGGCGGACTACAACCGGCTTCACCGACGCCAACCCCAATTCTGGCTAGCAGAAGCTGATAAAAATTTTGAACCAACCCGCACGCAGCAGTCATTGCACTCCATACCACTAATGATGCTGCTATAATATTTTTTCGATTGCTTTTATCGGCCAGTCTCGCAATAGGAATGCCCAAAAGTACATAAAAAATCGCAAAGGATAATCCGGATAATAATCCAAGCTGGGTATCCGATAAGGCTAAATCCCGCTTAATCGATTCCTGCAAAATGACTAGTATTTGCCGATCGATAAAATTAAAAATATAAACAATGGTAAGCATCAACAAAACATAGTTCTTATATTGGTCGCTGACGGGTTGCAGAGTTGCCGAGCCGGTTTCAGAGATAAAGGGCGGCTTTTCAGGTTTCATTTATGGGGCCTGGTTCTCGAGAACCACTTGGGCAACCGCATATTCTTTTTCGTCGCTGATACTTACAAAAATCGATTTGATATTCTGTGAGTCGGCTCTTTCCCGAGTAGCGCCATGCAATACGATTTCAGGTTTCCCATCTTTACTATTCACCACCTCTATCCGCGGCAAGGTGACACCTTCTACAATACCAGTACCTAAGGCTTTAGCGAAGGCTTCTTTTACTGCAAACCGTTTTGCGAGATAACGCTCTTTTCGTTTAAGTGAATTAAATTTTTCGAGCTCATTAGGATGAAGAATTTTTTTCGCAAAAGCATCACCGAGACGATCTAACGAAGATCTAACTCTGTCAATTTGTACGATATCAATCCCTATACCAAAAATGCTCACCGACGAGCCTCTAACATGATCTGCTTCATGTCTCTAACGGCGGTTTCCAATCCCGTAAAAACGGCTCGCGCAATGATCGAATGGCCAATATTTAGCTCATAAATATCTTCAATAGCGGCGATAGCTGCCACATTATGATAATGTAATCCGTGACCAGCGTTAACGACAATACCTAAGTTTTTTGCTTGTGCAACACCTTGTAAAATGAGATGCAAATGTTGTTTTTGATCAAGACTATTTTTCGCATCCGCATAATGACCCGTATGAATTTCAATATAAGGTGCGCCCACTTTTTGAGCCGCGTTAATCTGTTTTTCTTGTGCATCAATAAACAATGAAACTTTAATTCCCTGCTCACCCAATTCATCACAGGCGCGCTTTATCTTGTCGTAATTTCCCACAACATCCAGACCACCTTCAGTGGTTAGTTCTTCTCGTTTTTCAGGGACTAGACAAACGTATTCAGGATTGGTTTTCTTTGCGATAGCAATCATTTCATCGGTCACAGCCATTTCAAGATTTAATCTCGAGTTAATATTTTCTTTCACTAACTCTACATCCCGATCGTGAATATGACGGCGATCTTCGCGCAAGTGAATGGTAATACCATCTGCGCCGCCCTGCTCTGCTAATAATGCGCCATGAAAAACTTGCGGATAGTGCGTACCTCGCGCTTGGCGTAATGTTGCAATATGATCAACATTCACTCCTAAATATATTGGATTGTTCTTCATTTTTTCTCTCAATTTTTTTCCTAGAATTTAGAACCTAGAACCTAGAACCTAGAACCTAGAACCTAGAACCTATTTTTTACAACCAGAGCTTTCGACTTTCCAGTGGTTTATCACCAATAATTTCGCGAAGCATCATCTGAGTGATTTGCTGGCAGTTTTTTGTAACCTCTGGCTTATATTGACCAAGCCCCAAAGACAAAATTGCATCGCCACAAAATCCGCTATTGTGTTCGTAAAGATATTTTGACTCAGAATTCTTTTCGATTATTTCGAAGCCTTGCTCCGGATTAAAATGATAACGTTTTTTATTACAAATGGGTTCGCCTTTTACATCAACTTGCCATTGAGGTGCGACTCCTAATTCCTCTAACAACGAAACTTCGAAACGTCTTAAAATGGCGGAATAATCTGAACCGCACTTTAGTGCCGTTAGACTTTTGTCATACACGTCAAATAGCCTTTCAAATTCCTGCCATTCCTGAAGCGAACGCATCAACAGTTCGTTTAAATAATAACCACAAGCCAAGGCTCTATTAATTAGGCTACTTGGTGCGGACTCTGAAATCGATTTTTTCAGTTCTACATTTGACAAGATTTTAAGTTCACTGCGACCAACATATTCAATTTCTAACAAATTAAACGGCTGTAATATGGCTCTTTTTGCTTGAGCGTTTTTTCTTTTCACCCCCTTAGCCAGCAAACTAAATCGCCCATATTGCTGACTAAATAAATTAAGTATTAAACTGGTTTCTTTGAATGGCCGTGTGTGCAAAATATAGCATATGGTGGATTTTTTATTCATTCCATGCTCAGTCTTCACTTACCTAGAATGGTCATCAAAACCTAGTGAACGCAACGCTCTTTCGTCGTCAGCCCAACCGTCTTTCACCTTCACCCAAAGTTCCAAAAAAATCTTTTCACCAAAAATTTCGCTCATATCTTTTCTGGCATCGGTTCCAACTTTTTTCAGCCGACTCCCGCCTTTACCGATGACAATTGATTTTTGTCCATTTCGTTCGACGAGAATCAGACCATTAATTCTTAATAATCCTTTTTCATCGAATTTAAACTGCTCAATTTCGACGGTTATCGAATAAGGTAATTCATCGCCTAACTGGCGAATTAGTTTTTCTCGAATAATTTCCGCCGCCAAAAATCGTTCACTGCGATCGGTGTAATATTCTTCTGGAAAAATAAAATCGCCTTCTGGCATATAGCTGACTAACAGCTTTTTCAGCTCTTCGACCTGGTCCCCTAATAATGCCGCGCCCGGTATTAGGTGCTGAAACTGGTATTTTTCTGACAATACTTGTAAGAAAGGTAACAATTTTTCTTTTTCTTTGAATTGATCTATTTTATTGACGAATAAAATAATCGGTTTGTTGCTTTTTTTAATATGTTCTAAAACCAATTCATCATCTTCGGTCCACTTTTCTGGTTCAACAATAAATACCACCACATCAACATCAGAAATTGAGCTAGATGCTGCCCGATTCATAATTCGATTAATTGCTCTCGCCTCATTTTTATGAATACCAGGAGTATCCACATAAATCAACTGAGTAGTGTCGGCGGTATCAATACCCAAAATGCGGTGACGAGTAGTTTGAGGTTTACGCGAAGTGATGCTCAGTTTTTGACCAAGTAGATGATTGAGCAATGTTGACTTACCAACATTTGGCCTTCCAACAAAGGCGACAAACCCACAATGTTTGGTTTGCTTTTTAGTCGTTTCTTGATGAGAAGTCATTAATTTATTTTTCCGTTCCGTATCTATTTAACTAGCATACTAATTAGTTTGTATTTCAATCATTGCTTTGATAGCCGCATCCTGTTCAGCATTACGCCGACTTACTCCGTAACCTTCGACTTTGATATTCTGAAATTCCAAAGTGCACATTACCCAATAGGTTTTCGCATGATCTTTTCCAGATGAACGCACCACCTCATATATCGGTGTTGGGTGGCTTCTTGCTTGCAACCATTCTTGCAATTTTGTTTTTGGATCTTTTTCTGCCATATTTAAAGAAAGAGCCGCCAATTTTTGACGATATAGATGAATGATGTATTGCTGCGCTATCTGATAGTCACTATCTAATAACACCGCTCCTATAATCGCTTCGAATGTATCGGATAAGATCGATGCACGTCTGAACCCGCCACTTTTAAGTTCCCCACTACCCAGAATCAAAAACTGGCTGAAGTTTAATTCTGTGGCAAGCTCTGACAAAGCTTTTTCTTTCACCAAAAATGCTCTCAGTCGACTCAATTGACCTTCATCTGCCTTAGGAAATTTTTCGTAAAGTGCGTTAGCAATCACACTTCCCAAAACAGCATCGCCAAGAAATTCCAGCCGTTCATTATGCTTATGATGGGCACTACGGTGAGTCAAAGCTTGCTCTAACAATAGAATATTGTTGAACTTGTAGCTAATCGCTTGTTGCAAACTATCAAGATTAGGTTTTTTAGACATCGAATAATGTTTTATGTTTGGCGAGTTAAAAAAATTGGCGTCGAATTAATAATCATGCAACCCCGTTTTCTGCCACATCATTGTTTACGAATTTCTTCATTAAATTCAACCAAGGCTGAAATATTACTCATAATTGGAGCCTTTACTTCATATTGTACCAGTATATATTTATCGCCCGTTCTATCGCGAACTGCCTTAAATGATTTTGAACTGATTGTTCTGATATTATTGATAGTCATTCGACTTTGAATGGTTCGCATGATTGACTTGTTAGACATGTTAGCAAACTCTCTGCTATCGACCACATCTTGAAGTGCCGCTCGAACCGTTTGATGTTCGGCATAAATGGGTACCACTTTAAAAGCCAACATGCCCAAAAATCCGACCATAAAAACGATCGATAACCATCCCCACATTGTGGCGCCGTTTTGATATTTACGATTCATACAACTCCCGCAACTAGAACTTGATAATTAAGATTAAATTGATATACCCGTATATTAGCACAAATTGCTATTATTTGATCGCCCCAACCCGACCCAAATCAACTCCGGTCGGTATCCAGGTTAAGTATTTGGTTTTAATGCCAAATTCAAAATGCATCCAGATACTAACTGCATGGCCAACCATATTTTCTTCCGGAACAAAATGAGAGGTATCCCAAAAACGGCTATCTTTGCTGTTATCTCGATTATCTCCCATCACAAAATACTTTTTCAAAGGAACCTTAAATTGTGAATCGGCATGACGGCCTTCTTTAGTATAAGCCCGAATTCGAGGGTTATTTAATATACCGTGATTCACTCCATCAAGATCTTCATTAAATTCGATATTAACGTATCCAATGCCGGTGCTGGGATTTTTGTCGATATATCCCGGTCCCTCGACACGTGTTTTCTTAATATGCATTTTTGGGGGACATTCAGTGAGAGGAATACCCTCCGCGCAAAATGGTTTTATGTAAAGTTCTTTTTCCCGAGTATATATAACCGTATCTCCGGGCAGACCAACTATTCGCTTAATGTAATCTTCTCCCGTATCGGGCGCACGAAAAACAGCGACATCACCTCTTTGAGGTAACCCAATTTCGACCACTTTTTCAGAAGTGATTGGTAGTCTTAACCCATAATCATATTTATTGACCAGAATAAAATCACCTTCCGTCAATGTGGGTTTCATAGATGCTGAAGGAATTTGAAATGGTTCGTACAAAAAGGATCGCAACACTACGATGAAAAACAAAATGGGAAAAAATGATTTTGCATAATCAACATGAATAGGTTCTTTAGACACTGATTCAATGGCAGCCTGAGGCGGCTTAAGCATGTCGTCATATAATTTTTTAACTGCCGCCTTACGCTTTTTACCTGCTGTTAGAGAATCGATTAACCAGATGATCCCCGAAACAAACATCAACAATACTAATATTATTCCGTATGAACTACTCATTTATTGTCCTGTTTTGTTCTAATCATTAATCTTTAACACGGCCAAAAACGCTTCCTGAGGAATATCGACTTTACCAATACTCTTCATGCGTTTTTTACCCGCCTTTTGTTTTTCCAGTAGCTTTCGTTTACGACTCACATCGCCGCCATAACACTTAGCGATAACATTTTTGCGAAGCGCTTTAACGGTTGCTCTAGAAATAATATGCGAGCCGATAGCTGCTTGTATAGCCACTTCAAACATTTGCCTTGGAATCAATTCTTTCATTTTGTTCACCAAATCACGACCACGATATTTGGCCTGATCTCGATGTACTATAATAGCCAATGCATCGACAATTTCGCCATTAATCAAAACATCTAACTTTATCAGATCAGCGGCCTGAAAATGCTTAAAACCGTAATCAAGCGATGCATAGCCACGACTGACCGATTTTAACCGGTCAAAGAAATCAAGCACAACTTCATTCATCGGAATTTCGTAAGTGAGAGATACCTGGATCCCCATATATTCCATTTTGGTTTGAACGCCACGCCTTTCAATACAAAGCGTGATAACACTGCCTAAATGTTCCTGAGGGACCAGAATATTAACTTCAGCAATCGGTTCTCGTAACTCTTCGATGGTACTGGCATCAGGTAATTTGGCGGGGTTATCCACATAAATTAATTCATCCTTGGTCGTCAAAATTTCATACACCACCGTGGGGGCTGTGGTGATCAGATCTAAATCATATTCTCTTTCCAACCGTTCCTGGATGATTTCCATATGTAACATACCGAGAAAACCGCAACGAAAACCAAACCCCAAGGCCTGAGAATTTTCGGGTTCGAAAAATAATGAGGCATCATTCAAACTCAGTTTATTTAAAGCATCTCGGAAAGATTCATAATCATCTGACGCCACTGGAAACATACCAGCATAAACCTGAGGCTTAACCTTTTTGAAACCATCAAGGGGTTCAGTGGCACCATCTTTCATCAAAGTGATGGTATCTCCCACAGGTGCCCCATGAATATCCTTAATACCGGCAATCACATAACCCACTTCACCGGCCTTTAATTCAGGCAAATCAGTGCGCTTAGGTGTATAAATTCCAACAAAATCAACCAAATGCGACTTGCCGAGCGACATCACCTGCATTTTATCGCCCTTTTTCAAGGTACCTTGCATAACTCTGACCAAAGAGACTACACCTAAATAATTATCAAACCACGAATCAATAATTAAGGCTTTTAATGGTTTGTTGGCATCACCGGTCGGTGGCGGGATTTTGTCGACCAAATCTTCCAATAATTCAACAATACCAACGCCCGTTTTTGCGCTGCATTGCACCGCATCCATTGCTTCCAGACCAATTATATCTTCAATTTCCTGTGCAACCCGATCAGGATCCGCTTGAGGAAGATCTATTTTGTTTAATACGGGAATGACTTCTAAATCATATTCAATGGCAGTATAACAATTCGCCAGAGTTTGAGCCTCAACCCCCTGTCCCGCATCTACGACTAATAAAGCGCCTTCACAAGCGGCTAGTGAGCGAGAAACTTCATAGGAAAAATCAACATGGCCGGGCGTATCGATGAAATTAAGCTGATACGTATGACCATCTTTTGCTTTATATTCCAAAGTAACGCTTTGCGCTTTGATGGTAATTCCTCGCTCACGCTCAATATCCATAGAATCAAGCACTTGAGACGACATTTCTCTTTCACTTAAACCGCCACAGTGCTGGATCAGGCGATCGGATAAGGTCGATTTACCGTGATCGATGTGAGCAATAATAGAGAAATTGCGAATATATTGAGTATAAGACATAGTTTTTGCTGAGATTACCGCTAAAACGATAGTACTGGGTGTACTATCCAAGATTATCATGATTTTTCAAAGGGCGAATTGTACCTTATTTTAGCGCTTTGTGTTGCTCTTAATTGTTGTTTTTGCGTAACTATACAGCCAGCTAATTAAGGTATGTTATTCTACCATTAGACAACTCAGAATGCTGAAGCCTTTCGACCTCTCCCTAACCCTCCCCTTCCAAGGGGAGGGGATTTATTTCCCTCTCCCTCTGGGAGAGGGGTCTTTTAGCGATACAAAATAGTTAGGATTTTGTGGGCTAAACAGATTAATAGATTTTAGACTCGCCGGGCGGCCTATTTCTAAATCGCTGATGTAACCACATGTAATCAACAGGATATTGTTTCAGGTAATTTTCCAGAAATAAATTAATTTGAGCGGCATCGTCAACTTCATTGTCACCGGGGAAGGGATCAAATGCAGGATACAGCGTCAATTGATAACGGTCATCCCCCTCCAACCGTCTCTGAGTGAAAGGCACAACAGCCGCACCTGTCATTTGAGCAAGTTTAGTCGTTGCAGTGATGGTCGCCGTCTGAATGCCGAAAAAAGGAACAAAAACCACGGTTTTGCCGCCGTAATTTTGATCCGCAGCGTACCAGACAATATTATTTTTTCGTAAAGTTTTGATGGTGCCCCGCACATTGTCTCTCGCCAGCAAACCTTTCAAATGATGTAAACGCCCTTCGCACATGGCCTTTTCGAACAACGGATTTTTATTGGGTTTGTACATTGCATAAAAATCATAATGAGCCCCTAACAAACATCCACCAATTTCCAAACTGGTCATATGAAAACTCAACAAAATGACCCCCTTTCCTTTCCCAAGAGCGGCGTCCAGATGCTCCTTGCCACTGACAATCGTATTATTTTGTTGTATTTTCAAATCACTGTACCAACAGCTGGCTGTTTCAACTAAACCTCTGCCAGTGGCCGCCATATTTTTTTTAATTAATTCCTTTGCCTGTGAATCACTCAGATTCGGATAACATAAATCGATATTTATTTTTGTTATTCGACGTCTATTTTTAGCCAATTTGCGCATTAAGAAACCTAGACTATTTCCCAAATTTCGTCGCCAACTAGCAGGCATTTTGGCGATTAGTTTCAAAATAAACAAGCTGACGTGAGTCGGCCAATATTTTGCTGCGGTAAAATTTTGCTGATTATTTTTTGACATGTTTTTTTAAAACCGAACCTCTAGATTGCAGGACTTGTTTGTCTAAATTGCTTAATGGAATCCATGATCGTCTGTTGATAAGCGCTTAAAAGGTGGGCATCAAGGTAAGGCTTTATCAATTGTATTGGCGGCGCAGGGATTTCTCCTAGTGCAAAAATCTCCATAAGTCTGGCAAATAATGACTCGGCCTCATCACCTGTGTCACCCACCTGATAAAGACTATTGTCTTGCATATATTCTGGATAAGCAACTCGATTTGGCGCTACCGGAAAACAACCACTTAGTATCGCCTCTAACATGCTTAATCCTTGAAAATCATGCAAGGCAGTAGAAATAACAATATCAGACTCGGACAAAATTCGATAATAATCCTCCTGAGACTGATAGCCCCAAGTTTGTATTTCCTCTTTCAGAGAATCTCTAGCTTTCTCAAAACACGCCGGTACTTGCCTAAAAGACTGACCCAGAACATGAAGTTGGAATTGAATGCCTTGTTTTTTTAATAATAGCATTGCGTCAAAAAAGACCTGTGGTTGCTTATCGTATTCCCAACGATGATTCCAGACAATTTGAAACGAACCGCGGCTATCCGTCCCTTTATTATTCTTCAAATTTTGTTTTGGCAAAATCGACTTTTTGGAAATAGGTACTGGCAGGATCTGAGAATTTTTTTCCATTCCTTTAAGTAATTGTTTGGGAACACCGTCGGGCAATTTGTTTAATAGCGCTTGTGCACCTTTGAAAAAAGTCATTTGATTGTACTTTGAATTAAACAAAACCTTATCGGCGCATAACAACGCATAAATTGAGGTTAGTTGAGCGCTAACATCTTTTTGAGCGTTCTCTTTTGAATTGGAGGACGGCTTAACCGGATAGTCGAACTGATTCTCGTGAAAATACAATAGATTTGGGATATTAGCTAATCGAGGTACGAATCCCCTGAGACTTGCCAAATCGACCATAGAGGTGGCAATCAAGCAATCGTAATTTTGACTAAGCGCTTCTTTATGTTGAAAAGCAAAACTCAAGCTATTGCCACGCACTCTCCAGGAAAAATAACGATCAGGGAGGGCAATCTCGGTCCAGTCGAATACATCTAATCCTTTGACTAAGGTATTGCGCCAATAGCGATGACTCGCGGCGTCGTAGCCAGATAGAAGCAATATTCGAGGTTTGTAGGCAGCAGATTTAGGCATAAAAAACGACGAGGCGTTTACGATCGAGCTTTAAATTTGATAGCAGCAGGTGCCGCACAACTTTTCTTATACCAGCGAATGATTTCCTTTTGATCTGCAGAAATCGCGCGACCCGCTGATTGCTCCTGATTGGCATGATTAGCCATTAACGCTTCGGCTTTATTTTCGATCAATAACAGCAACCGCATTAACTCATTTTTTTCCTCCTTGGACAACACTGATTCTAATTCCAGAGTACGAGTTTTGATCGCCTCACATAACCGATAATAAGTTTCCAATCCCTTGTTAGTGAGTACAAGCTCTTTGACTTTACGATTATTCTGCGAAGGCTCAACTGCAATTAGCTGCTCGTTAGTCAAACTCTTGACAGCACGACTAACTGTATAAGAATCAAGGCGCCCCAAATAAGCGATGTCAGCGGCTTTTATCGGCATAAAGCTACCAACATTCAACAACACTCGAAATTCCCGCGGTTCCAGATCAGTGATTTTACGGATCGCCGCATCTTTATTTAGTTGCAGCAGATTGGTCACCACCGCGACTTGAAAGGGCAAATGCTGGTAAAGATCGAGAGGATTATCCATCCGCTGAGTTAATGGGAATTTTACTTTTGAGGTTACGAATGAATGTTTCAACGGATGTTCGTTATGTAATTATTTATAGACAAACTAAATGATAGCAACATCACAACGAAATAGGAATACCCGATGCGGTCAGTCCTCACCGTTGAGTTTTTCAAAAATAAATTCATAGCTGGTATCGGAACAAAACGAACGGTAGATATTTATATTACTACTCAGTTGCTTGGCAAGTTGACTGATTTGCTCTACTTTCATAGAGGGAACCGCTGCGCCGATGTAAATACTTTGAATCAACTCACAGGGAAAACTTAAACATAATTCATCTTCAGACGTTCGTTCCACCACCAGCCGCCACTCTTTTTGACCTCGGAATTGATAATTTTGGCCAAGCAATAGACTTTCAAAATTCGTTGGCATCTCGTTGATGTCGCCAACCATAAAATCAACACAATCTTTTATACTCACTGCTTTAGGGGGTATCTTGCTGTACTTGACCGCAATGCATTTTTCAAAAATTGACTCTTCTGCACACTTAAACTTAATCACCACTCCTGAATACCGCTCAGCCTCCAATAACCATAATTCTGAATTATTCGCATTTTCGAAAAATGGTAACAACCGTTTGTTCTCAACATAAGCCAACCACTCAGAGTGAATTTCCTTAGCGTTGTTAAAGGTCTTTTCAACCATAGCCGGTAATAATCCCACTAAGGACTCTCTGATCTCCGCTTCATCGCTAAACCGGTTTTCACCGCGCCAGCGCCGTATCGCCTTTTGAAGTGGATGATTAGGATTTCCTTTTGGAGCAGATTTTCCTAGAATTGCCGAGCTCATATATTTAACGGATCGTTCAAATAGAGCCTGACAATCAAAATCCAACTGAGTAAAAAGACTCGGCTGAAAAGGATCCCGAAGTTCATCGGCTTGAAATAAAGGCAACGATTGGTGTTTCAGGATCTGCATCGCTCCCCTGAAACTTCCGTAGTACGCAAGTGTTGATGGTAATTCGGCCATATTTATTATTCGTTCTTCTTGGTAAGAATAATTGTAGTAGATTTAGTTACGATTAGGATCAATTTTATTGTTTACTGCTTAATCAACCCTCACGCAATTTCAAAAATGGCTTTTCAATATAAATATGGGCGAAGGTAGAAAAAATAACCGTTAATACCAATGCCCAAAAATACACAGCAAATACCTGTAAAATGGAAACCGAAGTAATTGTGTCTTTATCAAGCGTACCAAAAGCAATTGCCGCTCCAAATACAATAAACAGAAAATGGAATAAATAAATGGAAAAAATCAATTGAGCAAAAGGGTGCCAGATAGCCCATGACAAGATCCATTTAACCATCCGGCTCGGCCCAACCGGACAAAGGGCCATCAGTAATAGGACAGCCATTCCAAAACTATAAACATATCGATTAAAGGCCAGAAACATCATATTAGCCTCTGGATCAAAAGGTGCGTAAAAATCATCTTCTTTATTGATTAATGGAAAGGAAAAAGACCAGGCGATCAAATAGAGTCCCAAAAATAGTATTAGCGTGTTAACCAGTTTATTTCGTTTGAAATACTCAACAATCGCTTTGCCATGATAATGATGCAGATAGGCTACTAACATTCCCATAAAAAAGGCGCCAATACGAACATCCAAATCATAATAAAGATGATCCGACAAAAGTCTGGCGAAATCGCGGTCGTAAACGACTTCGTAAAAAGGGGTTAGATAAAGCTCGGGATGACTCGCGGTCCACCAATAGCGGTAGGCAACTGCTGCAATACATAATCCGACCAAAAATGTGATCCGCCAACGGATTTTATACATTAGCAGGCAGATGAAAGGCAGCAAAAAATAAAATTGCATCTGAACTTCTAAAGACCAGCCTACCGGGATGATTGGTTTTTGTCCCTCAAAGTAATTTGAGGCGAATAAAAGATTGGACAGAATATAACCATCATGTCGAGAGTTTGTGGGTAAAAATATTAATAACGCCAACAGAAATAAAGGATAGATCCGCATCAAGCGACGTTTGAAAAATCGCATTACATCCAACGATTGGTGTCTGTCATATTCTCTAAAAAGAGAATAACTCACCAGTAATCCACACATCACAAAAAGTGGATCCGAGCCTTGCGCTTGCCACATCCAATTAAGATAACCGGGAAAATTGGCAATAAAATCTTCAACCTTATCATCCAGTAATTTGGCGATACCGAATAAAACATGAAATAACACCATCAACAAAATCGTAATGGCTCTAGCGCCATCTAAAGTTGCAAACCTGGCATGGGGACGAAAATAAATGGACTTGAGATCGGCCTTAAAATTAATCGCATTTTTGTAGCGAACCCATAAGGATGGACTTGTAGCTTCCTCCTCAGGTGGCTCTTTTAGTTCTGATGTGACCGTTGACTTCATGGTAAACCTGTTAGGCTTCTAACTATAATTGTGATGACAAACTATCCCTTTCCGACCGAATAGTCTCATTGCATGGCCTTTGCTCACAAAAAAAGCCGCCGAATAAAATCAGGCAGCTTTTTTTGCCAATAACAAAGAGACCTTAAACGGCTTTTTGTAAATCTTCTATTATGGCCGCCAAAAATCGAGCCGCCTCACCGCCTGTACAGGCCCGGTGATCGAAGGTTAACGACAAAGGCAACATCTTACGGTTTTCAATTCCTTTGTTAGTTAATTTTAATTCACTTCTGAAGCGCCCGGTACCAAGAATGGCTACCTGAGGAGGTGACACCACTGGTGAGCCATATCGTCCAGCAATTGATCCAAAGTTCGACAGGGTTATCGTTGCGCCTTGTTGATCTTCCTGTTTTAGGCCTTTGCTTTCAATTTTTTGTCTAAGATCCTGCACTCTGGCGCGAACTTGAGTGGCATCTTTTCGATCGGCGTCATGAATCACTGGCACATAAAGTCCGTCAGGTGAATCAATCGCGATACCAACATGGACATTCGGATGGATCAAACGCTCATATTTTTCACCATCAAACCAGCAGTTGAGTGCCGGTTCAATTTTGGATGCAAACACTAAAGCGCGAACGTAACGAGCCAAAGAATCTTGTTTCGGCCAATTGGTAATGTCGGCATCTTCTACTAGAGTTGTCGGCACAACCGTAGCATGAGCTTTTGCCATTCCCATCGCCATTGCCCTGCGAACGCCACGAACCGTTTGCGGCTCGACGCTAACTTGAACACTCGGCAGTCCACCAGATGCAACGCTGACAGGTTTTGGAGCAGTAGTCGGACTTGAAGAACTGGCCGCTGCATCGACATCGGATTTGGTGATCGATCCTTTTTTGCCACTCGCCGCACATTGAGATAACGCAACATTTAAACGGTGAGCATGCGCTCTGACCGCTGGCGACGCTTTAAAATCTAACGGATTTTCATCACTTGAAGGTTGACTATTGATCGGCGGCGCAACCGATGCAGCCGTTTTTGTACCAATCAATTTGCCATCTTTTTTAGCCTGTTTAACATCAGCTTGAATGATAGCACCGTCTATTCCAGAACCAGAAACTTGAGATAAATCCACTTTCAGTTTTTTAGCCAAAGCTTTAATCACTGCACTCGCGGATTCTACAACCACTTTGTTACCAACTTGTACCGCGCCAACTACAGTTGCCGCATCGACTGGTTTGTTTTCAACAGGCGTCTCTTGCTCGACAGAGGCAGTCTTTGTTTCGACCGCTTCACTATCACCAAAAGAGACCAAAAGCGCACCAACTTCGATAACATCGCCCGCCTGACCATGTAACTTTGCGACTTTAGCAGCAAATGGCGAAGGTACTTCGACTACTGCTTTAGCGGTTTCCATTTCAACCATGGGTTGATCGAGGGCTAACACATCGCCTTCTGCAACTAACCATCTTACGATTTCAGCATCCGGCAGCCCTTCACCCAAATCAGGCAATTTAAACACATCACCAGTAACGGTAATCATTTGTGGCTGACTGACTGATGCTGTTTGTGGCTGAGTGGCGGGTATTGTTTGTTGGTCGGATTCCGTTGGAGTGGAAGCTTCCGACGCATCGATACTTGCAGAAGAACCGTCGCCATCAAATTCAACCAAAACGGCACCGACATCAATCACATCACCTTCAGCGCCACATAATTTAGTGATCACTCCTTTATAAGGCGACGGTACTTCAACCACCGCTTTGGCGGTTTCCATTTCAACCATCGGTTGATCGAGGGCGACTGTATCACCCTCTTTGACTAACCAACGAACGATTTCCGCATCGGGTAATCCTTCGCCTAAATCAGGTAAATTAAACACTTTCATCGCTACTGTATTCATTTGTATTCCACCAGTCGTTTAACTTCATCAATGATGTATTCAACTTTTGGCATATATTGTTTTTCTAACCGGTAATAAGGTATCACAATATCATATCCAGAAACTCGGCCAATTGGCGCAAGTAAACTCATTAAACTTTTTTCCGCAACTTCTGCAGCAATTTCAGATCCTAAAGCGCCGGCTTTTGGCGCTTCTTGAACAATACAAATCCGGCCAGTTTTTTCAACCGATTCCAATATAGTATCAATATCAAGAGGACTCACTGTGGCAACATCTATTACTTCTGCGCTAATTCCCATGTCAGCCAATTTTTCTGCGGCCTGCTTGGTTTCATGTAACATCGCTCCCCAACTGACCAAAGTAATATCGGTGCCTTCACGGTCAACAAAACACATACCAAGCGGATAATCTTCGCCGTTATCTTCGATCTCATGTTTTTCAATTCGGTAAACACGCTTTGGTTCAAGAAATATGACCGGATCGGGGTCGCGAATTGCCGCTAACATTAACCCATACGCCCTTGAAGGGTTAGATGGAATAACCACTTTTAAACCGGGAATATGGGCAAAAATGGCTTCGGTGCTTTCTGAGTGATTTTCTGGAGCATGAATACCACCACCAAATGGCGCACGAATAACCATCGGTAGAGTTAAACGACCACGAGTACGATTACGCATTCGAGCGCAGTGAGAAATAATATGATCCGCTGCAGGAAAAATAAACCCCATAAACTGAATTTCAGCAATTGGCTTCATGCCTTGTGCGGCCATACCAATTGCAACACCCGCAATCATCGCCTCTGCTAAAGGCGTATCAATCACTCGTTCTTCGCCGTATTTTTCCTGTAAACCATCGGTTGCGCGAAATACGCCGCCATTTATTCCGACATCTTCACCGAATACAACCACTTCTTTATCGACACCCATTTCATGGGATATGGCCATATTAACGGCTTCTATTAAGGTAATTGCGGCCATTATTTTGCTCCTCGTGGTTTTGATCCACGTAAGATCGCTAACTCTCGTTGCGCAAGTGTTCTTTCAGGTAGTTCTGCATATAAATAATCAAACATCGCTTCTGATGGATCGGTTGGCGTGTTCAAATAATTATCCACCGCAGTTTGTACTTGCTGGGCAAGCTCTTCTAACATGGTATCTTCTTCTTTTTTACCCCAGACATTTTTACTTTCGAGATATTTGCGTAACCTCAATATAGGTTCTTTAGTCCAACCATCATCCAGTTCACCTTCGGGACGATATCGAGTCGCATCATCGGCCGTTGTATGATCGCACAAGCGCAAACTAATGCACTCAATAACCGTTGGCCCGCCACCGTTTCTGGCTTTTTCAGCGGCTTTTTCCGACGCAGCTTTGACAGCAACAATATCGTTACCATCTACTTGAATACATTCAATACCTGCACCTATGGCCTTTTGTGCATAGGTTTCACAATTAGTTTGAATTTTACTGGGAACGGAAATCGCCCATTGATTATTGTTAATGATAAAAACAACGCCTAAATTCCAGATTCCCGCAACATTAATCGCTTCGTAAAAATCACCTTGCGAGGTTCCCCCTTCACCAATTTCAGTAAACACACAGCGCTTTTCACCGCGCATTTGCATGGCTTTAGCGACGCCACAAGCGTGTAATGATTGAGTCGCTATTGGCACCGCTATTGGGAAATCCTGTCTTGCATCTTGATAATCACAACCGGCTTCGTAACCGCCCCAATATAACAAGACTTCCTCTATTTTTATTCCATGTTGAACCATTGAAGCCTGACCGCGGTAATAAGGCACGAGTACATCTTCTTTGGTCATCGCAGAACCAAACCCCACGCCGATAGCCTCTTGCCCGGTTGCAGCAGGATAAGTCCCCATCTTGCCGGTTCTTTGCAATGCATAAGCTTTTTGATCCATCACCCGGATCAAATTCATATCGCGGTACAGTTGTTTTAAGGTATCCAAATCACGTGCAAACGCTGGCGGGACATCATTGCTGATGAATCTGCCTTTTTCGTCCATATATTGGAGATAATTTACTTCGAATCTTGCAACAGTTGTCAAAACGACGACTCCTCTTCGTGGCGAACGTTGTTAAACCTTGGAGCCTTTCCGAAAAAAACACTGGGAACGGCTCCGTTAACGTAAACGGAAACCATTCGTATGCCATCTCACCTGGTTAAATGAGTGCTACGAATGGTTGGAATATCTTTGTAATCTTTACTACTCCCGGACAAAAAAACATCCTTCTAAACCTGTTGAGTAGTGACTGCAGTCTAGAGCAAATTATAGTTCAGATTTAAGGCACTATAAATGGTGTAAAATCTAGCTCACTTTCAGTGGAGGGCATGATAAGGCCTCTTAGCCCACTTGTATAGCAAAATCGAATCTTTTAGCATCTCATTATTGTATTTTTGCAGAATTTAACTGCAATTAGACGATTTTAATGCTTTTTTCTGGTCGTACCAGCGAAAATGAATTTCATGTCCCTTAAAATACGTTTGAAAAGTCATCTTACGACCCTAAATCAAATTAGGTGAAACAATACAGGTTTCTATTATTTAAATGCACTGCTACACTTTCAGCAAGTCAAATCACAAATACCAAGGTTTCACCAGAAAATGTATTTAACCGACAAACCCGCCGTCAAATATCGTAAAGACTACCAGCCTAGCCAATATCTTATCAAAAAGACTCGACTCAAATTCGACTTATTTAACGATCATGTAGTTGTTTCCGCGGCACTTAATATTGAACGAAATCCGCTCGACCAACACTCATCCTTACTACCGCTGGTGTTGGATGGTATCGAATTAGAATTATTGGAGATCGCGGTCAATGGTGAAGACTTGATCGAAGATGATTTTGTTCTCGACAAAGAATATTTAACGTTACACAAAGTCAGTCAACAATTTTTACTGACCACCAAAGTCAAAATCTATCCCAACAAGAATACTTCGCTACAGGGACTCTATCTGTCCAATGGAAAGTTTTGCACTCAATGTGAAGCAGAAGGTTTTAGAAAAATTACTTATTATTTAGATCGTCCCGAAGTGATGTCAGAATTTTTTGTAACGGTGGAAGGCAATAAAACAGACTTCCCTCTTTTATTGTCCAATGGAAATCCGGTCGAATCCGGGCAGTTAGAAAATAACCGTCATTTCGCTAACTGGCACGACCCCTTTCCAAAGCCCAGTTATTTATTTGCGCTGGTAGCGGGCGATCTGGATTGTCTTGAAGATAATTTTAAGACTATGAGTGGACGCCCGGTCAACCTAAAGTTATTTGTTGATAAAGGCAAGCTCGACCAATGCCGATTTGCAATGGATAGCCTGATCAAGTCAATGCGGTGGGACGAGGATGAATTCGGCAGAGAATATGATTTAGATCTGTATATGATTGTCGCGGTCGGTGATTTTAATATGGGCGCAATGGAAAACAAAGGGCTGAATGTTTTTAACACCGCTTACGTTTTAGCAAATAATCAAACTGCTACAGACTCGGATTTTGAAGGGGTAGAAAGAGTGATCGCTCACGAATACTTTCACAATTGGACCGGTAACCGAGTGACCTGTCGAGACTGGTTTCAATTAAGCTTAAAAGAAGGTCTTACGGTTTTTCGCGATCAAAAATTCAGTGAAGATATGCAATCGGCAGCAGTAGAACGAATAGAACAAGTTAAAATAATCAGAGCCGCACAGTTTGTTGAAGACTCTGGGCCGATGGCCCATCCTATTCGACCTGACTCTTATATCGAAATGAATAACTTTTATACGGTGACGGTTTACAACAAAGGTGCGGAAGTGATCCGCATGATGCACACCTTGCTCACTAAGCAAGGCTTTAGAGCGGGCATGGATCTCTATTTTGACCGACACGATGGTCAGGCAGTCACCTGTGAAGATTTTGTCAAAGCAATGGAAGATGCCAATCAGGTAGACTGGTCGTTGTTTAGAAACTGGTATCGACAGGCGGGAACGCCGACGCTTGATGTGAAAATGGAAAAATTATCGGCTAATCGTTTGCAGCTTAATTTTTCTCAAAGTTGTCCGGCAACGTCAGGTCAATCGGCTAATAGACCTTTTTTAATCCCGGTAAAATTTGGTTTTGTTGATAAAAAGGGAAATACACTTAAGTTTAAGATCGATAACCAAAACCAACCAACCGACGAAATGCTCCAGCAGGCTTTGATTGAAATCTGTCAGGAAAATCAATCGATAGAAATCGAAATTGAAAATACCGATTGCATCCCATCATTACTGCGAAATTTTTCTGCGCCGGTTAAGTTAAAATATGACTATTCACAAGATAATTTAGCCTGTCTTTTTGCTTCTGATCCTGATTCATTTAACCGCTGGGATGCAGGACAATCCTTAATGAGTCGACTATTACTGTCTAATCAGGATCTAATTTCTGACGATAACCTAGAGGTGATCAGTAACGCAATCAAAAACATACTCGCGGATAAAACGTTGGATGGCTCACTTAAAGCACTCGCGGTTCAGCTACCCAACTTAAACAGTCTGATCGGTGAAGTTGAAACAATAGAGTTAGATACTTTATTTGCAAAACATCGACAGCTTAAGACGCATATAGCCACTGCACTGGAGGAACAATGGTCAGATATTTATGGCCAGATTGCCGATATATCCGAAGATAAAGTTTCTTCATCGGATCGCCGATTGAAAAATACAGCGCTTGGTTATTTGCTTTATTGCAACCAAGAAAAGCACTTAGACAAAGCCGTTCAACAACAAATAAACGCTAAAAATATGACAGATGAAATTGCCGCCTTGCAGATTATTTGTCTTTCAAAAGTTGACCAGAAAAAACCACAGATCCAACGCTTTTATAATAAATGGCAAGACGAAGATCTGGTTTTAGATAAATGGTTTAGCGCTCAGGTGATGCAGGATGATGAATCGGTCTTTGTTGATATCGAAGCCCTGTTATCTCACCCTAAATTCTCCATCACCAATCCCAATAAAGTCCGCTCGGTAATCGCGGTCTTTGTCGCCAACAATACCCAGCAATTTCACAACGCCACTGGCGCAGGCTACGAGTTGCTTACCAAATTAATTATTCGACTTAACCCTATCAATCCTCAAATTGGCGCACGTCTGGCCAAGCAGTTCGGACAATGGCGAAAATTTGATATTAAGCGACAAGCTTTAATTAAAGAACACCTTGAACAGATTTTATCAATTGAGCATCTTAGTAACGATATTTATGAGATCGTAGAAAAATCATTGGAATAGATAAGTCTGCACATCCCGGAATATCCTATCTAGGTATATTCCCTATATTTCCCGGAAATAATCAGGTTAATCCTGGCTGTAGCCTATAAATCGATTTTTTTTGGCTAATTGAACATTCCTTAATAAAGAATAGCGCCGTATAATGAACCACTACCTATACACCTAGTATTAATTTGATTATTGCATTTTGGAGTTATCACTCTTATGGCAGAGCAAAAAAAGACCACTCTACCAACCGGTTTTGGCGGCTCTTATGAATCCTATGCTGGAGATACACTGTCATTAGACAAGTTAGTTACAAAGACACCGTCGGCGACCTACTTTATGAGAGTCAGTGGCGACAATGCTGGCGCTCGTATTGAAAATGGTGACATAGCCGTGATTGATCGATCATTAGATGCTCAATCTGGTGATATTGTGATCGCAATTGTCGATTCAGAATTAGTATTGCGGCGATTCGTGTATAAAGATAACAAAGTTTTGCTCTACCGCGAGGATGAAACGCCATCGGAAATCATGAACAAAGAAGAGTTTGAAATATGGGGCGTTGTTACTTTTACGCTAACCAACCACCGAGAAAATAATTAATGAGCCGAGTGATCGCATTGGTCGATATTAATAACGCATTTGTATCAATGGCTCGATTGTTCGACCCTACTTTAAGAGGGGTCCCTGTTGTGATCGCCGGCAATAATGACTCAATAATAGTAGCTCGTAGTTACGAAGCCAAAGATTTGAATATCAAAATGGCGCAGCCCTACTTCCAGGTAAAGCATCTAGAGCAACAGGGACTAGTTAGGCGATCAGCTAACTTTGCCTTGTTCACCAACATCAGCCAGCGAGTGCGAGCCACAATGGAGGACTTCAGCCTTTCCGTAATACCCTATTCAATCGACGAGAATTTTTGCATATTGAATGATAAAGAAAAGGGTTCACTAGAAGCTTATGGCCAACTGATGAGAAAGGAGATTTTAAAACGTACAGGCCAGCCTTGCGGAATTGGAATTAGTAGCACGCGTACATTGAGTAAGGCCTGTAATTATTGCGCTAAAACATATCCAGCGACCGGTGGCGTGGTTAATATTTATAGGAACGATTCGAAAAGAAGGCGAATGCTAAACGTCGTTCCGGTTGGTGAGGTTTGGGGCTGCGGCAAAGCAACCACAAAGAAACTAAATGAGCTAGGAATAACAACTGCACTTCAACTGGCAGATCTTAAACCGGAGGAAGCAAAATCTAAGTTCGGGATCAACTTATCTAAAACGATATTGGAATTAAATGGTACAGAGGCAACAGAGTGGGACCCGGATTATAGTATTAGCCAGCAAATAATCGCGTCAAGAAGTCTGGGTGAAAAAACTGATTGCAAAAAATCATTGCTCGCATCCATTGCTGCGCATGTTAGTCGTGGTTCGAAGAAACTGAGAAACCAAAAAGCGGTAGCCAAATCAATAACCGTCTCAATTCAAACTAGCCCATTTATCAAGAACGAGCCTGGTTACACCAAATCAGAAACCGCCAAATTAGACTTTGCTACGGCTGATAACCGAGAGTTACTAAGGATAGCTACCCGCATTTTTGAGTCTATATATAGACCTGGATTTCGCTATTCGAAAACAGGCATACAACTCAGCAATATTGTCCCCGTATCAGAGCAGCAAATAGATCTTTTCTTTAATACTGAGACTGAAAATAAAAAAACATCCTTGATGTCTACTTTGGATGAATTAAATTCTCGTTATGGCAATGGTACAGTAAAGATGGCAACGGAAACTACGACAAATGATTGGAAGGGAAAAAGTGAGTCACAGCCTCCAAACTACACCGGCTCATGGGAAGAGCTGGCTATTGTAAAGGCATGAAATAATTCAAAGTTCCCTTTTAATACCGGATAGGTTTACCGGTTGTTAAGTTCTGTGAATTCAACTGGTCATTACAACATATTAATTTGGCACGCGTGTTTTTTACGTCGCCAACATTTGCTGGTTATGCAAATCTTTCAGATATTCAGGGGCAAGGTCGGCTCCATTAGGCCAAACGACGGTTTCGAGTTCTGGATCAACCACAACTTTTGCAAATATATTGACATCTTTCAATGGCTCAAAAATTGGTCCAATTAATGAATTTGATAGATCAATTTCGCCCGAAGTACCGTCGTCAAATGATACCCATATTTTAAAATTAGATAAGTATTTTGCTGATTTTATGTGAAGCATAACTTTACTCCAAAGGTTCTATGTAATCTAAAGGTTGCCCTGATTTTGCCTTTTCCCAGTTATTTTCAAGCTCAGACTTATGATATGAAATCCATTCTTGAACGAATTTTGAAGCTCTTTTTGGTAATTCTCCCTCAAGAAGGAGACCATCAAAATTAAATAGTGCTTCATAACCAGAATATTTAGCATGAAAATGTGGTGGATTGTGGTCATTAAAGTACATTGCAATCACAATTCCGTAGAATCGACTAATAATTGGCATGTTTAGTCCTTTAATTGTTGATATCTATACATAGATCCTACATTAAGAAAGCACAAAGTCAATTCACCAACATGAGCAAGCAATACCGGCCCAGGAAATCAAATCAAAACAACGGCCTGTATCGAAAACAACGGTATCTACACTTGAGTTCCGGACAATTAGAAAAGCGCCTTTCGGCGCTTTTTAACGAACTAAAGATTTAGTAAATGTATTTATGATTCATATCTTTGAAATACCAAACTGGCGTTGGTTCCACCAAATCCAAAACTGTTGGATAGAATTCGGTCAAGTTTGGCCGTTTCCGTTTGTTTAACGATTGGCAAATCAACCGCCTGTGGATCGATATGTTCAATATTAATCGAACCGGCAATAAAATCATTTTGCATCATTAATAAACTATAAATAGCTTCGTGCGCGCTGGTAGCACCTAAGGAGTGCCCCGCCAGGGATTTAGTGGAGCCAATTTTGGGTATTTTATCAGTAAATAATTCATTGATTGCACTAAGCTCCGCTGTATCGCCCACCTGAGTACTGGTGCCGTGAGTATTGATATAATCGATATCGCCATCAACAGTGGACAGGGCTTGTTGCATGCACCTGACAGCGCCTTCGCCGGAAGGTGCGACCATATCATAACCATCAGAGGTCGCTCCAAATCCAACGATTTCTGCATAAATTTTAGCCCCGCGAGCCTTAGCATGTTCAAGTTCTTCTAATACCAAGGTGCCACCACCGGAGGAAATAACAAAGCCATCTCGAGTTTCGTCATAAGGTCTTGATGCCGATTCCGGCGTATCGTTATATTTTGAAGACAAAGCGCCCATTGCATCAAATAAGAGTGTTAAACGCCAATCTTCTTCTTCACCGCCTCCGGCAAAAATAATATCTTGTTTGCCCATTTGAATTTGCTCATAAGCATTTCCAATACAATGTGCGCTGGTAGCGCAGGCTGAAACAATCGAATAATTTAATCCTTTTATTTTAAAAGGCGTCGCTAAACAGGCTGAAGTGGTACTGGTCATTGTTTTAGGCACTGCATAAGGACCAACCCGTTTTACGCCTTTGGTAATACAGGTATTAACCGCTTCTGTTTGCGCTTTTTGGGACCCGCCACCGGAACCAAAAATCAATCCAGTACGAACATTGGAGACAAGATCATCGCTTAATCCTGCGTCTTCTATCGCTTGAGCCATAGAGATATAAGCGTACGCCGCGGCGTCGCCCATAAATCGACGAACTTTGCGATCGATATGCTCTGTAACATCGATATCTGGACGACCGCAAACATGGCTGCGAAGGCCCATTTCTTTGTATTTTTCATTAAAGGTAATACCTGACTTACCTTCTTTTAATGACTGAGTAACCGTTTCTGTATCGTTACCAAGGCAAGACACTATGCCCATTCCGGTGATCACTACTCGTTTCATTTAAGTTCCTCTTTTTCTAAATAATATTTTATTGTTTGCTTCAATGTCACGTTTGGTTCAAATTCATCTTCGGCTTAAAATCATTGTAGATAAATTTTTGATCCAACCAAGTTCAAAATAATTAAAAGTCATCGGTTGATTCAAACAATCCAACTTTTAAATTCTTTGCGGTATAAATTTCTTTGCCGTCAACGGCGACTGAGCCATCTGCAATAATCATCGCTAGCCCACGTTTAATAATTCGACGAACATCAATTTTGTAAGTGACCTTTTTTGCAGACTGTAATACTTGACCAAAGAATTTGATTTCACCCGAACCTAACGCACGACCTTTGCCTGGACTTCCATCCCATGATAAATAAAAGCCACAAATCTGCCACATAGCATCAACTCCTAAACAGCCAGGCATCACAGGGTCACCTTTAAAATGGCAATCAAAAAACCACAAATCAGGGGTTATATCTAATTCTGCAATAATTTCACCTTTTCCGTAGCTACCACCTTCATCAGAAATTTTAACGATCCGATCCATCATCAGCATATTGGGTAGCGGTAATCGAGCCATTGGGCGACCGTCAGAAGCGCTACCGATTAACTCTCCGTTACCACAGGCGATCAAATCTTCTCTTGTAAAACTTTCTGTACGACTCATGTTTTGCAACCTAAATTGATAGTCTAATGGCTACGTTAGACTATTTTGCGAGGCTAGCACGGTAATAAATAACTGCTTAAAAACACTATTAATTAACAACAAGCGTTAATGTTTTTGCTAACTAAACCGTGGGCTAGTATAAATTTGGCGTCATTATCCCTTGTTTAGTGAGCCAATCTGGTATGACCTTCGTGAATTTCTTTTATCTTGTTGTTTTTATTGAATTATTTCAGCATACATATGTTCGCTAAAATAGTATTTCGAAGGGGGAAATGAATATTCTATTAAGAAGGGCGTTACCCAAAGTAAGCAACCGCCCCGTTATGCCAAATTATGAACGACGCCAGCTAGTCTTTCCGTCTTTGTCTTCAAGCACGATACCCATCTGATTGAATTGATCTCTAATTTGATCAGCTCTGGTCCAATTTTTATCAACTCGAGCTTGTTTCCGTTCAATAATCAAGCGTTCAATCAATTCAACATCCTGAGTTTCCTCGCCAATAGACGCGGTTAGAAATTGCTCGGGAGATTGTTGAACAATACCAAGGACACCACCAAGTTTTATCAAAATAGCCGCCAACGAACCGGTATTTTCAGGATGGCTGGTTTTGCTTCGATTGATTTCTTTAGCAATTTCAAATAACACCGCTACCGCTTCTGGGGTGTTAAAGTCATCATCCATCGCTAACTTAAATTTGACAATATACTGACTGGATTCATCCACCTCGGGTAAATTGGACAAATCCAAATCCCTTAAGGACAAGTACAATCTCTCCAGCGCCGCATCCGCAGAATTCAGATTATCCTCACCATAACTAAGCTGACTTCGATAATGGCTGGAAAGCATAAAATACCGAATGGTTTCTGCGCGGTATTTTTTTAGCACTTCTCTGATGGTAAAAAAGTTGTCCAAAGACTTAGACATTTTCACTTTATCCACCTGCACCATACCGGTATGAATCCAGGTATTGGCAAAAACACAGCCATTTGCCGCTTCCGACTGGGCGATTTCATTTTCGTGATGAGGGAATTGCAAATCTGATCCACCGCCATGAATGTCAAAATGTTTACCCAGGCATTTTTTGGTCATCGCTGAACATTCAATGTGCCAACCAGGGCGTCCATCACCCCATGGCGATTCCCACTTTGGTTCGCCCGATTTCGACATTTTCCAAAGCACAAAATCCATGCTGTTTTGTTTGTCCGTCGCCACTTCGACCCGTTCGCCAGCTTGCAGTGCTTCCAGATTCTGCTTGCTTAAATTGCCATAATCTCTAAATTTTGGCACGTTGTAATAAACATCACCGCTAGCTCCCTGATAGGCAAATCCTTTATCAATCAGATTTTCAATGGTCTCAATGATTTCTGAAATTGAGTCGGTTGCTTTGGGTTCGATATCGGGCTCAGCCATTCCGAGCGCCGCAAAATCTTGGTGCATTATCTTAATATATCGTTCGGTTAGCTGATTAAAGTCTTCGCCGTTTTCACTCGCCCTGGCGATAATTTTATCGTCGATATCGGTTATGTTACGTACATAGGTAAGATCGTAACCGGAAAAACGAAGATAACGAGTAATGATGTCGAAGGAGACAAATGTTCGCGCATGGCCAATATGGCTGTAATCGTAAACCGTAATACCACACACATACATTCGAATTTTCCCGGCGTCGATAGGCTTAAATTCTTGTTTGCTTTGGGTCAATGTGTTGTGGATTTTTAACATTACTGATCAGGTCTCTTTTATCTAAGTCAAATAGCTTTTTGGGTATGAGCGCCATTATAAAAGGCTTAGATCAAAATCGCACCAACATTGTGGTTATTTAGAATGAAGCTCTTCTAAGAACAGTCCCATATGGCTTGGGGATCAACCAAAACTAAGGTAAAATCGCGTTTTTCCAGTTAAAGAGTCAATATTATGGTTATCATTCATACAAATCTTGGTGACATCAAAATCGCCTTGAATTCAGAAAAAGCCCCAGAAACAGTGAAGAACTTCCTGGAATACGTCAATTCTGGTCATTTCGAAGGCACTATTTTTCATCGCGTTATTGAAAACTTCATGATCCAGGGCGGTGGTTTTGATGTCGATATGAATCAAAAATCAGTCAATGCGTCTATCAAATGTGAATCAAACAACGGATTATCTAATAAAGTTGGCAGCGTAGCCATGGCCAGAACCAGTGATCCACACTCTGCAACCGCACAATTTTTCATCAATACCAAAGACAATGATTTTCTCGACTTTACATCTGAAACGACACAAGGCTGGGGTTATTGTGTGTTTGGTGAAGTCGTTGAAGGCATGGCTGTTGTTAACCAGATCAAAATGGTTGAAACCAGTTTTGCATCGGGCATGCAAGATGTACCGGTTGAAAATGTTGTCATCAATAGCGTCACTATTGAAGAATAAGACGAACCATTCTGTTTAGCTAAGAAGCCTTTATTACAATGACACAAATTACTCATATCATTTCTGATCTGCACTTATGTCAAACTAAGCCTAGCCTGTTTGCGCTTTTTGAACATTACATGCAAAAAATTGCGATTCACAGCAATCGGCTTTTTGTATTGGGCGATCTGTTTGAAGTATGGATTGGCGATGATTGTTTAAAGATAGAAAGCTCGAACACCCAACTTTACCGTGATGTTATTTCATTGTTTAAAAACTATAGTGACTTTCATGGTGAGTTGTTTTTTATTCACGGCAACCGAGACTTTTTATTAGCTGATGAATTCGAAAAACAAACCGGTGGAAAGATTCTGCAGGAACCTTATTTTTTCGATTTATCTGGCAGAAAAACGATTCTGATGCACGGCGATAGTCTTTGTACCGATGATACTAGCTATCAGGATTTCCGCTCTATGGTTAGAAATTCTCATTGGCAAAAAGAATTTCTTTCGCTACCAATGGAAAAGAGAATAGAAATCGCATCGGGACTTCGTCAGCAAAGCAAGCAAGCGCAAACGGAAAAGTCGATGGAAATTATGGATGTTAACCAGAAAACTGTTAATGATTTTATTACCGAGCATGATGTTGACTGGTTGATCCATGGCCATACTCATCGCCAGGCAATTCATGAGTTAACGGTTAATGACAAACAAGTTAAAAGAATTGTTTTGAGTGATTGGGGTAAACAAGGGTTTTATTTGTCTATCGATAAGAAAGGTATTAACGATAATTATTTTGGCATTTAACTCAACTCAAGTTATTTCTCCATTGGTATCCTTCCCCGCCACGTTCCAAATAATCATTAGATCAAATTAATCTTCATAAATCCTTTCAAAATGAGAAATCATTGGAAAATAAAGTCCTGCAATAATTTTTCTATTTTCCATGCTTTTAAATAACTCAACGTATTCGTTTATTTGTTTTTTATAGAGAGAAACTTCTTTTTCTAAAAATGATGCTAGCGATTCATCGTTTTGTGGTTTGGCCGACTTATAATCTACGATCCAGCGCTTATCCTCAACCACAAAGGTGCGGTCAATGACCTTGGTTACAAAAACACCATGTGATATATTTTTGTGTAAACTCAATTCACTTTTGGCTTCTAAATGATTTTTTAAAATAAAACGCCCCGTTTCATCCTTGAGGGTATTCATAATCGCATTGGTTACCAACTCAATATATTTTTCGATATTTTCATCACTTGAATAAATACCGTTTGAGATTAATTGACTGACAGTAATCTCCCTCCAGTTTTTGGGTAAAATAAAACTAGAAAGTTCTTGTTTAGAAAGCCATTCTAATTGCCGATGAATCACTATTCCGACAATAGTTGCTGTAGAACTGTATTCGGTTCTAGCATCGTCGGCATCATCTTCCCCCGCCACAATTTGATTTGACGGGAAATTGTTGGAAATCAAAGTTTCGCTTACTTGCTCGAGATTTTCGATATTAGTTTGTTTAATTTTTCTCGATGGAAAAATATAGGCCAGTTGTGATTGTTGACTATCTAACTTTGTTAGCCCCGCCAACTCGGTTTCATCCATTTTTGCGGGCGCCGTATTTTGCTCTTCTTTTAAGCTGTCTTCCATATCATCAGCGTCGATCATTTCTAAATCTTGCTTGACCCCATCCCACAACATCCCCAAAAAGCTATTGCTGGTAGGACGTTTGAAGTGAACATTACCGGCTTCATCTTTATCGGTATTCTTCTCGTCGACGCAAACATTGGCAAACAAATAGAGTTCCGATTTGGCGCGAGTAGCTGCAACATATAATACTCGCTGTCTTTCATATTTTTCTTTTTGTTGATCAAGATAATTTATAAACTGGTAAATCGAATCGTTATCCATACCCGTTTGTTTGGATACCGCAAGAAGATTATGAGCAAAACCATGACTATCCACGACCTCTGCCCACTTCAGTAGCGGTGAATCCACTCCGACGCTTCTGGCGTCTAATCTTGGCAGGATTACTCGGTCAAATTCAAGTCCTTTAGATTTATGAATAGTCATAATTTGTACTTGATTATCCGCATTCGGATTTGGCGCGGCGTACAGGCCTTCTAAGGCTTGACGAAGTCCCTCTCGATCAATCAGTTCACCGCCGCTTTCGAAACCATTGATGGTATTGATGCAGGTTTCCAAATCTTGATGTTCAGAAGCAATATCTATTTGCAATAGTCCACCAACCGCTTTAAAGCAACCATACAGCCACTTTATAAAAGGTTTTCTACCTTTTTGTTTTATTGCATGAGCTAAAATCGGCAGTAACTTTTGTATTCTTGAGAAAGACTGAAAGTTAAGATTATGTTCCTTTGCACCCTTTGTATCTATAACTTGTTCCAGGACTTCGGGGATGCTTTTATTGCTCATTTTTAGCTTGGCCAAAATAATTTGTATATCGTTTAGTTTAAGCCCAAACCAGGGCGACCGAAAACAGGCAACCCAGGAAAGTTGATCATAGACATCGGTCAAAGCGAGGGCCAGACAAGTAATATCGTTGACGATCATTTTGTTGATTAACGGTTCTATTTCTAGCGCTTGATAAGCGATGGAATGCTGGTTGAGTGCTTCAATAATTTCAGTCAGGTGACCGCGACTACGAGCTAATATGGCTAAAGTCTTTAACGGCTCATCATTCACCAACTCTTCATTTTCTTGTAAATGTTTTTTGACAAGTTTTAATATTTGCTGCGCTTGCAGATGGTGACTTTGCGCGTCGGTAGTGACACAACACTTAACCCAACTGAATGACGAGGCTTGATGAAATGCTTTCGATTGAGCATAACTTACCGCGGATAGCGTTAAATCATCTTGCTCTGGCATGATCTGGATAAACTGTTGATTAACCCAGTCTATTATTTTTTGATTTGACCTAAAATTAACTTGTAACTGTCGAAATTGGGGTCTTAATTGCCCCACTCCCAACTTAACAATTTGCATAAACAAACTGACGTTGGCATCTCTAAATCTGTAGATAGACTGCATCGGATCGCCCACTAAAAAGAGACTTTTATTGCTACTTGCGTCCCATCCAGCAGTTAACAGTTCGAGCAATCGTATTTGTGGCGATGAAGTATCCTGAAACTCATCGACCAAAATATGTTCAATTTGATAATCTAATGCGAGCGCTACATCAGTGGGAGCATCCTCATGACCCAACGCGTTTAGCGAAGACAAACTCAGCTCACTAAAATCGAGAATATTAAATTCTTGAAATACCAGTTTTAGGTGACTCGCTGCAATCGGCAATAATTGAATAACCGATTGTAAAACAGGATTTTCAATGGCGGACTCAATATTATCCGGTAAAAGGCGGATGTCATTGAGTGCTTGTGCCAGTTCTGGATGATTCGAAAGATCGGATAGAATTTCTTTCAGGCTTTGCTTGTGACGAGTAAATTCTTCGGCCTGCGCCTCATTTTCGGCATCTTTTGCAACCGGAAAACCGTTATTTTTCGTCGGATTTTTATAAAACGCCGGTTTCGATTTATTCGAAGTTAACATCATTTCAGCAATGGCTTTCCACAAAACCAGGTCTGAATCGACAGGACGTCCAATTGCCTCTATTTGACGAACCGCTAACAAGTTAACTAATTTACATTTGTCACTTTTTCTCAATACAGACGAAGCCTGCTCGAGTAGCGGTGGCAATTCGGCAATAATATTTGCCGGTAGCAAGCTATAAACCGACTGCAGTTTTTCTTCAATAATAATATTAAGCGAATCAAATAACTGCTCGCAGGTTAGTTGATGGTCTTCTGCCGATATCCGTCCCAACCACTGCAATCGCTTGGCCAAAAGTTGTGCGATGAGTTCGATTACCTGCTTTAAGTTATTGTCTTTATGGATTAATAAGGTCTTGATATTCTCAGCAACCGCATCGTTATTTTTGATCGATGCCAATAATCTTTCAGCGGCCTGAAGATAATAACGATAAGGTTTTTCTTCTATCGCTGGAATGGTACCTGTTTGTGACAATAAAGGCAGCGCGCTACTTAGACTGGCCGAAAGCGCATCAATAGTATAAATATTTAACCGCCCCGGATTATCAATTAAATTCCAACCTTGCTGGCGGTCAACCTCTAAGACCGCTTTGGCCAATTTCCATCGAACAAGTTCGTGATTACTTTTTGGAGCATCCTTTTGCGCCAAAAATAAAGCGCTCACAACCCTTTCGCGCATTTCCGCTGCGGCTTTTCTGGTAAACGTAATTGCTAATATACTTTCTGGTTTTTTAACCGAAGCGAGCAATGCCAAAATTCTTTGAGTAAGCAGCTCAGTTTTACCGGAACCGGCTGGCGCTTGCACAATAAATGATTGCGAAATATTAAGCAGCTCATCTCGTACTGATTGATCGATAACTTGAGAGTTCAAACTAGACATTTGCATCACCTCTATCGAAGGAAGGAATTAGCAGCTTTGAATCGTTACGATCGAAAACTTCTTCAGGCTGTGGCTCATTTATTCTGCAGATGGCTTTATAATCACAATACAAGCAGGATTGATTTTTGTCTTTCGGCGATACAGACATGTACCCGTTGGAAATGCCCGTTGCTATTCTGGCAAGTGATTTTTGCCACTGTTCAACTAAATCATCAAAGTTTCTAATATTGCTACCCTTTAGTGAAGCGGATTTTTTCTCTTTCAGACCATGTTCAACCTGATAGATCGTTTTATCATCCGATCCAAAACTCAGCCCTGATTGGGCGACTTCACCCGTTTTTAGTCTGGCATAGTTTAATCCGGAGATCTTCTGTTCCCGCATCGCTAAAATATAGGCTGGCATTTGCGCTTCCGTTGGCCTCACTCCAAACCAGTTTTTCACTTCGGTTTTTCCTGTTTTATAATCGATAATTTCTAACTCTTGTTTCGCGTTGCTATCGATCCGATCGACTCGAAATTTCAAGCTTAATTGTTCGATATCTAGTTCATATTCTGCCTCAAGCTGGTGTACCTCAAAATCAGCTCGTTCTTTTTCGATGTTTAACCATTCGAAAATGAGCAATGTTAGCTTATTCTTTTCAAGTTCAATAATTTCTGTTTCTGTAGTGGCCAAGAGATAAGCCTGATGTTTTTGTAACGCACTTTGCAGAGAATCTTGTACCAGCTTTTCTAATTCAGGTTGAGGCATTTCCAATAATGTTTTTTGAGTGGCCAATGCCTTCCAAACGAGTTCCATCGTTTCGTGCAGCCAACTGCCTTTAGTTTTTGGCTCAACCCCAACATCTGGACTTTGATAGCCTGATAATTTTAACTGATAAGTAGCGATAGATTTAAAGGGACACTTAGCGTAATCACTGAGTAAATAAGCTCCGCCCCGAATTTCAACGGTAGACAAATCAATATTGGAATCCTCTACCCATATGTAATCGGACTCCGGGATACTATCATTCACCGGCTCAATAAAATCACTTACTTCAGCTTGCGGCAAATGAGAGAAAAATGGCGCAGTCGCCAAAGTATTGGTAGTATCACTATCGCTCGAAGTAACAATAATGTGTTTGGCCGAGCGCAACAAACTGCTGGATAAATCACGGGCATATTCGAATTCCCTTTCTGCAGAACTACCGGGCATATTTTTTCTCCGTTGCAGGTCTAAGGGTAAGAAGGGATTAATCTTATTCTTTTGCGGCCAATTGTTGGCGTTAAAGCCAACGACCACTAAATGATCAAACTGCAAACCGCTCGCTTCTAAAACACCGAGAATATGAACATTGGTTCTGTCGCTAGCGATTTGGAAAGCTAGTTGTTTGCTCGATTGATTGAGAAAGTCAATCGCCTCTTTTGATGAAATTTTGTCATAAAGATCCCCCAATAAACAGCAATCAGCAATTAAATTGAGAAAGGTATTTTTGGCTTGAATTTCAAACTCATTTAACCCGTTAAATTCGGCCCATCCCCAGATAGATAAGCTCTGCTTCCACTGCTCAATTTGCTGAGTGATTGGCAGCATTTTTTTGCTTACTTTCTCTACTAGCTGCAATCTTTTCTTTAAAATTTCGAGTTTTTTTGGCTGATCATTTTCTTCAATTGATTTAAGTAAAAAACTGATCGAATAATTTTTACGAGCATTTACACAGAGTTGCTGTAAAAAAAACTGAATGGCCTGACGATACCTCCCCCATTCAACAAAAGGCGTATTCTTAATAAAATGAAGTTCTTCCAAGCTGATTTTATTTGCCTTTAAGTTGAGTAATAATAATCCGGTTTTAACCAATGGTTGGTCGGACAATGCAAAACCAGCAGAAACGTTATATTTTGGTTTTCCAAGGGAGACCCATGGTTTTAATTCTTCAGCTTGAAAAACATCGCTAAAAGCGCGATGAACTTCACCGAGATGACTGGCCAATTGCTCAACAACAATTCCAACACACTCACCCTTTTGTTGATGTTCTTTGGCGTAACCTGCAGCAAAATCTAGCTCTTGTTGCAAACTGGTAAATCCTATTTGGTTGGCATTGGCGACAACTGATTGATATACGTAACTGTCTATCTGAATTTGTTGCTTTTTTAAATCATCAAAAAATGCCAGTTGATCGGGGGTCAACTGATTAAATCCAACCAGTAAAATGTGTTTTGGCAAAATCGGCAATAAGTTTTCAAGACATTGGGAAATGGTATCTAGAGTTGCAAAAGTAGCTATTAGATCTTTTTGTTTACAAAATTTCTCAAGCTTAGCAATCCATATTTTAAAATAGTCGATTTCAGTGCTTTGATTATTCGCAATATCGTGTATACACAGCCGCCATTGAAGAAGGTTTTGATAGGCTTCAACCAGTTTGTTTGCGACTCCTGAAGGGTTGGTCAATGTCCAAGCTGGTTCCTGCCGAACCAGTTTTTCTAACCAGGATTTGATTGCTAGATTGGATAATCTTTTTGGAAGAGGCTGAATAAAAGAGAGTTCAGACCACAAATCATTCTGCCACTGAGAAAATGACCGAACATCAATGGACTCTACAACCTGATTTTCAGCTAGGTTAGCCAACTGGCCTGAATAAATCGCCTTTTGAGTCCGGGCATTAGGCGTTAGGATCAGTGTCTGACTGGAAATTAAAGTTGTAAGCTTGGCGAAATCAAGCGAAAGCGTCATACAGATTTGTCGTTTTTAGGATTGAATAATTAGTATTCTCAACGAGCTCGCACTCTGATGCAAGCGATTCTGATGCAAGCGATATCGCCACACACTTTTAACAGTCGCTAAACCAACTAAGAGCAACTCCCTTTGGGCAAATAAAAAAGGCAACCTCTTACGAAGTTGCCTTTTCTAATCTTCTTTCAATCTGTCCCAGTATAATCCGTTGCCAGTTCCTTATGGCTCCCTTATATTTTCCGACTTTTCCTACGAGCTTTTCCATTTGCTCTGGCAGCCTAATCCTTTAAGCACTTTCCATGTTGGACTCAGTCCTTGCAGCACTATCCGTCGTGCCCGTCCGTTCCTTAGAAAATCCTTCTTCGGTTTTTCCTATTTACTGTCCGAATTCCTTTTCGGTCATTTCATTCCAAATTGAAATTGGTCAGTAACCTTTCCCTTATACGCATAAAAATCAATCATTGATTTTGTCCTTTTTCACCAAAAGTCCTTTTTGGCGGTTGATCCGTCAACAGCGTTTCCATGTCCTTTTATCCTAGGACGTAGTAAATTGTAGGTTAAAGGCTATTTATCTCAAGACGGCTTATTTGATTATTTTTGAGTGAACATTATAGTCGCCCGCTAAAATACTCATTATATTCTTATATATCAGCATGTTATTTAGTAATTGGTCAAACCTGAAGTGCTAATACTGACAGAGCTTTAGGTGATCTCGCACATGCTTGTGAGATATCTCGCACATTGCCAGTAGCTTTTAACGTCATTGTTGCTACAGCAGATCCAGCATCTGTTGAACTTTTATATTTCAGATCATTTGATTTGGAAGAAACACAACCTGTAGTGTTATACTTGTAATCGGCTTAGTACAACTTTCAAGCTTTCAAGAATAAATCCAGAATAAGGAAAAATTTTATGGCCATCATTAACTGCCCTTCCTGTAATCAAAAAACATCTGATAAAGCAAAAACTTGTTCAAACTGCTCATATGATTTTGTTAAAAAATCTACTTCTGAAGGTATTACCGAAGAGCAGCTTGCTTCGAAAAAGCATCTGGCTCACATCAAAAAAAAATATTCACTGCAAATGCAAGCGATGACCGGCATTATTTTGGTGTTAGCGGGCGCCAGCCTTTGGTATTTTGGCGGACGAGGTTTTTCAACCATATCAGATATTCTTAAACTAGCCCTGCTGGCAATTGGCGCGATTTGGTATTTAGTGACTCGGATTAGGTTAATTTTGTTCAAAAAGAAAAATTAATCATTAAAACCCCATTTTTCACGTCGCTGCTCGGAAAAACGGGTAAGCATTTGAGAAAAAGCGGCCTCGCTAGTCGCTTGGCTTTGCCTAATACTCATTATCGGACGAGTATCAAACTGCCGACATTGCTGCCAATAGCTCTCCATATTTTCGGGATCCCAACTCATTATTTCGGAATCCCCTGGAATTTGTATGCTCATGATTTATCTCCTGTTTTTGATGATCAGGATAAGTCTATCGGGCAATTACGCCTTTCAGATGAGTAAAACTGGCAATGTTTGGTTTAAATATGGCAAAATTAAGGTATTCAGTTCCGCTAACAGGATGGGTCTTCAATGAATAAACGTTCTTACAACCCTATTTTTGCAAAAATTCTTATCTCTGCCGTGGTATTGTTATTGACCTTGACCACGCACGCTAAGGTTTATAAATGGACCGACGAAAATGGTAAAGTGCACTATTCTGACAAGCCCATCGATGAGAAAAGCGAGCAGATTAAAATAAAGCGTCAACCGACAGATGCCGAAGTATTACGGGCAAGACAGCGAGCGTCTACACTGATTCAGCATCAAAACAAAGTTCAATCCATAGCCAATGAAGAGGCCAGAGATAAACAAGTTGAGGTTCAGAAAAAAGAAAAAGAAAAAGGAAAATTGAAGCAAGTTTGTAAGAATGCACGTCGCGAAATTTTGGTTTACAGTGGCCGTGGAGTTATATATACACTTGATGAAAATGGAAAAAAGACTTACAAGGGTTACACTGATGAGCAAAAAAATAAAATGATAGCTGATCTAGAACAATTTATTAAAGCAAATTGTTCAGGCCTTTAAGTGCATAACGATTAATAGCTAACCTCCTTCACTATTTATGAAGGAGGTATATAAGTTAGGAAAAATCATCCTCTCTGGCAATTGCGGCCGCCCTGATACTACTTTGCACCAGTATTAACAGTTCTCTCAACGCCACTGAAAACTTGGCAAACTCATGTCGGCTACTGGCTCTAAAATCAGCAACCATTTGTTGCCAACGGGCAAGCAATGCATCATTTTGAATAATCCAGGCAATAATTCTTTCTTCTGCGTTGGCACTTTTATCTGACATGTGTAAAACAGCCACCGTAAGACTACGTTGTTGCCAGTCAAGTTCTTCCCTGAAAGTTGCTCTTGCAAATGCTTGCCAATGATTATCAACCGGTTGAGCAGTAATTTGCTCCAAAAACCAGTGAAGCTCCAGCTTGGCGCCTAGCTTGTAATATACCTCTCCCACCAGCGACACTTTGAGTCCAGTTAGTTTTGACATCTCTACGATGTCTAACGCAGAAAACATTGTGCTTAAGTAACTAACTTTTTCAGCTAAGTTTTTAGGAACGCCTTGCTCTACCCATTGCTCTATTCCTTCTTGTATGGTCGCAATCTCAGATTTATCCAGTGCATTTTTAATATCTTTTTGTAATGCAGCAACCCCGCTTTTGAAAAAATCTATGCCATCATTAATCGCGAGATTTTTACGACGATGCCTTAAGAACCACCGAGTGCATCGTCTTATCATTCGCTGTGTTTGATAGAACATATGATTCTTAACAGCAGCTGGCACAGAATGATCGAGTGACTCGATTTGCTTCCAGATCTTGGGCATTTCGAATATCTCTTTCGCCAGGGTAAAGCTAATCGCCACATCCGAAGGTAGAGCGCCAGTTTCATCAATCGTTCTAAAGGCAAAATTACTGCCTAAATAATCAACCATTTCGTTAGCTAGTCGCATGGCGATGATTTCATTTTTTAGTGGATGATTTTGCATTTGTCGTGGGTATTTTTTCCGCAACGCGGTCGGAAAATACTTTACTAATTCATTCTTATAATACCCTTCGTTTGAAACTTCCGGCGTACATAAGTCTTCTTTTAAGATCATCTTTCCGTAGGCTGCTAATACCGCAAGTTCCGCTCTGGTGAGACCTTGGTCTCTAGCTAGCCTCTCTAATAGTTCTTCGTCGGTAGGTAAAAACTCTAGTTCTCGATCGATTTTTCCTTCTTTTTCCATCCAGTGAATAAATCGCATCAGCTCTTTAACCATTTTAACGGAACGCTCTTCGCTCATGCTAATTGTCTGAGCTTGTAAGAAATTCTCTCTTAAAACAATTTCGCCCACTTCATCAGTCATGCTGATCAAGACTTTGTTTCGTTGCTTAACCGTCATATCACCATTGGAGACGATTTGATTTAATAATATCTTGATATTAACTTCATTATCAGAACAGTTGACGCCACCAGCATTGTCGATAAAGTCTGAATTACCACGACCGCCGTTTTGCATATATTCAATTCGGCCTAATTGAGTAACACCTAAATTACCACCTTCACCAATTATTTTACAATTCAATTCGTTACCGTTAACTCTTAGGTTATCATTTGCCCTATCACCAACGTCACTAGCTGTTTCGCTGGTTGCTTTTATATAGGTTCCAATCCCACCGTTCCATAACAAATCGACTTTAGATTTCAGAATTTCATTAATCAGCTTATTAGGGGGTAAACTATCAACGGTTAGACCTAACCAATTTTTGATTTCCTTGCTTAACGGAATTGATTTTGCCGTGCGAGAAAAAACTCCCCCACCTTTAGATATTAATTTCGGGTCGTAATCTTCCCAGCTGGAACGAGGCAAATTAAATAACCTTTCTCGCTCACAATAACTTTTTTCAGAATCTGGATTTGGGTCAATAAAAATATGTAGATGGTTAAACGCGGCTATTAACTTAATATGTCGCGAACACAACATGCCATTACCAAAAACATCACCAGCCATATCGCCAACGCCAACAGCGGTAAAATCCGTTGATTGGCTATCGATACCCATTTCCATAAAATGTCGCTTTACCGATTCCCAAGCCCCCTTAGCGGTAATCCCCATTTTTTTATGATCGTAGCCAACACTACCGCCAGAAGCAAAAGCATCACCTAACCAAAAGTTATATTTTTCCGAAATTCCATTGGCTATATCAGAAAATGTTGCTGTCCCTTTGTCTGCCGCAACTACCAAGTAAGGGTCATCTTCATCCAGCTTGACAACATTTTCTGGCGGTACAAGCTTGCCATCAATTAAGTTATCCGTGACATCCAACAAAGCACTAATGAAAATCTTGTAACAACTTATGCCTTCTTGCATAAATTCATCGCGAGAAAGTCCTGCGAGATTACGTTTGCAAACAAAACCGCCCTTTGCACCCACTGGCACAATAACTGAATTTTTAACTTGTTGCGCTTTTACTAAGCCCAGGATTTCTGTTCGAAAATCTTCCTTTCTATCTGACCATCTTAGTCCGCCGCGAGCAACTTTTCCGCCTCGCAAATGAACGCCTTCTAATTTTGGCGAATAAACAAAGATTTCGAACATAGGTGCCGGTTGAGGAATATCGATAATTGTTGCTGGCATTAGCTTTATGGCAATGTAATTTTTTGGTTTCCCATTTTCATCTAATTGAAAAAAATTGGTTCGAACTGATACGTTAATTAATTCCAAATAGCGGTTTAAAATTCTATCTTGGTCGAGGTTGGATACGTTTTCCAGTCCTTTAATAATCTTTTTGTAGAGCGCCTTTTCTTTACGTGGATCTCTTGTTAAAGCCGGGTCAAATTTCAAGTAGAAATAATCGACAATTAATCGAACAATATTTGGATAGGCCGCTAAAGTCTCTTCAACATAGTTTTGTGAATAGCTCGATCCAATTTGCCATTTATATTTGGCATAGGCTCTTAATAGTGCAGTTTCCCGCCAGTCCAGGCTAGCGCTTAATATAAGCCGATTAAACCCATCATTTTCAGCGTCACCTAACCAAATTTCGCGAAAAGCTTCCTGAAATTTTTCTTTTAGTTCTTCCAGATTTAACATCTCGCCACCGGCGTGGTTCATCTCAAAATCGCTGATCCAACGATCGACACCGCCAACCGGCTTAATCATAAATGGCGTTTCACCGATAACTTTAAGCCCCATATTTTCTAACATAGGCATCACTTCGGATAAGGGTTTAGGACGATTTCGGTAGAATAGTTTAAACTTTATTTTTTGTTGTTCATCTTCTTGAGCCCGATACAACAACATGCTTAGCTCGTTGTTTTCAGATAGCAACTCCATGTGTTTAATATCGAGTACCGCAGTTGGTATGGTGGACACATCTTGATATCCCGGTTGAAAGCCTGAGGCGTAACGTATGGTTAATCGCTTTCCTTCGGCTTCTCCGTAGGATGACAAAAGAGTCTCTTTAAGATTGTCTTCCCAGGAGTGAGAAGATTGTTGCATGTCTTTTTCTATTGCTGCCAAGTCAAATTTAGTCGTTTCTGCGTTCTCAACAGGGACAATAAAATGAATTCTAGATAGAATCGATTCTGAAAAAGTCGTCGTAAACTGTATTGGACCTGTTGCGCTTAACTCTTCATTCAAAATTTCGGTTATCTTTAAACGGATTTTAGTATTATATTGCTCGCGAGGTACATACACTAAACAAGAAAAAAAGCGACCATAAGGGTCACGGCGCACAAACAACCGAATAACTGGTCTTTCCTGCATTTGCAAAATACCCATTGAAGTTTCTAGCAGGTTGGCATAACCAGTTTGAAACAGTTCATCTCTTGGGTAGGTTTCTAAAATGTTTCTTAGTACTTTACTATCATGTTCATGGTTTGATAACCCAGACTCTTTTTGAACCACTAAGATTTTTTGTCTTAATACCGGAATGTTCATCGGATTAATATTATAGGCCGCTGACGTATAGAGACCAATAAAGCGATCTTCGCCGATTATTTCGCCTTTAGCATTAACACGTTTTATCCCTACATAATCAATATGCGCTGGGCGGTGTACTTTGGAAACCGCACTAAGCTTGGTTAAAACCAAAAGATTATCTTTCTTAAGAATTAGATTTCTAGCGCCTTTAGGTAAATCGCTTAAATTGTAAGCTTTGGGTTTCCAGCTTTTCAGCTTATTAATACCTAATAAAGTACTCTTCTTGGGTACCAGACTTTGCCCTTTGGCGGAATCTTTAAGCTCATAATAAGCGTAACCTAACAAGGTGAAATGATTACATCTGATCCAGTTTAAGAACTCCTTACTTTCGCTATTTTTTTCGCTCTGTAATTTCTTAGGAAGATTTCCGATATCTTTGATAACAGTATCTAATCGACTACACATAGTCTTCCAATCGGTCACTGCGGCAGTGACTTCCTGTAATACGCAAACCAAATTTTGCTGAATTTGATCCAACTCAGACTGCTCCAACTGGCGGTCTATTTCTAATAGCATGGGTGTTAAAGTTGGTTTATCGTTTATTTGCCCAGGCTTTTGCAGTCTTGTGATTCGCCCGCTTTTATCGCGGGTTAAAGTCATTGGTAGATGAATGTGCAAGTACACACCGATTCCCATTCGATTTAGTTCCATCCGTATGGAATCTACCAAAAAAGGCATATCTTCATGAACTAATTCGATGACACTGTGTTTAGTTTGCCAACCATCATTCTCTAATTCAGGCGAATAAACTCTCACGCAATTAGCAGATTCGTTTTCTTGAGTGAAACGCCACAGACTGACAATTGGAGAATAGAGATCATTAGCCGTTTTAAACTCAACATCTCCGGCAGTAATATTAGTACAAAAATAACGGGCAAATTCCGTGACTAGTGACGCTTGTCTTTTGCTGAATTTCGATTCGATTAATTTGATGACGTTTTTGAATAACACGCTTTCGTGGGGGGCTTTGCTATTTAACATGTGGATTCCTTAAGGAATGTCATTTTGGCTTAAACTGTTGTAATTGTAGGATAAAAATTATGAATTGGCACGAATATTTAGCAACAATACTCATTTTTTTATTTTACTAGCAAGAACACTTAAATCAAGCTGACATAGATCAACAAAAATCCTTTACATTCTCTTCAATGACAGTGCCTTGCCGTTTTGATCATACATCAATAGAAAACGGCCGTTGACGCCGTCGCGAGCAACATAGGGAAGTATTAAATTTGCTGGAAATTGAACCTTCAGCCCCGTTGAGCTATTTACCAAGATGCTTTTCGCTTTTCCTCGATAATACCGCTCAATTTCTGAGGCATCAAGATGAAGTGAAAATTCGGCACTTGGCATAATAAGGTATAAGCTTATTGACGCCGACGATAGATTAGCCTTTGGTAATCTTCTTCTAGCCTTATCAGTGAAACACGCTGTTGGTCGATCTCGATA